>WNGO01000496.1_pt1 | contig 48746 bp, 42 predicted proteins | sample 5400511 | NCBI WGS metagenome assembly WNGO01 (sample SAMN13153380, study PRJNA577476) | soil metagenome | isolation source: 20 cm soil or saprolite under Garry oak tree replicate 2 | place: USA:California | collected 2016-06-15 | reverse complement strand
GTTGAGAACCTGCGGCAGGCAGGTTTCGCCCGATTCCTGGCCCCGCTGCACGACCAAATCCTCGAGCTCGCGGTGCAGCCGGACTCATGGGGCGAGCGGACCAGGGCGCGCCTGATCGCGGAACTCTTTGCCGGCCTAAGAGGGATTCCAGCCCAAGATGCGCGTGTGGAGGAAATCGTGCAGTTCTCAAATGTTGTGGTGCCCTGTTTCCTCCTCGAACTGGGACGCCGAAGACAGCACATTGAGGTCGAATTTCCTGCTAATCCTTGCGATTCCGCCGCGCGCTTTGCGCTCCGCGCCGGGCCATCCTATCCGGTCCACTCCGTCAACAGCGAGCAGCTAGTCCGGCTAGTCGCCGAGGCCGGCGAGGAACTGGTCGGCCTTTGCTATTTCGGAGACCAGCAGAGCCGAGAAAAGATTGAGGCGCTTCTGGCTCTCAAAGGCTCAATGACCGATTCCTAACGCGGTCGCGCGGTTCATCTTAATTCTTCCGAACGAAGGTCGCTGGGAGCGCAACGGTAGATCCCCTGTTCGGCGTCAACGAAGAAGCCAGCCAACCGCCACCGCAACGATCGTGAGCTTTACTAACCAGCCGGTCGCATAAGAGGCCACAAACACCCGGTGCAGCTTCATAAACGCGGCATTAGCGAGGATCAGCGGCAACGGGCCGATTAGCCAGACCGCAGCCGCCAGTTTGACCGCGCCCGATACAGAATGAAGACCTAGTCGAGCGGTGACATAGGCAAAGACCCCACAGGTCAGAAAAGGTAGCGGACTGGTCAGAGCAATCGCCCTCGCTTCGTCACCCTTGCGCCAGATTTCGGGATAGGTGTAGCGTCGATGAATCCAATCCCCGGCGAAGAACCAATCGGTGAGCGACGAAACGATGCCGGCGCCAATAACGATCGCAACGAATCGCGCCCAGTTCATACCGTCTTTCCTCCAAATACGCACGCATTGTACTCTCGGCATCGACAAAGGCGCTCATGGCTCATCCTCCGACCCTAATTTCGACAGAGGTCGCTGAATAACGGCCGTGACTTTTCGGCTTCGACGATTGTCGCGCGAGTGATTGACGCTGGAAGTCGCTGGAGATGCGAAATCCCGGCCCGAGATGGGACGATCAGCGCAATCACTCGCGGGACAATCTGAAAAACAAAACTCGTGGAACCTCGAAAAATAAAGCGATTTTCGGCAGCCACAATCATAGCTATAATAGCCATGATGGAGGTGGCCCTCATGCGAAGCGTTAATGTTGCAGAACTCAAGAACCGACTGAGCAAATATCTTACTTTTGCCAAAGGTGGGGAGGAAATCATCATACGGGACCGTAATCTTCCTGTGGCGAAGCTGGTTCCTTTCTCTCCTGGAGAGGGGACCGAAGAAGAGCTGCTCTTAGTCGCTGCCGGCAAGATGCGATTGCCTGAGAGGCCGGTAGATCTGGAGAAGGTATTGCGGGTTCCAACAGGCAAAAACCTCGGTCGAGCGGGAACGCAAGCTCTGCTTGAAGATCGGGAACAATCGCTATGAGCAAGCAACCTGCTTTTTGGGACTCGAGCGCGCTGGTGCCACTGTGTGTGCATGAATCGACGAGTCGTCAGGCGCATGCTCAACTGCGGAAGTTCCTGCCGGTCGTGTGGTGGGGAAGTTTAGTGGAAGTCCACAGTGCAATGGCTAGACTCCATCGCCTCGGCCAGCTGACCGATGCTGAGGAACAAAAGGCTCTGTCTCAACTCGACCTGCTAAACCGCGGCTGCAGGGAGATTCTCCCAGGCGATCACGTGCGCGAATTGGCGACGCGTCTTTTGGACGCTCATGACTTGCGAGCTGCTGACAGCTTGCAACTAGCTGCGGCTTTGACCTGGTGTCAACAGCGTCCGGCAAAGAGAGACTTTGTGTGCGCAGATCAACGACTATCCAAAGCCGGAATAGCGGCTGGTTTCTCCGTCCTGGAACTCTCCTAAGGGACCCCCTCTCGATCTTCTCTTGAACACCTTTCTAGCATCCCACAGCTTCCGTTGACGAGTTCTGGTTCGACCGCGATCTTTCTGACCACTTTCAGTCACAGGAGGGCTGCAATGTCAAAAAGCATAAACAAAGTGATCCTTGTTGGGAACGTTGGCAAAGACCCTGAGGTCAGGTATTCACAGAGCGGCACTCCAGTCGCGAATTTCAGCCTCGCCACCAACGAAAGGTTCAAAGACCGCAATGACGAATGGCAAGAGCGGACTGAGTGGCACAGCATCGTGGCCTGGAAGCGCTTGGCGGAGATCGTCGGCGAATACGTTTCCAAAGGTTCCAAGCTTTACGTCGAGGGAAAGATTCAGACCTCGAGCTGGAAGGATAGGCAGAGCGGGGAGAGGAAATATCGCACTGAGATCGTCGCCCGCGATCTGCTGCTACTCTGCCCGCGGGAAAACGGCGGCGGCGGCCACCAACGTCCGAGGCACAACGAGAATCAGGACCAGCCTTCCCGCGCTGGCTCCGGCGAAATTGTGGACCAGAATATTCCATTCTGAAGCGTTTGGGAGATTCCTGCACATCCTTACGAAGGGAGAGATGTCATGAGCCCAACCAATGGACACGCGAACGAACCAGCAAATGGCTCCGTCAACGCAGTGCAGCAGTTTGCTCCAGCAGCTGGCGACACAACTATCCCCACCGCGCTGACGACTGCGGCAAAGATCAGGGAGCTGATCGCTCGTCTGGAACTACCCTTTCATCCTTCGGTGATCGAATGGCGGGTCACCAACACCAGCAAGGGGGGATCGCCGCGCGGCCAGGTTATGCCCTACGCCGACCAGAGAGCTTACACAGATCGTCTAAACGCGCTGTTTACCCCGGCGGGCTGGACACGCAGGTATTCAGTTCATACCAGCGCGAATTTTGAGCGGAGTAAGGATCAGAGGATCGTCGCGAAAGTGCTGGTCACCTGTGAGCTAACCATCTTCGGCCTGGGCTCGCATTCCGCAACCGGAGAAGAGTGGGCCGACGATGATAACGCTGCCACGGCTGCGGAAGCGCAATCTTTCAAAAGGGCGTGTTCCTGTTTTGGACTCGGGCGGTATTTGTATTACTTCACCGGAACGTGGGTCGATCTCGACGATCGCAAGCGGCCTAAGACTGTTCCGAAACTGGACGACTGGGCAACGCCTGAAGGATGGCGGCGGGGTCTTCGGCCCCACGCGGAGCAGGATTTGAAGCCGGCCGATCGAACCGCTGCTGGAATCGACTGGAATGGCGATGGCCATCGCAACGGCAACGGTGCGAGCGACCACGGTGCCAGCCTCGTTCGCGAGATCGAGCAGATGGAACGAGCGCTGGGAAAACGCATGTATCGCGGGTTGTTGAAGACCCTAGCGAGAGTGTGGAATCCGAAGGACATTCATGACCCAGCGATCCAACGGAAGGTGCTGGCGCACATGCAAGCGGCCGAACGAGGTTTCCGCCGGCTGGATGCGGCGCTAGAGAGAGTCGGGCCGGAACCGCTGACCCAAATACTCCGCTCTCTGACGTTGCAGTCATTGACCCAGGTGGACAAGCTGCAAACGTTGCATCAGATCGTGCTTGCGCTTGAAGAAACTGCACAAGGAACTACTATGAACGGATAGATGATCGTCAGGAACGACTCCAAGAGACTTTATAGTCGTATTCAGCTATGAGGCTCAGTGTTCATCCCGTTTCCCCTCGGACCCTCCGCAAGGAGTTCCGGCCGACACTGCGCCTTGCGTTGCCACTGATCTTCGCCGAGATTGGCTGGATGAGTATGGGTGTGGTGGACACCATCATGGTTGGGCGGCTTCCCAACAGCGCGGTGGCAATTGGAGCTACGGGCCTCGGCCAGAGTCTCTACAACAGCGTGGCGATTTTCGGTGGCGGACTACTTCTTGGCATGGACACCTTCGTCGCGCAAGCGCATGGACGCGACGACATTGGAGATGCCAGGCACTCGCTCGTGAATGGATTTTCTCTAGCTCTCGCCCTCACTCCGATTCTTATGCTTCTCGTATCGTTCTGGCCGATGCTGATGCGGAGGTTCGGAGTCAGCTCGGAACTGATCCAACCGATGCAGCCATTCTTGCAGGCGCTGAACTGGGGCACTCTGCCGTTATTGTGTTATTTCGCGCTTCGACGTTATCTGCAGGCAGTGCATGTGGTCAATCCCATCATGTTTGCGCTCGTCTCCGCCAATGTTGTGAATCTCGTGGGAGACTGGGCGCTGATCTACGGGCATCTCGGCTTTCCAGCGGTGGGCATCACTGGCTCGGGCTGGTCGACCTGCCTGGCTCGCATCTACATGGCGCTCGTGCTGCTAATCACTCTTGCATATGTCGAGTCCAAGCGCAGCCTACCTGATGGGGTGCTTGCGGTCGGGATCGATTTGCAACGGGTGTGGGCCCTGCTGACGCTGGGCGCACCGGCAGCCACGCAGATATTGCTCGAGATCGGAGCGTTTTCGGCAGCTACCGCGCTCATTGCGAAACTCGGACCGGTTCCACTCTCGGGTCATGAAATTGCTCTTAACTGTGCCGCTCTTACGTTCATGGTTCCGTTGGGAATAAGCTCGGCGGCAGCGGTTCGCGTGGGACACCAATTGGGAAGAGGAGATCCAACAAGGGCGCACCTTGCCGGGTGGTCTGCCATTTTGCTCGGCGTCGGGTTTATGACCTGCACCGGTCTGGTATTCGTTACAGCTTCGGAGCAGATTGCGCGGCTGTTTACCCCCGATCCAGCGGTGATTCGCGTGGGCGCAACCCTTCTTCTGGTGGCTGCAGCCTTTCAATTGTTCGACGGCTTACAGACGGTGGCCACTGGCGCTTTGCGCGGTAGCGGCGATACCCGCACACCGATGCTCGCGAATCTCATCGCCTATTGGCTTATCGGACTTCCTTTGGGCTACGTTCTGTGTTTCCGATTCGGTCTGGGCGCACTGGGAATCTGGATTGGGCTATGCATTGGTTTAATAATCATCGGGAGCGCTCTCCTCTTTGCTTGGCACAAGCGACTGCGGTCCAAAGTTTCGCTTCGTTGACCCTACAGTAAAACCTGAAATCCCTATCCTGCGACTGCGGTTCTCGGCTGCAACACAGGTCGCTAAGCTGAAAGCAAAATCCCATGGAAAACGAACCATCAAACATGCAGCAAGCACTTCCACCCGAGCAAGCCGCAGCTAAGGTGGCTATCCTCGCCGAGTGCCAGCGATTGGCGGAAGCGGGAATCACTTTTGTAGCCGTGCATTTCGACGGCTCAGGCGATGAAGGCGTGAACGAAGACATCAAGTGCTACGCCACTGAGGACTACGCGTATGAAGAGAGCAAAGTCCGAGAAGCCAATTTCTCGTACCTGCAGGACATTTTGAGGCTCTGGTTCCCTACGGCTACGAGAATAATTGTGGAGGCTTCGGCGACGTGATCTTGAACGTGAAAACACGCAAGATCACGGTCGAACGCAACGATCGCTTTTAAGACTACACGACCTCGAGTTACGAGGTGTAGTCATGGCGCACCCAATAAGGCATGCAGAAAGCAGCGCAAGAAAATTTGGCGGCAGGTCCGAGGACTACTTGCTCATCCACAACTGGTTTGACGAGTCCAAAGCCTTCCTCCCGGATTTTCGGCATCGCGCCCTTAGGCACCATGCCGGAGGAATCTTCTTGTGCGAACGAATCTTTGGCGTCGCCGTCACCGATAGCGAAGGCAAACAGGTTCCCGTGCGCTACATCGGGGAACAACATGTAAAGGAAGACCTGGGACGAATAGCCACCGCACAAGATTGGCTATCGCAAATCAAGCCCGCCCACTGGATGTATGGCCAGCGTCTTGAACAGGACGATTCGGATCTCCCGCACGCTAATCGATGAACTCTTCGTGCCTTCTCGAGAATAGGCTAAGCTGGCAGGGTGCTGAACCTCAATTTGTCGATCCCGAGCTCTCGGTTTGGGAATGAGTTTAGACGATGAATGCCTCGGCGACTCGCGACACTGGCGTCCTCATCGTTGGCGCAGGGCCAACGGGCCTGGTGCTGGCGCTGTGGCTAACGCGGCTGGGCGTGCGCGTGAGGATCGTCGACAAGACGGCGGAACCGGGGACCACATCGCGCGCTCTTGCCGTGCAGGCACGCACGCTTGAGCTGCACAACCAGGTCGGCCTCGCGGAGGAGGTCATCGCTCGTGGACGTAAGATGATCGCCGTGAATCTCTGGTCGGCCGGCAAGAAGGCGGCACGTGCCATCTTCGGCGATATGGGCGCAGGATTCAGCCCGTTTCCTTACGCTTTGATCTTTCCGCAAGACGAGCACGAACGTCTATTGATTGATCGCCTCGACGAGGTTGGCGTCCAAGTCGAGCGCCAGACCGAACTCCTGAGCTTCGAGGATGCGGACGGTCGGGTGCTGGCGCGTCTGAAGCGGCCGGATGGAACCGAGGAGACCTGCGAACCTGCCTACATTGCGGGATGCGACGGGGCACATTCCACCGTGCGAGAAGCGCTGGAGATCGGCTTTCCTGGCGGGGTGTACCACCATCTCTTCTATGTCGCCGATGTGGAGGCGAGCGGAGCCACTATGAACGGCGAACTGCACGTCGCACTAGACAGGACCGATTTTCTCGCGGTTTTCCCCTTGAAGAGCGATGGGCGCGCGCGGCTGATCGGCACGGTGCGTGAGGAGTCAGCACAGCAGCACGATAACCTGTCGTGGAACGATGTGAGCAAGCGCGTCATCGAATGGATACGCATCGACGTGAAGCGCGTGAACTGGTTCTCTACCTACCGTGTGCATCATCGGGTCGCCGCTCATTTTCGCAAGGGACGCGCTTTCCTGATTGGCGACGCCGCCCACATCCACAGTCCCGTAGGCGGGCAAGGCATGAACACCGGCATCGGCGACGCGGTGAACCTTTCCTGGAAGCTTGCCGCAGTCGTGCACGGGCGGGCTGACGCGTCGCTTCTGGAGAGCTATGAGCCGGAACGAATCGCCTTTGCCCGGCGCCTGGTCGCAACTACCGATCAGGCCTTCACGGGCGTGACCAGCTCCGGGGCGATAGCGCGGTTTATACGATTGCACACCGTGCCGCTCTTGGTCCGGCCCCTTTTCGCCATCCCGATGATGCGGCACTACATGTTTCGCACCGTCTCACAGACAGCGGTGAACTACCGAGGAAGCAGCTTGAGCGCGGGGCGTGCGGGAATGGTTCATGGGGGCGATCGTTTGCCGTGGGTGAGGGCGAAGATGAACGGCGTCGACAAGGACAACTTTGCGGCCCTGACGTCGTTGGACTGGCAGGTCCACGTGTACGGCGACGTCTCACCCGACATCCATCGCCTGTGTGACCAGCGAAAATTGGCGCTGCGGGTCTTTCCGTGGCGGTCGGAGATGCGTCGAGCGGGGTTGCGGCGCAATGCCGTGTATCTCGTTCGACCTGACGGCTACGTGGCGCTGGCGGATCCTGAGGGAAACGCCTCGGCGATCACGTCCTATCTCGACATGCGGAAGATCATCCCGATGAGGTAGTGGTTGGTTTCTGCCTCGTGGCGCCCACATGCGATCCTCGCTTAATAAAAAAAGGATAGGCGGCTATCCTTTAAGGATGATTCTTGCCCTCCGATAGTGAGTGAGGGAACCGATCCGCTTAGATCCTTCCTTGCCCAACCGAGCCCGGCGATTACCTGGCCTCGTCTCCGATTGGCCGATACGTCTCGTGTACCGCCATCCGCCTAGTCAAGGCCGCCTTCCTTCCTAATCTATCCGTCTTGAAAACCCAAAAGGCACGTGTGAGCCCCACTAACAGCAAAGGAGGCGCTCGTGAACCCTTGCATCTCCGCGGTCCAACACTTACGTCCGCTTCGGGGCGGAGCCCAGTCTCAATTGTTGAGGGCATCTGATGGCTGCCGTTACGTCACCAAATTTCAAAATAATCCTCAACACCTCCGAGTGCTGGCGAACGAGATGCTAGCCACCAACTTGGGTCTAGCGCTTGGGCTGCCGATGCCACGCGTGGAAGTGATCGAAGTCTCTGACTGTTTGATCGAACACACAGAAGACCTTCGAATCAACCTGGGTGGCGCCAAGATTCCATGCCGAAGCGGGAAACAATTGGGATCGATATACGTGGGCTCGGAGAGTCCAGGCATGAGTTTCGACTACTTGCCCCGCGAACTGCTAGAGAAGGTTCGTAATCTTAAGGACTCTTCTGGAAAGCGCGGAGAAGGCAGCGATACTCCGCAACCTTTATTGACCAGGGCTACTGCTTCAATGCCGGCGAGTGGACGTTTCCCGACTCTCCCCAACGGGGCGCATATGCGAACAACTGCGTTTACGAGGGTGTCATGGGATGGGAGGCGTTCGAGCCGGCGCTCAGTCGGGCCGAAGAGACGGACGCTCACGGCATTTGGCAGTGCGCTGTCGGGATTCCGGAAGAGTGGTATGAAGGAGATCGAGACGGGCTAGATCGGTTGGTGCAGGGACTGCATCAGCGCCGTGAGACGATTCGAAAGTTGATCGGCGATTTTCGTAAATCTACTAGAAACCCGTTTCCAAGTTGGAGCGACTCGTCGGGATCGGTTGCGCTGTCCACGTTTGGGCAAGACGAAGTGTTTGACATTCGGTAGGATGGAACCCTGATGGACCTTTACATCATTGCGGGCCCTAATGGCGCTGGCAAGACAACTTTCGCTCGGGAATTTCTCCCCAACTATGCGGATTGCAAGAACTTCGTCAATGCTGACTTGATCGCGGAAGCAATGGCGCCCTTTTCGCCCGAGACTGCCGCCCTGCGAGCAGGCAGAACGATGCTTGGGGAGATCCGGTCATTTGCCAGAAGGCGTGTGTCCTTCGCTTTCGAAACTACGCTCTCAGGCCGCAGCTATCTGACTCTGCTCCGAAAACTGAAGACCGAAGGCTACGACATTCATTTCTTCTTTTTGTGGCTGAGGAGTGTGGATCTTGCGCTGTCAAGAGTCAAGGAACGCGTGTCGCGAGGCGGACACGATGTGCCTGAACCCATCATCCGACGGCGGTTCGATCGATCTATGCAAAATTTCCAGCTTTACTATCGGCCTTTGGCTAAGGGGTTGGACGCTGTTTGACAACTCGGGCGCGATCCCCAGCGTCATTGCGTTCGAGAGGGACGAAACAACCCGTATAATAGATAGGACAACCTATACTGCGCTGGTTAAGCGCTACGGTCGCACATGAGCAAACCCTCAAGAGACATCCTACAGTTACCGATCGAGAAGCGGGCCGAAATTGCCTTTAAGGTTGCAGTGGCTAAGGCCATCGATGAACATACCCGCTTAGGCCTACCCGTCTACATCTGGCGCAACAGCAGGGTCGTGAAATTGTCCTCGAACAAGAGACGTAGTTCCTCGAGGCGTCCGAAGTAGGGTTTGTCGGGACGGCGCTCGTCCAATATCTCTATCAATTGTCACTGGATTGAACTGGCGACGGCAGAAAATGCGTTGTTTGCGTTTGAGCCGACCAGACGAATTGTCCCGACGACCAACACCAGAATTACCGCCAGCATAACGGCATATTCTGCTATGTCTTGGCCCGCCTCGTGCTTCCAAAGCCGGCGAATAAAATGAGTCATGTTCGCCACCTGCACACAGCCCGATTTTACACCTCCCCGTTCCGTGGTCTCGCAAATCGGCAAATCTCCCGCCCACGGAGTAACTGGCAGAGCGGCTGGATAGTTGGACCGGATAAAGAGGTTCGGCCCCTCGTACTGGCAACCTATTTGGCTTAGCTCTTCTGCTCAACCTGAAGTTCGCTACCTAAGCCCGCCTTTCAGGCTGCTCCCCAACAAATGAGAAATGAGGATGGCCATGAGAATTCGTGTGTCCACGAGGGCCGACTTGTTTGAAAAACGAAAACAGCAACATGTCGAGCGCGGCTACCGAATTGAAGATGAGCGGCCAATCCCGGTGAACGATTTCTGCTCGTTCATCGCCGTGTGCGAGGTACCCGATTCCGACGGAATTCCCGACCTTGTGGCACAGGCGCTCAAGGGGTAACAACTCTTGGGCGAATGAAGGAAGCCTCGGTCTCTTTCCGTTATTCCGGTCAAGTACGCGAATTCCAAGTCATTGATTTTACAGGTGCATTGTCCTCGATTGCGGAGAGAAAATAGAGAACCCCAGATATAATTAGGATGCGAGGTGTATGTGGCGGATTTCTTTGTTCCGGCACACTGGAGGGCGAACTTTGAGTACAGACAAGACAATTCGCAGGGTTCGAAACCCGGAACAGCAAGAAGCGGAAACGTATCGTTACTGGCAAAGCTTGCCGATCGGCGCAAGACTGTCTGCCGTCTGGGATGTCAGTGCGGCCGCTTATGCGTTTGCCGCTGCTTACAACGGAGCTCGCTTCAATGATGCCGGAAGACCTCAAAGAGCTATTACGCGCATTCAACGATCAGGCAGTTAAGTTTCTTGTCGTAGGGGGCTATGCTTTCGGCGTTCACGCCGAGCCGCGAGCAACCAAGGATCTGGATATTTTTGTCCGATCCGACGAGGAAAACAGCAAAGCAGTATTTCGCGCGCTCGCACAATATGGCGCGCCTCTCGGCGGCCTAACTCCGTCTGACTTTAAGGATGGCACGACTTTCCAAATCGGCCAACCCCCGGCACGAATCGACATTTTGCAACACATCGACGGTGTCACATTTGACGAAGCCTGGGAGAACCGCATCGAGGGAATTATCGATGGCCAAATCCAAGCTGCCGTCATATCCAGAGACGATCTCATCCGAAATAAGCTTGCCACTGGACGGGAACAAGACATTCTCGATGTTAAGAAACTACGAACTGCCAAACAACGAGGTTTCACCTAGCGGGTCTGCGCGGGTGCACTGAGACGGAATCAAGCGGCCGTTCGATCCGTAACTTCTTCCATGAATATCGTCGATTGGCTGATTCTTGGTATCTGTCTGATAATTCAGACGGAAGGTGGCAGTAGTGGTGCTTGAGCGAACGAGCAAGCCTTGTATAACGAATCGAGAGCAGTATGAAGCGCTAATCGAGCGCTAGGGTGACGAATGAATCAAGTTCCCAAGAATACCCTTCGACTACCGCTGGAAAAACGCGCTGAGATCGCGTTTAAGGAGGCGGTCGAGGGGGTTATCGACGAACACGTTCGTCTGGGATTGCCACTCTACATTTGGCGTGACGGCAAGGTGGTGGGGTAATCTGCTCAAGAGGTACGTCACGATTCTGCAGTGCATGGCAAATAGAACGACGAAATGTCCTCTCGCCATTTCTGTGAGATGTCCCCGCTGGTGGAGCACCCTCCATAGAACCCGTCTGGTTTTCTCCTCACATTCTTAGATTGCGTTGGCAACGTGGAGACGTGCAGGCTGCCTCGGGGCCGTGAACACGTCGAGGAGGTCCCCCTGTGCGTCCCCATGGTCAAACCAAGCTGGGTTTTTTCCCTCTTCCGATAGCCGAGGCCAGGCGACTAAAGAGTTGGCTGAGCTTTCCCGAGCGATTTTCTGCGCTCGATCCGTGCGTCGGAGACGGCGTGGCTTTTGCGCATTTGCTCGAAGGAACGCAGGCCCGAGGCTACGGTATTGAAATTGACTCCCACCGAGCCGAGCAGGCAGCGAGGCTGGGTACCCTGCGGCAAGCCAGCCGCCGGTCGTGGCGGATCGGACAACGACGTCCCGTGCGAGTGAAGTTTCTCTGCTACGAAGGGACGATGCAGACCTCCTGTCTGCGCCTGATGGGAAAGAAACTCCTCGTGGCCCTCACCATGGAAGGTAAGTTCGCCGGCGAAGGATTGCAGAGCATCGACGAAGACGATGACATGCTCTCGGCGATGGCGCGGGAATTGGTCGAGAGGAATGGCATTGGTGAAACCGCCGACTCCGTTTGGAAAGCGCTCAACACAGAACACAAAAAGCTGTTTCCAACGGCTTCTCTCAGCGAGGATGAAGCCTCATCCATCGAAATACCGGGCATTCTGTTGGAAACTGAGTCTGACCCCGCGAGTCTTGTGGAAGGCGCCATGGACACCACATCTGTCGTCGTATTCGGACAGCGATCTGGGGCCCTGTCGGCAAGAAAGCGGCGAGCAAGGCCCATAGCCCCCAATCAAGGATCGCTATTCAGCTCGAGTTAAATCAGGCAAAATAAGGGAGATGTCTCCGCGCCATTCGACCTTAAGGTGATTAAGGATGGAGGCCGGCCCCAAGGAGTTGGAAATGTTCACACCCAATCTGAGCATTCTTCCAAAGCCCCAAAGGCAGGTTTGGGATGAATTGAAAGACACTCCGAAGGCATTCGTGCTTTATGGAGGAACGGCTCTGGCATTGCGGCTCGGGCACCGCCAATCGGAGGACTTCGACTTTTTCTCGAACCGGTCCTTCCGCCCAGGTACACTGCGCGAAAGCATCCCCTACCTGAAACAAGCAGAAATGACCCAGTTCCAAGACAACACGCTCACCGCCCTTGTGGATCGGAATGGGCCGGTGAAACTTTCGTTCTTTGGATCTTTGGGAATGAAACGGGTGCAGGATCCTGACCTCGCCGAAGAGAACGGAATTCAGATCGCCTCTCTGCTTGATCTTCTCGCCTCAAAACTAAAGACGGTTCAGTCAAGGGCCGAGGCGAAGGACTATCGGGATATTGTCGCCTCGTTCGACGCAGGGTTGAGCTTAGCGGAGGGGTTGGGGGCCGCAACGGCGATCTACGGCAAGAATTTCAACGGAGCGCTCAGCCTCAAGGCGTTAACGTTCTTCGAGGATGGTGATCTTCCCAGCCTGACGCCAGCAAATCGAAAGCGACTGTTGGCGGCTGCAACTTCGATAAGTTTAAAAGAGCTTCCATTGGTTGCGGCTAGATCTGGCCTGAGTCGACAGGACGAGGGATCATGAACGATTCCGAAGACCTCAAGCGAGTGGCAAAACGCGTGGTTTGGTTCAAGACGCCGGAAGAAACGCTCCAAGAACCCAAATTGTTTCTTGCGCACTTGATGACCTACGGAACGCTAGAAGACATCGCTACTGCGATGAAGTACTACTCTGAAGCCGATTTTGATTTGGTCTTGAAAGATCCGCCGGCTGGCATCTTCGACCGCCGCTCGTGGAACTATTGGAACCTGCGCTTCCACCACGAACCGGTTCCGGCGCTGCCACAGCGCACGTTTCCGGGAAGCGATATCATCGGCACCACCTAGGTGCAGATTCTGAGGCTGTCGCCCGGATGCGGTTGACCCTGATCGTCTGTTGAAGAACCTACTGCCAACAACCCAAGTCTTTCAGTCTTTCCATCTTTCAGTCCTTCAATTCTTAATCCATATCGGCCTCTTGGCAGCAGCCGCGCCGCCACTTTCCCATCTGGAACTCTTCAACAAGAAGGTCATTCCAAATTATTCCAAATCAAACAGGAGGAAGTATGTCAGAAACAAGTACGCTCATCGGTTATGGCGGCCGAACCATTGGCCGCGAAGAACTAACGCTGGTGCCGACACCAGCGGCAACGGAAACCCACCGGCCGATCCCGCATCACGAAATCGTGCAAGCCCTGATCGAGACGCTGGGCTTTCGCCACATCGGAGTGGTTCACGACGAATACGCGGTATCGCCGGACGGCATGAAGGCCTTCGGCGTTCTCGACCTCGCAACCGAAATGGAAGGGTGCCGCTTCTCCATCGGGCTGCGCAACTCCCACGACAAGAGCATGCGCCTGGCGATGACCTGCGGCTATCGCGTGTTCGTATGCTCGAACATGGCGTTCGCAGGGGACTTCACGCCCGTGCTCGCCAAACACTCGAAGTCGTTCTCGCTCATCGACTGCATCTCGGTTGGCGTAGATCGCATGCAGAGGAACTTCGAGCCCATGCGCAAGCAAGTGGAAGGCTGGCAAAGAAGTGAACTAACCGACGTCACCGGCAAGGTCGTCATCTACGAGGCATTCGTCGAGGGGAGACTGGAAGCCCCAAAGCATCTCGCCCGCAGCGTGCATGACCTCTACTTCGAGCCCAAGTACGAGGAATTCCGGCCGCGAACCATCTGGAGTCTCTCCAATGCGTTCACCTCGGCATTCAAGGAACTGGATCCCATCCCGCAGTTCCGGGCGACGGCCAAGCTGGGCGAGTTCCTGGAGGCCAGGTTCTCACAGTCGTTCTAGTGGGGCGGTGCGCCGGTCCCTCCTTTGTACTAACGAACGCGCACGGAGGACCAGTCGCTTCCCCGACTGGCCGGCGCATTCAAGAGGCTTGATCCCATTCCCCAGTTCACGCCGATTGCCAAGCTGGGAAAAATCCCTGAATCAATTGCAGGCCTGATTCTGGCAAGGTGATCGTTTGCTGGGGAGTGGAAGCCAACAGCTCCAAGGCATCCTCCGCCCTACGAGGGCAACTTGGCTTCGAAGGCGGCGAGCAGACGAATGATTGGTGGTCCCGCGGCGCGCTCCAGAGCATCCAGCAGGGCAGCATCGGTAGGCCGGATCAAGAGCAGCAAGCGCGCTAGAACTAGATCAAGAACAGTTGGATTCGGTATTGCGATTGGAACCAGTAGTTGCAGCAATTCCGTGCGTTCTTGATCGGCTAGGGTACTGTCCACGAGCACTTCCGCAGAAAGGCGCGCGGCAATCCATGTTGCGAAGCCCGGATCCGGCATGTTGACAAGTGTTCCCGGATCAAGAGACAGATTTGTACCCACGCCCGGATTCATGTGTTGGATCTCGGCAATCGGCTGGTGGTAAATGTTGGACAGAGCGGCCAGAGTGTCGGCCCTTCGCACTTCGTCAGGAAGAGCCAAGCTCACGGGTTCGCGATGTCGGAAGTCTTCGCCGATCCGGTGCTGCGCCGCCAATTCTGACGATCGTGGCTTGTCAACAAGCACCCTAACCGAGTCGCGAAGGTTCAAAGATCCCCACCAACGCTGACGCATCGCATTGCATCGCGATGTCATGCGCAAGCAGAAGGATGCGTCCTGTACATTGTGTGCGGCCTGCTGCGACATATCGAGGATCGTTTCAATGATTGGCGGTCGAGTAGGGTTGCAAACGAGGAATGTTTCGGCAAGCATCATGTAGACCGGTACCTGGAATCCTGCAAACCCCCTTTTCAAATTGGCTGCGCCCATCAAGAGTTCATTAGCCCGCGCCCAGTTGCCTTCTAGTCGCGCCAGAATCTGCGCGTGAGCGGCCATCCTGCGCCGGTGTGCTCCCCAGGAATCATCGCCCTTTTCCGCCGCCCGGGTGCCGCCACCGGCTCTCCAAGTCAGCATATTTACGTTCAGCGACGCGTTGGGCTCGTCAGGCACCTGCGCCGCTTCATTAACTGCCTGATCGCGGGCACTCACTAAGGCTTCCTCGGCGCCGGATTTTCCAGTTACTGCCTGCAGAGCAAGGACCGTCAACGGGAGGGCTTCCCTGAATTCGAGTGAACTCCCGGCCAATGCAGTGGCGGCAAGTTCCCGCACCATCTCGCGGATCCAGTTCGGATCTGGATGACGCAGAACATTATCGAGAACGATCCATAGTGACCGATTGCGATATTGCACGTACTGATAACCGCTGTGGATTGCCACATACTGTCGTAGATAGCGGTCGCCATCGGGTGGATAAGCGGCGGCGAATGCGACCAGCACCGGAGCATCATGAGCCGCGAGGTATCCTGCCGGGGCACCCATCTCCAGTCCTCGCGAGAGGAAGCTGTCGTTGACAATGCGTTGAAGCATCTCAGGATCGCCACCCTTTCCACCGAACCAGTCGACCAGAGTTGCCACGTCACCTTCCGGAAGGGGCGGATCCAGCGGAAATTGGGGTGGTGGAGGCGGAGTATTTTCAACAGCCGCATGCACAAGGTCAAAGAGCCTTTTCGTGGGTCCCGGCTGTGGATTCACCTTACTGAGCAGCGTTCGCGCATCCTTTTCATTGGTTCTGGCTCCAAGCCATGCGATCATCAATTGTGCGGCGCGAGCCCAGTCCTCATCGATTTCGAAAAGTTCCAGTCGACGGCTTGCCCTCTCGATCTGCCCCGCGGCGGCGAGGTCAAGAAGAGCCTGGGGGCGGAGTTCTTCGTCGCGAAAAGCAATCAGCGCCAGCGCAGACTGGACCAACAGGAGCGTCCCCTCGTAGTCCAGCGCCGCGCAGCGAACGGCTTCCGTAAAGTTGTGCAGTAAGGCTGGCACGTCATCGAGATCGGACAAATAGCGAGTCCTGTACCTTGGGTCGATTACAAGGTTTACCAGGCGGCGAACCAGTGCATGACGGTTGCCGTTGGATTCCGCGCGGCTCGCCGCGGCCAAATGTGCGCCTGTGTACCGCAACCCGTACGAGTCCCAACGGAACCAGGAAGGCTCGCCGTTCGAAAAGTAGTAAGACGCCACGCGCTCGTGCCATTCCCCGGGCGGAAGATAGTAGTCGTTTCCCACTGTGCCGCCGAATACGTTTAGCTCAGGCAGCCCTAAGAAGTCGATGACTGACTGATGGTACAGGCGATAGCCGCGGGGTGGCCCTGTTTGTTCGATGAATTGGCGAAGGTCGGTTACGCGGTCACCGATCTCGCGCTCCTTCAGTCCGGAGAAGTTCCTGAGCTGTGTGTCCGTCAAGCTTTCACTCGCTACTGAGAGCAGTCCCATGACGGGCGCGTAGTCATGGCCCCAGTCTCGGGAACCTATGACGCGGCCCAGTGACTCGCGATACAACGAGTCCAGACCGGCAGGCAGCCCAGCCATCGAGTTTGCGCTCCCTGCCGGCAGACTGTTCAGTAGGAAAGTCGCGTATTGAAAATTGCCCTCGGCCTTCTGGGCGATCACTTGGGCGGATTCCGCCAGCGCGGAGCCCGCTAACCTCCTTTCTACGAAGAGCTTCATATCCCCTTCGTTTGCGTGATCGTTCTTTGGGGAGGAGAGAAAAAAGTTCTCTGCACGCAGGAACTCGTTCTCGACATCGGCGTCCCGGCGGCTCGTAAGGATGAAGCGAACTTTGGTTGAGATATTGTCGAGAGCGGACAGTAGCTTAACGATAGTAATGTCACCCTTGTATGCGAGGGCCTCATCGAGTCCATCCACGACAATCGTGATGGGAAGATCGAAGCCCTGGTCGTAGATCTCCTCGAGTGGCGTTACAACCGCTGCTGTGAATGCGGTCTGTGGATTTAACCCACTGAGCGTGAGGTTTTCGATTACCACACCCTTAACGGTGGTTGCCTGATTGACTTGCTGGGTAACCTGGATGTTGATACTGCGCTCGCCAGCATTTTTCAGGGCCACAGCAAACTGCTGGTGACGTTCCGCCAATTGCAGGGAGATCGAGCGCGCGAAGCTTGTGGGGTCGATCCAGCTCCCCGCGCGTGCGACGCAGAAATGGACGGCGCTGAGGAACCCACCAGAAAATTTCGTGCAAGATGGGGGTGGGCTCACTACTCCGTAGGAAAACTCGACAAGACGAGCGGCGACGGCCGTTTTTCCGCTGCCAGGATCGCCGGTGAGCAGCAAGAAGCGGCTTGCCGCAGGCAGGGTAAGCCATTCGTGAATGCGTTCGAAGACCCAGACTCGCCCCGCAAACTGCTTTGTGCGCTCTGCGATGTACGAATCGAAGTTGAGCTCTCGTTTGTCCGGTGCGGCTAACATTAAGAAGATCCGTAGCCAAGCTCTCTTAACCGATCTTTTTCACTCGAACCCCAGTCATCCCCTCCACGTCATCTGCCTTCTGCGTGACCCCAACTTTGCCGGAATGGATCTCGTCGGCCTCGACTCCGATCACATTCTTGCCTTTCTTGATCTCCTGGAACACTGTGATCATCGGACCGATCCCATCGATGTGCTTCTGAAGTTCGGCGGCAAACTCAGGATCCTGTTCTGCTTTTTCTTTGATCGTGGCCTTCAGGCTGGGCTCGAACGTATCAGGATCTGCTTCGAAGCGAGAAAAATCTTTGGACGCCGACGGATCACTAGAGAACTTCTGCTTCAGCCAGGCAAACAGACTCTTGGCCTTCTCAAACCCAATCTCGCCGACGGTCTTGACCAGTTCCTTCCCGGCGTCTTTCGCGAAAGGACTCAAGATTGTGAGCGCCGCAGTCGCAAGTGTCACGGGATCCATAATTTATACTCCTTGACTGAGCCGAGTATAGCACCGTGAACAGCAAGAGAAATCAGAGACATCGGACGGTGCTCTGTTTGTTTCCGGGGCACGTGGATGTGGAAGCGTTGTCGTACATATGTCCAACGCCGCTGGCAAAAACGCTGGAAGTCTTTCTTACTCCTTAGCTGCATCTCGGTCGGCATCTGTCGGATGTTGCGAAATTTCGATCGGCTTCGAGGAGATCTGCCCCGACGTCAGGCTCTTTCAATTTTGAGCGCGCTGGATGCCCCTTACCCATCCTAGCTACCTATACAAGTATGTACGCTAGCCGACTTGTCTCCGCTTCAACTCCTTTAACACTCTTGCCTTCCTCGAGTTCTTGGGTCACGCCGACCTTGCCGGACCTGAATCGTGCTGGCCTTAACACCGGTTATCTCTTCGCCCTTTTTTATTTTTTGGAGCACGACGATGACCAGGCCAATCCTCATCAATTGTTGCTTGAGTTCGGTAGCGAACGCGGGATCTATTTCAGCCTGTTTTTGAATTGTTGCCTTCAGTCCAGATTCGAAGTTATCGGGATCTGCTTCAAAGGAGAAAGGTCAGAGATGCGTCGGATGGATAACTGGAACCCGTATGGTGCGGGCCCATGTCAATTGGGGAACATTGTCCCAGGCGTGTTGACCGTGTGAACGCAAAAGGTAACTTGGGCCAGTATTGGGCTCGGGAGGTTGATGGCTTGGCCGAACTCCATCGTTCGAATCGGGCGAAGAGGCCGGCATGGGAATGGAATGGCGGATTGTGATGTGGTCCCCGCCCACGAGGATCTCCTGCACCAGCAGCCGTACGACTCTCTGACGCTCTGTCACTTCCAGGACGTTGCCTCTGGCGCACAGTCGTGTGCGGAACTGGGCGAGGGTTTCCACCAGACGTAGATTACGGGTTTGGTCGACAGCCGTCATCTCCAGCGATTGCAGTTCCGCCTCGATCGCGCGCTGCTGCTTGCGCAGTTCCGGCATGCGGCAGCGGAGTTCCTCTAACGTGATCAGATTCTCCTGGTACCCGGTCAGTAGGCGCTCCATGCTCTTGGTGAGGAGCGCTTGGTCGCGACGCAGCGCGTCTTCGCGCCGCTTCAGGGGATCGGTGATTTGGGCGGCTTGCAGCCGGCGATCTAACTCCGCCTGTAGCAAGCTGGGATCTTCCAGCAGCCGCACAATCTCCTGCCACACTACCGCATCGAGCTGCTCCTGACGAATCGGCTTGTTGTCGCAAACCGCGCCCTTCAGATGTCGGTAGCCATCCCGTCCCAAGCAGCGATAGTAGTGGATCGTGCGCTGGGAAGTTCGCGTCGAAGCTCGGTAGAGTCCATAACCACAACGCTGACAGACCAACAGCCCCTGCAACAAGGATGGTTCGAGGGTACGTCGGGGAGAAAACCTCTTATTTTTCTCGAACTGCTCTTGCGCCAGAGCGAAGATCGCTTCGCTGACCAAAGCGGGTACAGGGATTTCGATCCACTCCTGACGGGGCTTTTCCCGAAAAGAACTGTCACGGCTGCACAGGCCACGCTGGCGCAGGCGGCGTGTGATTCGCCGACGCGGACGAAGCTCGGTTTTGCCATAGAAGGCACGCCCTGCGTAAGCCGGGTTGTGCAGCATCCTCCAGAGGGTGGGGCGTTCCCATCGGCTCTGTCGCGTTCGCGTCGGCACCTCGCGTTGGTTGAGCACGCCTGCGATGGCACCAAGGCTGAGGCCTTGCCGCGTATAGGCATCGAAGATGAAACGGACCACCTCGGCCTCGGACTCCACTACTTCGTAGTAGGCCGCCGAAGTATCGGTCTTCTTCACGTACCGATAGCCGTAGGGGGCGCCCGACAGCACATTGATCGAGCCCTGCTGAGCGCGGTGCCGCTTGCCACGGCGAGAACGCTCGGCAATCTGGGCCCGTTCGTATTCCGCAATCATCCCTTGAAACTGGACCAGCAACTGATCTTCGGCGGTTGCGCCGGAGGGCGCTCGCAGAAAGATCAGCTCCACTCCACAGCGGGCCAGCTTTTCGGCCAACAGCACTTGATAGGAATATTTCCGACTCAAACGGTCGGGCGAGTAGATCAGAACGGTTTCGATCTGGCCCCCCGCCGCGAGGTCCCGCAATGCCTCCAAACCAGGACGGACCAAGGTGGCGCCACTATAGCCATCATCCTGGAACTGCCACTCGGGCGGGACCACGTATCCGTTCATCTCGGCGAATTGCGTCAACGCCGCGACCTGACTGGCAATGGTGTGGTTCTCCTTTTGCCGATTGGAGGACACACGGGCGTAGAGGGCGGCCGGTTTGTTCATTCACCACCTCCTGGCAGCTTGCGGGCTGCGGGCTTGGAGCAATCGGCCAGCACCGGTCCGACGCGAGTAGTTCGTAGGCCTGGACCAACTTGTCCGGCAATAATCGGTCGGTGACTGACTGGGCGTCGGCTCAGCCACGACCTCCCCCGCGGTGCAGGACCGCCAGGAAGGCACGGCTGGCGATCTCGCTTAAGGTCAATCCGGTCGAAGCGGCGTAGGCGCGGAGTCGCCGTACGAGACGGCGCGAAAGCTTGACGGTGAAGGATACTTTGACATCGCCGACCGGGACTGGGTGCTTGAGTCGCTGTGCCTGCTCGAGGTAGCGAAAGGCCTGGCGCTCGGAGATGGAGCAATTCCGGGCCAGTCGCTGGGCGGCCTCGGGCCAATGCGGATACCGCTGCAGAAGGGTGCGGGCTAAATTGAGCCGTTCGGCCTTTTGGATATGGCTGGCGCGAGACATCTGACATATAAATACGTCCACTTATGTCATATTTCAAGCACTTCTTGGTTCTCATCATTACTCCTGCGGTACCTCACGGTGCGTTCAAAATGAAAGTTGCCTATTGCGTTACCGCAGTCTTCACCCCTGTGCTCGCGAAACACTCGAAGTCGTTCTCGCTCATCGACTGCATCTCGGTGGGCGTCGACCGGATGCAGCGAAACTTTGAGCCGATGCGAAAGCAGGTGGAAGCGTGGCAGCGAAGTGAGTTGACGGATGTCACGGCGAAAGTGGTGATATACGAGGCATTCGTCGAGGGCAAACTGGAAGCCCCGAAACACCTAGCCCGGACCGTACATGACCTGTACTTCTTATGTGGCGCAGAGATTTATGTGGCCCTTGCCTCGGATGGCGCAAGGGCACACCGTTTGGCGTAGAAGCGCCACATAACTTTCAGTTCAGAGACTGCGAAGGAACTCCATAATGCGCGGGTTCTTGCGCCACATCTTTCTTTCGTGCCCTTTCCCACCCGTGTCACAGGCCGCCAGCGCCTTCGCCTTCATCTCAAGATCGACTTCGGCGTAGACATTGGTGGTGTCGAGGGAAACATGTCCCAGCCACGCCCGGATCGTGTTGATGTCTACGCCAGCACGTAGAAGGTGCGTAGCCGTCGTGTGACGAATCGTGTGCGGACTAACTCGCTTTTTCGCCAGAGAGGGCACGCTTTCCCTGGCTTGCTTCGCATGTCTTTCCACCAGCGTATGGATTCCGAAGCGAGTCACCGGAGCACCATAGCGGTTCAGGAAGACAAGGCTGTCTTGCGGTCGGCCTGCGATCAAGGGAGCCAGAACGGTCATCGTTCGCGGCCACAGCGGACAGAGTCTTGTTTTTGCACCCTTCCCGCACAGCCGCACTGCACCGCCGCGTCTGTTATCCCCGTCGAGATCGGAGATCTTCACCCCTGCCGCCTCGCTCGCCCTCGCGCCAGAGTTGTATAAGAAGAGCAGGAGCGCCTGATCTTTCCGACCCTGCTGAGTACGCGGATTCGGTGACGCGAGCAGCGCATCGATCTCAGCTTTTTCCAGATAGGTAAGCGGATTCTTTCCCGTGCGTTTGAAGGGAACGCTTTGGACTTCCCCGCACCACATCAAGTGCTCAGGGCTGCGTTCCCCGATAAAGTGTGCAAGGGCGTGTATGGCCGACAGCCTCTGGTTGCGGGTTGCGACGCTACAGCCACGCTCTTCTTCGATAACCGCGAGGAACTTCCGTACAGCATCGGCGGATAAGTCCTCGACCTCCAGAACATCAACAGTTGTCCGCGACTGAAGCGCAAGCCGTGGAAGAAGCAGGCATAACGTGTCCCGATAACTGCGCTGGGTGTTCCGCGAAAGATTCCGCTCTGCAACCAGATGTTCCAGCAGGAAACGTCTGATCCAGGGGCCAAGAAGGGAGTCGTTCATCATTGTTTGCCTCCTGGGGACGCGTAAAGTTCGAAGCGATGGCTCGCTTCGTCCAGGAGTTCCTTGGTCATCGTCAGATAGCGCGACGTTTCCCGAAGGCTTACGTGGCCCAGATAGGTCGCCAGGTGCGGAAGAAGACGCTGGACATTCTTTCCTTCTCGATACCAGGTCACAAGCCTTCGGACGGCAAACGTATGCCGGAAGTCATGAAGACGGGGCTGATAGTAGAAACCGTCCGTGCGTTTCACGCCGGCTTCATATCGGATGCGTTTGAACGCCAGCTCCGCGGTCAGACGCGTGACGGGGCGTCCATCATGAGTGGCTAGAAACGGAGTACTGGTTGAGGAGCCATGCTCTTTCCACTTCCTCTCGAAATAGGCTCGAAGGACGCCGGTGAGATCTGAGCTCACGGGCACCAGCCTTGTCTTATAGAACTTTGTTTCGCGCACTGTCAGGATCGCGTCATTCAGGTCCACATCCTGGTGCTGCAAGCGAATCGCTTCACCGATACGGAGGCCGGTCCCGTAGAGAAGAAGGATCAACGTCCTGATGGTGTATGGTTCAAGGTGCCAGTTCCCACGATGCCGATTGTCTACGACCCGGATCATCTTCTGCACTTCCTCCATGGAATAGAGGTAGGGCCGGAACTGCCGCGGATTCTTTGGCTGGGAGAGCGGAAGCGGATTTCGTGTTGCGTAACCGCGCGACAATGCGAACCGAAAGAACATTTTCAGGGCTGAGAACTTGTTGAACCACTCAGCAGTTACCGGTCGGCCAGCGTCAAGGAACCGGCGAACGGTCTCCGGACTTATGCTGTCGATTTCAACGGGTCCGGCCAAGCGGGCGAATGCGGTCAGTTTGAGTGCCCGGTTCTTGTAGGTCATGCCGAGCGACTGCTTATAAAGGATGAACTCGTGGATGGCATCGGAGATCTTCACGCGACACCTCCCAGCCCGAGGTTGCCCACATCCCGCAGAGCCTGGATTTCTCCGATGCGGTAAAAAGGAGCGGCGCTTTGTTCACACTGCTGGATACAGTCAACGAGCGGTCTCACATCCAAGGCGGCGACTTCGCGCAGGCCAATCAGATCGACCTTAGCGTAGATCCGAGTAGCCGCTACCGACATGTGTCCCAGGTGATCGCCCACCTCCTTCAGTGTCAGACCCTGGGCCAGAAGGTGCGTGGCACAAGCATGACGCAACACGTGCGAGCCATATCGCTTAAGCTTCAGGCCGAGCCTCCTTTGTAGCTTCCGAGTCATCGTGGAAAGAGCGCCAACCGAAACGGGCCGGTATGGTCGCCTGAGTGTCAGTAAGACTCCCCGGTGGAGACACCGGGGCCTCACCTTCTTCAGATACCGCAGAAGTGCATTCCCGACCTCGGTCGTCAGGGGATAAGTTTGGGCTTTCCTCTGTTTGGGACGGCGCACGGAGATTCTCTCTTCCTCCCAATCGATGTCCTCAAGACGCAGGCCACAGACTTCGCCAACGCGCAGGCCGTAGACCGAGCAAAGCAGGATCGCGCAGCGACTTCTGATCTGAACTGGCGACGCGCCGTTGACACTGGTGACAAGCTTCTTCACCTCTTCCCACGCCGGCCCTTGCGGCAGATCTTGGTACGTGTAGACCCGGGGTGCGTCGATGGACTCGGCGATGCCCGCCGCGCACCAACCTCGACTGCTGGCATAGCGAAAAAACGAGCGCAGAGACTGTACATGGAACGAGACGGTGGTCCGCTTCCATCGGTCCGCCACGATACCGGTGAAGTACTTGGTAATCACCACCGGCGACACTGTGGACAGTGGCACGTCTTCTGCGACCAGCCAGCCTAAAAAGGGTTTCAGCGAGCGTTGCCGGTTAAGAATCGTGGCCTCAGCGAACCCTCTCTCCTGTTTGAGAAAAGTCAGGAACTGCTGCAGATGATGGTTGTAAGGTGACGACTCGCCTGGTTCGGAGTGCGTTGATTTGGACACGGTGGTTCTCCTCTCGAAAGAAAATCCACTAAGTATGACCTTGCCTTTCCACAACTCTGCGCGATAATGTCGCAACGTTATGCCCCTTCATGCGCGTGAAAAGATCGGAAGAAACGATCCCTGTCCCTGTGGTAGCGGTAAGAAGTACAAGCACTGCTGCCTGCCCGGCTATGCTCCATCTATCGACCATGTGTGGGCGCGGCAGCACGAAGAGTCGGACCGCCTGACGGGGGAGATCACCAGGTTTGCCTTACGTAAGTTCGGGGAACGGATCCATGAAGCGTGGCAAGACTTCAACATGCGTGACGTTCCGAAGCCGCTGGAAGAGGCTACAGACGAACGTCAGATCTTCATGCCCTATTTCTTGTTCCAGTGGAATCCGGACGCTCGGCGCACTACCGCGCGCGGGCAGGGCGGCGTAGTGGCTCGCTGGTACATGCTGGAGAAGTCGAAGCAGCTAACCGCGATGCAACGGATGTTGAGGGTGTGGGATGTTCTGGTTGGCGGAGAAACCCAAGTCATCGAGCGATCGGGGTCGCAACACTTGCGCCCGGGAGACCTGCTTTTTGCCCAGATCTGGCACCAGCCGGAACTTGCCGTGTTCGGCAGTATGGCTCCCATCTGCATTCCGCCGGACAAGAAGATCGAGGTCATCGAACTCCGAAAAACACTGAAGAAGAGAATCGCCAAACAGAATCGCTATCTGGCGCCGCACGACCTGTTGCGATATGCAGATCTGATTCGCGCCACCTACCTGGACATTCGAGACCGGCTATTCGCTCCGCCGGTGCTGTGCAATACGGACGGCGACCCGCTGCTGTTTCACACGCTGACGTTTCGGATTGAGTCGGCGGAAGCGGCGTTCGACGCGTTGGCTCCGCTCGCAGTGGGACATTCCCGTAAGGAGTTGCTCGACAATGCGGAACTGAGCGACGACGGGAAGCTGCGGAAGGTGGACATCGATTGGATCAAGGAAGGCAATCGTAAGTTTAAGACTTGGGACAACACCATCCTGGGCCACATCAAGATTTCCGAGGGACGTGTGATCTCGGAGGTGAACTCGGAGAATCGCGCCAAACGCATGCGCAAAGAGATTGAGAAACGACTCGGGACCCTGGCGACTCACGAGAGCACGCTCGCCCAAACGCTGGAACAGATGCGGAAGAATACGCCACAAGATGCAGAGGAAGCGGAATTGCACGATGCCGAGATGGAGGCGCTGTTGGCCGATCCTGAGGCCAGGAAGTTCCTGCAAGCTACCATGCAGACGCAAGTCGAAAGCTGGGTCCACCAGAAGATCCCTGCGTTGGGCGGGCGCACGCCCTTGGAAGCCGTTCGTGATCCCGACGGCAAGGAAATGGTGGAAGCACTGCTTCTCGATTGGGAGCGCCGCGATGAACGAGATGTTTCTCCGAATCAGATACGCCCTGACATTAGTGCGCTTCGCCGCCTGTTGAACCTGGCTCCCCAGGCATCCTGAGTGTCTCACCCTGACTCTGCTACTCCACAATTATGTGGCGCTTGTCTGCCGTGATCGACCCGTCTTTATGTGCGTCCTGAGGCGCACGCCACATAAATCTCTGCGCCACATAAGTGGCCTTATGTTGTCGACAACATAAGCTCACGAACCGAAGTACGAGGAGTTTCGGTCACGGACCATCTGGAGCCTCTCGAACGCATTTACTTCTGCGTTCAAGGATCTGGAGCCCATTCCGCAGTTCCGGGCCACAGCCAAGCTTGGAGAATTCCTGGAATCGCGGTTCTCGCAGCCCTTCTAGTTCAGGGGACCGTCGCGCGACAATGGCCCCCTCGCTAACTATTCGGCTTCAGCGCTGAGTACGGTTCATGATTCCACGAATGATTGGAGCACCATCGATCAGCAAAAGAGTGCGTATATCTTCAGCCCCGGGATTGCGGCCAATTCCAGCGCAATATGTGCGACCGCTCGTGAGCGGTCAATCAGGAAATGTAGTGCCGTCAAGAATTATGCCAGCCTCTCGGTTGTCTTGATCTCTCGGTGTTAGCTGCCGAAGAGATTCTTGTTTAGGTATTCATTGCGGAATTTCCCGTGGGGATCGTGCTTGCTGATCAGCTCAATAAACTCAGGCATCTTCACGTAAATACCTTTCAGATCGGCGGGAGATGTCGTGAACAGCTTTCCCCAATGTGGCCGCGCACTAAAGGGCGCCAATTCTTTCTCGATTAAAGGCAACAATTTGTGTACGGAGGGCCAGTCCTGCTTCCAGGTAAAGTGAATCGTCACACAAGGTTGCTGATAACAAGGACTCAGCCAGAGCTCATCGGCCGCGATCGCTCGAATCTCGCTGATCAGAAAGTGAGGACTTACCTGCTCGTGGAGTCGCTCTACGGCCAGAATCGCTTCCACTGCATGGTGTCGTGGAACAAAGTATTCCGATTGCAGCTCCTTGCCGGCGCTAGGAGTAAAACCCATGCGAAAATGCGGTAGGCGTTCATACCAAGGACCAGGCACTCCCATCTGCTCGGTACAATTGTCTGCCGAGAGTTCTGCAATTGGGTGGAGATTGCGGGTCGCCAGCTTACCTCCGAAGAAGTCAGGAGTTGCGGTGAACGATTGCCCTTTTTCATCGCGGCTTTTGATCCAAACTTCGTTGACGCGCCGGTTTCGCCAGTCGGTAAAAAGGCTGACGCTGTACGCACTGGATTCGATCGAGTCGAAGTGGTCTGTCACTTCAGAGAGCGGCAGGTTTTCATACACATATTGCCGCATCGTGTAGGCTGGCTGTATATCCAGGGTGATTTTTGTGATTACGCCAAGCGCACCAAGCCCAACGACGGCTCCCGGAAATATTTCTCGGTCGTGCGCGCGTGACAACTTGAGCACCTCGCCGGACGCGGTGACGAATTCGAACCCTGAAACGGCGGTCGAAAGATTTCCATTCTTTTCGCCCGACCCATGCGTTGCAGTGCTGCACGCGCCAGCAACAGAAATATGGGGCAACGAGGCCAAGTTGTGCAACGCAAAACCTTTGCGATCAAGATACGGGCAAAGTTGCCCATAGGTCATGCCGGCGTTGATGGTCACGGTTTGCGCATCAGAATCCAATGCAACCACCTTGTCCATCGACTTCAACGACAAGAGGCTATGGCTGCTATCTGCGATGGTGTTGAAGCAGTGGCGCGTGCCCAGTACTCTTAATTTGCTTTGCTTCTTAACGTAACTCCGCACCTGCTCGAGCGAGTTGGCCGAGTACAAGTGGTCAGTGCTGTACTCGATATTGCCTGCCCAGTTGTTCAGTTTGTTATTGGATGCCCATGCCAGAAGAGGGGAGAGTACGGGGCTCGTCATTAATGCCGTGAAGAGCCTGATAAAGGTTCTCTTATTCACGGTTTTTACCGAGTGGATTCGACATTGGCCGGGGAGTTCTTCCTCTTCAGATGGGATCGAGGCTGCCGGGCATTGTACTCCGTTCGCTTAAGTCTTCAGCCTGGAAAAGGCTGTAATGCGCAGCTTTGCCGCATCAGCCCATCTGCAAACCTTGTCACTTACAAGCAGATCCCGGGCCTCTGCGCCCGAGGGCCTGCTCCGACGTCTTCAACGGATCTGCCCCTCGCGAATGCTTACAACTTGGTTAGCGGCAATGCCATTGTGTCTCTCGCGCAAGCCATTAGGCCATACAACTTCGATATCCACGATTCCGACCTCGCCCAACCCGAAGTGCAGTCGAGGATCGTTCGAGGAGTAGTAGCTGGATTGGCTCACCCGCGCCTGCGCCTGAACTTTCTTCCCGTAGTGAACAAGCACTCGTGACCCGATCGCGCTACGATTCGATTTCACACCCTCGAGTTTTACCTTGATCCATTTCTGTTTTCCTGTGATGTCATTTCTCAATAGCGATGGTGGCTCGTTCATGTTGACAATCAAAATGTCGATGTCCCCATCATTATCGAAGTCCCGAAAAGCGCACCCCCGACCTGAGTGAAGTTCCGCAATCGCGGGACCCGCTTGATCCGTCAGTTCCTCGAAGGTCCCGTTTCCTAGGTTTCGGAAAAGGATGCGCGGCGTCTTGTAAGGATAGTCAGGCAACTTACGTTCGACTTCCGGATAGACACTGCCAGTGACAACGAAAATATCGGGATACCCATCATTATCGAGATCCACAAGTCCCGTGCCCCAGCTTACAAACCGTGTTTCAACACCCACTCTGGCGGCTCGCGTCCTGTCATCGAAGTTTCCCTTGCCGTCGTTGCGAAAAATGCCACAAGTGTCGCCCATGAAATGGGTCTTGAAAAGATCGAGATGACCATCCAAGTCATAATCGCCAATTCCGACGCCCATCCCTGCTTGCTCCATGCCGTCGTCACTCAGTGCCACGCCTCGAATAACTCCTTCCTCGCGAAAGGTTCCGTCGTGGTTATTCATGAAAAGGAGGCTGGGAGTCGAGTCGCACGCAACAAAGATGTCGGGCCAGCCGTCTTCGTCAAAGTCGGCCGCTACCACTGTCATTCCGTAACTTTCGGTAGCACGATCAATGCCGGCTTCTTTGCTGACGTCGGTGAACGTGCCGTCTCCATTGTTGCGATACAGAGAATGCCTTCCGGTGGGCAATCCTCGTGGACCGCAGTTCACCGGAATCCCCTTCCAATTGCAGGTTGAGTTCTCGCCGGGGACCGGGGCCTTATCGATGGAAAAGCGAACATAGTTGGAAACAAACAAGTCTAAATGGCTGTCCCGGTTGTAGTCGACAAAACTACACCCGCCACCCCATCGAGTCTCTGCGCTTACCAGCCCCGCCTTTTTCGTGACGTCGGTGAACGTACCGTCCCCATTGTTGCGGTAGAGCCGGTTCTGTCCGAAATAGGTGCAGAAGATATCTTCAAAACCGTCGTTGTTGTAATCCCCGATGCAGACTCCGTTTCCCCAGCCTGCAGCGTGCAGACCGGCTTTCTCAGTTACATCGGTGAAAGTGCCATCCCGATTGTTCTTGTAAAGGCGGTTTGTGGCCTGAGCTGGCGGATCTTCTAGACGCGTCCCACAGAGTAGAAAGATATCCATCCATCCGTCATTGTCGTAATCGATGAAAGCGCAGCCGCAGCCGTTGGCCTCAAGGATGTATTTCTTCGAATCCATGCCGCCATAAATCGTGGGCGCATGCAACCCGGCCTGCTTTGCGACATCGACAAAACGTGCATTGAAGGAACGGCCCGAAACGGCGGGACGTGCCTGGGCTTTCACGCCACGAGAAGCGATGCCTTGGGCAAACAATGGCAGACTTCTAATACCCAAGAGTGAACCCAGGGTGCGACCGATAAAGGAACGCCGCGTGATATTCATAGAGAACAACCGGGCGACAAATCTCTTATCGCTGCATCGACCACATCACAGTGACGACGGCCGAGACAACTCCCACGAACGATTCCTACTGTGGCTTTTGAGGTTCATTTGGTTCCGTTTGCTCGACGAGTTTGTAACGGTTCCGGTCCGCCTCTTCCCTCGTTGCTTCCTGTCGCAATTCCGCAAGCCGTTTCAAAAGATCCGGCAGCTCTGCTTTATGTCCAGTTTTCCTTAATCCCACAATCAGATGATAGAGAGCGACTTGATCCTTGGGATCGTAGTGGAGAGCCCGGTTGCACTCGTTCACTGCTTGCTGGTTTTGTCCTGCTTGCAGATAGAGTTTAGCCAGCGTGTCATGTGCGGAGACCAGACTGGGCTGAAGGTCTGCTGCCCTGCGGGCGGATGCTATGGCTTGCCGAAATTCGGGATTTCCAGTGCTCGGGTTCTTCTGCACAAGGATGTCAGCCAGTACAAACAGAAGCATCGCATCATTAGGACGTTTTGCCAGTTTCGCGCGGACCACAGCCAATGCCTTATCTAGGTTATTCCTCTCTTGAGCCACCATTCCTTGCGCTGTTTCTGAAAGCCCAAGATGTGGGTCCAACTCATTGGCTGTTTCAAAATCAGCTTCAGCGTGGTCGAAGTTAGCTAGCTGCACATAGAGAACACCGCGTGCCACATATAGAGAAGCCTTTCTCGGTTGCAGCGAGAGGCCAGCGTCAATCATGTCAATTCCAACCTGAAAGGACTGGTGCAGGAACGAGATGTTGGCGAACTGAAGATAGAGGTCGACGTTTCGTGGCTCTTGGACGATAGCTTGGCGCAAGAGCTTGACTGCTTGCGGCGTGTCTTTGCCGGCCTCGTATGCCTCTCCCGCCAATGCGAGCACTGCCGCCGAGGGTTGGTTCTCGATCACCGGCTGCAGCGTCGCGATGGCATCCTTGGGACGGTCGATCGTGAGCTGGAGTGTAGCTACGCGTTCCCGAGCGTGCAGGTCATCCGGATGCAGACTCAGCAACCTCTCAGAAACGCCAAGCGCTTTATCGTACTGCTTTAGTCTCACCAAGCAGTCGCCATATTGCGCCATTCCCGCCGGTTGAGAGTCCAACAGTGCACTGCTTTGCTCGAACTCGGGCACTGCCGCAGTACAGTTATTGTGCTTGTACGCGAGAACTGCCAGCATGGCGTGAGTTGTCGGATCGTGGGGAAGTTGTTTCAAAACGCGCTGCAAAAGCGCCGGGGCTTCCCGGCCAGCGGTCTCATATTCCAGTTGTGCCGCTCCTTCGAGAGCCGACAAGTACTCGGGTGAAAGTGCGAGCGCATGGCGAAATGACGCCAAAGCTTCTGACTTGCGTTGCTCGCCTGTCAGTGCCATGCCTTGGAGAGTCCACAGCCTCGGGTCTTGTGGCGAACGTTCCAGGGGAATCCGCAGCAACTGCACGGCTTTCCCGTATTCCTTGGACCGCAGGGCCGCGGTGATCTGGTCGACAGGTTGCGACCCGGTTTGAGCTGCAGCCAGGAAATGACACGTCAACAGAAATAGGATAGCCTTCTTCATCCTATCGATACTCCCGTAGCATGCGGACCTCTGCCAGCTCGGCCTTCGAGGACCGTGGCACCCACCAGCGGGATCACAAGAAGTGAAGAAGTGGCGTCCTGCAGCTCACTTGACCCTCTCAGGCAAAGCTCTGTGCTGCCACTTCTTTGTGATTTCCGAATTCGCGAGCGCTTTGATATAGATCCCGCCCACGACGGAACGTGCCTGGAATCCCACTTGCTTGCCATCGATTGTGTCGTACCAATCCGTGAGTGGGACCCGGGTCGGCGTTTCATTCAGCCATTTCGCGATGGGAGCCATCAGTGCTCGAAATTGATCGGCCGAATCGGCCAGTGTCGCAGTCCATATCTCCCAATCGAGTTTCGTATAGGTCTTGCGATTGTCCAGCGGCAGTCCATACTGGTTCAAATGTTTTTGGTAGAAGGCCAGTTCCGTCTGCCGCACCCTGAGAGGAAAGAGCTTTAGATCGAGTATTTGATCCCACACAAGGTTGTACTTCTGGCTCCAGGTTCCGGGCTTGTCGAAGGCCAACTTGTAATGGTCGCCGTCCTTAGCTAGGGACTCCCACTTTGCCGCCATCTCCTTCGCCTTGGCCGAGTAGTCGTCGGCGATAGCCTTCTTGCCCAGGCCACGTGCCATCGTCGCGTAGGCTCCCAGACCTTCGATCGCCTTGATCGACAAATTTGCGTTGTGCGCCAGATGACCGGCGAAATCGTCCGTGGACAACTGGTTTTCCGGATCTAAGCCCTTCTGCAGCACATAGTCGGCCCACATCGTGAAGAGCGGCCAGTACTGCTCGGCCACGTGCCAATCTCCCTCGGCTTGGCCGAGCGCCGCGGCTAGGATCAGCAGGTTGCCGCTCTCCTCGACTGGCATCTGATCCTCTTCGGTACGCTCGCCACCGCCGTATACCTGCCCATTGGCCAGCGGATATTGACCAAGGTCGTGCGGCGCGAAAGGCCACTTCCAACGCGGCAGCGTCGCGTAATCGAAAACTGGCTTAAGCTGCGCCTCAAGCAGGCGCGGGTTCAGGAGCAAGAAGAAAGGTGAAGAGGGATAGAGTACATCCACGGTGGCGATGCAACCGTTGCTGAAGTTCTCCTTGGGAAACATGAGTGGGGCGCCATTCACATCCGCCACTAGTTCGTGCGCGGCCAACGTTTGCCGGTAGGCCACTGTGGCTAGTTCGGCATAGGATTTTCCTCCGGAATGTTCCAGGTCGGCAGTAAGTTCGGCGTCGAATTGTCTGCCACGCGTCTCCAGCACTGAATAGTCGCGCTCTGCATCTTCTAGCATCTGCTCGACGGTCATGCCATCCCGTTGCCAGTATTCTCGCAATCTACGACCTAGGTACTCAATCGCAAATCCCTGCGTGTACGACACCAGAAGGTGACGGCTGACCACTCTCGCACCAACTTGGCCGAGTGGAAACATGACTGCCAGGTGTGCAGCCCCCGTCTGCGGCGTCGTCGGCATATCCATCTGGTCGGCATCGGGGAGTTTTCCATTCTTGAGAAAATCATCCATTGGGCTGGAGGATTGCGCAGTTTCCGCCAACGGTGTATCTGGCACGGCCAGATGGAAATATCCCCAGTCGATGCGCACATCGTCGCCGGAGCGATTCACGGCCAGCTGATCGCGCGACCCCACATTCAGCACCGTAAGCCCTTTGACGCGGGAACGCCCCCAAACGACCTGCTGATCACCGCTGTTAACCGCGATACGCGGATCTGCATCCAGATAGAGATCCACGTCGTGACCAACGCCGTCCGTTGCGCGGACGTCCCAGGTCATGTACGTCACAGGCCGGGACAGAATATCCAGATCTTCAGGAAATGCTGGAGTGAAGAACGTTAGCTCCAGATCGATGCCCGCCCCTTCAAATCGATAACGACTGTGGGTTGGTGTTATTTCCATCTGGCTCTGGCGTAGAGCCGGAATCTCATGAGGCCGAGCGCCCATGAAGCGGTAGCTCTTGCCGTCAATTCGCACCAAGCCTGTCAGTGGTTGCTCCGCGCCAGTCCAGTGTTTGGTGTTTTCGTCCGTCAAATGGTCGCCCATCGACCAAATGCTGAAGTACGGATTGTGCGTGATCAGAGGGACAGCCGGCGGCCTGGTCTGCGCGACTACAGCCACACATCCTGACAGAGACATCCCCATCAACAGAAACAGTCGCAGCACCCTCAGTTTGCTTCGGTCCTCAACAGCTTTTCTCCGCCACGGCTTTCTCAAATCGCGTCCTTCCTAAAGTTGAGTCCACATATTCCTAAGTTTTCAACTGAGGAAACGCCGTAATGCGCAGCTTCGCCGCTGCATACGGAATCAGGGTAACCGTCTCCTCAGGCTGATCGCTAGTCACCGGGCTTTGTGGAACCGGATCGGCGACCCCGTCTACAGCCCGCCAGTCCGGTAGCTTCCGTCCTTTTACCTGGAGCTTCACTGGCACATTCTTCGCGCTGAACGGCTGATTCCCAACCTCAGTTTCGACTACGCTGATGCGCTGCGACGGTGACGCATCATCGAGCGCCAGGGCATAGTTCCACTGCGTTGTTGGATACACCTGCCAGTCGGCTGTCATATCGCGGTCACGCAACTTCAGCCAGTCTTCGCCAATCCCATAAGAGAAGACTAGCGCCCCGCGCTCTACGGCAACTGAGTCCCGGAACCATCGCGATACGCGCGGCTCAAGCGGGAACTCGATATCCACGTGATCCCCTGCCTTCCATGTTCGCTCGACGCGCGCAAAGCTGCCCGGGGAAGGCGCTGGTTGCGATCGGCCATTGACCTTTATGGTGGCTTCTGTTGCCCAGGCGGGAATTCGCAACAACAGCGGAAATGCCAGCGGAGACCCAGGATTGATTGTCACGTGCACTGCTCCCCGAAACGGATAGTCGGTCTCTTCCACTACATGCACCTGTGTGTCGCGCACGACCGTGCGCACTTCGCAAGGTGCATAGGCAGCTGCCACAACACCGTCGTCATTGGAGACCATAAACAGGCTCGCCGCAAACTTTGGCCATCCTTGGTGGAAGTTCGCGGTGCAGCACCCAAAATTCGGCTCCAATCCAAACAGATTCGACTCGGGACCATCGGTAGTCCACGGCTTCCTGTGTAAGCTGCACTCTACTTGGTTCGGCTCCTGATTGTACTGATGCGCCCACATATCGTCGGTTAACGTGCCAGGCAGCGCATTGAACGCGAGCCGTTCCAGGCGGTCGCCGAGTTCCGGGTTGCCGAGAATGCCTAGCGATTGTTCCAGGGAGAACATGTATTCCACCACGGTACACAGTTCTGAACCTTGCGACGGGTCTAGCCCCGCAAGGTGTTCGTCGCACGAGAACATGCCATTCGGCAGCCCGTGATACTTGTCAAGGTTCGCGATCATCCGCACCGCCGCCCTACGATCATCCTCTGATCCGGAAACTTGCGACCACACGGGACCAGTTTTGACTGCTTGCCCATTGTTGACGCCGTGTGTCGCCAGGCTGAGTTCCTTCAGCGGCCCTCCCGGCACCGAATCGAGATATTCCGACGAGATGCGCTTCGTGTACCGGAAATCCGCGTACTCTACGGTCCAATCGTATCCTTGCGTACGGAGCTGTCTCGCGAGATCCAGCAATTTGAGATCCCCGGTTCGGTTGTAGAGCCAGATCACGCTCAACACATTGTCCTGCCAGCGGAACTTTCCCCAGTCACGTAAATTTCGTTTGGGCAACTCGGTGAGCTGAAATTCGAAGTAGCGCTGCATCGCGGGAATCACACGTGCATCGTCCGTCGCCTCGCGGTACTGTGTCAGCGCTTTTAGTATCACCATGCGCGGCCACCAATCATCGTTGGAAGGCGGTCCAAGCAGACCGTTGGCTGCCTGATGGTTCAACGTCCAATCGATGTACTTCTGCGCCTTCGCCTTCAGCCTCGCATCGTCGAGAAGATAGGCCAGCGGCACGAGGCCATCCACAAAATAGGGACCACGCTCCCACGATTCTCCTGTTCCGCCCAGCCACCCGCTGCTGGGACCGACATCGGCCCATGTCTCATCCAAATGCCCGCCGAGGCCATTTGCCTGGATCTCCAATTGCGCACGCAACCATCCGGTTGGCCGGACACAGCCGAGTGGCAGATGATAAAACGCGTTTCGCGCGAGCGGCGCACGATTCTTGACCGCGGCAACCGAAGGTGACGCCGAGGTCGGTACGGCCCCTCCAGCGGAGGCCAACAGTTTGTCGACTGGCAGAGCTGATGCTATGCCAGCTAGGCCAACCTGCTTGAGGAATCGGCGCCGACTCGAACGAATTTGCGGATCGAAAGACAAGACAGGCTCCTGGCACAGAGACTGTCGCCATCGTAGTCAAGCACAAGAAATCTCGCATGGTCCAGATAGACTATGTCTGGCAAAAGGCTGTGCTTCGATGAGGATCTAATTTGTTCGATGAATTCCTTGTGATTTGTTGAGTATTGCCGGGCGTTGCGGGATGAAGATCTCATTCGTCGACGTCTACGATGCCGCGCTGAATGGCGGTAGTGGAGGCTTCGGTGCGGTCCGAGACATCGAGCTTTTCGATGATGCTGTTGATGTGGTTACGCACTGTGTTATCGCTGATCCCGAGTGCACTCCCAATCTGTTTATTGGTTAGGCCCTTGGTGAGTATCTTTAGGATTTCGAGTTCGCGTGCCGTGAGGTTCGATCGCGTCATTCTTTCCGCAAGCCGCGACGCGATACGACGAGGGATGTAACGGTTTCCCGCACGCACCGCCCGGATGGCTTCCACCATCTCTCGCAGGGAGGCATTCTTGAGCAGGTACCCTTCCGCGCCAGCATTGACAGCGCGATAAATGTCTTCGTCTGTCTCATAACTCGTGAGCACGATGACATGAACTGGGATCGCTTTACGTTTAATCGCAAGTAGCGTGTCGATTCCGTTCATTCCGGGCATGCGCAGGTCGAGCAGCACAATGTCCAGACCTTGGCGTTCCAGCACATCGAGTGCCTCCTCGCCGGAAGAGACTGGGTTGGCGACCTCGATGCCGGGCTGGGTGGCCAACATGCTGGTGAGTCCCGCGCGGACCACCGGGTGATCGTCCACGATGAGAATTCGAATGTTATTGACTGGTGTGCTGGACACGGGTCCACTCCTGCAGGTGGTTCCAGAGAAATTGGGGCCACGAGAAAATAGTGATGCGCGGCGGCAGAGATGCAGTGACCTCTATACGCGTTCCTTGGCCTGGAGTACTCAGGATTTGCAGTTCCGCAGCGATGGTGGCGGCGCGCTTCCGCATCCCCCGCAAACCAAAGCCGCGCAGATTCCTGGACTGTGTAAACCCTGTACCGTCGTCGGCGACAATCATGCGCACGAAATTCCTCTGAAAATCGAACGAGATCGTAAGGTTGGTCGGACGCGCATGGCGCACAGCGTTAGCAACCGCTTCCTGCCCGATCCGGTAGAGAGTATCGGTGATACGCAGAGGCATCGGTCGCGCCTCCCCGCTGGAAGTGATGACGACCTGTACAGCACCTCCCTCTACCATTTGCCGCGCACAGGATTCAAGCGCGGCGAGCAAGTTTCCCGTCTGCAGCGGTTCCGGCCTAAGCATGGCGATACTCCGGCGCGCCTCTTCATGACTATGATTGACCAGGTCGCTGGCCAGATCGAGCTGATGGTGCGCAACGGGCATGTCTGCCGGAATACCGTTTCGAACCGCTTCCAACTGGAAGCCGATACCCGCGAAGCTCTGCGCCAGCGTGTCGTGCATTTCATGGGCGAGCCGCTCTCGCTCGTCCATGACTGCGCGTAGGCGCCAATTCTCCACACGGCTATGCAGGAAGGTTCCCGCAAAGGCCAATACCAAAAGGCCGATGATGGTAGCGACCACGTTGCCTGCGTTCCACCAGGGTGGGCCGGACATGACCTTCAAATCGTCAGTGGAGCGCAGCAGGATTACAAAAGGCGCGAGATTCCGAGTGTAGGCCGCGCTAACCGCACAAACCCCTTGCAGCCGCAGCAGACTGTTTGGCTTGAGGTTGTTGAAGAGTGCATCTCCGCGCCCGCGACTCGTAATCGCCTGGAAGTTTTGCGGTCCCGAATTGAAATCGAATAGAAACGTATTGTTTGGACCATAACTCTTCGCACGCAAAATGCCTTCTAACTCGATGAAGTTTCCGTCGAATGCCCCGGTGGCCGCTTGCGACGCGGTGACAGAAACAGCGGGCACTGGGTTGCGCGCCCACAAGGCTCGGACCGTGGCATTTTCCAGCGAAGAGCTGAAATCCCCCGGATGCACTTCCCCCGTAACCTCTACCTCGTCCCCGATCTTGAGAGGCGGTCCGTTGGGATGAGGAACGGACACGCCGCCGGTTGAATCCTGAATGAAGAGCGCCGGGGAAGTCAGGATGACGACGCCTCGCACGGTCGCTGTAGTTGTATTCAAGAAAGAAGCGAGGCGAAGACTGCTGATCGGTTGCGTATTCGTAACGGAGCGCGACAATTGCCGTACCCGAGCAACGGTCGCGCCGACGCCAGGGATGTCACGGTTCACGGCGGGAGATGACGAGACGGCAAGACCTTCGTGACTGGGAACGTTTACCAGCATTGCCGTCACATCTTCATGTGTGGCGGGACGCACGACAACGTTTTTCCACGCGCCGCCGGAGGCATATGAGCGGAGGCCGACCCGTCCCGATGTGACGCAATCCTTTTCTGTGATGGCGGCGGATGTAAGAGTGACCTGCGAAGGCGAGGTCGCGCTTGCCGCGACCTGGCACTCGTTTGCCACCAGCTTTAGGTGGTACCACTGGAAGGCTTGAATCCTCCCCTGGCTGGGGTCGGGATACTTCAAAGTTTCCATCCAACCATGGTCCGCGTGGCCAAGGACAAGAGAATTGTCGCGGTTCCTCAGACCCGCGTAGTAACCCATATAGGAATCCACGCCCTCTTCCTCGTCGCTGGAGCGGATAATGAGGCCAGCGTCGCCATCCTGTCCGAGCAGCATGACATCAGCTTCGATCGAGTAGTTGCGCCAATATGTGGAACCTGTGATCAGTTTGGCGCCGCGCTCGTCGGAGTCGTTGCGCATGACACCGTTCACCACTGCCCATGTTCCGCCCAGCGCTGTCCACTCACTTGCATGATCGCCCGCAAACGAGTCGTGGTACGGCAAACCGTGCGACGGGTTGTGCAGGTAGACCCGTATGCCCAGCAGCACGAGCGCTGTCAAAACAGACACAATCTGCACGGAGAGGAAACGAAGGCGGCGCTGTTTGGGTAACGATATCAATGTGGCGTTCCCCACACCCACGGTGTCGGTCTCCAGTCCATCGACGTCAAGCGTTGAATCTCCGGGGTGTTCACGTTTTGGCGGGTGATGAGTATAGGCTGGAGCTTGATCAACGCGGGCATGGGCCGGCCATGGCGCTCTCCATCGATCAGATCCACTGCCAACAGCCCCATCGTGCGCGTGTCTTGCTCAATCACGGAATCGACGACCCCGACATCGAAAAGAGGACCTCCATCCGGATCAAAAGCGATGACCTTCGTTTCGCCAAATCCCGGAGTCTCTTCGACGGCCGACATTGCCGCCCGTGCAGAGGCCCACATCATTCCGACAATGACCCTGACCTCCGGATTGGCCTTCAATGTCTCCTCGGCCACTTGCTGTTCGTGGAGGAAATTAAACGATCCCATCCGTTTTATTACGTGGATCTGGGGGTAGTTCAGTGCGAGGGAGCGTTCCAGGCTGCGCTCCCGAATCATGATCGCGGTAATGTCCGGATTCACACCCAACACTGCCACCGAGCCATGGCCATGGAGTAACTCCACGACGCGCTGTGCGGCGATGCGGCCACCGGTCTCTTCGTCGTTGAGAATGTAAGAAAGCTTTTCTCCCGCCGGAAGCGGCAGTGGCGAACTCACGATCACGGTAGGTATGCCGCGGGCAACGGCCCTGCGGACGGGAGCGATCAGAGCCAATGCCTGGTCTGGAGCCAGGACGAGTCCCTGGTAGCCCTTGCTGATGACCTGGTTCACGATCGAGATCTGCCCTTCCACATCATCTTCGCGCGTGGGAGCGTTCCAATAAACATGCGCACGGGCATGGAGGGCAGCCGTCTCGGCGCCTCCGTGTTCCGGTTCCCACAGACCCGTTCCCGATGTTCGCGGAATCACGGCAACGGTGAAGGGGGCGCCCGAGTGACACCCCAGGCAGAACAGCACTACGACTGTGAACCAACCCAAGCTTCTTAAGACCTGGCTTTTCACTTTCGCACTCTCACCTGGCATCACAAGTCGCATTCGAAGCCGAGTGTACGTCGAGGTCTTTATCGTCATCAAGACAAATGCCTCGTTGTCACTAGTACAAATGGACTATGCGCACGGAGTACACCTGACTCATGCGCGCGGTAGCCGAAATCGGTAGCCTTGCTGCCGTTCTTGAACGACGGTTGCCTGGGACCCGTAAGGTCTCCAATTGTTGCGGACATGCATCACCGACATCGGGAATGCTTACTTGAGTCCGTCCTTTACAACCATCTCACCGTCGAGACTGACAACTCCCATGTTGGAGGCAGCAATGAGCCACGTCGAACGACAAGTAATCCGGTTCTTTACCCTTCTGCTATGCATGACGGCCGTCGTATGCTTTGGCCAATTCTCCGGGAGCGTGCAAGGTACTGTGCAAGACACCACCGGACTCGCGATCGCGAACGCGACGGTCACGCTCACCAACACGGATACGACGGTCGCGCAACAGGCAACGAGCGATAGTTCTGGACTGTACCGTTTTGTCAGCTTGGCTCCTGGACCTTATGACGTTTCTGCAACCGCGCCCGGTTTCGGAACTGCGAAAGTATCCTTTCCCTTGACTTCCAATGAAACAAGGGAGGTGCGGGTTGTATTGGCGGTCACCAAAGTATCCACCTCGATTGAGGTGACCTCCCAGGCTCCGTTGCTCGACACGGCGGACAGCCGCAACGAACAGACCTTGGAAACTCAGGCGTTGCAGGCTTTGCCCCTGGCAGCCAGAAACCCCACAGCCCTGATCACGCTAACCCCTGGCGTTACAGGATTAGGTACGGGAACCAGCACGAACTTCAATCCAGAAAACTACATTGACGCCAGTGCAAATGGCCGTGGCCAGAACGGCAACCAATACATTGTTGATGGTCTGGATGTGACCAGCAGCATCCGCCCGGGTGTACTAAACCTGACGCCAAACGTGGATGCTGTCGCGGAAATCAGCGTGCAAACCAATACTTATTCCGTGGAATACGGCCGCGCCAGCTCCATCCAGACAGTGATAACCACAAAATCTGGCACAGACCAGTTTCACGGATTCGCGAGCGAGTATTACAGCTATCAGGGGCTGAATGCGAAGGGCGAGTTTGTTCCCCCAGGAACGAAGATCAATCCATACCACGTGAACAACATGTCGTTCGGAGTGGGTGGTCCCGTGATCCCGCATCACCAGTTCTTCTTCTTCTTCTCCATCGAGCCGTATCGGGCGCTGACTTCCAACGGCCAATCCGTGCAGACATATGAGGATCCCGCTTTCCTGTCGTTCGCCCAGACGGCCCAACCGAATTCGCCCGAAGTGCAATTGATGGCGAAATATAGACCGACCAGCGCCACCACCACCGCTGTCTCTGCCACCGCTCTGGATGCGTTTGGCCCCCAGAATATTGGGGCAAACACGGGGTGCAGCACTCCTAGCACCGACAATATTCCGTGCGCCACACCGGTGTTCGACCACGGTATCTTCAACTCATCGAGTTACAACAATTCCTATCAGTGGAATGCTCGTGTCGATAAGTATTTCGATAAAGACAGGATCTACGGCAACTTTATACGAAATTACATCAGTTCAGGCGGACCAGCCGTCCGGCCTGCATTCGCGACCACCTCATACGATTACGGCTCTTCGATTCAGGTCAACGAGATGCATGCTTTCTCTCCCCAAACGGTGAACGAAGCATCATTTGGGTATAACCGCATCGAGGGTTTTGCGAACAAGACCGGCACATTCACCGTGCCAATCGTGGGCGTGTCAGGGCTCGGGGTGGGATTTGGAGACGGGTTTGCACAGGGTGACTTTATCCAGCACAGCTACCACTGGCGCGACGTCCTGACTCGGATTCGTGGGGCTCACAACTTCAATTTCGGCTACGAAGGCTGGCATGGCGATGACCTTGCACTGTTCGCTGGGGCCTACGGTATTCCCAATCTCTCCTACAACAACATGATCGATCTCATCAATGACAAGCCCTTTAGCGAGAGTGGACTGTCGTACAACAGCGTGACGGGCCAACCGCAACCTGGTCAGTATAAGTTCGCGATGAGCACATTCGGAATGTTCGCGGAAGATACCTGGAGAGTGAGCAAGAAGCTCACCCTTAACTACGGTATCCGCTACGACAATTTCGGGAACCCGATCCCGACTGGCGGCACAACGCTGGCCAACTTCCACCTTGCATCCGGTGCACCGTTCCAGGATCAGGTGACCAACGGAGTCATGAAGCAACAGAGTAGCGTATACAACCAGTCGCTGAACTGGGTCTTCAGTCCGCGCGTCGGTTTCGCTTGGGATCCGAAGGGCGATGGCAAGTGGGTGGTTCGGGGAGGGGTCGGTTTGTACCATGACTTTGTAACACTTGGTAATGCCGAAAATGGACTGAAGGGAAACCCACCGGGATTTGTGGTTCCAACCTTTAAGAATGATGGATCAACTGCACCGCCAATCTTCAGCTACGGCACGAAGGACACTTATCCCTATGGATTTCAGTATCCGGCCTACGTGGGTACGCCACTGGATTCTAAGGGAGGCGTAGTGGGTGGGAACTTCAGCGTCGGCGGGATTGACGAGAATATTTCAGCACCGTACACCCTGAACTGGAATGGAACGATTGAGCGCCAAATCACTCATACCCTGACCGCGAGTTTCGGCTACATGGGATCGCACTCTGGCAACCAGGTCTTCAACGGAGGCTGCACGGGGTGTACGTCATACGGTGTAGACATCAATGTCTTCAACGGCGATTTGCTGCAACACCTCAACTGCACGGGAAGTTCTTGCGGTGGCACCCAGACGCGTCTAAACACCAGCTTCGGAAGTATCACCTACGCCGCGAATGGTGCACGAGGGAACTATGACGGTATCTTCGCGGCAATCAAGGGACGATTCGCGAGAAGGGGCTTTCTGACAGCCTCCTATACACGTTCTGACGCGAAAGATGACTGGAATACTTATCCCGGCGTTTATCCGTACGGTAGCTTCTACAGTCCATCGTCATGGAATGCTCCCAATCGCTTCTCCCTGGGCTGGAGCTATGAACTGCCTGGCAGCGGCCGAGGCCACGGGCTGTTCGGCCGAGTCACCTCGGGCTGGACACTCGCCGGCGTGACCACGATGCAATCGGGCACACCGTTTACGGTGTATACCAGCGCGGCGTTCCACGGTCTGTTGATCGATCCCACACAGCCGCCTAGCGTCGCAAATCTCGCATTTGCGCCCGACAGTGGCGATTTCAATGCGGATGGCAACAACTACGACTATCCGAACGTCTCCAGTTACAGCCAGCCAAAAGACCGCACATCCTTCCGGAACGGGATTTTCCCGCGTTGCGCCGGTACCAACCTGGACAATTGCGGTCCCTTCTCACTGCCTGCCTTAGGACAGGAAGGCAACGAAAGAGTTAATCAGTTCCATAATCCGGGTTTCGCGCAGACAGACCTCGCCGTCAAGAAGGCAACGGCGATCACCGAGCGCGTCGCCCTCGAACTGCGGCTTGACATGCTCAATGCGTTTAACCGGGTAAACCTCAATAACGTTGACGCAAATGCAAATGATGGCGCTAACTTCGGCGCGGTGAGCGGGGCAAATATCCCACGGAATATGATTGTGAGTGCCCGGATCACGTTTTAGTCCAATCCCCCACCGCGGCAATTCCTAACAATGTGGACACCTGAAGGAATGCTTCAGTCACCAGAGCGATACGGGAAGACAGCACAAAATCGCCTCTCGAAGGTGTTGCTCAAGGATTTCTGCGACCAGCGGAGCGAGGCCATCGATGTCACCAGCAGATAAAGTTCTCCTGAGTTTTGTCTGCCTGCTGGTCTTGTTCCCCGTCAAGTCGTCCGCAGCGAGTCTTGAAATAAGCAACCCGACTACGGTCGCGACCTTTGGTCCGAGGGGCTTGGTGTCCTTAAAAGACTCCAAATCGGGAGCCCAGATTACCCTTACAAAGGATGACTGGTTGCTCGTAATCGACAACAACACTCTGCGCAGTGGGGACGCGCAACCGAAAATAAAGAAGACGGCGCCCGGCGAGATTACCTACGAATATGAGTTATCCAGCTATCGAGTTCAGGTTCTCTACCGGCTGGGCGTAAGTTGGAAATTTGTAAGCAAACAGCTCAGGGTATTGCGCACCTCGGGCTCGGAATTCACTGTGCATCGGGTTGTGCCGTGGGATGTGGTGCTGCAGAATACGGTGGACTCCGCATACGTGCCATCCACCTATGTGCCGCAGTTCGGAGCGACTATCGAACAGAGCAGTACCCTATTGCCCGGCAAGGATCTCGGTGAGTTCTTGCGACTTGCCAGCGGCCATGGTCTGTTCCTGACAATCCAGAATCCTTTTCTGCAAGCCGAGCACGACGGGCAAGGGGCCAGTCTGGGCTATGCCCCGGAAATGCCATGGCGACAATCGTGGGGACAATTTGCCAGCGACATCGCCTGCATCGGCGCTTACTCTCTCAGTCGCCGGAGGCAGCCTCGCGAGATGATTCCGGAATGGCAACCTGCGCCGCGGTTGACTCCCGACGATGGCATGGATCAGTCAGAGATCTCTGCGTTTACGGCTTGCGTTCGCGCGTTTCTGCTCAGTCCAGCACCGGAGCCGATCTCTGTTGAAGTTGGCTGGACTCTCAATGACTACCAGATCGATGTCGGCACGCCCGAAGGACAAGCTGAGTACAAGCGCATTATCGATACGACGGCGGAGTTGGGCATAAAGAATCTTCTCTATGCACCGGCAAACTCAAAGCTATCCGTCCGTATGAACAGCACGGACTCATGGAGTTGGGAATATGTTCTCTGGCTCAATCTCGGTGAAAGAATCCGCAAGGGTGATTGGGACCCGCTGAAAGATCCGATTCCGGCCAGCGTAGCCGAGATGCTTTCTTACGCAAAACAGAAGCATGTCGGGTTGCTTGCCTACGTATATCCATCGGTTCCCTATGAGAAGAATCCCGCATGGATCGTGAAGGGGAAAGAGGGCAACGATCCCTACAAATATGCGACTCTGGCATCGCGTGAATTTCAGGATTACCTGATTCGCAATCTCATCGCGTTTCAGAGGCGAACGGGAATTTCGGGCTATTCGTTTGATTACGCCTTTCTGGACCTGCAAGGCAGCAGCAGCTACTCGCAATGGTACGGCCTCAGGCGGGTCATGGAGTCGGTCCGCAGAGCTGTGCCGTCGATCGTCATTGATGGCCGCCAAACGTATCAGTGCTATGGGCCCTGGAGTTGGTTGGCTGGCAGCTATCCTCACCCGACCGGAAATGACGAGCAAGCAGAGAGCTTCAAACCTTATCCTGACCTGCATTTTGACCGCGTGTCGGCCGACAGAACGCGCTTCGTGAACTACTGGTATCGCAACTATCAGTTTGCGCCGGCAGAAGCCATTCCTGGCTACGCGACACACCAGGTCGAGCGCCTGGTCAACATTCCTCCCGACGGCAAAACTAACGGCGATCCGCCGAAAGAAGAAATGATCTACACGCGGTACCGGCCACGCAACTGGGACTATCTTGGCTATCGCTATTCGTTCCTTTCCTCCATAGCCACGGGTGGGTGGAACAATGTAGTGAACATGATTCCAGCCCGAGATCTGGAAGAGTGGAAGCACTTCTCTGCAACGGACAAAGCGTGGATCCGCAGCTGGCTGAACTGGACAGTGAGTCATAAGAAGTTCTTGCTAAACACGCGCACTATCCTCGATCAACCATCCATGGGGCATGTAGATGGCACTTCCGCGATCGTCGGCGACCAGGGTTATCTCTTTTTCTTCAATCCAAACTACAAACAACTTTCCGCTGACTTTGTTCTCAACGACACCATCGGCCTGTCGCAGGGAGCGAATTTCCTGCTGCGGGAGATCTATCCCAAGCAGGGGCGGATAATCGGCAAGCCCGGAGCCGGCGTCTGGAGCCGAGGTGATCGGGTGCATCTGCGCCTGGATGGAACCAGCGCGACCGTGTTGGAGTTGATACCCGCCCCTCAAACTACCTCTCCCATTGTGTTCTGGGCAGCCACGGCCGGCTTGGCTGGAACAGCCGAAGGGCACGTCGTGCTTGCGGGCGACGAGTTGGCAGTAACACACGTTGGCGGGGAGTACGGCAGCACCGAGGAGATCGGCGTCCTCTTGCCGGGAGCGACAAAGATCGTGAACATGACGGTGAACGGTCACAGGGTGCAGGCTGCACAGACGGGGAGTTACGTGAGCGCGCAAGTGCACTTCGCCGGTGAACGCTTCGGTCAGTCAGAAGAGATTGCCCTTACTCCGGTACAGGATGGCAGTCTCGCGGGAACATTCACTGTGCCACAGCGCGTCTTCGACCAGTTGGCTGCAAGGAAGCAGGCGTGGCCCATTCCATGGACGTCCGATGACTACAACACAACGTGGCTGGCTCCGGAACGACTGTTGCTTTTTCTGCAATTCGCGGACGGATCAGACGCAATCCCGGTCTCGGCGTCGCTTGACGACCGCCCTCTGAAGCTCGAGCCCGCCTATAGTTCCATCCGCATTCACACCGCATCATTTATTGGCCTTTACGCCGATTTGTCGACCATCGCGCCAGACAAACCCCACAAACTCGTGCTCGGGCTTCCTGCAGCGGTACAGGACAAGTTACAAGGCGTTTTTTTTGACAACGTAGAATCCCAATTCACCGAAGAGGTTGTGCCGTGAGACGACAGATTGTTGTGCATTCTTGCAGGCACTACGACAAAGGCTCAGCTTTCTAATCGACCTCAAAACTAGAAAGCCTGAGCTTTGGCAGGAGCAGTTCGACCATGACGATGACGGAAACCGCGATTTCCCTGTCGCAAACTGCGAAGGCTCAACCCCTGCTCCGGGTCACGATACGAAACGTTGCAGAGCTAGCTGGTGTATCGACCGCGACCGTTTCAAATGTGATAAACAATACCGGCAGCGTGAGTGAGGCGACGAAACAGAGAGTTAGAGCTGTGATCCAGAGAACAAAATGGACGCCGAATGTCGACGCACGTAATCTTGCTAGATCAACAGCCGAAAAACCGGCGCCTCGGTGAGATGGAGTAGCTGTGGTCAACTTGAACTGCACCGAGTTTTGTTCCTTTTTGCATGATGTGTAAACCAGAATATTCTTTGAAACTGCTACTTCACGAGGTCGAGCCAGTTTGGAGCCGTGGCGCCGCTCGCAGCAGCCATTCATGATTCGACCAGGGGTTAGGAAAAGGAGCATTCGAGTGCTCAACAGACGGCAAGTGCTGAAGGCGTTGGCGGCTGGTTCGATTGCGGTGGGCACTTCAAAGTTCGCGGAGAGCGGCCCGCCGCACGAACTTTCATCTCGACGGCCGCCCCCAAGCCAGCGCAAATTCACTTCGCGCTCAGTTGAGGAAATCATCCAGCGTGTGAAGGCGGGAATCGGCGATCCAGAGATTGCCTGGATGTTCGAGAACTGCTATCCGAATACGCTGGACACTACCGTCCACATCGATGTCGTGGACGGGAAACCAGACACATTCATTATCACTGGCGACATTGACGCAATGTGGCTGCGGGATTCGTCATGCCAGGTGTGGCCGTATCTGCCACTCGCTAAAGACGACGGCAACCTTCGACGTATGTTTTGCGGCCTGATTGGGCGGCAGAGTCGCTGCATCCTGATTGACCCGTACGCAAACGCGTTCTTGCCTGACCCGCAAGCGACCAAACCCCTGTCTTGGGCCGTCGATGACATCACAGACATGCGTCCCGGCGTTGCCGAGCGCAAATGGGAGATTGATTCTCTCTGTTTCTGCATTCGCCTTGCACATGGCTACTGGCGGGCGACCGGCGATGTATCTCCTTTCACCGCGGAGTGGGCACGAGCAATGCAGCTTGTGGTGGGTACTTTTCGTGAGCAACAAAGAAAGAAGGGCCCGGGCAGGTATCATTTCCAGCGGCGAACCGAAGTGCCCACCGATACCCAAATGCTTGGTGGCTACGGCAATCCCGCGCGGCCTGTCGGGTTGATTTATTCGATGTTTCGCCCTTCCGATGATGCATCCCTGTATTCGTTGTCTGTTCCGGGCAATCTTTTCGCCTTGGTATCTTTGCGCCAGTTGTCAAACATGGCCGCGGAGGTCTTGCACGATTCCGCGTTTTCTGCAGAATGTCGCATCCTGGCTCAGGAAATCGAATCTGCACTTCCTATGTACGGACGAGCCCGTGCCGCGCGGTTTGGAGAATTCTGGGCTTACGAGGTCGACGGCTTTGGCAACCAGTTGCTGATGGATGACGCGAATCTGCCGAATCTGCTTGGCCTTCCCTATCTAGGTTGTTGTGCTTCGGATGACCCGATCTATCTCAGCACGCGTTCACGCATTTTGAGTCAGACAAATCCCTATTTCTTTAAGGGAACTGCCGCAGAGGGCATCGGCGGTCCGCACGTCGGACTGGATATGATTTGGCCAATGTCTATCATCATGCGGGCTCTAACCAGTTCTGATGTGAGCGAGAAACTGCAGTGCCTGCGCTGGATTAAGAACACGCATGCTGGCACGGGCTTCATTCACGAGGCTTTTCACAAGGACAACCCAGCACAGTTCACCCGACCGTGGTTTGCATGGGCAAACTCGCTATTCGGCGAACTCGTCGTGAGATTGAGTCAAGAACATCCGCAGTTGCTCACCGCTAACTAGCTGTCCGGATATTTCTGGCTTGAGGGCAATTGCTGTCGTTCGGATGCTCTCCACCGCGTTCGGAAACATTGTGTCAGGCGTCTTCACTCCCGTGCTCGCGAAACACTCGAAGTCGTTCTCCCTCATCGACTGTATCTCGGTCGGAGTGGATCGCATGCAGCGAAACTTCGAGCCGATGCGAAAGCAGGTAGAGGCGTGGCAGCGGAGCGAACTCACGGACCTCACCGCGAAAGTAGTCATCTACGAGGCGTTCGTGGAAGGCAGGCTGGAAGCTCCCAAGCATCTGGCGCGCACCGTGCATGACTTGTACTTCGAGCCGAAGTACGAGGAATTCACGGCCGCGAACGATCTGGAGTCTCTCCAACGCGTTCACTTCTGCGTTCAAAGAACTCGAGCCCATCCCGCAATTCAAGGCCACAGCTAAGCTGGGCGAGTTCCTCGAGGCTCGATTCTCGCAGTCCTTCTGAGCTACGGCGGTTTCGGGCCGGCCCCCGCTGCGTGCTTAATCCACTGACGAGCATATCGAAGGGTCGTTTTGCGGTTGAGCGGTGCAAGTGTTTCATTCCACCTACAGAAAGCTTTCCCTCTTGGTCTTCCCAGGAGGCAAGAAGAACCACGAATGGTGAGGGGAGAAGGAATTTGCACCTCCGACCCCCTTGGTCCCGAAACAAAGAACATTTAGCCAAGCTATTGAGTTTTC
>WNGO01000156.1_pt1 | contig 49300 bp, 68 predicted proteins | sample 5400511 | NCBI WGS metagenome assembly WNGO01 (sample SAMN13153380, study PRJNA577476) | soil metagenome | isolation source: 20 cm soil or saprolite under Garry oak tree replicate 2 | place: USA:California | collected 2016-06-15 | reverse complement strand
CACACCACTCACCATACGTATCCCTAAAAAGACCAACGTAACCATCGAAGACAAGGAGGATGATGAGGAGAGACCTCAGAAACATCAGAAGAAGAAGTCTAAGGTGCCATATGTCAGCACCAAACAATCGCTATATGCAGAAGTCATTTATGCTGCTTTTAATGGAAGTGGAATTGCTCCCAAAAATCCTAGAACGCTAAAGGAAGCAAAAGAATCAGATGAATGGCAACAATGGGAAAAGGCGATTGCGACAGAATTAGAACAATTGCGTCAAATGGGAACTTGGGAATTAGTTGGCTTACCCAAAGGAAGACGAGCCATAGGCAACAAATGGGTTTTTCTGAAGAAATACTCGAAAACGGGTGAATTGGAAAAGTATAAGGCCCACTTGGTTTCGAAAGGATATTTGCAGATTCCCGGGATGGACTTCTCCCAAATGTTCTCCCCAGTTGTACGCCTAGAAACAATCCGGACAATCCTGTCTCTTGCTGTCAATTTCGACTGGGAAATCACACAGATGGACGTCAAAGGAGCTTACCTTAACGGAACCCTTGAAGAGGAAGTCTACATGAGCCAACCTGAAGGCTTCAATGATGGAACCAATAAGGTATGCCGCTTGATAAAGACCCTCTACGGCCTCAAGCAGGCTGGATGAGAATGGAATAAACTGCTGGACATGCGCCTACGAGAACAAGGCTTTGATCAACTTCAAGCTGATCCGTGCGCATATATCCGAGAAACCGCAGAGCATTTCGAAATAATCACCACATGGGTTGATGACTTGCTCCTGTTTACGGATACAGCGGAAACCATGAATAAATTAAAGGAGGAACTACAAACCTTATTTGAAGTTACCGACCTAGGGAGCCCTCAAAAGATCGTAGGCATTGAAATAGACCATGATCGCATAAGAGGTCGACTGAAGATCAGTCAAGCCCAATTCATAGATAATCTACTGGCGAAATATAATATGGCGGATTGCAAACCCGTCGCAACACCAATGGACGCATCTGTTAACCTTGATGAGGAAGACGAGCTGCCGGAAGCCTCACTTATCCGTGCGCTCTACTCGTCCCTTGTTGGATCACTCATGTTCCTCGTTATTGCAACACGACCCGACATAGCGAATGCCGTGCGAAGATTGGCATCTTTCATGTCGAGGCCGGGGGAGGTACATTGGATTGCTGCAAAACGAGTACTTCGTTATCTCAAGGGAACGAGAACATTGGGAATAACTTACATCAAGGGAAAGGACTTGAACAAACAGTGTCCATTGCGGGGATGTTCAGATGCAAACTTCAATAGCGAGAATGAGGCGAAGTCCGTGACTGGATTCGTTTTCACGTGCGCTGGCGGTGCCATTTCATGGGGATCACGTAAACAAACATTGACAGCCCTATCAACAACCGAAGCAGAATGCTTAGCATTGACAGAAACGGCTCAAGAAGCAATTTGGCTACGCACCTTGCTTGGAGACCTGAAACTCGTGCAAACTCTCCCCACTCCACTACAGGAGGATAACCAAGGCGCTATTGCACTGTCCGAAAACCCACAATTCCACAGGCGATTGAAACACTTTCTCCCGAAGCTTCATTTCATCCGCGAGAAGATTTCTGATAAAACAATCAGTGTCGAGTATTGCGCAACAGATGAATTAATGGCAGATGTGCTTACCAAGCCTCTACCAAAGAATGCTCACCAATCCCACGTTCACCAAATGGGAATGACCGTGGATTGAGGGGGAGTGTTGAGGCTATACGCCCGACAATGCCAGAGATGGTAATGCCAAATATGGCACCAGTAGAACTAGTCTAACATAGACAAATAAACCTAAAACATACGGGCTGCTCTCGCCCCCATTCGTAGCGTGCATCAAGCTCAATATCTACTCGCTTACTCCTTGCTCTACTTGGCTATCACCGAATACTCTCAACTCGTTGGCTAAGGGAGAAGCGAGTATGAGTGGAAGGATGTAAAAAGGGTGAGAGAACACTTGCCATCAAAGTAAAAGAGGGCAGAGCGGTGTGACTCAGAGCGAGAGCGACGAGAGCGGTGAGAGTGGTGTTTGCCAGAGCGAGAGCGGTGAGAGCCGTGTTTAGCAAAGCAGGAGCGGCCAAAGCGGAAACGGCCGAAAACCTGATGTTCCTGCACTAGGCTTGAGGTCGTGTAGATGGCTAAGGGTGCTACTCATCGCAATCGCTACTGTTTCCGCTTGCGTAACTGCCCGCATTCCGAGTCACGTCGTAGTCGATGAGATCTGCCGAATTGGTCCAAAACGACCTTTTTTTTGAGAAGTTGGTGGGCAGTCACAGTACCCTTGGCAGTGTCAAACTGGAGCGGAAAGGAAATGACGGAGAGCGACGGATGATAGAGCTGCTGCCACTGGGCCTAGTAGTGGAAGCGTCCTTGGTGAGCCAGGGATCTTGCAGCAGAATGTGACGCGTCGTCCCATTTCGGTAAGGCGCCAAAATGTAGGGTGGAGGGCAGGTTGGGTCAAGGGGAAGTCCGGGAAAGGAAAGGCAGCGCAAGGGGCGGGCTATTACATAGCGCTTTGAGTAGGAGGTCAGACTGCATGCCGGCATCAAGAGCGACCTGCTCTTCCGATTCGAGCTGGCCTAATTCATTTTGGTGCAATAGTTGCAAGTTGCATTCCCTGGTTTGCTTTCGAGTCCTCTTTGTGGAAGCGGTCCCAATGCCAGGACTTTTTTTCGGGCCATTGAGGGTGAAACTGGGCGTAGACGGCAAGAAAATGCTGCTCCCTAATTGGCGCGGGAACTGCCGACTGACCCACTGAACGGTTATAACCACGGTCAGTCAATTGGGAAATAACCGTTCAGTCGCAACACTGGTTTACACGATATGAAAACGACTGAAAGTTCTCGTCAGAGATATACAATCTCGGTATTTGGAACGTACGAACTGCACTGAGTGTTTATCTGACAATTGACTGAGTACGGTCAGAGCCAGCACTTGGTCAACAAGCATACCTAACCGGCATTCTCTTTTCATAGCAGACACATCACGAGGAATTCGTTCTTCGAGACTGAGCTTTCCTTCCTCTTTTGATGAATCAGTGCAAAGGCACGATGTATAATGACGCACCAGCCAAATTTGAAAATAATAACCGAACTTGCACAGTGCAAACACATGACTTTTGTTATTTGGTGCACAAATACTGCATGCAAGGAAAGTGATATAAGGACTTTGATGCCGAGAACAACAGTTCAGATCATATGGGTACGCTGAACTATGAACATGATCAGCAGTACTCAACAAGGCAGGGATGGACGGTCACGGTCCAATCCTACACGAAGAGTAGCCACCGGTCATGGCAGTCAGGAAGGAAAGCCTTGCAGATGCGAATAAAATCACATGACTATTGGTATCACGTGCTCGATAGCTTCTCCGGCCCGGTGTTCAGTGCTCACTGGTTGCGGGGATGGCAAACTACAGCGGTAGGAAAGATTTCTCATCCTCAAAGCCTCAGGATTCAAATATATTCAGAGCGTGCATTCACCTGGGGACAAGGGATCCGTCACAAGTTCGCCGTCTGCGACTTCTTGACACAGCTCCGGTTCGGGTCGGAAGCCGTCGTAACGATGGACACTGCCGTTGTCCTTTCAATATACTCGCAGTCCAGGATTAAAAGCTTTGGAAGAATCCACACCGTGAAGGCTCTCGCTATCGACCCTGTAGTCGATCAACAAACGCAAGATCAAATAAAAACAGAGTTTCAAAAGGCTCTTCCTGATTTAAAATCCAAGCAGGGACTTGACTACATTCATGTAGCCCGACAACTCTCAAATCGCCTTCGACGAGAACATAGCATTCTGAAACATGGACCGAGCTCCTTGCTAGAATGGTAAGTAATCGTTTTTCTTTCTGAACTTTGCCGTCCTACACCGGTACTATCTCTTAGGTGTATTGCTGCTTATGCGCTGGTTATCTTACCAGACTCCTCAGTAAAGCTGAAAGTTATACATCTAGGAAATGAAGGTCGAGGCTTTGCTGTTTTTGCTCGTAGACGCATTACCAAGGGTGAAATACTTTACGATCTTCCTGGCCTCATCACCTCCGACACAAAAGCACCACATACTGAGCTATCCAGTATAAGACCGCACCCTTCTCAAATTCGCTCGAAGAAAAGCCATATACTATTCGGTCCGGTTCGTTTCATCAACCATAGCTGCTCAAAGGATAACGTTGCGGTGAGTACAATCTCTTCTAAATCGTCAAAAAATTCACCCGCCATCAGTATATGGCAATAGAGCAGAGCCTCGGTTATACCGCCTATGCATTGCGCGACATTGAGGCTGAGGAAGAGCTTCTTGTGGATTATGGCACGGATTACTTCAAAGAAGGCTGTCCTTGTTGCCATACTCCCACCTCCCCCTCGTCTACTCCCCTGTGTAAAACCTACCAACCGGAGGCTGAGATTGATCGGGAAAAGCTCTTGCTTGCAAAAAGAGCACGACGAAAAGTACAGAAGCAAAAGAAGAGGGCAAAGATGAAAGCGCTGAAAGGAACTTCAACTTGACGAAGAGGACATGTATTAATTGCCAAAACAAGTAGTCTTGACTGTATATAGTTGATGAATGCGCCGGTTGCAGGCTGGCCTGTCCTGCCATATCCAAGACTCGCACCTTATCCAACCGGGCCAGATAGTTGATGCGTAAGCCACCTGTTGTCCCCATATGTTACTGCCCTCTCTCTTCAGCAAGTCGGGTGTACACCATATCCGGCCTCGCCGGACAGCTCGTGCGTGAGCCACAGACACATGTAGGATGGTACTGTTCGAAAATAAGTCCACTGCTCGGCAACGGTGGACGGCTTGGCCGGACATGCCAAGATCTGGTGTGATGTTATGCTGTTAAAACCAGTGGTGTCCGGCCAAGCCGGTTGCCAGTAGGTTGAGATTTGTTTGCCTACCAGTGCTGCTCAGCAACAGTGTCTGACTTGGCCATACAGGGCTTTTTATGAGGCAGGCTAGCACAGTAAAGTTAGTACTTCTAGCGATAAGGCGCATTCATCATTGTGTTGGCAAGTCTCAAACTAATCGTCCAATTTCGCTCCACATGCAGTATGCCATTGTTGGGTTGGTTGGTTAGATACAGAGGAAGGTAGGTGCTAGGTTTAAGGAGCTAGCTCCTCGATTTTCATGAACATCCTGCAGCCCTTTTCCCATCGCTGGCTCTGCTGCCTTTTCCTTTCCGTTCGTTCCTCCTCTGTTGCCTTTGCCTCCCATGCCTTGTTGGACATGAATCCGTTCTCAACCCACCGAAAAAGACCTCCAGCCGTATATTGCACAATGGACTCTCGATGCTCATGACTTTTTATGGGGGTGTTAGAATGGCACATGACGGATGAGGGAATGAGTACAGTTGATCCAGCCGGAAAATCAGCATAGATCCCCAAATCCCAGAGCACTAGGTGCCCTCCCTCCTGGGCATTAAAATTGCCAAGGGCTGTTATTGAGCACCACGAATGAGAAAGGTTGGCAACATCATAATGGGGGAATGTTGCAGTCTGTGGGCCAAAATTAAGTGACCGACATGCATAAACCCCAACCTCCTTATCATATGGCCTCCTCATCCACTCGTATCGGCCTCTTAACGCCTCTATGGTCTGCTTCAAATAATCGAAGTTTCTTTTTCCATAGGCTTCAAAGCCATCTATAGGACATGCCTTTGTAGGTTCTCCAGGGTATAGACGAAAGGGAATGCTAGACGAACCACTCGCAAATCCACAGATCCTCTTGATAGCCCAGTTGTCCATCACCTCCTCGAGAACTGGCCCCCACTCCTCGGAGCCATGGGATAGAAACCGCGGTGACTGGATTATAGGGCTGAATAAGGGAGAGTGACGGGCATTAGATCAGACACAAACCTCCTGCCCTCCTCCAAACGAAATCCCATGAGGAACTGAAGCATGAAAGCCTCGACGGTGGGCTGCCTCTTTAAGTGACATCCTAGCTGCTGCATCTTTGAGACAGCGGGACCCTTCGCTGGCGACTAGAGGCCAATCTTCCGCAGTTCTCGGCTTTCCCAGGAAAACTACCATGACCCTTCTGCTGTGGTCAAGGCAGAGGTGAGTTCTCCTGTCCAATTTAGCTTTAGTTGGTAAGTTAAGACGGGCTGAGACATAGGGCTTACCTGCCATCCCAGGCAAAGCGGGTCATCGGTCGAAAGCTGCTCAGCTCAGAGACAGAGATCAGACGCTTTGGCAGGGGTGCCGTAGGCTTTGCTGTGTAGCCGGTCGCAGTGACCGGGGCATGAATTTGGAGATCGAAGTTGACTGCCATAATGGCGTCGGTTAATGCCTCTGCCACCCTCTTTTCAGTTACGCCCTTCAGGCCAGTTTTTTTTTGGGCCTGCTCAGCGGATCGCGTCATTTGTTTCCGTTCTGCTCTGAGAATTGCGTTCCTTTCCTTCGAGGTTTGGGCCATCGTCTTTTTCTCGCAGCCCTCACATTCACAATCAGTGAGGGGGCCATCAAACAGCTCCCAAGACATTCCAGGTCGAGTTGTGCGGGAGATTGTTCGAACAACAGGATCAGTGAGAGGGGACATCTTACGCTGAGTTGCCGGTGAAGCTGGACGAACAGCAGGTGGGAAAGCGAGCTGCGTATCATTGGCTCTAATGCTATCCCAGCAATTCTCACTGTCGGAGTCCTCATACTCAGAGAGGGGACCGTCAAAAAGTGCATCAACCAGCTTTCTTTGAATAAAATCCTCTATTGAAACAGCGGTTGGGATGACGGAAAGATCGGAGGAAAAGTTGTAAATCCTAAGATCTAGTCGGCCAACAGTAAGCGTTCGTACACGCCAGAAAGAGGTGGAGGGGAGAGGAGCGAGCTGTTAAGCAGCAACGACAGCTGCAGAAGCGGTATCAAAGCATTTGCTAGCCGTTGACTGACATCGCAAGAGCTGCTCTGCAGAGCTGGCGATACATGGTGTCAGGGTCGCCACCGTAGACGCGCCAGTTGCTTTGCTTATCCTGTAACACCACCAGCAGCTACAGAAGTGGTATCAAAGAGGAAAAACATCGCTAGCCGTTGACTGACGTCGCAGGAGTTGCCCCGCAGAGCTAGCGAATCATGGCGTCAGGGTCGCCACCGTAGACGCGCCAGATGCTTTGCCTATCCCGTAACACCAGCAACACCACCAGCAGCCGTGGAAGTGGTTTAAAAAAATGAAAAACATCACTAGCTGTTGACCGACAACGCAGGAGTTACTTTGCAGAGCTGGCAAATCATGGTGTCAGGGTCGCCACCGTAGACGCGCCAGATGCTTCGTTCATCCCGTAGCATTGGTGACAGCTGCAGAAGAGCAATCGAAGGACCGTGACGTGTTGAAGTTTAAGGGATGGGGGTTGGAGCGTCGTGAAATACTCACCGTCTGAAGCCATGCCACCCCCAAACACAGGATATTCAACCCCTGTCACCCTCCCATCATCAACCATCTCCTGATCTTTCATTTTTTATGGAGCCTGACGCCTCGTCTAAGCTACAGTTTGCGGTGAAATGATTAGGTTTTATCCACAATGCATACGGTATACGACGACCTACACACGGAGATTATCCCCCTCTCGATGTTGAGGATCGAATGACTGAATACTATTTCTATCCGCGAACAGGTGCGAACGAGAAAGCGACGAGGGGAACACTTTCTAGGCTGAAAGGGCGGGAGCTGGTCACGCGTGGGAATATTGTTTATGTAGCGTGTGTTTCAGTATTTGCTCTACAAACAATGAATTATGTTTTGTGCTAGTTCACTGCGAGTCGCAACGTAACCTACGTGCATTTTATGTTTTACGTTTCGCGGAGACAGTGGATGTTTTACGGAGACAATGGTAGGGAAGCACAGCGAAGGCCTGTTACAACTCCAACTGCCGAACCTGCCCAGCGCGAAAAAGTATTTGTGCGGCAAACAACCGAGAAAAGAAAGTGCACGTGGTGCTGTTTGTGCTTCCGTACCAACATGAGTATTGAACATAAGAAATAAGAAATAAGCAATCAGTGCAGCGTTTAAAAGTATGTAACATGTACCATTCATCGCTCCTCCCAGCTGGCAGTCACAAGTCTCACCCTCCGGTCGTATCCGAGTCCGGCTAAGCCGGACGACGTGTAGGAGTTACGGTTCACTCGCCCACCTTTATGGCCAGGCCGGACACTCGGACAGTAAACGCCAGGCGCGTACGCTTAGTTGATACGTACTGCCATATCTGATCATCAGATTCACTACTAAAGCAAGTTTGTTGACAAAGGATGTGACAATGAATCGATCACCGGATCACTTATTTCTTTGCTTGGTTCATTTACATGCAGCATATGAATAGTGATCTATTGATCTGCAATCCCCGCACTCAATTCCGATGGTGGGCGATCGACGTTTGCCAGCAGTCCCTTGACCCATGTTTTCGTGCCTCTCCCCACCCTCGTCCGCTGAATTTTCTTCTTTCACCTCCTTTTCTTTCACGCAATGGCCAGGAGCCTCCGCTGACGGCGCTGGTGGGATCCATGAGAACTTGTGCCGTATTCGCTCCGGTAGACATAGATGGTAGTCACCGCGTTCAGCATCGCACCTTACAAGTTGAGTCGTCACAGCCCTTCGCTGCTTGCTTCTCATCACTATCATTGTAAAACATAAGTAATTTGAAGTACACGTAGTGCAGTATTTTAAAATATGGGATAGGCAAGTACATGTCCTCATCGCCCGTTCACGGCCCATGGTGCTGATACGTTTAAAAATAGAAGCATCCAAAGATAGCTCGAGCGCATCCTGATCGACCATCACACATAGTCAGCCGGATTGCCCGTCACATCTCACGACCTGAAGGGGCAGCCGGTTATGTATTGACAGGCTTAATTAAGCCGTGTACGCACCTTCCTTCTAAAGTAATAAGTCGGTGAGCGCATCGCGTCACGTCACTGAAATTAAGAATAGACGTGTGCCAAAATAGCAAACGCGCCATCAAGCGAATCGTGATCGCCCATCACGCGTCAAATGTGTTAATTAAAGCTAATATTGCTCGTTCCCGCAATGGCTTGAATAGAGTAGCAAGTTACGTATAGAGAATTAGGCTCGCGTGTACGAACCTTCCTTTTCAAGTAACGCATCGTTATACGCATCAATTCACGCGCCCTTGTGCTTACCAAACTCATCCTTTCTGCTACTGTCTATTCCTCCCTCCCATTCGCTACCAAGTCACATGCTGAACAGATCGAAGGATCAGTTTTACGCGTACAAGAAGAGCCCCGAATGGGATCTCCCGCGTTCGGAGGAAAGAGAAGCCGTGGAGAAGACGCAGCAGGCGGTTAGAGATAACGAGCACGAAGTACGATCTATGTTTCGAGATGATCGGCCGGTAGACTGGGTTATCATGTGAGTTCGCAATCTGTTTCTGTCAGCTGATAGCCATTACGATGAGCAGGGGGGGAGCGGACGCGCATGACGACATGAGTGCGAGGCACTGGACCGTGCGCGGGTTCCAGAACGGCTTTGCACGACTCACGTTTCACGTCTTTCCTGGAACGAACAAAGCGACATTATATCCAAACGGGGGCTGCCGCTGGCAAGAAGCGTTCGAAGGACAACAGGGTGGCCTCAACCTGTTTTACGAGTGCCGGCAGCTTGACGTTTCTGGTGAGCAAGAGGGGCAGGTCTCGGGCGGTGACGTGAACCCTGGAAACCAGGAGTTAGAACAAACTGCAGAACGGAGCAATGGAGCGGTGATAGAGGGAGATGAACTGGCGGAGCGGAACGCGAGAACGGACGAGAGGCCAGATGAGGTGAATGAGATGAGATAGGCCTGGAAAGTGAAATGAGTAAGATTTATCGTATAATAAGATATCATAGGATGATGTACTATACCATTTTGGATTTATGTAGGCTGAACGATATTGTACTTTACTGTAGCAATAGTTATTTCTACACATACGCGACACACGATGTATCCCTACGTAGGAGCTCATTAACAAAACAGATACTGTTCATCACCCTGAAATCAAACGTCCTCAATACGCCGTCTGTTAGCAGACTCGTTAATTTAAACACCGTTAACTCACTGAGGCATCTGATATCAACGCCACTCAGATCTGATGTACATGCTCTTGAACAGCTGTTAACCGCGTTCCGAGATACTGTTGCTTTCACCCTTCCTGATTGGTTGGTTGGTTTGGTACATAGACGATTGTATTTTTAGCATTGATTATCAGCGAATAGACCGCAAATAAACTTCTATACAATATACAGACATAAGTAGCAATGTACGTTATGAAGATCCTCAGTTCTTTGGATGCTTCCTTTGACGTCGGATCGCGCTTAAGCTCTGTTTAGGATAGCGTGTGACAATAGCTCCGAAACTCCTGGACAACAGAGTGTGTTGTAGCCGTGTTATGTACTTCTGCCACTGATCGCAATCCTTGCTCATAACGTATAGCCCACACATCAATTATGCTGACCAAGGGTTGTGTTACTTGCGACTGGAGAGCGGCGGCAAGTTGGAATAACAAAGCTTAGCACGGTGAGCGATGAACAGACGATGAAAACATACAACTTGCCTATCACGTATGTTTGAATTTTTGAATATAAACGTATGGCTAACGCATAAACTGTCCGGCCTGGCCGGATATTGGTGACTTGAGAGGGAACCATACCAGGGGTTGGGTCAGCGATGTATATCAGAACGAAGCTAATGAACGGGTAATGAGAACATGCCTACTTACCTATGAAATATCGTTGAACGGTACAATACGTGTGTTTATAGCCGACGTATGGCTATGAGGCAGGAACTGGCTTATCGGAACAACTACCTAGTCCCTCCCTTGTGTGAGCGATGAAGGAGCGATGAGGACATACATACTTGCCTGTCCAGACTGATCGATACGACGTGGTTGGGTGGTTGTTAACGAACTTGCGACTGGCTGGAGTAAGAGCAGCGACGTGGGCAATGTTGAACAACTTGCCACTGGGCAGATACTTACTTGCCTATGACATATGTTTGAATGCTGCATTGCTTATGCTTACGTTTTACGATGATGGTGGTACTGAGACACAGCGAAGGGATATTACAACTCCGACTGCCATAATTGCACAGCATGGAACAGTATTTGTGGGACAAACAACACTTGCGCCGCTGGTGCGCAGGTTTCTTTTTTTGCTAATGACCCAACATCATAATAAAAGTCGTTCATTGTGTAATAATCGATAGATACAAAGTTGAAAGCAGTGCAAAATATAAGAAACGAGGGTATTATGTTAAAAAGGCAAGCGTCGTATCCGGCCAGGCAGGACTGTTGATGCGTAGGTCATACATAAACACGTGTAACGTAGTACTGTTCAAAGTTAAAGCCTGCATACGTCCTCGACGCTCGTTCATTGCTCACATCACGTAGGAACTAGACCATGTCCCCATACGTCGTGGCTTTCTCTCTTCGGTCAGTCCAAGTTTGACCTTTCCATTCACGAGGTATAAAAGGCAGGCAGGTGGGGGTAAGAACCGCAAGATGGATGCCCCACGAAACTGCACTTTAGGTATGAACTCACGTTTATTTCAACATATTAACCTCACCTACATTGAGGAACAGAGAGGAGACGATGCTCTCAAGTTCAATCAAATCTTGTCGTCAGTTGTAGAATCCGCTGCGACTCACCTCGGCGTAACTGAAGAGCAAGTGGTGACCGGATGGATCCAATATCGGGAGTATTTTGCCAAGGCATTTGTAGAAGGCTGGATCACGAAAGAGGATCTAGCTTTGAGATCTGCAAGCGAAGTCAGGTTCGAGGACGAAGTCAAGATGGAGGAGGATGAAGGTACGTTCATGTATTTTTATCCTTGCATCATTATTGATGAGCAGCGCGCTCTCGAAGTCAAGCTAGAGGAAGACATGGATGAAGGTACGTTGGCGTATTTTTATTCATGCATTATTGATGAGTTGCATGCATTCGAAGTCAAGCTGGAGGAAAACTCGGATGAGGGTACGTTAGTGTATTTTTATTCATGTATTGTTTATTGATCCTGTTTGATAATAGAAAGCACTGTGTTCACATCGCTCCGCGAGGTACAGCACAAATTACGCGGAAACCACGAGTACATACAGCATGGGTTGGGTTAGGACAAGTGCGCGAAATCCTGTCGCACTTAGAAGAGGCATACCAAGTAAAACGAGAATTATAGTTTGCGAACGGTAGCACGAATGCCAGGCGTCTCGTTCTATCTGTCCCACCTGACGTAAAATGAACGCGAATAATCTACATGTGACGAATGATTCGGTTTTTTCAGTCGATTTGATACGATTCATGAGGCAGGTCAACTCTGACTATCAACAAGCGACAACTGACGCAGCAATGTGTCTGTCGGTTGCAGGTGATGCTTGTCTTGACAAAACAGCTGTGCATCAGCATAGTGCGAGAAACGGATGCAAGCTTTGAGCGCCCATTAAAGCAAGTTTGTTGAGAAAGATGTGACGATGAATCGATCGCCGAGTGTATACATTTATATGCAACATACGAATAGTGATGTATTGCTCTGCAATCCTCGCATTCATTCCGATGGTGGGCGATCGACGTTTGCTAGCACAGTCCGCTGACCCATGTTTTCGTGCTTCTCCTCACTTTCCTCCCCCGCTGAATTTTCTTCTTCCACCTCCTTTTCTTTCATGCAATGGCCAGGAGCCTGAGCTGGCGGCGGCGGCGGGATCCATGAAAACTTATGCCGTATTCGCTCCGGCAGACATAAATAGTAGTCACCGCGTTCAGCGTCGCACCTGCGGCAAATGATGGAAGGAGTAGTCTCCGCATATGGCCATCGACGTTGCAACACGGGACATTCAGCTACAATTTCGTACTCGCATGTAAGTTCTAAGTCATAGCACCTAGCATGAAGTTAGATATTTGCCTCCGCATCGATACCGTCAGTCTACTGACCTTTGACATACCCCTCGTTTGGTTTGATCTCCAGGTACTATGTCTCCCAGCTGTGGCATCCTTTGGCTCTGTATTGGCATCGTATTGCAGGCGGTTAACGCAGGATTGGTTGGTTGGTTGGTTGGTTGGTTGGTTTGGTTGTTGGTTGGCCTTTATATCTTTGAAATGGGGGTTGGATATATTAGGTTGGGTCGCTATGGTGAGGGGCTATACTGCTTAGTTGCTGAAAACATGCTACGACATCCCAAGCGTTGGGTAGAGCCAGACGTAGTCAGCGCAAACCATTGTTAGCGTGAAATTCTCCAAGGAGACCTTACTGACCGGCGACGGTGGTGGATGCGAATTCTGTGAGGGTCAAGGGACCTCACACTAAAACCAGTTCAGGAAGTTCCTGGACAGCAGGTTGATTAGACGAAGTGAAGAGGACGTATGTGCCCCTTACCTGCCCCAGAGCTCCTGCTAACCCTAAACCCTCTTCGCCGCTCATCGAGCGAGCGAGCCAATGCGTCACTGCTGGGGGTTGCTCATCAGTAATTCCCCGTGGATTGCTTGACGCCAGTAGACATGTGCTCAGCTTATGAACGGAGTCTGGGTTGCTGCCGTCACTAGTTCAATAATCCCTGGCTACAGTGAGCAATGAACGGGCGGTGAGGATACGCGTAGTTGCTTATAACCTATTTTTTAATGTACACACTGCGCTATTACTTATGTTTTACGATCATAGTAGTGTGGAGGCTTGGATTACTGAACTTTGTACGGCGCGAAACACGTGATTTCTTCTATTTGGCGCACAAATACTGTTTCGCGCCGTGCAAGTTCGGCAGTCGGAGTTGTATCAGCCCTCCGCTGCTGGCTTCCTACCACTATCAGCAGTCGCAAGTCACCTCGCCCACGTCGCATCGGATCAGCCAAAAGCCAGGCCCGCACCTCGCTGTTCATGTAGTGTCCGGCCAGGCCAGATAGTCGACGCGCACGCCACAAACGCGGGTAGTAGGGCTGTTCAAAATAGGCGATAGGTAAACAGGTGCGTCCTCGTCCGAACGGTCGTTCATTGCTCACGCCACGCAGGGATTAGACCTGTTGTCCCCATACGTTGCCGCCCCCTCTCCTCAGCCAATCGCAGGTCTACACCGTATCCGGCCTGGCCGGACGCCTATGCGTGAGCCATGAACGCACGTAGTGCGAACTGTAACACAGCTACCTCGTGTAAAATGATCATCAATAGTAATCTGCATGCTTTACAGTGATTGAGTTTTCGTTCGATTTGGGCTAGAAATATGCCTCACCAATTGAGGCTGCGCTACGCATAGTCAACCCCACCCATCACAATGGATGCAGGCAATTGTCCAGCCTGGCCGGGCGCGCTGGGTGTTGCGGGTGATGCTTGTCCTGACAAAACGGCCGTGCATCTCCATAATGTGAGGAACAGACACAGGCTTTGAGCGCCCGTTAGACCCGTAAACGCCAGGCGCGTATGCTGAGTTGAAGTGTACTAACTAGTCCATGCCTGATACGTATCCGAGGCTTGCACCGTATCCGGCCAGGCCGGCCAGGCGTGTAGGGTACTGTTCAAAACAGGTTTATATGCAAGGGCGTGTGTCGTCATCGCCTGTTGCTCAAACCAGGCGGGGACCGAGCCCATTGTCCCTATTATGTCGCTGCCTTCTAAAGCAGTCGCAGGTCTATACCACATCCGGCCTGGCTGGACAAAGAAAAGTAACGGTAGACTGGCGATAGGTTTCGTGAATGATTAATGAACCGTTATTTATTGATCTCCACTTCAAGTAAGCATGCTACTATTAGTTAACGAGCCACAGCTACTTCGACCGCCACACGTCAATACCGGTCAGCCATCCTACCTCGACTCTACTGCTCCGCTTCATCTGAACCCTCTTCCTCCTCTTCCCGCAATTCCAACACTGCGGGTGGTATAAAGTTGGGCCGTAGATGCCTCTGCTTTGGGTTCCAGACAATTCGTGGTGCATGTTCAACTTTACGGCCGGCGGGGAATGCAATCAAGTCATCGGCTGACCTGTAAATCCAAATGCGATCAGCTTGAGCAGCAGGTGCCCAGGCCAATTTGTTAAATTCATCTTTGACAGCCCGGCGCACTGCCCAAATGTCGGAGGAATCTATCATTTGCATGAGACGCATCCATGCGTCGTAGTAACGCATTTGAGTATATTGCTGATGCGAAGCTGGCAAGAGACGATTTGGCGGGGGGAAAAGGTTGTCAAAAGTTGTCATCCAGCCCTCATCAGTGACACGTTTGACGAAAACAACCCGGAAGATTTTGGCAAGATTGGGATCCTTCAAGTTTTCCGCTGTGATGTCCATTCTTTCGCCTGGAGGCAAAATACAGTAGCTCTCCTCGCGAGTACGCGCCTTTGTCCCCATGGGATTTCCAATCTTCTGAACAACGTCGGAGGCAAATTGCTTCCAAATTTCCAGTGCTCTATGAGCAACGTCAGTTTCATCATCCGAGAGCGGTTCGTGCATCTGTTCCACATCCTCTCCCCATTCGGTCTCGAGCTGCGAACGTCGGACCGGAGCAACACCACGTAAATTCAATGTGAAAGACTCCGGCGGCGTTTCTTGTTCATCTGCTTGTGGATTACGTAGTGCTGACATTTTTCTTGACACAGTATATCTTTTGGGGGGTCGTGTCGGCTTGTTCCGTATTCGAAAGATTGGGTCCATTTCTCGTCGTAAGTCCTTCATTGGCCTCCCAAAGAGGTGCTGAAAGGCGACATCAGGTAATGTGCGATCGGGGTCATACATAAGTCTTGCACAATCAGAATATGGGGGGAAAGTCATCCTATGTAAAAACATCATTCCTCCAGGACAGAATGGCACTGCTTCATCATCTTCCAGAACGTCGTCTATGCCAAAAAGATGTCTGTGCTCGTGGTCCAAGTCCGACGTTAGGGGAAGAGCAATTCGTGCGACAGCACGACCAGTTTGATCAGACGGTGGTCGATTGTGAAGCCCATTTATGAGCCAGACAAGAGCTGCATACGTGTAGAGTGTGGATGGCCTGGAGCGTGTTTGTGATGCTAGAGAATTCAGGTGAAAGAGGACAATCCGAGCAGCCTCAAGTCTGACGATTCTAACATTCCTGTTTATTTTGGAGCCTGTTAGTCAGCGATATCCGTGGGTGGCGCATTTACTTACCACCAGAGTTCTCTTGGGAAGACAAGAGCAGTGTCATTGAATAGATTGCGTGAAAAGCCTCTGAGGACCGCTTTTGCCTGTGCGATAGGCACTCGCACTTCCAGGCGAGCAGTGACAATGTTTTTCTTCATTGCCTCCTCGTAAGCTGCAGCGAGACTGTTTGTGTAGGTGCTTCGGGGATCCATTGCATTCTTTCCTGTCAGAAACTTTGCAAAGTGGTGGGCAGTTGGGTGATAAGTAAGAGATTTATCCGTCGTGTATGCTTGGATGTATAAAACATCAAATCGCCCTACTGGTTTCGAAAAATGCGCACGAAAGCCGGCAACCTCCGTGAGATGTTGGGATACGTCCTGCTCAAAATGGTTTCTGTGCCGAGAAACACGATCAACCGGCGAAACCGTCTTTTTTTCTTGCAACCTTCATACCAGCAACACGTAGTGATGTGCTCGTTTTGCCATTGAGGGGCTGCATTTGCGGAATGTTTCATGTAAAATATCCCCGGTCACCGGTCACCACTAGACTTTATTAGATATACGTCAATAAAATGCTACAGGCCAAGTGAAACGAAGGAGTCTCATTCCGACCGAACGTTCAAGCGCTGTTTTTTCAGACAACGTATGCTCCAAAGCAAATGGCGACTGCTGCTGCTCACCAGAAGCTCGAGACTTCAAGTACCAAAGTCTTGTTAAAGACCGTTACTCCACAGTCCAACGTTGCGGTAGGACTTGCTGTTGAGCATGTCCTGGCTTTTGCTTCTTCGGAAGGAGGGGAGGAACGGGCAGTCCGCTCTGATGCTGTGGTTTGTGGTCAGAGTGAGAGGAGCGAAGGATTATCCTTACCTTCGACTGACGTAGCCTCTACACCGTATGCTTCCGCATACGATGCCCCATCCATCCATCCTACGCAGGCCATATACCATCACCAACGTCCAGATGAGTTGATATTGCCTGTTGGGGTGAAACTTAGATGATGTAACCTAAACATTGTCAGTAAGACTTTAGGAGCGTACAGTATGTGCTCACCTAGTCTCGAGACTGCTCGAAAGCAGTCTGCTGCCTCCGTTATCTTTTTTTCCGTTGAAGGAGAGGCAGCTGGCGAAAGCTGCTGCCTATATCTGAGAGCGTTCATCACAACGCGACGCAGTATACTGTGCCAGAGAAGTAGACGACAGTTATGAAGCCAACGAGGAAGATAGTACGGGTGGAAATGATGCATTTCTCATTCTTAAAAACAGGATCTGCTCCAAGAACGTTGATCACAGCTATGACGCGGATGAAGAGGGTATGTATTAATTGCCAAAACATGCAAGTAGTCTTGACTGTATATAGCTATATAGTTGATGAATGCGCCGGTTGCAAGCTGGCCTGTCCTGCCATATTCAAGACTTGCACCGTATCCGGCCAGGCCGGATAGTTGATGCGTAAGCCACAACGCAGGCGCTGTTCAAAAATAAGCTATAGGCAAGCGCCTGTCCTCATCGCCTGTTCATTGCTCATACCACGCGGGGACTAGACCTGTTGTCCCCATATGTTGCTGCCCCCTCTCTTCAGCAAGTCAGGTGTACACCATACCCGGCTTCGCCGGACAGCTCATGCGTGAGCCACAAACGCATGTAGTATTCCTTTATTAAAAAACAATGGTTGGGATGATGGAAACATCAGGGGAAAAGCCGTAAATCCTAAGATCTAATCGCCCAACAGTAAGCGTTCGTACATGCCAGAAAGAGGTGGAGGGAGGGGGAGGGACGAGCTGTTAAACAGCAGCGACGGCTGCAGAAGCGGTATCAAAGCATTTGCTAGCCGTTGACTGACATCGCAAGAGCTGCTCTGCAGAGCTGGCGAATCATGGTGTCAGGGTCGCCACCGTAGACGCGCCAGATGCTCTGAAGCCACGCCACCCCCAAACGCAGGATATTCAACCTCTGTCACCCTCCCATCATCGACCATCTCCTGATCGTTCATTTTTTATGGAGCCTGACGCCTCGTCTAAGCTACAGTTTGCGGTGAAATGATTAGGTTTTATCCACAATGCACACAGTATAAGACAACCTACACACGGAGATTTTCCTCTCTCTCGATGCTGAGGATTGGATAAATGAATATTATTTCTATCCGCGAACAGGTGGAACGGAAGCGACGAAGACCGTTCGCGCGTGAGAATATTGTTTATGTAGCTTCAAGTGTTTCAGTATTTGCTCTACAAACCCACAACAACAACAATGAATGTTGTTTTTGTGCTAGTTCACTGTGAACCGCAACGTAGCCTACATCTACATTTTATGTTTCACAGGGATAGTGGTAGGGAAGCACAGCGACCCCGACTGCCGAACTTGCCCAGCGCGAAAAAGTATTTGTGGGGCAAACAACCGAGAAAAGAAAGTGCACGTGGTGCTGTTTGTCCCACAAATATAGTTGCGCATCGTGCAAGCTTTGGAACCAGTTATAATTGCGTGCTTCCGTACCATCATCGTAAAACATAAGTATTGAACATATGAAATAAGTAATTGCTGTAGCGTTTAAAAGTATGTTGTACCGTTCATTGCTCATCTGTCTGCCAGCCCTCCCAGCTGATAGTCACAAGTCACCTCGCCCACTGGTCGTATCCAGCCAGGCCGGACAAGTTTAGGTGCAACAAGTTTAGGTGCATACGCTCAGTTGACGTACCCTCGCCCGCCTTTACTGCCATATCCAGGGCCTGCTTCGCTACCACATTCAAGAGTTATAGGAAATGTTGTTAGCAGGCAAATAAATACCTATATCCTCGTCACCAGCCAATTCATCATATTATCATGTCTGACCAGGCTGGACACTCGGACAGTAAACGCCAGCCGCGTACGCTCAGTTGATGTGTACTAGTCCATGCCTGATACGTACCGTCATATCCGGCGAGGCTCGCACCGTATCCGGCCAGGCCGGACAGGCACATAAGGTATTGTTCAAAACAGGTTTTATATGCAAGGTCGTGTGTCCTCGTCGCCTGTTCGCCTGTTCATTGCTCAAACCGTGCAGGGACTAGGTCTATTGTCCCTATTATGTCGCCACCCTCTCACCAGTCGCAGGTCTATCCCATATCCGGCCAGGCTGGACAGTTGATTCGTAAGATATAAATGCACATAGGACGGTACTGTTCAAAAAAAAGTCATAGGCACGTGTGTCCTCATCACCCGTCCATTCCTCACAGCGCTAAGCTCTATTGTCCATCGGGCAGGCATACCTGTAGTTTATGAGGTGAGGTTGTCCACCCATTGATGTATCATAAAACCTATCGCAGGTCTACCGTTACTTTTCTCAAATGTACCGGCTGGATCATCAGCAGTCCACCGTAGCAATATGTCGCGGCAATCATCCAGCCTGGCAGAATGCTCGATTCGTTTATCGTGCTACTATTAGTTAACAAGCCACAGCCTCTGGGCGGCTTCAAGTCTGACAATTCTTTATTTTGGAGCCTGTTAGTTGGTGATATATGTGAGTGGCGCATCGACTTACCACCAGAGTTCTCTTGGAGAGACAAGAACAACGTCCATGGTAAAAGGCCTCTGAGGACCTCCCTTGCCTTGACTGGTTTCCTAGTATTCCTCACTCATATCCTCACTGTTGATTTCCTGCTGCTCCATGTCCTGTTGAAGCAACCCTCCCACCGCCTCTTCCTCTTCACGATCCTCTTCCTCCTTAACAGACTCTCCACACCACAGCTCTGAACCTGGTATATCTACATCGTATGAAGAAGGAGGGGGCACAGTGACAGGCACAGTGGCATTGTGACACCCTTGGGGGAATCGGTCTGACAGACAGGGGTACCTGTTAGCCTCGTAACATTGCCGGCACACTTCACAGAGCCTATAGATGTCTCCACCTGTGCCACGAGTGATTGTGAAACCAAGGTAAACCATTTCATACTGGCAAGCCAGACCCTGGAAATGGCACCTGACATGATAAGGATTACCGGTTATACAGTGGCTTTGTATTTGGTCAACTTACCTTCTACATTTGCCCCGATCAGTGTGTACAGCGGGTATCAATAGCGAGTGTCTGGAATGACTAGACATTCTCTCAATTTGTGTATGCGTTGCATGGGCCATAGGTGGGGTATTTGGAATTGGGAAACTTGGAAATATGGGCTGCTTTTATGTTTCATGGGCGGTATTTGGACATGTTGTTGAGGTTGATCTGGGTTTCCTGTCAATTTACAAGCATTTCTGGAATATAGTTCGCTAAAACCAACTATGTCCAGCTGAGCCGGTCATGCTGTGTCTGAGATCTGTTTGCCGGACTTGAGTGATTTCTGGGCAAAAATTCTACCAGGGCCCAGCTTGCCTTCGAACGATGCCTGTTTCAATATGTCTGAAATCACCGGTGCTGAAGAGCTTTGTGGATTAGCAAGGTCAGTGTAATATCATACCAGTCAACTGCACTGGGTGTGTCCAGCCAAGCCGGTCTCAGTGTGGCATGTACCTGCGCTATCAGTCAAAGTTTAGCATACATCGTCACGGCGGTTGGTTAAGAAAGCTAAAATGTAAGCACTAACGGAATACTATCTCAGACGTAGCACAAATGCAAGTGATTATATATTTACCCGTCGGAATACTATTTACATGCAGTATTGGTATCAAGTAAGGTAGCGGTGATAGGAGGGCATACCTCAGACATAGCGCGTGGGCAAACGACAGAGGAAACATGTATGTACGAGCAAGTTATATAATACAGGTATAGGCATCATAAAACGTAGGTAAGAGGACCGGCATATGGTGAAACGACTCGGAGGTAAGCATGCGGTAAGTACGAGCTACTGGAACATATATAGCATAGTGCAGGCAGGCAGCAAGGCATAACGCGCTTGCTGAAGCTTTCAGCTAGGCACGAGAATGCCGTCAATAGTCTGTAGTTGCTGGGTTGGGTTAAGTTAGGCTGGGTTCATCGCGTAAGAGCCCTAAACTAGCTCATCAATCTTCATGAACATCTCGTAGCCATTTTTCCAACGACCTTTCTGCTGCAACTCCTTCGCCGTCCGATCGTCCTCTGTTGCTTTTTCAAGCCAGGCAGCATCAGACATGAATCCGTTCTCAACCCATCGAAAAAGACCCCCTGCTGCATATTGCACAATGGAATAACGTTCCTCATGGGCTTGAATTGGAGTGTTTGAATGGCAGAGCACAGAGGAAGGGATAAGAGCGGTTGTTCCAGCTGGGAAATCGACATAGAGTCCTAATTCCCAGAGTGCCAATTGTCCTCCTTTCTTTGCGTCGAACGTACCAAGGGCGGTTATCGAACACCATGAATGAGAAAGATTAGCCACATCATAGTGGGGAAACGTCGCAGTTTGTGGGCCAAAGTTGATTGACCGACATGGGTAGACGCCGATGCGGCGATCGTAAGGCCGATTCAGCTCTTCATATTTATTTCTTAAATCGTTTACAGTTTGCTTCATATAATCAAAATTTCGTTTTCCATAGGATTCAAAGCAGCCTGTAACAGGTGCGTTCTTTCAATCTCTGGAACATCAATTAACGATTGCAAGACGTACGACTCGCAAATTTGCAAATTCTCTTAATCGCCCAGTCGTTCATGAGGTCTTCCATAGCTTGCTTGCGCTTCTGAGCTCGCTTGGACTTCTTGACGCCGTGTGATAGAAACTGTGGCGCCTGGTTACATATCCGGATCAGAGAATGTGAGGAATATTAAAGAGAAAATACATGCCTGCTGTCCTCCTCCATAGGAAATTCCATGGGCAACTGAGGGATAGGTGCCCCGACGGTGGCGACGCACTGTTTTTTTAAGCGACATACGTCGAGCTGTTTTCTTGATACAATCGACTGCTGCCCTTTGAACGCAACTCCAAGCGTGCGTCTCTCTCGGTTGCCCCACGAGCACTGCGATAACTCTTCTGTTGCGGTCAAGAATGAGATGAGTTTTCCTGTGCACATCGGCTTAGTTTAGTTGGTTGAAACAAACAAACCGAGCAATAGAACTCACTTGCCATCCCAAGGATAATGGGTCATTCCAGGATATTTGCAAAGCTCAGATAGAGAAACCAGCTGATCATGACGTAAAGTAGTCGACTTTCCTACATAACCAGTTGCAGTAACCGGTGCATCGGTTTCGAGCGAGTAGCCCGTTGACATGATGACGTCGTTCAGTGCCTCTGCTACTCGCTTTTCAACGATAGCTTTCTGGCTAGACTGCTTTTGTTCCCGCAAAGCCTCTCGTTTGGCTCGTTTGGCTATCTTTTTGCGTATTCTCTCCTTTTCCTTCCGTGTTAGAGGCCGTTGAAGCATTGCTAATTTTGCGCAATAATCGCAATCGCAATCCGTAACAGGGCCATCAAACAGCTCCCAATGAGAATCTATAGGACGAGTGACGGGCGGTTTACGTCGAACGGCAGGTGAAACGCTGCGGCTAGAGCCATTGCTGGAGCTGGAGTCATGGCTACCATCGTCAGTGTCTGACTGCTCCTCGTTGCCTGATTGCTCATCTTCAGTCAGAGGTCCTTCAAACGCTGCCTCCAACATTTTCCTTTCAATAAATTCCTCGATTGAAACCGTGGTTTGAATGATATCCACGTCAGGTGAATAAGAGCACACTTTGATACCTAAATTTCCTGCAATAAGCATGCAGACGCGCAGAAGGTTGTGAAAAAGAAACAAAGGTACAGCAAGTTCAATCTCTGTTATGCTGGTAACTGCTGCCGATAGAGCATAAAAAGCACAATTAAAAGGCACTATTGCTAGCGTTGAATGGCCTCGCAAGATTTGCTCCGCAGAACTGGTGAATCACGGTGTCAGGGTCGCCACCGAAAACCCGCCAAACGCCTCGCCTGTCCTGTAACGCCAGCAACTGCCACAAAGTAGGCATAGAAAAAATAAACCCGTCGCTAGCTGTTGAACAGCATCGCAAGAGTTGCTCAGCAGAACTGGTGAATCACGGTGTCAGGGTCGCCACCGAAAACCCGCCAAACGCTTTGCTTGTCTTGTAACGCCAGCAACTGCTGCAAATTGGGTATAGAAAAAGGAAACCTATCGCTAGCTGTTGAACAACATCGCAGGGGTTGCTCAGCAGAACTGATGAATCACGATGTCAAGGTCGCCACCGAAAACTCGCCAGACGCGAGCTTGTCCTGTAACGCCAGCAGCTGCTGCAAAATGGGCATGGAAAAATGAAACCTTTCGCTAGCTGTTGAACAGCACCGCAGGGGTTGCTCAGCAGAACTAACGAATCACGGTGTCAGGGTCGCCACCGAAAACCCGCCAGACGCTTCGCTTGTCCTGTAACACCGGCAACTGCTGCAGAAAGAGCATGAACATGAAAAAAATAATGTAGCTAGCGTTAAACGGTATCAAATATAAAAACGATCAAATAACTCATAGCGTGCCGAAGGATGAAGTCGAAAAACTGTGAAAAGCTTACCGGTTGCCATGATACCTGCCAACGCTGGATAATCTATCTCTGCTATCACCCCACTACCAGCTGACTCCTGATGATCCATGCGTTATATAGACTTGTGCTTCGTCTTTACGGTCTGCAGCGAAGTGATTGGTTTTAGCTACAATGCAAATACACAACGTCTTACGCTCAGGGTTTATTCCTCTCTCGATGTAGGATTGGTTCGATAGTAATACCTCTATCTCAAAATGGGTGTGAACGGGTAACAACCACAAGCGTACTTGTTAGTTTTCTTTGAGATTGAAGGGACGGAAATGTCGTTCATGCGTGGGAATATTTGTTTATGTAGCACGCGTTTCAGTGTTTGCTGTACAAACAATGAATTGGGCACTATACCTAAAAGAGCATCTAACCTCTGTCGAACACGTACCAGATGCGTTACCAACGCTTTATCACATATGTCTGTCACATGCAGCATCTGGGATCAGAAGCGGTGTAAGAAAAAATGAACAAAACGTTAGACGTCGATATGTTTAAAAATAGACGCACCAAAGATACCCTACCTGCCCATCGAGCGCATCCAGATCGACCATCACACATAGTCAGCCGGATTGCCCGTCACATCTCATGACCTGAAGAGGGCAGCCAGTTATGTATTGACAGGCTTAATTAAGCCCAACGTGTACGCACTTTCCTTCTAAAGTAATACGTCGGTAAGCGCATCACGTCACGTCACTGAGGTTAAGAATAGACGTGTGCCAAAATAGCAAGCACGCCATCAAGTGAATCCTGATCGCCCATCACGCGTCAAATGTGTTAATTTAAGTTAATATTGCTCGCTCCCTCAATAGCTTGAAGAGAGTAGCAAGTTACGTAGAGAATTAGGCTCGCGTGTACGTACCTTCCTTTTCAAGTAGCATATCGTTATACACATCAATTCACGCGCCCTTGTGCTTACCAAACTCATCCTTTCTGCTGCTCGACCGCTATACCTCCCTCCCATCCATCTACTACCAAGTCACATGCCGAACAGATCGACGGATCAGTTTTACGCTTACAAGAAGAGCTCCGAATGGGATCTCCCACGTTCAGAGGAAAGAGAAGACGTGGAGAAGACGCAGCAGGCGGTTAGAGATAACGAGCATGAAGTACGATCTATGTTTCGAGATGATCAGCCGGTAGACTGGGTTATCATGTGAGTTCGCAATCTGTTTCTGTTAGCTGATAGCCATTACGATGAGTAGGGGAGGAGCGGACGCGCATGACGACAAGATGGGTGCGAGACACTGGACTGTACGTGGGCTTTGCACGGCTGACGTTTCACGTCTTTCCTGGAACGGACGAGGCGAAATTGTATCCAAACGGAGGCTGTCGCTGGCAAGAAATATTCGAAGAACAAGAGTTTGGTAGCCTCAACCTGTCTCGCGAGTGTCGGCAGCTTGATGTTTCTGGTGAGCAAGAGGGGCAGATCTCGGGTGGTAATGTGAATGCTGGGAACAAAGAGTTAGAACAAACTGCAGAACGGAATAACGGAGAGGCGATGGACTGGCGGAGCAGAACGCGAGAACGGACGAGAGGCTGGATGAGGTGAATGAGACGAGATAAACCTGGAAAGTGATATGAATATGCAGATATATAACACAATACCATAGGGGGACGTACGATACCATTTTGGATTTATGTAAACTAAACGATATCGTACTTTACTGTAGCAGCAGTTATTTCTACACATACGCGACACATGATGTATCTTTACGTAGCAGCTCACTAACAAAACAGATGCTGTTCAGCACTCTGAAATCGAACATCTTCAATACGCCGTCTGTTAGCAGACTTGTTAACTTTAAACTGTGTTAACTCAACTCACTGAGGCATCCGATATCAACGCCACTCAGATATGATGTACGTGCTCCTGAACAGCTGTTAACTGCGTTCAAACATACCGTCGCTTTCACCCTTCCTGATCGGTTGGTTACATAGATGATTGTATTTTTAGCATTGATTATCAGCGAATAAACTGCAGATAAACTTCTATACAATACAAGCGTAAGTAACAATGTACATGATGAAAATGCTCGGTCCTTTGGATGCTACCTTCGACTTTAGATCACATCTAACCAACCAACCAAGCTGTTCAGCATAACGTGTGACAATAGCTCCGAAACTCCTGGACAACAGAGTATGTTGTAGCTGCGTCATGTACCTTTGCCACCAATAACAATCCTTTGCCTTTTCATGTTTGATGTCGGCCTCATTGTTATAAAATCATGTTGACCAAGGGTTGCGTGACTTGCGGCTGGCTGGAAGTGAGAGCGGCGACGAATTGGAATGACAAAGCCTAGCACTGTGAGGCAATGAACAGGCGATGAAGACATACAACTTGCCTATCACGTATTTTTGAATATACACCTATGGCTTACCCATCAACCCACCCAACTGTCCGGCCCGGCCGGATATTGGTGGCTTGAGATGGAACTATATTAGGGATTGGGTCAGCGATATATATCGGGTATCAAGACAACGAAGCTAATGAACGGGTGATGAGAACATACCTACTTGCCTGTGAAATATCGTTGAACGGTACAATACATGTGTTTACAGCTGACGTATCAACCGTCTGGCTATGGGGTAGAGTTGGCTGATGGGCGTATGTGTGAGCGATGAATGAGCGATGAAGACAAACATACTTGCCTGTCCAGACTGACCGATATGACGTGGTTGGGTGGTTAGGTAACTTGCAACTAGCTGAGATGAGAGCAGCGACGTGAGCGGTGGGCAGATACATACTTGCCTATGACATATGTTTGAACGCTACATTACTTATGGTTATGTTTTACGATGATCATGGTGGTACGGAGACACGCAACGAAAGAATATTACAACTCCGACTGCCCAACTTGCACAGCATGGAACAGTATTTGTGGGACAAACAACACTTGCGCCGTTGGTGCACACAGCAGGCTTCTTTTTTTTGCTAATGACCGAAGTCGTAATATAAGTCGTTCATTGTATAATAATCGATAGATACAAAGTTGAAAGGGGTGCAAAATATAAGAAACGAAGGTAAAAAAAATCGAGCGTAGACAAAAAACATCCATAATTTCCAACGGGGAATGGTCCCGCTATCAGAATTAGTTTATTCCTCCTTGATACCTTTCGTTGACTTGGACGCTTCGGTAGTCAAGCCAGTTGAACTGTTAGCAATGTCAGCTTTGACATCTTCGCAGCTTGCAGTTCAGATGCTGTTACGTCACTGTAGATAAGCGCGTAGTCGGTTAGTAGACGCGTTGGTTGGTTCTCCAGATACAGTGGAGGCTCCCAGAGGACAAGATGTAACACAAATACCGACAGCGCTAGTAAGCTGTCATGGCAGTTCAGCTGCCTTTGTAGCAGCAGCTTTCGCAATCACAGACTGTGTTATAAGTCACTGCCCAACCGTGCTGGTGCCGTAAAAAAGCTAAACGTTCCGACTCACATGGCAGTTGTTGTAATCATGGCGGTTGTTGTAATCATGGCTGTAGCCGAAGTAGTGCGACCAGTGACGCGCGATTTTACTTCCAGTCATCGACAGAAGAGCTGTAGCCTTGGTCGTCGTCGTTCGACTGGTAAAGCTTTGGCTCGATGGAAAAGTTGTCTACCTCATGTTCTCATTGTTTACCTCCTCTTTGCCGTTCATCTCGTATCCGCCGAGTGAGCCAATATGTAGTGATCTGCAATCTGATTTACTATTGGTGGTCGCTCGTCAGTAATTCTGCAGGATTACAAATGCCATACCAGAGTTGAATGGAGAAGCAATAGCGCTAGTAATGAAGGGGGAGGAAGAATGGCTGACGCTAGTAAACAGCTTACGCTTAGCGTGCGCGCGGAGCAAGTCGCCTTCATTGCCCCTGGCGCTATTGAACATCTATCGAGACAACATGCCTCCCTGCGTGAGTGGGCGATGAATGGGCGATAAGGACAGACGCACTTGCCTAAAACCTTCATTTTTATTGAAACACTAGTGACTACGTAGTCTACGTGTGTTTTACACTGTTACAATTCCGACTGCCGAACTTGCCCGGCACGGAACAGTATTTGTGGGGCAAACAACCGAGAAAAGAAAATGCACGTGGTTCTATTTGTACCACAAATACTGGTAGCACGAATACTAGGCGTCTCGTTCTGTCTGTACCGCCTGATGTAAAATGAACGCGAATAATCTACGATTTAGGGTTTTTCAGTCGATCCGACACGATTCATGAGGCAGGGTGACGTATGGTCAACTCTGACTATCAACACCATGCGACAACCAACACAACAATGTGTCTGTCAGTTGCAGATGATGCCTGTCCTGACAAAACAGTTGTGCATCAGCATAATGCAAGAAACAAACACAGGCTTTGAGCGCCCACTAAAGCAAGTTTGTTGAGAAAGATGTGACGATGAATCGATCGTTAGGTGTCCATTTATACGCAACATACGAATAGTGATCTATTGCACTGCAATCCTCGCATTCATTCCAATGGTGAGCTATCAGCGTTTGCTAGCACAGTCCCTTGACCAATTTTTTCATGCTTCTCCCCACCTTCCCCCACCGCCCAATCCTCTTCTTCCACCCCACCTTTGTCTGTCATGCAAGGGTTGAGAGCTAGCGGCGCTGGCGGCACTGCTGTGATCCATGAGAACTTGTGCCGGAATCGCTCCGGTAGACATGGATAGTCACTACATTCAACGTCACACCTACAGCAAATGATGGAGGGAGTAGTTTCCGCATATGGCCATCGACGTTGCAACGTGGGACATTCAGCTACGATTTCATACTCGCATGTAAGTTCCAAGTCATGGCACCTAGCATGAAATTAGATATTCGCCTCGCATCGATGTTGTCGGTCGATCTACTGACTTTTGACATACTCCTCGTTTGGTTTGATTTCCAGGTACTATGTCTCCCAGCTGGGGGGCAACATGGTGTGGGCGGTTGCGGGCGGTTGTTTCAGAAGCAACGCAAGGTTGGTTAGCCTTTATACCTTTGAAGCAACGTTTGGATATGTTAGGTTGGGTTGCTATGGTGAAAGATCATAGTTATCATCTGCGTTAAGTCGATGCTACAACCTGCTACAACATGTCAGGTGTTGTTGAGTACTAGAGCCAGACGTAGTCAGCGCAAGCTATTGTCAGTCAGGGAGGGGAAGAAAGCTTCGACGGCTTACGTTCAGCGCACGTGCGGAGCTGGGTTGGAGTTGCTTGGACACCCTATCAAGACATGCGTAGAATGAGTGATCGAGCGATGAGGACACACATACTTGCCTATAAAACCATTTACGTAAACGCTGCACTATAGTGATAGGAAAGCACGCGCACGACGGTGTTACAACTCCGACTGCTGAACTTGCACAGCGTGGAACAGTGTTTGTAGGACAAACAGCACCACGTGCACTTTCTTTTCTCGGTTGTTTGCCCGACAAATACTGTTCCGCGCTGGGCAAGTTCGGAAGTCGGAGTTGTAACAACCCTTTGTTGCGTGCTTTCCACCACCATCATGTTAGTGCCAGCGAGGCAAATCATTTCGCCCACATCGTGTCCGGCCGCCAGACAGTAAAGCCAGACACGTACGCTCAGTTAATGTGCAGTCCATGCCTGATACGGTTCCCTGTACTGCCATATCTGAAGCTTGAGTACGTGTGTCCTCATCGCCTGTTTATTGCTCACACCACGCAGGGACTACTGTATGTCACCACGGCCAGTCGCAAGTCTGCACCGTATCCGGCCAAGCCGGACAGCCGATGCATAGGCCATAAACGCACGTAGGACGGCACTGTTCAGAAATAAGTCATAGGTATGTCCTCATTGCCCATTGCTCACAGCATTAAGCCTTATTGTCCGTCAGGCAGCCATATCTGTAGTTAGTTAGTTAGTTTATAGATGAGGTCGTCTACCGATTAATGTGTGTGCTTGAAGTGGAAATCAATAAATAACAGTTCATTAAACCTATCACTGGTCTACCACTATTTTTCTCAAACCGTCTGGTGTGGCTGGATGCGCTGTAGGTCATCAACAGTCTGCCTGTAGCAATATGTCGCAGCAATCGTCCAACCTGTCCTAACAATACGTCGACTGCACATAGGCTTTGAGCACGCTGAAGCCAAGTTCGCGATCAGCCATCGTATACTACTCATCCTTACTGCTCTGCCTCATCTGAACTCTCTTCTTCCTCTTCCCGCAGGTCCGACACCGTACGTAGTGGAGGTTGAAATTGGGGCTGTAGCTTCCGCTTTGGGTTCCAGACGATGCGTGGTGCGTGGGTAACTCGAGCACTGCCGGCAGGGAATGCAACCAATCCATCAGCCGATTTGTAAATCCAAACACGATCAACTTGAGCAGCAGGTGCCCAGGCTAATTTGTTGAACTCATCCTTGACAGCCCGTCGCACTGTCCGAATGTCGCCGGAATCTATCGAACCCATGAGACGCAGCCAAGCCTCGTAGTAACGCATCTGAGCATAGTGCTGGTGCGAAGCTGGCAAAAGGTGATTTGGCGAGGGGAAAAGGTAGTCAAAGGTTGTCGTCCAGCCTTCGTTAGTGACACGCTTGAGAAAAACAACCCGGAAGATCTTGGCAAGATTCGGGTCCTTCAGGTTTTCTGCTGTAATATCCATTCGTTCGCATGGAGGCAAAATACAGTAGCTTTCCTCCTGAGTACGCGCCTTTGTCCCCATCGGATTTCCGATCTTCTGAACGACATCGGAGGCAAATTGCCTCCAAATTTCCAGTGCCCGATGAGCAACATCTGTGCCTTCATCATCTGAGAGTGGTTCATGCATCTGTTCCACGTCTGGCCCCCATTCATTATGTGGACTTTGGACCAGAGAGACATCGTGTAAATTTGTAAAAGACCCAGGCAGCACCTCTTGTTCATCTTCTGGGGGATTACGTAGTATTGACATTTTCCTAGACACAGTATATCGTTTGGGAGGTCGTGTGGGTTTGTTCTTTGTTCGATATATCGGATCCATTTCTCGTCGCAAATCTACCATTGACTTCCCAAACATGTGCTTGAATACGACGTCAGGTAATGTGTGATCCCGCCTCACCACAAGCCTTGCAGAATCTGATTCTGGGGGGAAAACCATCCTCCGTAAGAACATCATTCCCCCAGAACAGAACGGCACTGCTTCCCCATCCTCCGGATCATTGTCAATGGCAAAAAAAACCCTGTCCTCGTGGTCCAAGTCTGACGTTAGGGGAAGAGCAATTTTTGCGACAGCGCGACCGCTTTGATCAGATGGCGGTCGATTGTGAAGCCCATTTATCAACCAGACCAGGGCTGCATAGGTGTAGAGCGTCGATGGCCTACAGCGTACTTCTGATGTCTGGCGATTCAAGTGAAAGAGGACAATACGAGCAGCTTCTAGTCTGAGGATTCTGACGTTCCTGGTTGTCTGTTAGCTTGATATTTGAATAAACAACGCATTTACTTACCACCAGAGTCCTCTTGGAAAGATAAGAGTGGTGTTCCTAAATAAATCTAGTGTAAATCTTCGGAGAACCTGTGTTGCCATCGAGATCGGCACTCGCACTTCCAGGCGAGCAGCTACATCGTTTTTTCCTCCTGCCTCCTCGTAAGCCGCAAGGAGACTGTCTGTGTATTTGCTTGCAGGGTCCATTGCAATCTTTCCTGTCAGAAACTTTGCAAAGTGGTGGGCGGTCGGGTGATAAGTAAGGGACTTATCCGTCGTGTATGCTTGGATATAAGATATCTTAAATGGCCCTGCCGGTTTCGAAAAGTGCGCGCGAAAGCCGGCAACCTCTGTGAGATGTTGGGATACGTCCTTCTCAAAACGGTTTCTGTTGCCAGAAACATCATCAACTACTTGTTCTGGGATGTCAAACAACTGCTGCATGATAGGTGCATAGCAGTCGGCTCTCCAGACCACCGCCTTGCCTGAGATGATGAGCTCAACCGCTACATCGATGAACCAATTGCCTGTCAATTCCTCATGTGAGTATTTGACATCGTTTAACATTTGGACCAAGCGTTGCTGAACATCATCATCCAAGTGTGGCTGGTGCTCTGTATCGTTTTTGACCCCACGTATCTCGGTACCAAATACCAAGTTCTTGCCCCAAGCGACATGATTCATATTGTTCCTCAAAGCTAGTGAGAAGGGTTGAACATCCTGTGCACACACGACACGAGTGGTCTCTGTGAAATGTCCTCTTCCATTGGATGAACGGAAGGTTTCCGATGCATACGAGGGGGGCCAATCGTGGACTGTGGTTGATGCTACTAACTCGATGGCAGGACGGATCCCACTATTATAGAAGATGGTCGACTCCTCAGTTGTGAGAGCAGAGCTCGTTCGTTCTGTGTTTTTGAGCCCTGGAAAGAACACTCGGATTTGATGGCGTACACTCTGGCTGGCAAGCAGTGTATTTGGGACAGTGGATGGATCTAGCATGACCTCCTTAAGTGACATGTTGGGATTAAATAATATAATCGAATGGGATAAAACTCACCTCGCCATTGATCAAAAATGGCACTTTGATCTTGAGCTTTGCAGTGAGTGCTCGTGTTGCATTGGGCCTTACATATATGAACAAGGCGGATCTGTCAGGAAGGTGAGACGTAAAGCCCATAAGGGAATCATAATCTCGTCGTATATATGGCATGGGGGTGTTATTCGTTGGTCGGTTACGCAGCGCCTCGATTCTAGCTTGTTCATTGGCTTCCCGATCATAACCGGTGAGAGCCCACTCTGCAGCACGGAATGCTGGCATTGGTCCATGCGCGTCACGTACAACAACATTGCCGATTTGTTGATGACGTTGAATCCACTGAGCAACAGTAAGATCAACCTGTTCAACCTGTTCAACGCTGTCCATGGTGGTAGGACTGTTTGGCTGGTTTGGGGGAGGATGAAGGGAAAGGTAGGTGGGGATCGTTGACAATAGAGCACTTCTTATATGCTATAAGACTGATAAATCACAGGAATGCAATGCATGGATATAATCAACTAATAACCGCACATGCTGGACACTCAGTGTAAGCGCTAGTGGAACTTAACTCAGACGTGGCAAGTGGGTGGCAAATGGCTGTTGGCTATTGTTGTTGTTGTTGTATCTACCTAGTACGGGGTAACGTAGGTAGTACAGGTGTATAGAATACATGGTAGCGTGTGGGAAAACAAGTAACGAACAAGGTCCTATGTAACCGCTTGGCGATGCGATCATTTTCCTAGTTACGACGGCCATATGTATGACGCTTCGATTTACTCTTTGACGAAAGGAGTTGGTTTTTGAAATCAATGCGGTGAGTTGGTGGATTCTCATTGCCGTTGTCATCGTCGTCGCAGGTGGGCAGTTGTCCACGTCGCTGAGCTTTTTCGGGACGGTGGGGAGACACAGGTACAGAGAGGGGCCGTTTCTTTGATTGGTGACCAGTGTCAGACCCATCGTCCTGTGCATTGAAGTTGTCATTGTCGTTGAAATCGTCGTTGAAATCGTCGTTACTGAGCACTTGGCCGGGTGGCACAGTTGCCAGGGATGAGGGTGTAGCTGTGTTGTTGTTGCTCATGCAAGTGCTTAACAACAATTTAGCTATTTCGTCCAGTTTCGTCTGAGTTTCGAAGTCAAGTCCGGTGGGTATAGTAAACTGGAGGCCAGGGATTCCCAGAAGGTCGTTGAATGGATTTGTGTCGAGATCAAGTGAGTTGTTAGGGTTAGGATTGTTTTCGTAACCAGCCATATCGACGTCCGGCGTGGCCGGATGCGTGGCGGGAGGGGGGGGGCTCTCTGCGCTAGCACCTGTCTCGTTTGGAGCAGTCGATGCAGGATTAGGCGTAATTGCTGGAGCTACACTGTCAGGCTCTCTTGTGTCTTGTTGAGAAACGCCTGGCGTATCCAGCTCAGCTGGTCGTGTAGTTTTCTCTCCCTTCGAGGTACCTTTTTTTAATGGTGTATCAGCGCCATAAAAAACAAGTTAGCGTTTTAAAAATCGCACCGTTTTTCTGTTTCCCTTTCCTTTTCCCTTCTGGCGGCGTCTCCCCCAGAGGCGTACTCGAGGAACCTGAAGCTCCTCCATCCTGTTGTTGAGAAGTGTCAAGCGTATCCGGCTCAGCCGGTTGCATGGCCTTCTTTCCCTTAGACGTAGCTTTTTCTAACGATGTATCAGTGCCATAAAAACAAGTCAGCTGCTGAAACGTACTGTTTTTCTCTTTCCCCTTCTCTTTCCCCTTCCCTTTCCCTTTCCCCTTCCCTTTCCCTTTCCCCTTCCCCCCTTCAATCCTTTCATTATCCGCCAATTGTTCCATTTCCATTTCTTCATCACTGCCACCCCCTGCATTCCCTTCAAAGATGTTACTAAGAGCTAAAAACACGATTTATGAACGCAGTGGTTTTGATCAAATTGTGATGTAAACATACCAGGATTCATGGCTTCGGTTTTTGTCACCAGAGCTTGAAGCATCACGTCTTTATCTTTTGCAAGAGATGCCATGATGACGTCTGTTGTTCCCACTGCCAACAGCTTGTATACGTGAACGGTCCGCTCTTGTCCATACCGATGAGCACGGCCAATGATTTGCACCACTGATTGTTGAGACCACACTGTATCCTTTATAACGAGGTTAACGAATGAAGGAGGAGGCTTTGTGACGTTTGATAGCTTACAAATAAGATTACGGTGTCGGCACATGCCAGGTTGAGCCCAGCTACCCCAACCGATGAAAATAGAAGCACACGTCGAGCAGGGTCTTTCGTATGAATAAATTCTTGTACGGCTTCGTCTCTGTCTTTCACCTTCATGTTGCCATTTAAAACAAAGGGAATGATCCCGTAAAGTTTCATCACCGACTGTACAGTGGCTGTCGACATCGGATACTCGTAATAAACGAGTATCTTCCGTTGTCGCGAAGTAGGATGTCCGTCAGGGAGGGGCGGGTAGACGATGGTACCGTCGGTCACAGTTGGTGGCTCCACAGTATCGTCGCTGAGGAGATGCAGGAGTAGCTGCATAAGGGCATTTAGCTTCGTTCCGGGTCGCTTTTCCCATTCGTCCATCGATGTAAACTGAGGAAATCGTTCGTTCGATGGATGATCGTCAGGATAGACGAGATTCAACCTATAATATATGTAAAAGCTCTGCATAAACTGTCAGATCTCCGTCCGGCAAGGTCTGTCATTGTGAGCTTACCTCATTAGAGAACTCGATGAAAGTGGTGTTTCGTTTTTGCTGCATCAGGCTTTGGAAAGAATCATTCAATACCTCCATTTCCCAATTTTGCAGCTCGACTGGAAGTATGTGCGAGACGTAAGGGGGAAGCTGGTCATTGAGGGACGTCCCATCCGGTCGCTTGGAGTTTACTGTCCGTCGAATAATCGATCCACTGAACTCCACCTGGATGGTTTTAACCAAGGCAACCTGGACTTTCCTAATAGCTTCCGCCGCATGAGGCGTTTTGACGTCCTCCTCGCCTAGCAGCATTTGCTGGTGGGCGAACCGCATTTCTTGCCTGTCCTCTTGAGTCAATGTCCGCTTTGCGCGACTGAGCTCTCGCGCTCCGCTTCTCTCCAAATCTTGCCCATCAGTGCCACACATGGCCGGAACCCCAATAATCCGTCCAAGGTTGATCACATCCTATTGTGTTGGTTATCAGTCACGACGTCCGGCTGAGCCGGACAGGATGCGCACCAAGGGTTTTGTGTACAGCGGAGTCGCTGTACAGCAAGACATCATTTCTGACTGCCTTCGAAGATGAACGCCTCCGACGAAGCCACGATGAGGCCCGCGGAATTCGTGCGCTTCATCTATCCACGATGACGCCCATTTCATGCTGAAAAAGTCAGGGCAGTCCACCTTTTTTTTGCGGGGATTGTCGATAGGGGTACGAAACATCGATCCTTGGTTGCATTCGTAAGTTTTCCCAGCAAGCGAGTTGAATACCTTTTAAGTAGGTTAGGTTAGGTTAGGATTGTGTGAAGAATACGCACCGAGTGAGGAACTAGTACAATTCGGAATATATCGTCATGGTGTGACCTTTTCCAAAGACCATCTGGAGCGGTAAAATATGATTGAAGCTCGGCGGCAGCAGTTGGCAGCTGGAAAATATCCAATGTATGCGCCTTGAAGAACGTTTTCAGCTCTCGTCGCCATTGGTCGACCAGAGAATTTGGGATAACTATGGCGTGGGGTAGATTGGGAACGCAGCCCTTACCCATGAAGTGTAGGCGATCCTCTATACGTTTGATGATAAGCAATGAATGATGTATGTGCAGAAGCGAGTAGGAAAGCGTACTGATGATGGGAGGGCGAGGCTGTTTTTGTTTCTCCAACTGGAAAACTAACTGGATAAATGCGATGGATGCCATAACTTGCGCTGTCTTTCCTACGCCCACATCATCTGCAAGCAAGATGCCGTGTACGTCAGGCGTTTCTTCTGCTGTCCAGACTCTGTTGACGATTGCTGCAACGCCACACAGCTGATGCCATAACAAACGAAGGGCTATCATATCCGGCCCTCCTGTATTGAATTTTTCCCGAGCGTCCTCTGCGATATCCCAGGGCGAAACCAAGTTATCCGCGGTTCGATAACCATTCCAGTTGATCGGTCGGGCATCAAAGAATCCCAATAAGTTCGATAGTTCGTCGGGTGTCTTCGCCTTCATTACCTCGACTCCCATGTCACCAAGATCGTCAACGAATCCATCCCACGTCCCGAGTGCCTCTCCATTGACGAGAGACAGTTGGACCCCGTCCCTCTCAAAGTAATCCGTGTAAAGCGAGATCGTCTTTCGAACTTCTTCCGGTCGTGCTAAGTCTGCATTGATAATCTTTTTCTGCGATCCTCGCTTCCTTGCATTCGCCGCTGAATAGCATTGTTAAAAGAACGTATTAACATAAATACGTGAATGGATACCCACCTGCTACTTTGTGCTTTTCGACTACACCCACACCGGTCTTCTCTTCCATCCCTAGTTTGATTAATAGAGATTGTATCATCGTTTGATGGACCGCTGCTGCTGCACGGGCACTTGGCAGAAAAACCGTTTGCTTGTTGAATTTGTCAAGCAGTTTTATAGCGCGTCGAACGTTGGCCAGAGCCACAGTTTCTTCTTCATTAATTTCTACTCGTATTATCAACTTCAAATTCTATGAAGATATACCCTGATGCTTACTTTTCATCACTTCATTTAAATCACTTTCTATTTGAGGGAGGTTCTTCACCGCACGGCCATGCGTTCTCCGAAGCCGGTCTAAGTTATGGATAACAGCAGTGTCCACAAGGATGCCTGCGTGATGGTTCAGGGAGCCAGTGGTGTCGTTGTCCACAGAATCGCCGAAAAGTTCTTGGGCTATAGTGCGACCCACGCCCTGCGACCGATAGGTGAAGTCCTCCCCCCATTTGTCATCGCTTCTCTCCAGTAACAACTGCTGAGGGTGGACCAGGGCCTCCATTAGTTGGCGCTCGACTTCTGCGTTAAAGGCGCGAAAAACAACGTCTTTGCAGAATTTGCGCCATGCTCTAGTGCCATTCACAGAGCCCACTCCCTTCCTGATCTGCTCTTTCGTGGCATTGTTGCAAGCGCTGATATACTCGCCGAAGGAGAGCCTGTCGTTCACCGGAATTTGAACGGGATAATCAGTGCGTGCTAGGGTACCGTGCACTCGCTTTATGCCAAGTTTAGTGTTGACGTCTTCCTCATCATAAGGGTAGATGGGCTCGGCGCTGTCGCCTTTCCATGAATGGTGGAGGAGTATAGCTGTCAGTTGGACGTAACTGTAGGATGGCATGGGGAGGAATGAGCCACAGGGAGGATATCGCTCTACTTATATAAATCTGGTTCCGCCTGCTGGGTGTCGCTTGCATCATAGTTAGTTGGTGGTTTAAGGGTCGGTTGATTGGTTTAAAGGGTCAGTTGGTTGCGGTGATGCAATATCATGATGTATTTGCGAGGCGAGCGCTGGGGTACCTGCCCAGCTCATAGTGAGGATCACCCTGGTTGCATAGTAACATAGCTTTGCAGCTGTAGTACTGTAGTTAATGGCAAAATCGATCAATTAAGAAAACAACAAACAAAAACTAACCTGAAGAGTAATTATCCAATCCGACCAATTTGCCCGCAAAGCATCTATTACGTTGCTCTGTATCCGTGTATTACTTTGCCTGCTATGCGGTAATTCTTGGGGTGACCGGAATAATTCAGGCTCAAACACAAGACAGCTGCGATGGATGTGGAGGTATAGTGCACCATGTGCTAATAAACACTTGAGAAACCTACCTACAACACAATCTTTACCTCAATGCTCACTTGGAAGCTCGAAGGCAAGGCATGGGTGCACATTTTATCGCTATCATTATTCTACATGAGTGTGAACAGTAAACTAGATTGCATTTTTTGTACGGATGATGCAACGCGTCAACAGCTAGCTTGAATGAATGGCCCATATATTCAGCGTTCTGCAATGAAAGGGCGATGGAGACACGTACCACTATGCGTGTTTATGGCTTATGCATCAACTGTCCGGCCTGGCCGGATATGGTTATAGACTGTAGCGACGTGTCGAGACAACAGGCCTAGTCCCTGCCTAGTGTGAGCAATGAACGAGTGATGAGGACACATGTATTTGCCTATGACGTATTTTGAACATGACCCTACGCGTTTTTTTTTTAGGGCCAACGAATCAGCTGACTGTCCAGCCTGGCCGGATACGGTGTAGACTGGAGCGACATATCGGGACGACGGGCCTAGTTCCTGCGTGGTATGGGCAAAGAACGGGCAATGAGGACATACTACTACATACTTGCCATGTTTTGAACAGTACCTAGGCTACGCGTGCTTATGGCCAACGCATCAACGCATCTTAGCCTGAGTGTGAGCAATGAATGGGCGACGAGGACATGAGGACTTGCCTAACATAACATATTTTGAAACAGTGCACTATGTGGACTTTATATTATTATTTACGATCATGATGGTACGGAGCCACGCAGCAAATGGACGTTACAACTCCGACTGCCGAGGTTGCGTGGCGCGAAATAGTGTTTGTGGTACAAACAACCTGAGAAAAGCCGTGAAAAGAGATGTGAATTCTCAGGTTGTTTGTACCACAAACACTATTTCGCGCCGCGCAACCTCGGCAGTCGGAGTTGTAACGTCCATTTGCTGCGTGGCTCCATACCATCATGATCGTAAATAATAATATAAAGTCCACATAGTGCACTGTTTCAAAATATGTTATGTTAGGCAAGTCCTCATGTCCTCGTCGCCCATTCATTGCTCACACTCAGGCTAAGCAGGTACTATCACGCTGTCAATACGTCGCTCTTACAAGTCACTCAGCCTACACCCGCATCCGGCCAGCTTGACAGTTGAGTTGATGCGTTGGCCATAAACACGCGTAGCCTAGGTACTGTTCAAAACATGGCAAGTACGTAGTATGACCTCATTACCCGTTCTTTGCCCATACCACGCAGGAACTAGGCCCGTCGTCCCGATATGTCGCTCCAGTCTACACCGTATCTGGCCAGGCTGGACAGTCAGTTGATTCGTTGGCCCTAAAAAAAACGCGTAGGGTCATGTTCAAAATACGTCATAGGCAAATACATGTGTCCTCATCACTCGTTCATTGCTCACACTAGGCAGGGACTAGGCCTGTTGTCTTGACACGTCGCTACGGTCTATAACCGTATCCGGCCAGGCCGGACAGTTGATGCATAAGCCATATAGCTGCATTATGACCGTTTCTGCAGAGCGCTGGGCGATGCAGCCTAGCTGATTAACAAGGCACTGTAAGTCAAAAAAACTGCATTGATATATATAACCGCATTATTACTTTCTGTCGCAGGATGCTGAATGTGTGCGCCATTCGGTCAGGCTAGCCATTGATGCTTTGATAAACCCTAACTAAGTGTCATCTGTAAATCCACGTCCACCACCATTGGTAAGTTTTCCTCTGAGAATATCTTCCCTCAACTGACAACCGCTTATACTATCATATCAGATCACGCCGTATCCAACCACGCGTGTAGAGCACGAGCCGCCTCTTGAAGACACGAGGATTGATTTGGCTGGTTTTCGCTGCACGTTTCCTGTCTCTTGCACTAAACCGGTTACTTCTAATTCTTTCATAGATAAAACAATGTAAAGCTGGCATCTCTTCCAGCTTCAGTTATTACTACGCTCCTGTCAAATTATGACACTTACTTTTACATACTTCACTACCTACAGCCTAGACTCCTCGGCATGAGAGAACGCGCGCGAGGTATAGTCTGTTTGTACGAATCTGCAAATGCAATCTTCCTTCCCCTTTAACTTTTCTCTCTTTTGTGAAACCTTCGCCCAAAGGACTGAGTATTGAGGTAAAGGTCATATTGTATGCAGGTCTCTCTAAATCGCCCACTGCGGCTATACGAGCCAATTTGAGAATTGCACAGAGGCAGGGTGGCTGTGTAGGGTGAAGGAACGAGTCAACGACTCATATACAAGTGGCAAGGTTTAATTGTGTCAGCCAAACAATCATTCCCATTCATGCTCACACTACACAAGTCCTAGGCGACCCTGTTGTCTCGATAAATCACCCAGGCAATCTTTGATAGTATGGCAGGCTGCCAGGTCCCGCCTGTGTGGCCCACACTGAAACCCACAATGTATCCGGCCTGGCCGGACAGGTGAGTAGGGTAGGAACAAACCCGAACAAACCTGAACCCGAATCCGATCCAACCCACCTATCCAACCACCACTCTAAAAAATATGGGCAATGGCACGTCCCGAAAACGTCTGATAGGACAACTTAACTTAACTTAAATTAGCAGCACGGTACGCGTAGCACTATAGCTGATGTTAGGATTTAAAGAATTGGGAAGGAAAAGAAAATCGACCTGGTGAGTAATTAATCCGACCAATTTGCCCTTAAAAAACTCTATCGTTAAATATTGAATCTCGGGCTGACAAGTAATTCTTCTGACATATACGCAAGACAGCCATTGACAGCCATTGGAGCTGGCGAGTTGCTTCAATTCTTAGTCGGAAGCTCATAAGTAAGCATCTTTATCACAATTCTACACATACGTGAGCAGAAACTAGACTACGGTATGCCTCTTTAATATCCCGGCGTCAATCACTAGCCTAAGCAAATAGCCCAAGCGTCCAGCGCGGTTAATGACCCAGTCATATTTATGAAATCTGAGACTTACGCAGTGCCTGGCTTCTTTACGTTGATGTCTAAGGAGACTGCTGAGCCAGTCCTGCATTTTGCTACTCATGCTGGTAACGGATCTACTTTCTGCAAAGAGTGAGCGATGAACAGCCGATGAGGACACACGTACATGCTTATGGCATGTCTTCAACGGTACTTTATGTACATTTATGACTGAAGCATCAGCCGTCCGGCCTGGCCGGACATGGTAGTGTGGGCTAGGATGGCAGAACAGGCAGGGGATGAAGCTATATCAGGCATGACCGATGCTTCAACTGTCCAGCCTTATGCATGTTTATGGATGGAGCTGTATCAGACATGACCAATACTTCAACTGTCCGGCCTTATGGATGTTTATAGCTAACGCATTGGCAGAGCCGCAGAACAGGTGGGGGATATTGTATCATTATCATTATTCTACACATACGTGATAAGTAAACTAGAGTACATTTTTGTATGAATCGCTAGCCTGAATCACTGTTCTGCAATGGAGGGTCATGAAGCAGTTTATATCAATGCCGGTTTTTTGGGCTTACGCAGTGCCAAGTTGTTAGTCAGCTCGGTTGCAATTGCCCAGTGCCCTGGAGCTATGGATATCGATGTGGAGCTTTGAGAGGGAACTGTATAAGGAATTGAGTGATGAACGGGCGATGGAGACGTGTACTTGCCTATATAGCGTTCAGTACATCGCATGCGTTTATGGTTATGGTTTACGCATCAAGTGTCTGGCCAGGCCGGATACGATGTGGATTGGCTGACTTGCAACTAGCTGATGGGAGGGGCAGTGACGTATCGGGACAGCAGGCCTGAGCAATGAACAGGCGATGAAGACACATACTAACCTGTGACGTATTTTGAACGGTACCCTGTGCGTGTTTTATGGCCAACGCATCAGCCGTCCGGCTTGGCCGGATACGGTGTACACTGCAGCGACATATTGGGATAACAGACATGGTCCTGCTTGGTATGAGCAATGAAAGTGCCATGAGGACATACTGCGTACCTGCCTATGACATATTTTGAACATGGCCCTATACGCGTACTGGCCCGTATATATCAAACTCTCCAGCTGGCTAAATGCGGTGTAGGCTGGGTGACTTGTAAGAGCGATGCATTGACAGCTTGCTAGTGCCTGCATTGCGAGCGATGAATGGGTGATGGGGACATAAGGACTCGCCTATGATAATGTATAATGTATTTTAATCATAATGGTACGAAACCACGCAGCAAACGGATGTTGTAACTCCGACTGCTGAACTTGCACAGCGCAAAACAGTATTTGTGGGGCAAACAACTGGGAAAGGAAGTTCACGTGGCGCTATTTGTACCACAAACACTGTATTGCGCCGTGCAAGTTGAGCAGTCGGAGTTACAACATCCGTTTGCTGCGTGGTTTCGTACCACTATGATCATAAAACATCAGGGCGATTGCAGCCTACTGGGCCCGGTGTTCTCCCAGCCATGCGTAAGTCATGCCCGATACGGCTGTCTAATGCCATAGGCAGGTATGTGCATCCTTAAAACCCCTCTCATCGCTCACACAGGGACCAGGACCGCCTGAGTTGAGCGACGACCCTGCTAGCTTTGAGGTCTGGCAGGAAAGGTCGATTATCGGCATCGCGTCGGACCCCACAGGGCCACGAAGATTGGTGAATACAAAGGTAATCATACCATACCTTGATAGGATCGTCCCTTCGAGGATTTGTTTTGGTTCGAGGCTGACAGGATCCGCCGAGTTCGTTCAGTGATTCAGGGGTTTGCCAGTGGATCAAGAGGTGCTGCCGTAGAGTTGTTGTTTTATGCTTGTGGGGCATCGCGTGTGCCTCGGCACATAGAGCTTTGATCTTGAGAGGTGCTCGTGTATTTCCGGGCTTGTGCGCGACAGCCATGAGCAACAGCAGCTGGGAAATAGTTCTGGGACTTCTTTGGACTCGGCAATTCATGCCATTGGGTGATGCTGATCTGTTGTCAGCTGGGATATCTTCGGTCACCTGGCTGTCAGCGTAGATCGTCGAACATTTCAAGGCATCAATCTCCATCTCGAGCCTTAGGCACGGTGTTGCCCCACTCCGCAGGTTGTCCAATGGTGCCTCTCCAACTGCCAGTGCAGGCACCACCACCTGTAGAACTCGCTGTCGCCTTCAGTCATTCCTATGTGCCTGTCAACTGAAGCTACGACATCTACTTCTGCGTATTTCACTAGATGTAGTCAATTTGTATGAATCTGCGAATGGAATCCTCCTTCCCCTCCATTGTCTCTCTTTCGTGAAAACTCCCTCAAAGTCTCAGATCAAAATGAAGTTTTCCACTCTGTAGTGACAACAACCTCGAATTCAAAACAGCCCCTTCTCATTTTCCTCGTACCGAACCCCATCCATCCATGTGCTTCTAACCTTGGCAGTCGGAGCTGTAAACGCGTTCCCTGCATGTCTTCGTACCACCATGATCGTCAAACATCATAAAGCATACGTAGTATATGTTTTAAAATATGTTATTATGGGCAAGTCTCTGTCCTCATCGCTCATTCATCGCTCACACTACACAGGTACTAGCACCTTGTCAATACGTCGCTCTTACAAATAGCCTACACCGCATCCAGCGTTCATACCACCGTGATCGTAAAACAAAGCGTATGTAGTATGATGTTTTAAAATACGTTATTATAGGCAAGTCCTTATGCCCTTGTCAACCGTTCAGCATGTTGTCGATATGTCGCCGCCCCTCTCGCAAGTCAATGATCATAGGGCTATGTTCAAAATACATCGTAGACAGGTACATAGCACGTCATGATCGCCCATTCATTGCTCATACTATGCAAGGATTGGGCTTGTTGTTCCGATATGTCACTGCAGTCTACACTGTATCCGGCCAGGCCGGACAGTTGGTGCGTTGGCACGTAAGGTACTGTTCAAAATACGTTATAGGCAAGTACCTGTACCCTCATCGCCCATTCATTACTCACCATGCAGGGACCAGGCCTGTTGTCCCAATATGTCACTGCCGTCTACACTGTATCCGGCCAGGCCGGACAGTTAGTGCATTGGCACGTAGCCTAGGTACTGTTCAAAATATCTCACAGGCAAGTATTTGTGCCCTCTTATTGCTCACACTACGCTGATCTACACTTTATCCAGCCAGGCCGGACAGTTGATGCGTAAGCTATAAAGACGCTTCCACTTTATCTGATCCTTCAGTTCTGATGTGATGTCCACAGCCCAACTCTCTCTGACCTCCCACATCCACTGCCGTTTATTAAGCGAGAATATCACGTTTCCCTCAACTGACAATCGCCTGTACTGTTATATCAGCTCACACTGTATGAGTATCCAGCTAGGCCGGACAGTTTGTGGTGTGAAAGCTACAAACGCATGTAGGGTATGAGTTGCCTAGCTCACATCGTATCGGTCCAAGCCAGACAGTTGGCGTGTGGGCTCACTTCCTCTCTGGTGTTCGGATGTCTTCAGCCCTCGATGAAGAACAATGGTTGCTAAGATGCAATGGTTGATTTGGTTTTCACTGCGTGTTTCCTGTCTCTTCTGCATGATTCTTTCATAGATCAAACAACGATACAATGCCAGCATCTCTTCTAGCTTCAGTCAACACTTCTACATATTTCACTATACCGTTTAGGCTCCTCAGTGCAAGGTATAGTAGTCCATTTGTATGAGTCCGCAAATGCAATCTTCCTTCCCCTTTAACTTCTCTCTTTTGTGAAAACTCACTCTCTCGAAGGACTGAATATCGAAGTAAGATCGTATTGTGTGCAAGTCTCTCAGAGTTGCCCACTGCACATATCTGTTGTTTGTCCCACAAATACTGCTCCACACTGTGCAAGCTCAGCAGTCGGAGTTATAATGGCCTCTTTGTTGCTTGTTCCCATACCACCACCATCGTAAAATATATCGTAAAATATAAGCAACATAAAACGCACATAGCATAGCGTAGGATTTAAAACATGTCATAGGCAAGTCTCTATGTCCTCATGAGTCATCGCCCATTCATCACTCACACAGGCCTCGTTGCCCTCCCCTCAGCCAGTTGCAAGTCACCCAGGCCACGTTATATCCGGCCAGGCCGGACAGCTGATGTGCAAGCCATGCCTGACACTGTTCCCTCGCCCACATGTGCTTCTATATCAGGCAAGTCACCCAGGTCATATCATATCCGGCCAGGCCGGACAGTTGATGTGCAAGCTATGCCTGATACCGTTCCCTCTCCCGCATATGCTTCCATATCAGCTTACACTGTATCCGGCCAGGCTGGGTGATTGGTGTAGGGTGAAGGAATGAGTCAACGACCCATATACGATCGTGGTCTATTGGTTTGGTCAAATATCCTGTTTATGCTCATACTATGGGCCAAGACGATCTTTGATTTGGTTACCACCAAGTCCCGCCGGGCAATATCAACCCACACTGTATCCGGCCAGGCCGGACAGGTGAGTAGTAGACCCAACCAAACCAACCAACCACTATTGTAATAATATGTACATATATTAGCTATGTTTTTTGGCAGGTCATCCCGCAGGCAGTTCATAAATATTTGTTCATATTTGTAACATCAACAATGAAACTCGTGCCATATCAACTGAAACTTCCCACGCTTACCTTTCTGCGTCTTCTGAGATAGCACACCAGATTGTATTTACATACTAGTAGCAAATCCATTTTCCATTAGTATGACAAGTCAGCAAAGCAGTTATGCTGGTGGGCCGCAGGAACCTGTGAGTTTCCCCGTTTACGGCGTTTATATTTAGCTTCATTTAGCAGTCGAACAGGCTAGGTCAGACAGGCAGTCATGAAGGGACACTGTCGGTGAGTGACCACAATATTCAATGCGCATCATTTAATAACGTTTTGTGCAGATGGACGTTGTGCGAGAGCCAGCTCGTAAACGGAGACGACTTGTTTCTCAGTTTGTCAATCTAGAAGCTGATGCCGCTGATGATGAGGAGGACGAAGAGGGATTTGAAGAGGAAGGGGAAGGGGAAGAGGAGTATGAAGAAGATGAGGATGAGAACCTAAACGGTAGGTTTGCAATCGTCACTTACTCGACTTTATCGCATCTAACTGAACAACGTTAACGTTATGGGATTGAACCGTGAAGATTTGGATGATGTCGAGATCGGACAGACGACTCTGGATCGATATCAAGAGTTTGAACAATACATCAATGACATGATGGCACCGTATCTGCAGCGGCCTGCGGTTGAAAGGTCTGAATCACGAGCTAGCTATGGCGATGACCATGATTCAGTCCTGAAGCCCCCCTGCTGGCTTCGTTTATGCAAGAAGCACCCAGACTTCGACAAAGGCATCAAACGCTACCGTGCTGATGCCGCCCTAGGCTTTGAGCTGAAGAACGGCTCATACGATATACTATTGGTACCCCGATTTCGGTTTCGATTTGAGAAACGTGGTGGGCGCCCACCTCGAAGACTGTCCGTTGGCCAGGGAGACACCACAGCAGGCATCAAAGCGAGAAAAACCAGTGATAATACCTATAAATTTCTCCTCGACGAGATTTTTGTGCCGTTCGTCGTGAAGCGGGACGTTCCCTTCAAATTCTTTGAAAAAGGAAAGACGGTTCGATCGGTGGACGTTTCATTCTTTGCTACCGGCATGCTAACGTTCAAGCTGAACCATGAAACGATGTTGATAGGGGAAAAGTACAACCGGTTCATGCTCATCTCGAGTGAGCTGTTCTTACGAAGTTCCCTGGAGGCAGGGGAAAGAGTCAGGATAGAGACAGGATCCTTTATGAGTTCGGTGGGTGAGGTGGTGATGGCAAACCATGATTCGGACACATATATTCTACGGATCGATGGTAGGGAGGACGGAGTGGAGGTGGAAGGGGTACATCTTCGGCGTCATTTCTCTGTCGGCGACCATGTTTCTGTCGTCAACTCATTAGCAAAGGAGTGGGTAGGAGGCGTCTGCTTCATCACGAAACTTCAAGTCGAAGGCAGTTTGATTACTGTACAAAGTCGTGATACGAAGGATGAGGTGAGTTGATCATCCATAATGTTACGGTTTGAAATGAACGTGATCAACTGCAGTTAGAGGTCCACAGCTGGCAGCTCAAGCCTCATATCCTGTCATTCTCCCATGGCCCTGCACCACAACAGCCCGCCATGCTGAGGTTCACTCGCGATAGGCTAGCATGTCATGTCGGGAGGAAGGCGAAAATCGTTGGCCAACACTTTTACAAAGGGACGTTGGTAACCGTTCAGGGAGTTGCTGGAGACAATGCCTTACGCGTGCAACAACGAGGTGCACAGTGGATAGACAATGTGCCAATTCAATTTTTGTATGATGAAGTGTGCGTGTCCCCAGTCCATGAGTAGCAGCGTATTGACAGTATAACAGAACAAACTTGCCTCTTACCGTTCCACAATCCTTTGCACGGCCCGTTCCCACTTCTTTGTTGCCTCCTATCCCCGCGGTGGGTGGAGAAACGCCCATGCCAGAGCCATCAGATGAGCCTGAAGACTCAGCCTGGAATCCAGGAGCGCCAGATCCTCCAGAGGTGATCGAATGGGGTGGAAGAGGTATGCAAATAAGTAATTTCGATAGTAAGCTTATTCATTTTCAACAAGCATACCCTGCAAAATGGTCCACCGATGCGGACCTGCTGAACAAACGCGTTCTTGTCCGTATACGAAACACGAAACCACAAGAGGTTCCCTTCGTCAAGTGTGGGACTGAATGTGTGGAAAATGAGGAGGGAATGATCAAGGGCCTAGAAAGTGGCTACGTTCTCCTTCATCTTACCCGACGGGGCCAGACTGTTATGGTGGACCCAAAGTTTCTCATTCCCGTCGTGCCGACGAATGAAAAGCAAGCAGTAGTGGTTTTATCCGGGGAGCATAAAGGCAAGGTTTTCAAAACGATGAAGCCATCAAAAGAATCACCAAGTGACTTCCCACTATCACCATACGAATTACGTCGTCGGAAAGCCGTCATTACCATGAACGTCGAGGAGCTCGTCAGATGTGACTATCAGGGAGTAGAAGGTTCATAGTTTTCTGCTCTATGTATATCATAACTACGCGAATATCATTTCTTTTGCAGATATTTGTGTACAAGAATAATGCCAGTATCGCTGATTATTCCCAGGATTGTGTCAGTATTTGCAAAACTTCAATCTGCTCATCATTGTCATCAGAGAGTCATCATCGTCTTCGTCTTCACCATCATCACCCTCATCGCCTTTGTCCTCCTCGTCCTCCTCATCCTGCTTGTCCTCTGCACCCTCCTCCACTGGAGTTCGACTGACAGTCATCATTGCAATTCGTTTAGTTGCAATTCGTTTAGACAATATCCTGGAGCATAATGCCGACGGTTCTGTACAGTGACAGCATTTGGTGGATATCCAAATGGATGTGCCAAAGCTTTCAATCCAGCAGCTTTGTTGGTAGTAGCCATTCTTGTATTCTTTCACAGGATATTGGCAATGCAGTTTCAGGATTACACACCTGGTCACTGTGATACTGCAGTTAAACAATTGTTTGTTATATTGTGTATTCTCAACTTACCTCTCACAGATTCCATGTGTTGTATTGTATGCTCACTGGGCACCAGCTCTCTGGTCTTGGCAATGTTTTGAGTTTGTCTTCTATGCATCATGACTTCCTGATGTGGTGTAGGCATCAGGAAATGCAGTGGAATTATTAATTGACAGAAGACTTACCATTGAGACTCATGTTGATGTTGTTGGAGTGAAATATCATTTCTTTGTTTGCAAAGGCTTTAAATACGGTCTGTTTTAGTGTTTACTCTACAAACATGAATGAAAACAAAAGCTACAGTGCTGGCTTCAGCCTATCAACTTACTTGATGCTTAAGGTAGGAATCAATAGACTAACATTGTGGCTACTGAACTTACTGCACTAACTTGTTGTTTGGTGTCTGAGCATTGCTGTGGCACCATTACTTATGTTTATGTTCAGGTTATGTTACTGGCATCATGGGTACTTACCATAGGTATTATAAATTTGGTAAGACAAGGGTTTTAGCTGGTTATGCCTGACCTGCTGTACATGTCCTGCCAAGACTGTCATGTGCAGAAAATCTGGTCTGGCTTCATGTTCAGACCAGACTTCCTGCATGTGGGAGTCCAGCCTGGCAGGACATGGATTTTGTTCAGACTGTGCTTCCTGCACATGGGAGTCCAGCCTTGCACCAGACTTCCTGCACAAAGGAGTCTGACCTGGCAGGACATGCTGTTGTTGTTTGTTCAGATCAGACTTCCTGCACATAGGAGTCCGGCCTGGCAGGACATGCTTTTGTTGTTTGTTCAGATCAGACTTCCTGCACATAGGAGTCCGGCCTGGCAGGACATGCTGTTGTTTGTTCAGATCAGACTTCCTGCACATGGGAGTCCGGCCTGGCAGGACATGGATTTGTATGTTCAGATCAGACTTCCTGCACATGGGAGTCCGGCCTGGCAGGACATGGATTATTATGTTCAGATCAGACTTCCTGCACATGGGAGTCCAGCCTGGCAGGACATGGATTATTATGCTCAGATCAGACTTCCTGCACATGGGAGTCCGGCCTGGCAGGACATGGATTATTATGTTCAGATCAGACTTCCTGCACATGGGAGTCCGGCCTGGCAGGACATGGATTATTATGTTCAGATCAGACTT
>WNGO01000318.1_pt1 | contig 49465 bp, 40 predicted proteins | sample 5400511 | NCBI WGS metagenome assembly WNGO01 (sample SAMN13153380, study PRJNA577476) | soil metagenome | isolation source: 20 cm soil or saprolite under Garry oak tree replicate 2 | place: USA:California | collected 2016-06-15 | reverse complement strand
TGCCTGAAAACCGTTTCCAAGAGGACTCGGAACGACTGATAGCTTCAAAATAAGCAAAAAGCAACACTGCGAGGAAAACAGACCATCACAAAGTCTGAATCGCTCACTCAACTTGCCCCTGGTGAGAAAAGGCGGCTAGCCCCTGTGGGCTTGCCGGAAGAAGTAGAAGTCACCGGAGCGGAAAGAACCACCTTTTATCCCACAGTGGAGGCGGCCGCGAAGGAGTTTGGATTTGCCATTCGGCCCGACGCGAATCCGGAAGCCGGTCATTACTACCGCTCGGATCACTTCAGCCTGGCGCGCGTGGGCATTCCTTCCTTTTCGATTAGTGAGGGGTTGAAGTTCAAAGGGCACGACGTTGCCTGGGGCGAGGAGCAAACGCGGGACTATGTGAAGAATCATTACCATCAGCCGAGCGATGAGTATCGTGCCGATTGGGATTTCAAAGGCCTGGCAGAGATGGCCCGGTTCGGATATGAACTGGGCCTTTCCGCTGCGACGCTGTCGCGAGCAATCGAGTGGCAACCGGGAGACGAATTCGAAAAAGTACGCAAGAGGCTCGCGCCGGGAGAGATTGACGGAAGTGCTTTATTCGCGGGAGTCTCAGATCTTTCTGTCGTCCATCTCGAACCAATCGCCTATCCCCCACTCGCAAGACAGACCCGCATTTCGGGAATTGTTGTCCTTCAGGTTTCCGTTGCTGCAAGTGGAACGGTCGAGCATGTGGAAATTCTGAAGGGGCATCCTCTTCTGCGGCAAGCAGCTGCAGACAGTGTGGGCCGATGGAAGTTTGCGCCGCGGTCCGGAGAGCTGAGGACCTTTGAGCTTAAGTGTGAGTTTGCCTTGCGTGCATTTGATATCTCCTCCCAAAACCCGCGCCTTTTCATAGTCGCCGAGCCTTTGCACCTCTTGATTTTGGCAAGTCCGGCGATAATTAACACTCAATTCGTCAGATCCGCATCCTGAAACAAGGCAGTTTCAGGACAGGAATCCTTAGGCCGGATTTAAGAGAGATCCCTCGCTCCTGGTGGTAGCGACCGGGTTGGGACTCGCAAAGAACGCTCGTCGCTCGAGATAGACATGTCTTTGTCGTATGTCTAGTTAACAATAACGACTCCACCCCCCGCATGTTTTCATAAGTGTTGCATCTAAAGGACTTAGAGTTTACTGTAAGTTGCTTCGAATCAATACTCACAGGCATTTTCTATAAGTGTTGATCCTAAAGGGGGTTAGAGACGCTATTTCCCGTTGTTTCGACAAGTTTGATTCTAAATGACTTGGCGGGGCGAGGGATGAGGAGCCGTACTGCCGGGGCAACGATGGACCACACCCAGAATGTAACGAAGTTTTACCTGCCAGCTAGTGTACCAGAACGTTAAGAAGAGTCAAGGAAAAGCTGCCGCGATATAGCTCCGAACAAGAATGTAAGAGGAAACCAGCCTCCTAGTTACGCTCGGGTTGATAAAAGGTTCGCGTCAGAGTCGGCCAGCTCCCAAGCCGAGCTGGAGATATTTGCTTGACAGTGGGGGCGGCGAGTTATATATGTCCAGTCGTCTATACAACCGGACGGGGGATGCGAGTGGGAGCCGTCGTTCTCGACAGGCAAAGCGTGGTGCCGCTGTATTACCAGATTCAGCAGGGCTTGAGCGAGCAGATCCGGTCAGGCGAGCTGAAGCCGGGCGCGCTAATGCCTTCGGAGCAGGAAATCGCGGCGCGGCTGGGTGTGAGCCGGATGACGGCGCGGCAGGCGCTGAAGTCCTTGTGCAGCCGCGGGCTGGCGTTCAGCCAGCGCGGCAGAGGCACATTTGTTTCACGGATGAAGCTGGAAAAGAATTTCCGGCAACTGCTTTCGTTCAGTGAAGAAATGAAGGATCGCGGGTCGGAGCCGCGGTCAAGAGTTTTGGCGTTCAGGAAAATTCATCCCGGGGAAGATGTCGTGGAGGCGCTGCACTTGAATCCCTCCGAAGAAGTGATTCTCTTGCGGCGCGTGCGGATGGCGGATTCCGCGCCGCTCTGTGTTGAAGCGACGCATCTGCCCGTGCGGCTGTGCCCGGATTTGCTGGAGAACTTCGAGCCCAGTGGCTCGCTGTACCGGGCATTGGCGGAGCAATACGGATTGCAAGTGCATATGGCCGACGAAGTGGCGGAGGCTTCCCTTGCGACGGAAGAGGAGGCAAAGCTGCTGCGCGTTCGCGGAAAGTCGCCGGTATTTCGTTTCACGCGCACGGCTTACCTTCACAATGGGGAGCCTGTAGAATTTGTGAAGTCGATTTACCGGGGGGACCGCTGCAGGGTTGTAAATCGCTTGACCCGGCAGCTTGAAATCGTCAGTTAAGCTCAAGGGGGTGGGAGATGCGAAGGTTATTTGTTTTGTTGTTGGTACTGGGGCTGTGTGCCGTGTGGTGTGGAAGAGCGGCGGCACAGGAAGTGACAGGCTCGATCTTAGGCACGGTGACGGACTCCAAGGGCGGCGTCGTGCCCAACGCCAAGGTCACCATAACCAACACGGACCGGCAGGTCGTGGTGCGCACGCTTACTACCGACGACCGGGGCCAATACGTGGCACCGCTTTTGCCCATTGGGCAGTACTCCGTTACCGTGGAGATCGCGGGATTTAAGAAACTCACGCAAAGCGGCGTTACGTTAAACGTCAACGACAAGCTGCCCCTTAATTTCAAGCTAGAAGTCGGCGCGGTAAGCGAAACCGTGAGCGTGGAGGCCGACGCACTGCATGTGGACACACAAAGCGTGGTGCCCACGGGTTTGATTACCGGCACGCAGATGCGCGAGCTTTCGCTCGGTACCCGCAACTACGAACAGCTCGTCAGCTTGATGCCCGGGGTCTCGATGGGCAATTTGAACCAACTTTACATCGGCAATTCGCTCCCTTCGGGCCTTGCGGCGACAGTGAGTTTTTCGATCAACGGTCAGCGCAACGGCTCCAATTACTGGACCATCGACGGAATTGACAACGTGGACCGCGGCTCGAACCTGACGCTCAGCAATTTCCCCAGTGTGGATGCCATTAGCGAATTCAAGGTGCTGCGAAGCGAATACGACGCGGAGTTCGGGCGGGCAGGCGGAGGAATCATCAACGTCGCCACCAAGTCCGGTGGGAACACCTTCCACGGGAACGCGTACGAATTTTTCCGTAACGACGTGCTAGCAGCCAACAACTTCTTCAACAACGCGGCAACACCGCAAGTTAAGAGACCCCCGCTGCGTTACAACGATTTTGGTTACACGATCGGCGGGCCGGTATTTATCCCTAATCATTACAGCGCGAACAAGGATAAGACCTTTTTCTTTTTCTCGGAAGAATTCCGCCGCGTGATTACCTACTCGACCTTCAGCGCCAACGTGCCGACCGCGGGCATGCTTGGAGGAAACTTCCAGAATAATGTTTGTGTGGCCTTTAACGGAACTACCTGTACGGCGAACTCCAACACGATTGCGAGCTTCAACTCTGCCGCGACGGCATACATAAAAGATTTCTATTCGAAGTTTCCCGGGGCAAACAACACGGCCAGCAGCATTTTCTCGCTTGTGACGGCGCAGCGCAATATTTTCAACGGGCGGCAAGAAGTGATCCGCGGCGACCATGTATTCAACTCGAAATTGTCCATGTTTGGGCGCTACGAGCATGATTCGATTCCCACCCAGGAGCCCGGAGGGCTCTTTACAGGCGCCGTGCTTCCTGGCGTGGCCACGACCAGCACGAATTCGCCCGGCTGGCAGGCCATGGGGCACTATACCTATACGATGAGGTCCAACTTGCTGAATGACGGCGGCTATGGCTTCAACTACAGCGCGATTATTAGCGACCCGATTGGCCTAGAATTGAAATCGCAGTCACCGGACGTCGTGAGCGCGATAACGTTGCCATTCGCCTCCACACTAAACCGCGTGCCGGCTGTCCTTATCAGCGGCATTTCGACAATCACGGGGTTTGGGTCGTACAGAGATTACAACCGAGATCATAACGTTTTCGATAACATGACCTGGATCAAGGGCAAGCACACGCTTAAGTTTGGCGGAAGCTACCATCATTATCAAAAGGCAGAGAACGCCGGCGGAAACAACGTGGGGTCGTTCTCCTTCCCAACCACGGGCGCACCGACGGGTGCAAATTGCGTGACGACTGCCGCCATCTGTTCTACCGAACAGGCTTGGGCGAACTTCCTACTTGGCAACATCGGAACTTTCACGCAGTCTTCGCAGGATGCCAAAGCGGACATCCGCGAACATCAGTTTGAAGTCTACGGACAGGACGAATTCCGCATGGCCCCGCGGCTGACTCTTACCCTGGGCCTGCGCTACTCGTGGTTTAACCAGCCAACTTCCGGCAACGGGCAGCTAAACAATTTCGACACGCAGTTATTCGATCCGGCGAAGGCTCCGACGATCAGCACAACGGGTCAATTGTGCCTTGTTACCGCCTGCCCGGGAGGAGGAACGCCCAATCCGAATTTCGATCCATTGAACGGCTTTATCATTGCTGACCAGAACTCACCGTTCGGATTGCACATCAGCAATACCGACAACAAAAACTTCGCACCTCGCATCGGCATTGCGTGGGACCCATTCGGGGATGGCAAAACCGCCGTGAGGATGGGCTATGGGATATTCTACGACGCGACGCTGGTAGGAACGTTCGAGCAGAACGTGTTCAACGACCCGCCGTTTACGACCTCTGTGTCAATTGCCCGAGCCCCGTTCACAAACCCGTCAGGCGGAAATCTTAACATTTCGGCTAACCCGCCCGCCTTCGGCGGTTCGGGCAGCGCGGCGTTCATATCGCTCCCGTGGCATACGCCCTACACTCAACAGTGGAGCCTGGATGTTCAGCGCCAGCTCAAGAAGGACATGCTGGTGGACGTTGGCTACTATGGGAACAATTCCCACCACTTGCTTGGCGTTGTGGACATCAATCAGGTCCAGCCCGGCGTTGGAGTAGCGAATGGTCTTAACCCTGCCAACTTCACTAGCACAGCCGGGGAACTCCCACTCAACCGGTTCCGGCCCTTCCTCGGATATGGAGCCATCAGCGGCATCCAGAACAGGTTCAATTCGAACTACCACTCGTTGCAGGCTCAGTTCCAGAAACGGTGGGGAGCGAATTCACTCTTCGTTTTTAACTATACGTGGTCACACAACTTGACCAACAACCCGAGCGATCGGTCGAATGCTCCCCAGAACACATACAACATTGGTGCAGAGTACGGACGCTCCTCGCTCGACCGCCGGCAAAATGTGACCGCGAGTTACGTGTACGACTTGCCGTGGTACAAGCCACAGGCGGGTCTCGTTGGCCACGTCCTGGGAGGCTGGGAAGTATCCGGGCTGGTCTATTACTACACCGGGACACCGTTGACTGTGACTACTTCCAATACCGACCCGGGAGGGCTCGGTCTCCTTGGCGCGAGCGCTTCCAGTGCGCGGCCTGACATAACGGGCAACCCGAACCAGGGTGCTTTGCACACCGTGGCATCGTTCTTCAATACCTCTGTGTTTGTGCCGACTCCGGTGAACGCAAACCGTCCAGGCACTGCGGGCCGCGGCGTGGTGACTGGGCCGAGCTTTCAGCGTTGGGACGTGTCGCTCTTCAAGAACACCAAGTTGCGCGGCGAGCACATGTACGTGCAGTTCCGCGCCGAAACATTCAATGTGTTCAACCACACCAATTTCAGCGCTGTGGGCACAAACATCACACTTTCGACGTTCGGCAAGGTGACGACGGCAAATGATCCGCGAATCCTGCAACTAGGGTTGAAGCTCTATTACTAAGAGCGAGACGAAAAACTGAAAAGGGCGGCCCCATCAAAAGTGGGGCCGCTGTCTTTACTCGAATACGACGGCGACGCTTAGTTTCGGAACATTTCTTCAATTGGGGAGGAAAAGGAGTACCGTTCAGCCTTCCGTTTCCGTGACGCCCATGAATGACTCGGGTTTCCTCGCCCAAAGGGACAGTATTAGCTTGGCAGAATGCCGGAGTGAAGCAGCTCTCGCGTGTGGGAGACGCCGGAATGGGCGGGTTGTACATTCGAACTCATCAGCCTCCTCCTCCTGGCGCTTATATCCAGTTGTTATTCGACGTACCCGCGGGGGAGGTACGGGCGCGCGCCGCAGTGCAAAGAAGCAAGCCCAAAGAAGGCATGGGCGTGAAGTTCGTGGCGATGCAGCAGGAAGACCGTGCGCGCTTCGCGGGTTGGCTGAAGCATTTATCAATGTAGGGCAATCCTTAATAGGAAAACTGATTTGCGACTGTGTTTTTGGCGCCGTTCCGTGTCTACTTTCGGCGTCATCAGCGGGGCCAGACGCCTGCGGTGAAGGTCTTGATGGTGTGGAAGCCGAGTTTCTCGTAGAGCTGGACGGCGGCGTGGTTATCCGAGGTGACCGTCAGCGTTAATTCCCTGAATTTCATGGAGCGGAGCGCTTCGGCAGAAGTTTGCATGAGCATGCGGCCGAGGCCATGGCCCTGGTAGCCAGGCAGAACGCAGATTTGCGTGGTGTGACCGACGCCGGGGGAAACTTCGCTAGTCAGAACTGCGGCGACGAGCTCGTCACTTCCGGGCTCGTGAAGAACGAAGGACGCGGCCGGCACGAATTGGCCGCATCCGGGGAGCAGGATGATGTTCTTCAGGAATTTCAGCGCGCCGGCCCGGCTGCGATACTGATCATTGATCTCGCCATCGACGTGATTTGTGTAAGCCAGATAGATCAACTTCGCGCAGGGATCGAAATAGCGATCGTTCCAGCGGTTGAGGCGCATGCCCGCCGAAGCGCCGGCCTTCGTCTCGTGGGACTTGTGTAAATCCAGCAGCATGAACTGGCGCGTGTAAAGGTGGAAGCCCTGGCCGAGCAGCGGCGTGTCCACAGGGCCGCTGAAGGGCATCAACTGCGCTTCGATGCGCGCGAGATGCGGGATGGCGCGCATGGAGACGAGCAATTCTTCAAGCAGGCGCGGGGCGATGGAGTCCTGCGGTAATTTGGAAGAGACATACAAGCCGCCGATAAGGCCTTTTTGATCTTCGAGGACGTAAAAGGAATACCCGACGGCGACGCCGTTTTCGAATGCGACGCATCCGGCCAGAGCGTGCGCGTCCAGAAAGCGTTTGATGAGTTCGAGCGCGCCGCGGTAGTCCCAATGCAATTCGTCGCGCCAGTGCCGCGCTTCTTCTTCGAGAAGCGGCTCAATCTGACGGACCGTAGTCTGTCGCAAGTCGATGATGTTCATGAATAAAGGAAAGCGGCGCGGCCCCTGCAGCGCCATTCCATCATAAAGGAAGTGAAGGAAAGAGAGAAAGCAGAGGAGGTAAAGAAGGAGACACAACGAGACACGCTGGCTCGAGGGCGGTGGAAAGGTATGCTACGATGCAAATCATCGAAAGAGTATTGTGAGGTAGAAACAAGCGGCGTCCGCCGCCAGCCCAGTTGCGCAGACGACGAATGCAGATCCTTTACGAACTCCGTTATCCAAACAGGTTGTCCACCAAGTTGCTGATGGCGCTGTTGGCCCTGGCTTTTTTTGCGGTGCTGGCCACGACGGCCATTGCGGGCTTTCTCGTTTATCGCATCGTAAAGCCGCAACGCACGAGCACCGAAATCAACATGGCGAGTTTTCCCGGGCGGCCGGAGGTGCTGGAATTCACTGTGCCGGGGGGCGGTGAAAAGCGGGAAGGATGGTTCTTTCCTGGGCTGCGGGGAGCGGCGACGATTATCCTGTGCCACGGGTATGAATCCAGCCGCGGCGAGTTGCTGACACTGGAATCAGCGCTGCAGGACCATCAGTACAACGTATTCATTTTCGATTTTGCGGCGCACGGGGCGAATGGGGGAATCAGCACGCTCGGCTATCACGAAGCGGATGAAGTGCGCGGGGCGGCCGATCTCCTGGCGACGCGGCCTGATTTGGATCCCAGGCGGATGGGGCTTTGGGGCTATAACATGGGCGCTTATGCGGCGCTGCGCGAGGCGGAAAACGACAAGCGGATTCGCGCGCTGGTGCTGGACTCGGTGTACGACGAGCCCAAGCAAATGGTGAAGGTGGGCGTGGAGCGCAACGGGTTGGGCAAATTTCCGCTGATGGTGCGGGCGGCGGAGTTCAGCTTCGGGTACTTGAACTACGCGCACCGCGACGACCCGCCACTGTCGAAGAAATTAATTTCGCTGGCGGGCGTGCCGACACTTTATATTCGGGCGCAGGACGATCCGGAACTCGCGGAGACGACGCAGCAGATGTTTTTGAAGGCGCCGGAGCCGCGCGAGCCGGTGATTATTCCGCACGGAAACTTTGTGAGCTTGGGCGACGAGGACAAGCGCGTATACGAAAACCGCGTGGTGTCGTTCTTTTTAGTGAAGCTGCCGCCCGTCGGCCAGCACGCCCGGTAGATTCTTCTGCTTGATGTGAGAGACAAACCAACCGGAAGCGGAAGGTCCAAGCGGCACATCAGCACAAATAAACCCTTGTTTCTGCAAACGCTCGCAATTTACGGAACCTGACACAACGAAGGCATCCGCATTCGGATTGTGGTCCCAATCCGGAAGTTCCCTGCGCAAATAGAAATTTAGTCCGTACCGTTGGCCCCGCCCCATTCCGTTGTAAACAAAAGTGTGCTCAGGAGAAACATGTTGGGCAACGAGCTGAGCGGCTAGGTCTCTTGATGAAAGCGGGACGAATCGGGCAGCGGATTCGCCCGCGATCACGACGACAAAAAAGACGGGGACAACGCACGCCATGGCCACGGAGTTCAGCTTCGGCCTGGAGTCCAACAACAAGAATGCGGCAAGGATAGTGTTTGCCATCGCAATCATTCCAATCAAGAAGCTCAACGCGAGTTTGACCTGCTGGGAGAGCAAGGGGGCGTGCGGAAATGACCCGGGAACAATCACCGAAACGATCACACACACCAGCGCGAATGCGGCGATGCTTGCGCCAAATGACTTGCTATGTTCGCTCGCAAGGTTCCCGAAGGAGCAGGCTAATAACAGCGCCAAGGCTGGCACCGCCGGCAATACGTAGCCCGGCAACTTCGATTTTGAAATAGTGAAGAAGAGTACGGCAAACAAGCACCAGGAGAAGAGGAACGCCGTATGAGGACTCACTTTTCTGGAACTGGCAATACGCATTCCTCCGGCTATGACTGTCCATAACATGATGCCGGTCCACGGAAGAAACGCCAGGAGGAGAACCGGCGCATAGAACCAAAACGGCTGGGTGTGCTGGAATTCGGCCGTGAGGTAGCGCTTGAAATTGTGCTCGATGATAAAGATGCGAAAGAAGTCGGGGTTGCGGCGGGCGCAGAGGATGTACCAGGGAAGAGCGGATACGCAGAACGCAGCGATTGCGGCGGGATGAAAGAGGCGGAAGGCTTCGCGCCTGCGCTTAGTGAAAAGCGCCCAGAGAAAAATGGCGCCGCCGGAAAGAATGATGCCGGCAGGGCCTTTTGCGAGGACGGCTAGGCCAAGGAAGAAACCGAACATAATGAGGGCAAGCCAAGGCGTTCGCGGGAGGATCGGCGTATTTTCGTTGCGCGTGAGGCCCAAGACCACCGCAGCGCAGACCATCGCGATCGTGAGCATCGCGCTGAAGGGCATGTCCGTAGCGGCGGCATGGGAGAAGCCGATCATGCCGACGGTAGTTGGCAACAGAAGCAGCAACCAGCGAGCGGTTTCGGCGCCGTAGAGACGCATTGCCAGCCAGGCCATCGCAAGCGTGGCGAATAGCGCGGAGATGGCGCTCGGCAACCGCGCGGCGGCTTCGCTGGCGCCGAAAAGCTTGAAGCAAAACGCGGCGCTCCAGTAGAAGAGCGGCGGCTTTTCGAACCAGGGCTTTTCGTAGAGGCGCGGAGTGACCCAGTCCCCGGTCTCAGCCATGTCGCGCGCGATCCATGCGTAACGAGGTTCGTCCGGCCCCACGAAGCCGATGGCGCCGAGATGGCTGAAATAGCAGACGTACAGCGTCGCTGCGATGAGAACGGCCCAGCCAATTCGGGCGGCGGTGCTGGTGCGCGGGTTCTCGTCGATGGGAGCGGTAGTTTCGATCACGGAAAGCTGAGTCTAACATCGAACCACTATCTTCCAGCGACGGACCTCTTGCATACTGTCGCCCGGCGGGAAACTCGCGTGAACCTAGACAGGCAATGAAGGAATGGATCGAATACGCGGCGGTGTGGGTCGTTCTGAAAGCGCTGGGCGTGTTGCCGCAGCCGCTGGCGCGAAGCTTTGCGTCAGGGCTGATGCACATTTTTTATGCGTTGCTGCCTCGACTGAGGAAAACCGCCGAAGTGAATTTGCGGATTGCCTTTCCGGAATGGAGCGACGCCCAGCGCAAGAAAGTCATTCGTGGAATGTTGCGAAACCTGGGTTGGATGGCCGCAGAATTTGTCCGGCTTCCGAAGTACACGAAAGAAAATATCGAACAAATTGTTGTGCTTGACGGCCATGAGAACTTTCTGGAAGGGCAGCGGCGCGGGAAAGGCGTGTTGTACCTGACGGGGCACATCGGCGCATGGGAGTTGTCTTCCTTTGCGCACGCGCTCTACGGATTTCCGCTGCACTATATGGCCCGGCGGATCGACAATCAGAAAATCGACGCGCTCGTAAACAGTTACCGAAGTTTGCCGGGGAATCGTCCGATTTTCAAGAACGAATCGGCCCGCGTGATGCTAAAAGTTTTGAAAGAAACCGGAACGGTCGGAATTCTGGCCGACCAGAACACCATGCCCGGAGAAGCCGTATTCGTGGATTTCTTCGGAAAGCAAGCCAGCACAACCGCAGGAATCGCCCGCGTCGCTTTGCATACGGATGCCGCGGTTGTACCGGGCTACGCCGTCTGGGACGAGAGCCTCGGGAAATACCGCCTGCGCTTCGAGCCGCCGGTCGAGTTGATTCGAACGGGCGATATGGAACGCGACGTCGCGGAGAACACGCAGAAATTCACCAGAGTGATTGAAGACATCATTCGCAAGTATCCGGAACAGTGGGTCTGGGTACACGGACGATGGAATACGCGGCCGAAAGGCGAGCCACCGGTTTACGATTTCTCGTGAGGGTAAAAATGCGACGAACAGCGGCAGAATTGGCGGAGCAAGCCGGCGCGAAGTTGGAAGGCGATGGCACTTTAGAAATTGGCGGAGTCGCTAGCCCGGAGCACGCCGGCGCCCGCGACCTGGTTTATGTGGAAACCGCCAAATATGCCGACAGGGCCGTGGTTTCCGCGGCGCTGTGCGTGATCGCACTAGATGGAGTGCCTTTGCCGGGCAAAACGGTCTTGCGGAGCGCGCATCCAAAGCTCGCGTTTGCAAAAGCTGCGGCGCTGCTGCTTGACCGTCCGCCAATCGCCTCCGGAATTCACGCGACGGCTATCGTTGCACCGCTTGCCCGTGTCGCGACTGGCGTCGGCATTGGCCCTTACGCGGTGATTGGAGAAGACGCGCACATTGGCGCAGGGACGCAGATTGGCGCTCACTCCGTGGTTGGAGCGGGATGCTGGATGGGCGAGAATTGCCGGATTCATCCTCGTGTGACGCTCTACGGCAGCGTGAGAATCGGGCATCGCGTGGAGATTCATTCTGGAGCGGTGCTCGGTGCGGACGGTTTTGGGTATGCTCAGGGGGAGGGGAAGTATTGGAAGTTTCCGCAGACGGGCATCGTTGAAATCGGAGACGATGTGGAAATCGGTGCGAACACCACGATTGATCGCGGCGCGCTGGAAGACACGCGGATTGGGGAAGGCGTGAAGCTGGACAATCTGGTGCACATCGGACACAACTGCCAGATCGGCGCGCACTCGGTGGTCGCGGCGCAGGTGGGCTTGTCAGGCTCGTGCGTATTTGGGAAGCGGGTGGTTGTGGGCGGGCAGGCAGGTTTTGGAGAACGGTGCAAATTGGAAGATGGCGCGGTCATTGGCGGCCAAAGCGGAGTCCTCGGAGGGAAAATCGTTCGCAGCGGCGAGACAGTTTGGGGGACGCCCTCTCGTCCGCTTGAAAAATTCAAGGAGCTGTACGCCTGGTTTGGGCGGCTACCTGAACTGGCCGCGCGCATCAAAGAACTTGAGGGCAAGCTTGGCAGCAAGTAAGACAAACGGAGCGCCGCGCTGGCGCTTGATCGTCGTCGGCGGACATACGCGCAGCATTGGCAAGACGCAACTGGTCTGCGACGTGATTTCCGCGTTTCCACGGGCCAACTGGATTGCCGGCAAAATTACCCAATACGGCCACGGTGTTTGCGCGCAGAATGGCGAAAATTGCGATTGCGCGCCGGATGAACACGTTTGCGCCATCAATTGGGAAACTCACGCGGACACTGGAACCGACAGTGCTCGTTTTCTGGCCGCCGGAGCGCGGAAATCGTTCTGGTTGCGGACCAAACAAGGATTTCTTGCCGAGGGCCTGCCGCTTCTGAGGACCGCGCTGCAACAGGCGGTCGAAGCTGGCGCCAATGAGCAACCGCCCGTCATTGTAGAGAGTAATTCGTTGCTGCAATTTCTGAAGCCCAGCCTCTATTTCCCCGTAATCGATCCCGCGAAAGACGACTTCAAGGATTCCGCGCGCGCCATTCTCGACCGCGCCGATGCGCTCGTGCTGCGTGGGACTGCTGATGATTTTTCTTCTGAAGGACCCTCCTGGACCAGACTCCCTGCGCGTCTGCTTAAAGAAAAGCCTTCCGTCACGCAGCGGGAGGGTGAGCCGCTGCCCGAGCCGCTGCACGTCCTCGTTCAGCGAATGCTCGAAGGGCCCGCAAGCGTTTCCATTTGACAACGCAGGGTTGCGTTTACTGCATCTTAGCCGTTGACCGTCACGGCGAAGGCGGCGATAATTTAATAGTACTCGTGTTACTCGAATGCGAGCTGCCGCATTATTTTGTGGGGAAATGAAGCGCAATGCGGCAGTTAAGCTGATTTTAATGTTGGCTGTACAGGACTGCTGGTTGTACCAGCATTGAAGTTCCGCTCTGGGGGAGCACAGATGGCCTCATTCGCGAGAGTGGGTGAAGAAGTCTCCGTCGCGCCCGCGCCGCTGCCCTGGCAGGAGCAAGAATGGGCCGCGCGCCTGGAAAAAACCATCGAGCGCGGCGCGAAACACCTCCTTTCCATTCAAGCAGAGCAGGGATACTGGCAGGGTGAGCTTGAAGCGGACACGACGCTCGAATCCGATTACATCTATTACCTGCACGTTCTGGGAAAGGCCGATCCGGAGCGCATTGCCAAGCTGGCAAATTATGTGCGCCGGCGGCAGCTCTCCGACGGCGGCTGGGCGATTTATCCCGGCGGACCTTCGGAGCTGAATGCAACGTGCAAGGCGTACTTCGCCTTGAAGCTGGCTGGCGACTCCACGGAAGCGCGCCACATGGCGTTGGCGCGTGAAACGATCCATTGTCTCGGTGGCCTGGAGCACACAAATTCCTACGTGCGGTTTTACTTGGCGCTGGTCGGCGCTGTCGGATGGGACCTCGTTCCTTCGATCCCGCCGGAGCTAATGCTCCTGCCGCAATGGTTTTATTTCAATATTTATGAAATGTCTTCCTGGACGCGCGGCATCGTGATTCCCATGGCCATCCTGTCCACGCTGCGGCCAGATTGGCGGTTGCCGGAGCGCGCCCGTGTCGATGAACTATTCCAGGACCCTACGCGAAAGACCGCGGCGTTTGATTGGAGCAAGCAGCTGCTCTCATGGAAGAACGTTTTCCTGGCGCTGGATCGCGGCTTGAAGCTCTACGAGAAATTGCCCTGGAAGCCGCTGCGCCAGCGGGCCTTACGCGAAGCGAAATCCTGGATGCTGAATCACATCGAGCGGACCGAAGGCCTTGCCGCGATTTACCCGGCGATGATGAATTCGATTTTTGCCTTGATGGCCTTGGGCCACGGTCCAGACGACCCGCTGACTTGGCGGGAAATCCAGGAATTCTCGCGATTTGAAATTGAAGAGGGCGACACCATTCGCATGCAGCCGTGCGTATCGCCGGTTTGGGATACCTGCATCGCCATGGTCGCCCTGGAAGAAGCCGGCTTGCCCGCGGATCATCCCGCGCTGGTGAAGGCTGCGGACTGGATGCTCTCAAAGCAAGTCCTTGGGCCGGGCGATTGGCAAGTGAAGAACAAGGACGCGGAGCCTGGCGGCTGGGCGTTTGAATTTCGCAATGATTTTTATCCCGATGTTGACGACACGGCATTCGTCCTGATGGCGCTCCAGCGCGTGAAGTACCCCGACGCCAAGCGTATGGAAGGCGCGATTCGCCGCGGCATTCAGTGGCTGCTCAGCATGCAGAACCGCGACGGCGGCTGGGGCGCGTTTGACCGCGACAACGACCACAAGTTCCTTTGCAACATTCCTTTCGCGGATCACAACGCGATGATCGATCCTTCCACGGCCGACGTCACCGCCCGCGTGGTTGAATGCCTCGGCCGGTTTGGCTGGCCCGCGGACCATCCCGCGATTCAACGCGCCGTGAAGTTTTTGTTGAAGGATCAGTCCGGCGACGGTTCCTGGTTCGGGCGCTGGGGGGTCAATTATATCTACGGAACCAGCGGCGTGTTGCGCGCTCTGGAAACGGTTTCGCTGACCGCGCGCGATTATTGCCAGCGCGCGGTGATCTGGCTGCGCACCGTGCAGAAGGCCGACGGCAGCTTCGGTGAGTCGCTTGCCAGCTACGAAACGCCTTCGACCAAAGGGCAAGGCCCCAGCACGGCATCGCAAACCGCTTGGGGCCTGATCGGTTTGCTTGCAGGAACGGATGCCAGCGATCCCGCCATCGGCAAGGCTGTTTCCTATCTCGTCCACAAGCAGCATGAGGACGGTTCCTGGAGCGAGCCGGATTTCACCGGCACTGGTTTCCCCGGAGTCTTCTATTTGAAATATCACCTCTACCGGAATTCCTTCCCGGTGTATGCGTTGGCGCGTTATTCCAATCAGTCGCGCGGCGCGGATGAGTACTCGGCGCTGAAGTTCCAGCCCAGCGAATTCCGGCTGCGCAACGGGTTTTAGAGCGCATGATGCGGTTTCCTCTGCGGCTTACGGCGGTCCTGGCGTTGGCCCGGTTCGCGCCAAAGTCACGTTCTGCCCAAAGCGCTGGCCTGATTCAGTTTGTGGATGCGGCTGAAATCTTGCATCACGATTCCAGCCATCCGGTTTCGCACGAGAAGATCCGCGAAATTAATTCCGGCCGCTCTCCTGTTGTTTGGATTGGAGGAAGCGAGCCGCTGCGCCATCCCGGTATTGCGCATCTGGTTCGGTCCATTACGCAGACCGGTCACTTTGTTTTTCTCGAGACCGATGGAAGCCTTCTTCGCCGGCGCATTCACGAGTTTCAGCCTGTGCCGCGTTTCTTTCTGACTGTTCGACTGGAACCCGGTGCGCAGCGTAATGCCCCGGAAAACTTCGGGCACAGGGCATTCGAGTCGGCTACGGAGGGCATGCGCGGGGCAAGGCTCTCCGGCTTTTTGATTTGTGTGCATACGCGCGTTCGCGCGGAGACTGCATTGGATGAAATGTCAGAGTTAATCCAGTTCGCGCAGTCCCATGATGTGGATGGAATTGTGATTACGCCGGCCAACGGCCAAACGAGCTCTGCGAATCTTGACGCAGAAGCCTTGCGGCGGAAAACGGCGGAGGCGCGAAAGCTGATTGCAAGCATGTGGTGGGAGTCTTTTTCGCGGATTGTTGAACCTGTACTGAACAGCCAGCGAAACACAGAAGAGAGCACCGTCCGCCTCGAGCAGGAATCCCATTCGGACGAAGCAGGCGCGAGAATCGCATGACCACGCTGGTTACAGGAGCGGCGGGCTTCCTTGGCAGCCACATTACTCGGCAGTTGGTGGCACGCGGTGGCGATGTCCGCGTTCTACTTCGCGCATCGAGCACCAATCGCGCGATTGCGGATTTGTCGCTCGAATATGTGACCGGGGATTTGCGCGACCCTGCCTCGCTCGATCGCGCCATGAAAGGCGTGAAGCGCGTCTTTCACGTAGCAGCGGATTACCGCTTGTGGGCGCGGCGCTCGCGGGAGATTTACGATTCGAACGTCGGCGGAACGAAAAATCTTCTGGAAGCCGCGAAACGCGCGGGCGTTGAACAATTGATCTATACCAGCACTGTGGCGACCATTGCTGTCGATCGTCCAAAGCTTCCCAACGAATTCACGGATGCCAGACTGCAAGAGATGGTCGGCCATTACAAACGCTCCAAGTGGATGGCGGAAAGGGAAGCGCTCAACGCCGCGAAGGGCGGATTGCCGGTTATCGTGGCTATGCCGACAACGCCGGTAGGCCCGTGGGATTGGAAGCCGACGCCCACGGGAAAGATCATCTTGGACTTTTTGAATGGCAAGATGCCCGGCTACGTCGAGACTGGCTTGAATTTTGTCGGCGTGGAAGAGTGCGCGGCGGGACACCTGCTCCTCGCGGAAAAGGGAAAAATTGGTGAACGCTATCTGCTGGGCGGAGAGAATCTGACGCTCAAGGCGATGCTGGACATGCTGGCGAAGGTTACGGGTCTGCGCGCGCCAAGCTTGAAGATTCCTCATGGACTCGCGCTGGGCGTAGCCTATGCCAATACAGTGTTTTCTCGGCTGCTCGGGCGCGAGCCTGGTATCCCGATTGAGGGCGTGAAGATTGCGCGCCACATGATGTTTGTGGATTGCTCGCGCGCGCAGCGTGAATTGGGTTTCAAGGCAGGCCCGGTAACCGCGGCGCTGGAGCGCGCCGTGCGCTGGTACGAAGCCAATGGCTACATCGCCAAGAGCCGCGCCAAGCGCATGGCCCGAGCCGCCGCGTAATAGTCTGTAATGGCCGGTCAGAACTTGTCCTTAGTAGCTGAAGGAAACCTGTGCTTTGTTTGTAGCACTGCCCTTTAGGGCGGCATCTGAATTGAGATAATGCGCATCCTCGTCACATTCGCCGTCGAAGCCGAATTCGCCCCGTGGCGAAAGCTTCGAGATTTGCGAGTTAACAAAGTTGGCGAGATTTCCGTTAATCAGACCCAGATCGGACGAGCAAGTGTCGATTTCGTCGTAACCGGCATGGGCAGTGAAAATGCGCGGCGAGTGGCAAATGTCGTGATGGCCCAGCCCTACACCGTTTGCATTGTAGCTGGCTTTGCGGGAGCACTTAAGCCCGAGCATGCGATTGGCACGGTTTTAGCGGCCGATGCCGTGCAGCAGATCGGAAAAGCCAAGACCATGCAGAGTTCGCGGCGGTTGGTATTCGCGGCCAAAAATGATGGCGCCTTTCATTCAAAGATGTTTCTAACAAGCGACTCCATTATTCGAAGCGCAGAGGAAAAAGCAAATCTTGCGCCTTTTGGCGATGCTGTTGACATGGAAAGCTTTGCAATACTTTCCATGGCTCATGAACACAAGATCTGTGCCGTGGCCATTCGGGTTATTTCTGATACGTCTAATCGAGATATGCCAATATTTCTTGATGCGGTGGTCGATGATATGGGACGCGTGAAAATCGGCGACCTGGTTCGCAAAGTTGTGAGGCATCCAATTCAGCTTCCAGCCTTGATTCGTTTGGGCCGCGATAGCCGGACCGCCGCGGAAGCGTTGGCGCATTTTCTCGAGGCGTATATTAAGAAGCTTTCGTTCTTGACGCATGGATGGTTCCCGGAAGGGCAAGGGTTGGAAGAGGTAGCGTCGCGATGAGCCGGACTGGAACTACGCTGGAATCCGTGAAGTCGATTGGTCCCATCCCCAAGACCATGCGTGCGGGCGTCTACCGCGAAAAGGGAATCGTCCGCGTCGAGGAAGTTCCCGTCCCCGAAGTGGCCGAAGGAGAAGTTCTCATCAGAGTGGCCGCGTGCGGCATTTGCGGCACGGACATCAAGAAGATTTTCCACGCCTACGTCCCGCCGCCGCAGATCTTAGGCCACGAAATAGCCGGTACGGTCGTAGCCACCGGCCACGGCGTGACAAAGTGGAAGCTTGGCGACCGCGTGATGAGTTTTCATCACATTCCCTGTGACAAATGTTTCTATTGCGAACGTCGGCTCTTCTCGCAGTGCAAGCAATATAAGACCACTGGCCTCACCGGCGGATTCACGCCTAACGGCGGCGGCTTCGCCGAATACGTAAAAGCCATGCCCTGGGTGGCCGAACGCGGAATCATCGAATTGCCCGATAACGTTTCCTTCGAGGAAGCCACATTCATCGAGCCAATCAACACGATTCTGAAGGCCGTTCAGAAGGCCCGCGTAACGGCGGGCGAATCCGTACTCATCGCCGGATGCGGGCCCATCGGCCTGCAATTGCTCATGGTCGCCAATTTACAAGGCGCAAAACTGTATACCAGCGACCCCATGGCCGTCCGCCGCGCCAAGAGCCTAACTTTAGGAGCGTTGGAGTCCTTTGACCCCAGTGATGGTAAGCTTGTGGACCACATCAAAGCCCGGACCGAGGGGCGAGGCGCCGATGCGGTTTTGGTGGCGGTGGCCCATCCGTCGGTCGTGGTGGATGCTCTCGCAGCGTCAAGGCCCGGGGGACGTGTGCTGTTATTCGCGGCGAACGATCCGGTGACCAGGATTGAGTTTCCCGCCGCGGCGGTGGGCATTGACGAAAAGGAGATTCTGGGCAGCTATAGTGCGGCCGCGGACATCCAAGAAGCAGGGGCCGATCTTGTGCTCAAGAAGAAACTGCCGGTCATGGATATCGTGACGCACCGGTTTCCGTTGGCTAGAATCCAGGAAGGGTTGGATCTCGCTGCCAAGCCGACAGCGGAATCACTCAAGATCTTAATCACACACACATGAGCACGACGACGCCAAAGAAACTGGAAGCAGGCGAACAAGTGAAAGCTGCTGTAACCCACGTCACGGTGCCCTCAAAAATGACCGCGGCTGTGCTCTATGGCAGCGAAGACCTTCGCATTGAAATGATTGACGTGCCCGCTCTCTCCGCCGACGAAGTCCTGGTGCGCGTCCGGCTGGCGCTCACTGACGGCACCGACCTCAAAGTCTGGAAGCGCGGCTATCACGCCAAAATGATTCAGCCGCCAGCTGTTTTTGGGCACGAACTGGTTGGCGAAATCGTGGCGGTGGGCAAGCGTGTGGATCCGCGCTGGCGCATCGGCATGCGCGTTATCGCCGCGAATTCCGCGCCCTGCCTACGTTGCTATCACTGCCGTCGCGGCCAGGAAAATCTTTGCGACGATCTATTATTCAACAATGGCGCCTACGCGGATTACATGCGCATCCCCGGCCGCATCGTCGTGGAAAACATGCTGGAAGTGCCGCACTCCGTGGATGATCAGAGCGCCGCGCTGGCCGAGCCATTGGCGTGCGTGCTTCGTGGAATCCACGAGATGGAAGTGCGTACCGGCGACACGGCGGCAGTGATTGGCTGTGGCCCCATTGGACTGAAGTTTGTCCGCATGCTTTCAAGGCGTGGAGTTCGCGTCATCGCGCTGGCACGGCGCACGGCGCCGCTCGAAGTTGCCAAGCGACTTGGCGCGGTGGCGACCTTCAACGTCACCGAGACGGAAGATGTCGTGGCCTCCGTAAGAGCGCTTACCGAAGACGGACTCGGCCCCGATTCCGTGGTTGAAGCGGCTGGCAATCCAGCCACGTGGAAGCAGGCCCTGGCGATAGTGCGGCGCGGCGGAGTTGTCAATTTCTTCAGCGGCCTGCCTTCGGGCACCCGTGTCGAAATCGATCCCGCAGCGATCCACTATTCCGAAATCAAGCTGATTTCGCCGTTTCATCATACGCCGCGCTTCTTCCGCGAAGCTTTAGAAGCCATCCGGCGCGGGGATATTTCGGCGCGCGATTTCGTCACTGAAGAAATCCGGCTGGCCGACCTGCCGCAGGCGTTTGCGCGCATGAAGTCGCGCAGCGGCGAAATCAAGCTGGCCGTGCGGCCGTAGTCTTCAGGTGCGAGCCAAACCCACCCGTCATTTTCTGTTTCCGCATCCCGGCTGCTTCAGCGGTGCGGAGCGGAGTGCGCATTTTGGACTCCTGACGAATCTACGAAGCGAGGAATCTCTCTTCTGATGCTGCATCCCGGCGAGATCGAGATCACGCGGCACGCGCCTCAACCCGGCTGTTCGCCGGAAGTGGCGCAGCGGTACACGCGGTGGCTGGCGACGCATCACTACGAGAATTTCAACGTCGTTTCGTGGCTTCTCCCCAAAGCTCTGCACCAGCATTTCTACAATGTCTATGCCTACTGCCGCTGGGCCGATGACCTTGGCGACGAAGTTCCCGATGCGGCGCGCGCCCTGGAATTGCTTGCCTGGTGGGAGTATGAACTGGATGCTTGCTATGAAGGAAAGCCATCCCACCCGGTTTTCGTCGCTCTGCGCGAAACGATTGTCTCGAAACATATTCCCAAGCAGCCCTTCGCGGACCTCCTCAAAGCTTTCCGCCAGGATCAAACCGTCAAGCGCTATCCGAACTGGGATGCCGTCCTCGGCTATTGCGTGTATTCGGCCAATCCGGTGGGGCGTCTGGTCTTGTATCTTTGCGGCTACCGCGATGAGCAGCGTCAGCGTCTATCCGATGCCACTTGCAGCGCATTGCAACTCGCGAACTTCTGGCAGGATGTTTCGCGCGACCTGGACATCGGCCGTATTTACATTCCGCTCGATGCCGCTGCAGCGCACGGGCTTTCCGAGAATGATATTGTCAAGCGGCACTTCGATCAGCGCTATGTTGGTTTAATGAAAGATCTCATCGCCCGCACTCGCGCCCTCTTCACCGAAGGCGAGCCTCTCGCAAAAATGGTGGATGGACGCCTCAGCGTGGACCTGGCGATGTTTACCCGCGGCGGTTTTGCTGTGCTTGATGCCATTGAAGCGATAGGCTACGACACGCTTCACCGTCGCGCATCCGTCAGCAAACTGAAGCAGGCCGCCCTCCTTGGCCGCGCCCTCGTGGCACATTTGGTAGGTGAGAATCCTCGCGCACCGGCGCGCTCGCCAGCGCCTGCAATGGTAGGAGCGCACCACGCCGCGCCGCAGTTGGGCACAACCGTTGCGGACTCCTACGAAGAATGCCACCGCATCGCGCGCGCCTCCCACAGCAATTTTTACTACGCCTTCTTTCTATTGCCGAAGCCAAAACGCGACGCCCTGGCTGCTCTTTATGCTTTTATGCGGCTCGTTGACGATGTCTCCGATGAGAACCAAAGCCTCCTCACGAAGCAGCGCGGTCTGGCGAAGTGGCGCGCCGCGTTCGACGAAGCCATTACCGGGCACTCTCAGCTTTTTGATGGTAACGCTGCCATGCCCTTGCCTTCTGAAACCTTATATGGTGAAGCCGAGGTTCTCCCCGCGCTGGTGGATACCATGCAGCGTTACAAAATGCCCGCGCGCTATCTTCACGATCTGATCAGCGGCGCTGAGATGGACCTAATGGTCCGGAGATATCCGACCTTCGACCGCCTCCGCGAATACTGCTACCGCGTGGCCGGCACGGTGGGTCTCACCTGCACGCATGTGTTCGGCTTCCGCGACGCGCGTGCCCTGGACTTGGCGGAAAAGCTCGGCCTCGCCTTTCAACTGACGAACATCATTCGCGACGTGCATGAAGACTACAAACTCGGCCGCGTCTACCTTCCCGAAGAAGATTTGCAGCGGTATGGAGTTTCACCTGAGGACTTTGGCCGAAACGAAGCAACTCTCGGCGTTCGCGAATTGCTTCGCTTTGAGGCCGAGCGCGCCTGGCAACTCTATGAAGAAGGCTCTGCTTTGCTCGGACTTACCGATGCCGACAGCCGCGCCGCGCTCTGGCTGCTGGTGCATACTTACAGCGCGCTTCTCGGCCGCATCGAGTTGCTGGACTTCGCCGTCTTCGGCGAGCGTATGCGTCTTTCCAAAGCGGAAAAAATGATGTTCATCGCCAAGGCGCGCTTCGGGCGCAACACGGAAGAGAATATTCTTGAAAAGCGTGATCGTGATCGGCGGCGGGCTGGCGGGGCTGGCAGCCGGCGTCGCGCTGGCTGAATCCGGCTGGCGCGTACGTCTGTTTGAACAGCGTCCCTTCCTTGGCGGCCGGGCGACGTCCTACGTGTTGCCCGACGGCGAGCACGTGGACAATTGCCAGCACGTCACCCTCGGTTGTTGCACCAATCTCGAAGATTTCTATCGGCGCATCGGCGCCGCCCGCAAAATCAAATTTTTCGAGCGGCTCCTCTTTCTCGATCCACAGGGCCGCCGGGGAGAGATGCAAGCAGGGTTTTTGCCCGCGCCATTTCATCTGACTGGATCATTTGCTGCCTTTGCGCCGCTGAATTTGCTGGACAAGCTTTCGATCGCGCGCGCCATGTTCGACATCTTGCAGACCCAGGGCAATCCCGCCGATCTCCAGGAAAAGGGCGGCATCTCCATGCTCGAATGGCTCCGGCGTCGTGGCCAGACGAAGCGCGCCATCGAGCGTTTCTGGCGAGTGGTCCTTGTCAGCGCGCTCGACGAAGAACTGGATCGCACCGACGCCCGCTTCGGCATCGATGTTTTCTGGAAAGCTTTTCTCTCGAACGGTACGGGCTACCGCATGGGAGTGCCCGTCGTGCCTCTCGCAAATCTCTACGATGGCTGCAAGTCCGAAATTGAACGCCGCGGCGGGGAAGTGATTCTGCGCGCTCCGGTACGCGGCTTGAAAATGGAGAGTGGCCAACTCGCCGGAATTCGCTTTGACGAAGGGCGCGAGGAATCGGCCGATGCCTACGTGTTTGCCGTGCCTCACACAGCGCTGGCGGAGCTGTTGCCGCAAAGCGTAAAGCAGAGCGACCCATCACTCGCCAATCTGGACAAGATCAAAGTCGCACCGATCACCGGCGTGCATTTCTGGTTTGACCGCCCGGTGATGAAGGAGCCGTTCCTCACGCTTCTCGACGCGACCACACAGTGGATCTTCAATAAGACCGCGCTCTACGGCGATTCGAATGGAACGGCGAACACTGCCGCGGCCGGACAGTACCTGCAACTGGTCATCAGCGCTTCTTACGATTTGCTGCAGAAGCCGCGCCAGGAAATTATCGATCTCTGTTTAGCGGAAGTCCGAAACGCTCTTCCCGCGGCACGCGACGCCGAATTGGTGAAGGCCACGGTAATCAAGGAAGCCGCCGCCACATTTTCACCGGAGCCGGGCATCGATCGCTGGCGCCCCAAACAGCAAACCTCCGTGCCACGCTTGTTTCTGGCCGGCGATTGGACGGATACGGGCTGGCCCGCCACCATGGAAGGCGCCGTGCGCAGCGGCTACCTCGCTGCTGAAGCCCTTCTCCGCTCCGAAGAAACGCCGCGAGAATTTCTCCAACCTGATCTTCCGCCCGACGGTTTCATCGCCATGTGGCTGGGGAGGTCGAACACCGCAACAAATAGCTGATGCAAATTCACCGTTCAGCCGTCTCGAACCAACCAACCCGCCGTTCGTTGCTCGTCAATTCTTCACCCGCGGCGTCCAGCGCTTTGTATTCTTCCCTTCGGGTTGCCATGAACTTCTCATAAGCTTCGCGGGAATTCCAGGAATCGAGAGTGAGGTACATCGAAGGACGAAAGGGATCACGCAGCAGTCGAGTCTCGCGGTAGTTCGAATCGCTCCGAAAGAGCCGGACCCAGTCGCCACCTGGGCCATAGGCGTTCTCGAATCTTTTTTCACAACCCGGCTTGACTTCGAACTCCCATAGCGCTACAAACATAGAGGTCCCATCTCCTGCTCGCTAGACGTTCGCAATTCTGCAAGCAATCTCTAGGGAATGAGTGCGCCGTCCGGCCGAGTGTAACAATCCGATTGGATACAAGCCAAGTTGGCAAGCTCGACAGCACAAAAGCATGAGTTGTAGTCGTTGCAGTCCGTCGAGACTGGCGGATGGAGGCGTTTGTGGATCGAAAGTACGGTCACCGCGGTTACCGCGACGCGGAAAAGCAAGAGAAGAAGGATAAGTCGCACGATCGCAAGCCGCCCGCCGGCGGGCCGCGCGGCGCTGATCAATTCGGGCCTCGCACGCCGCGCATGGTCGGCACGGTCACGCGCGCACGCTGTTCGAACTGCGGCGCCGTCCTCACGCCGGGCTTCGATCCCAATGGAACGTGCCCCAAGTGCCAGGCCGAATTGCACTGCTGCAAACAGTGCCGCTTTTTCGATTCCGGCGCGCAGTTTGAATGCACGCAGCCGATCCAAGAGCGCATCTCTCCCAAAGACGCGAAGAATACCTGCACTTTCTACGAATTTCGCACGACCATCGAAAAAGACACCGCGCCAACTTCCTATACTCAGCCTTCGGCATCCGGCTCTGCTCCTTCTGCTCCTCCCCGCCACACGGACGCCCGCCAGGCCTTCGAAAATCTCTTCAAGAAGTAGCTGCAGCATGAAATCCTCGCGGCGGTCCTTTCTCGAAGCTGGCCTTGCCCTCCCCGCGCTCCTCGGAGCTTCTCCGTCTTTCGCCGTCACCGCGCAAACCTCAGAAGCCGCCACTTCGAAAGATTCCTCCTTTGATCCATGGGTAGAGATTCACCGCGAAAATCTGCGTCACAATGTCCAGGAAATCTCCCGCCGCGCCGCTTCCCGTCCCATTCTCGCCGTCATCAAAAACAACGGTTACGGCATGGGCGTGAGCATCGTCGCCCAGCTCCTCGAGCCTCAGCCGGGAATCTTCGGTTTCGCCGTCGTGAAGCTTCACGAAGCCATCTCTCTGCGCGACGCCGGCATTCGCAAGCCCATCCTCCTCCTCGGCCCGTTCGACGAGCACAATCTTGAAGACGCCGTCGCACGCGGCATCATGCCCATGATCTACACGCCGTTGGGCTCCGCGCTGGACAAGATCGCCGCCAAAACGCAAAAACCTGTACCGCTGCACATCTGCATTGACACCGGCATCGGCCGCGTCGGCGTGCCCTATCAAGACGCCCAGCTCCTGATTCGCGATCTCGCTAGCCGCAAGTCCGCCCAAATCCAGGGCACGATGATGACGTTCACCGAGGACCCCGACTTCGACAAAGAGCAGCTTCGCCGCTTCCACGAAATCTGCGCTTCTCTCGAAAAGGAAGGCATCGCCCTCGGCAAAAAGCACGCCGCTTCCAGTTTCAGTCTTTTCCAGCATCCGGATGCGTTCCTCGACATGGTTCGCCCAGGCATGGCGATCTACGGCATTTACTCCGAAAACGAATTTCGCCACATGGCGATTATGGAGCTCCGCACTGCAATTAGCCTGAAGGCTCGTATCGTCTACGTGAAGAAATTGCGCAAAGGCGACAGCGCGGGCTACAACCGCGCTTACCTCGCCAAGGAAGACGTCTGGGTGGCCACGCTGCCCGTTGGCCACGCCGACGGCTGGCCCCGCAACGCCGCGCTTGCTCACGATAAAGGCGCGAAGGTCCGCATCAACGGCGATCTCTATCCCGTCATCGCCTCCGTTTCCGCCAGCCATTGCATTGTGGAAGTGGGAAGGGAAGAGCGCGTCAAGATCGGCGACGTCGCCACTTTCTTTGACTGCCAGGCGGGCTCCCGCCCCGAGGATGTCTCCGAATCCTGTGGCGCCTCTGTTTACGATCTCACTATGCACCTCAACCCGCTTTTGCCTCGCCGCGTGATTTAGGCTTGGTCTCGAAATGCGTTCCCTTGCTCGGCGGGTCCTGTTTCGTTCTGCCTCGACCCTCTGTTCTTCTCCATGGCTGGCCCTGAATTCCGCAGGCCTCTTTTCAATGTAAGAATTCCTTACCTGCACCGCAGGCCAGTTTTTTCGCCAGAAACACCTGTACGCCCGCGACGCCGCTCTAACGTTTGTTTCGCGTTACGTTTGAATTTGCAAGCGCGGCCAAAATCGAACGAGTGTTTTTGCCTGCGCTCTTCGAGGTCCGACGTAGCCTAGTATCGGCAGAGAAACCGTCATGGAAGAGAAAGCGAATATTACAAAAATAGCGGCCCGCGCCTTCTTGGCGATGGCCCTGATCCTCACTGCGGTCAACCTGCACGCCCATCCGCTGTTCGCGACCTCCGTCGAAGAGACGCTGAAGAACTGGAAGTACACGCCTGCCACCAGCGAAACAACCACTACGTTGGGATTTAGGTTCAATCCATAAGTCAATCGCCCCGCTTAACCCAAGGATTTCTCCAGCGGCTCCCAATAATTGATCTTCCATCCCTCCGCAAGGTGTTCTGCTTCGCCTTTGGGAAATCCGGTATGGTCAAACACGACTTTCGTTCCGCCCCCTTGCTCCACTAGCTGAAATTTCGCGATCGAGTAATCCCCTGGATCCCATCCACCCGCTCGCCACGCCTGGACGATTCGCTCGTTCGGCACAAGTTCCAGATGCCTTCCCGTGACGTAGCCGCCGAAAAGTGAGAACGCCCCGCCCGCTTCACGGCTGATCTCCGCAGGCTTGGCCCCCGGGGCCATACCGGACTTCATCGCTGCACTGAGCATCACCACCTTCTCGAATTGTTTCGCATCCGTAAGCGCTTCATAGACGCGCTTCCGGCTCGCTTTGAACACCGGTTCCTGGTGAATCGCCTCCGCCGAATGCGAAATCTGTTCCTCGACCCGTGCCCATGCCTCGCTCGATCCCAGAGTCACGCCGCCAAATGCAGCGGCCATCCCCGAAATCCATTGCCGTCTTGTCCGCGTATTCATAAATGCATTCGAATTCTTTCTTTCGCTCATTCTTGTCCTCCGTCTTTCTTCGTGCGACCGCAACGCATCAGACCACCCCGCCAAAATATGTTCAAGATAATCTTTTGCTGGCTACGGTACGCTCCTTCGAGGCATACTTCAGCGCCACCGACAAGGAGCCCCCATGCCTTATCCCTCTGGTCACCGCCCGGCAGTCAAGAAAGCCATCGTCGAAAGCGCGCGCAGGCTATTCAATCGTCACGGTTTTGAATGTGTCTCCATCCAGCAGATCATGGCGGGTGCGGGCCTTACTCACGGCGGCTTCTATAGCTATTTCCACAGCAAGAGCGATCTCTACGCCGAGGTCCTAAACTGTTTCTTCACCGATCCGAATTGGAAGAGTTGTTGGGAAGGTGTGAAGGTGGATCTATCTTCCGCCGACGTCGGCCCGCAAGTTGTCCGCGCTTATCTTTCACGCCAGCATTTTGAAAACGTTGAGGACTCCTGCCCCATGGTGGCCTTGCCCACCGATGTCGCGCGCAGCGGCAAATCCGCCCGGAGCGCCTTCGAGACCGTCTTCCGCTCCATGGTCAACGTTCTGGAACGCAGCTTGACCCAGAACGGCCGCCCTCGCCGCGCCACCGCGCAGGGCATCGCTTGTATATGCATCGGAGGCATGGTCATCGGCCGCGCCCTAGTCGACCCCGCCCTAGCTGGCGAATTGCGCGACGCTTGCATGTCGGTTGCGCTCAACCTCGGCGGCTGGTCCAAACCTGCTAAATCGAAGAGCGGGAAATCCAAAGCGGCTGGAGCATCCCTGAGGTGACACGAATATCTAGCGTGGCTTACGCATTTAGGCTCTTACTCTTGCAGCGCCCGCCGCCCATACCACCCTTGCAAATGCCACCACAATACGCCACGCTCGTATTACTCTCCATCCATTCCGCGAAGCCGTTTCGGAAAGCCACGGTGACACGATGCGCCTTCGACTGTTGGCAGTGCTGGCCGTCTTTCTGATTTCCTGCGCGCCCGCCTCCGCCCAATTGGAACAGATCGGCAAAGCGCTCGGTCTCGGTTCAAAAACACAACTCGGCGACACCAAAATCGCCTCCGGTCTCAAGGAAGCCCTCAAAGTCGGCGCCGAAAACGCCGTCAAGCTAACTGGAAAAACCGATGGTTACTATCGCAACGAAGCCATCAAGATTCTTCTGCCAAAGAATCTTCGCACCATGGAGAGGGGCCTCCGCGCCATTGGTGGTGGTCAGAAGGTCGACGAATTCGAACTCAGCATGAATCGCGCCGCGGAAAGTGCTGCCCCGGAAGCGAGCAAAATCTTCGCGGACGCCATTTTGAAAATGACCATCGACGATGCCCGCAGAATCCTAAACGGCGGAGATACCGCGGCCACCGATTACTTCAAATCAAAGACCACCGGTGAGCTGACCATCACATTTCGTCCTATCGTGAAACAGTCCATGGACAAATTTGCAGTCACGCAGCAATGGAACGCTCTGGTCGGTCAATTTCGATCCATCCCCTTCGCAAAAAGCCCTTCCCTCGATATCAACCAGTACGTCGTTGGCAAAGCCTTGGATGGCCTCTTTTTCATGCTCGGCCAGGAAGAAAAGAAGATCCGTACCGACCCCACCGCCCGCGTCACCACCCTCCTCAAAGAAGTCTTCACGCACTAACCGCTTCGTCGAGAGCCAGCAGTTCTGGCCTTCGCTTCCTGGTTTTCCGCAAACCCTTAACTCGCCCCTCCATGCTCGTCTATGTTCTCCGTGCCCTTACATCTTTACTTCTTTTCGTCCTTTCCTCCTCTTCCTATCGGAAACAGCGTCGGCTCGGCGGGCGGACTGTCGGCGATCTCCTCAAGTTGCGGGAAGTGCCGCCGCAATGGTTCCGGCACTTTCACTTTCGATCCTTTCAGAATGCTGATGAGCTGCAAAGCGTTGACCACTGCCTTGCCCTGAAAATGATTGTTGGTAATCACAAACGTTTCGCGCGCTCGCTCCGTGACTTTGCGGATGCGCGTGGCCCAGGGCGCGAGTTCCTCCGCATTGTAGAGATAGTTGTAGCGCTCATGCGCGGGAATCGCCTCGTCGTCGCTAAACCAAGTATCGTAGCGTCGCCCGTGAAGCCGCACGTACCCGACACCGGAAGTTGCCTTGGCGGACGGGCCAAGCGATCGTCCGATTATGGGCTGGTCGATGTTGCAGAAACTTACGCCGCCGGCCTGCAGCAATTGCAAAGTTTCTGGAGAGTCCCACGAACCGTGCCGCACTTCGACCACCAGTGGATAGTCGGCGAACCGCTTAAGTAGCGAAGAAAGATAGGCAACGGTCTCTTCCGTGCGATGAAACGAAAAAGGAAACTGCAGCAGGACTGCGCCGAGTTTATTCGCGGCGCGGAGCACGTCGAAACCCACACGAACCTCGCGTTCATCAGCCGCCGCGGAGCCGGAAGTCGTGGATCTTACGTCGTGGGTGAATCGCTGCCATAGCTTTTAATCTCGATGGTGTCAAAGTATTGCGCGAGATAGGTCGCCTTGTGGAATCCCTTGGCGCGGCGAGATGGATAGACATAGCCGGCCCAGTCCGGATAAGACCATCCCGCCGGGCCCACGCGCAGGATCTTGGTTGCGGTCGCGGGATGGCCCGTCCCGGAACTGGAAGAAGGATGATCTTTGTTTGAGGGCGCTGCAGTTGGTGCTTTGCGTCGTGTCATGAAGTGGCCCAGGCGATTGGCTGTGAATGCAGAGTAGTGGGAAGGGAGGAGGAGTGTCAACGCGGACCCATGCAGACTTTGCCGCCGCCGTTGCCTCAGGAGTTGCAGGCTGCTATGCTTTCCCCGGATGTGCTGCGATAAGCCGATCCGTGCCCGCCTCCTCGTTCTTAGTTTTTTCTACAGGTGCACAAATGAAACTCTCCTTCAATTACAAGCATGTCGAGTCCCACAAGCCGGTCGAAGGCGAAGTTGCGCGTCACGTTGGTAAGCTGGAAAAACTCCTCCGAAGTTACTCGCCGGACCTCATTCAATTGCACGGCGTATTTTCAAAAACGCCGCGCACAGACGAGAATTCCTGCACGTTGAATTTATCGCTTCCGAGCGGAACGCTGCATGCCACCGGCATCGGAGCAAGCGTGCGGACCAGTTGCAAGAAAGCCTTCAGCGATCTCGAAGCTCAAGTCAAAAAACACCAAGCCAAGCTGCGCAAAGATTACGAATGGAGGCGCAAACGCCCTCTCCCCAGCGCGGAAGCTCTCTCCTGAATTCTGACAAGCCTTTAGCCTTCGAGTTTTCCGACGTGGAGATAGTTCAGGACAAAAACTCGCCCAGCATTGGCTGTCACAGCGTAGATGAAAAGGCGGTCACTTACTTTTCGCGAATCGCTCTGGATTGATGGTCCACAATTAGATTCTCATCATTGGCCGTATTCTTGTCGGAGGCTAAAGAGTTTCTCCCGGTTTGTGCAAGGATTTCCGAGTCTGAATCGGAAGCGCGGAAAATCCGCTGCACCGCGAAAGTTAACTTGAATGGCCGAGACGCGCTGAAATTGTTCGAGCCGCCTTTCGCGTCGCTCCTGCAAATGCTTGAATGCGGTCCCGGCTCATCCGAGTGATTGGTCCGGAAACGCTGATAGCGGCCACCACTTTCCCGCTTTCGTCTAGAACCGGGGCGGCGACGCATCGTGCTCCCATATCCGTCTCCTGATCATCCATCGCATAACCTTGCTGTACGACGTGCACAAGCTCTTTTCGGAAGCGCGCAAGATTCGGAATTGTGCGCGGAGTTGCGCGCTCGAAGGTCAGCATGGACAGAATTTCGTCGCGTTGCTCACCGGGGAGAAATGCCAGCAAAACTTTGCCTAATGCGGTGCAGTTCGGCGGACGCTGCATTCCCGGCTGTGAGGCCATGCGGAAAGAGTGGGAACTCTCCAGCACTTCGAGGTAAAGCACCTCATGTCCGTCCAGGACGGCGAGGTTTACTGTTTCCGTGGTTTCTCTTGAGAGCTGCGTCAGCACCGGGCGGCTGATCTTGCGCAGCGTGGCGTGGTAGGCGATTCCAGCGCCGAGGCGGGCCAGCTTGGGCCCCACGATGTACGCACCGGCATCATCGCGAAAGAGGTAGCCTTCGCTTTCCAGGTGCGCTACGAACCGATAAGCCGTGCTCTTGTTGAGGCTTGTCTGCTGAGAAATCTCGCGTAGCTGCAGCCCAGTGGGGGAGGCGTCCAGCGCCTCCAAAATTCGCAAAACTTTTCCAACCACACCGACTGGTGCAGATTTAGATTCACGTGCCCGAATCATGCGAGGCTTGCTCCTTCTGTCGAGTCGCCACCGCCGCGTGGGAGGAATCCTTCAGTTTCCGTCCGGCGGCTGCGTCGAAAATACCTTGCGGAATTCTAGCTCAAATGATCGTTTAGTTTTTCAGTATTTGAAACATAGATTTTTAATATTGAATTTTACGATGCAGCTTGATAGAAGCCTTGCAGTTTTGGACAGAGAGCGGCGCCGGCAGGTCAACGGTATCAAGTTCCACGGCCGGCGCATTTCTCGTCTTGGGCCTGGATTTAGCCATGTTTTTCGGAATTCATGCCTAGGGGGTGTGTATGCGACTTGCCAAACTTCTTGCAAGTTTTGTTTTATTCCTGTTCGTGCCTGCTGCAGTTGTCTATGCGCAGACCAGCAGCGGGCAGATCTCAGGCCAAGTGGTGGACCCGTCAGGTGCCGCGGTCGTTGACGCCACGGTGACCCTGAAAAATCAACTGACCGACGATATGAGGACAGTAAAAACACTCGCCTCCGGGGAATTTGTTTTTGTTGGAGTGCAACCTGGTGAGTTTGCGGTCTTGGTGCAGGCTCCAGGCTTCAAGCGATTTGAAAAACGTGATTTGAAACTGAGCGCGTCCGAGCGATTGTCAACAGGGAGTTTGAGACTTGAACTTGGGGCGGTGACGCAATCGGTGAGCGTGACCGCTGAGCCCACGCCTTTGCAAACAGAGAGCGCTGAACGCTCGGCCTTGCTGGACAGCAATGAGCTCCAACACCTGAGCACTCCAGGGCGCGACGTGTTGGCCCTAGTACGCCTTCTCCCCGGAGTGGTAAAGGATGGCGAAGGAGCCTCTCAACTTGGTACCGAAAGCGCGGGGGCCGTTTCGGGTACTCGCGAAGTCAGTAATTCCATTAGCGTGGATGGAGTCAACGGCAATCCGAGGGGAGGGGGCAACCGATTTGATACCCCCCTCAACATGGAGGCAGTGTCCGAAGTCAAAGTGCTGCTCAACAGTTACCAGGCGGAATATGGACAGAGTGGCGGCGCCATCATCAACTTGGTAACAAAGTCGGGCTCTCGGAATTTCCACGGAGAAGCCTACTACTTTAACCGCAACGAGGCATACAACGCCAACGACACGTTTAACAACAGCGCCGTTAGCCCGGCAAACCCCAACGGGCTCCCACGGCCGCAGTACCGCTTTAATACCGTTGGCTACAACATCGGCGGTCCGGTCTACTTGCCGGGAAAGTTCAACCGCGACAGGAATAAACTGTTCTTCTTCTTCTCTCAGGAGATCTGGCCGAGCAAGACGCCCGGGACGCCCCGATATTTCATGATGCCCACGGCGCTGGAAAAGCAGGGTGATTTCACACAGAGCGTCGATAAGCAGGGCGACAAAGTCACACTCACCGATCCGAATAATTGCGGTCTTGGCGGAAGCCAAGCCTGTCTCTTGGATTCCACTCACGTGAACCCGGCCTTCATCAACCCAAACACGCAAGCCCTTCTCAACATATTTCCTACCGGGAACCCAACGCCTCTGGGTGATGCGCCTGGCGGAGGAAAATACAACTATGTCGTCCAGACATCGGTAGATAGGCCCGTGGATCAGCAAGTCTTGCGGCTCGATTACAACATCACCAACAAGTTGCGCATGTTCTTTCGCGGAATGAATATGAGCAATACCGCGAAAGGTCCTACAGATTCGCCCGGCTTGAACGCTCAGATGCAGTGGGGCATTCCATTCTTTTATGATACGCCGGCCAGAAACGCCGCCATTGGCCTGACTTTCGCGGCAAGCCCAACATTAGTGAACGAATTCACCGCAGGATATGCGGATTGGAGAGAGCGCTCGGGCTTTGTCAATCCTTCCGATCTCTCCAAAGTGCAAAGAGGCAGTTCTACGGGCGTGAACCTCGGACAATTCAATCCCGCGTTTAATGCGCTTAATCTAATACCGAACGTTACCTTTGGCGGGGGAGGAACCAATGTCAGCAATGGATTCGGTATATCGAACGATCCGGCGGTCAATTTCTATACGCGCTTTCCGTTCAACAACAATACCGGCACCTGGGAATATACGGATGGTTTGACGAAAGTCTGGAACAACCACACCACAAAGTTCGGTGTTTATTGGCAAAACGGCAGGTACGTGCAGCATCCCATCGGGAATCAATTCAACGGCACATTTTCCTTCAATGTGGCCCCGGCCAACGCAACGGATGCCGGCTACGCCTACGGTGACGCGTTGCTGGGCAACTATAACAGCTATACCGAGGGAAGCCGGACGGTCTATGCGCCGAAGTGGCAGATTCTCGAGTGGTACGCGCAGGACAAATGGAAGATTACGCGCAGATTGACGCTCGACTACGGAATACGCTTCAGCTATGACTTTCCCTACACCTTGGACCCGGGTGCGGGCGTCACATTTGTGCCGGACCGATATGACGCTACACAGGTTCCTGCACTATATCAGCCCGTCAAGTTCTCGACTTTGGCTGCCTCCCAACAGGCTCTTTGTTCCGCTGGTTCAAAGAACAAGCCTTCGAGCTGCGCTCAGAATCCCAACAACCCATCGGACGTAAAGCCTCCCGGCGCGATTGGGCAGTTCGTGGGCCCATTCAACTTCACCGGCAGCGTGCTCAATACTGACCCGACGTATCCGCACAGTCTTCGCAATAGCAACGGGGTGCTGTATGCTCCGCGTGCTGGCATCGCTTTTGATCCTTGGGGCGATGGAAAAACTGCGATCCGTGCCGGTGGAGGTATTTTTTACAACCTCCGCGAGGACGCCGGTGTGGTCGGTGATTTTGCGACTCAGGCGCCCGTCATCGGCAATACCAGCGTAAGTTTGGGGAACATCGCCAGCTTCAGTCCCGACTGCAATACTCTCCCAGCCGGTTGCGCAAATGTCTCAAATAATCTGGCCCCGCAAAATACCATGATCATGCCCATCAACCACAAGATAGCCTCGGCAATCAGCGCCAACTTCGGAATTCAGCGCGAGATAGGGTTTCACACTGTTCTTGACGTCTCCTACGTCGGTACCTTTGGGCGACACCTTGAAGTAACACCCAACATTAACACCGTTCCTTATCTTTCCCAGTTCTTGCCGCAGAACATCGATCCCACGAAATCGAAGACAACGTCGCTGAACGGAACCGTCGTACAACAGGGGGCCAAGAACGACAATTTCTTCCGGCCGATTCCCGGATACGCCACGATTAACCTACGGGAGTACGTTGGCACCTCGAACTACAATGCGCTACAAGTTACGGTGAATCACCGGCTCAGCAAAAATCTGGAGTTTGGGGTCGCGTATGCTTGGTCCAAGACGATGTCTTATGCCGATACTACTTCCACAGGCACGGCTGGGTCGATCGCCGTTTACCAAGACCCTCGCTTTTGGAACTACGCCGAAGCTAATATCGACCGGACCCATAACCTGGTCGCTCATTGGGTGTACAACCTGCCAAAAGCCAGCAGGCTCTGGAACAATCGGGTGCTAAAAGCCGTAGCCGACAATTGGGAGTGGTCTGGCATTGCCGAGTTCGTGAGTGGCGCTCCCCAATCGGTGACCATAAGTGCCAGCGGACTAAACTTTACCGGTGGAGGTGACGGTACTCGAATTCTGCTCTTCGGCAATCCGTACGCTCCGCGCAACTCGTCCTATCAGTTCCTCAACACCAGCGCGTTCGCATTGCCGCCCGTTGGGAGCACGGCTGTCGGCGTGATTGATCCCAGCGCCATCCCCAGCCCCAGCATGCCAGGCATCACGGGCAGAGACACTTATCGCGGGCCAGGCACCAACAACTGGGACATGACGCTGGCGAAGAACATTCCCATTCGGGAGCGTGTCCAATTCCAACTGCGCTGCGAGGCTTACAACATCTTCAATCATGTTAGCTACAGCGCCGTTCAGAACACCGCAACTTTTGACGCCACAAAAGGACAGTTGACCAGTAATGGCAAATTTGGGGCTCTTACGGATGATCGCGGTGCTCGCATCCTGCAGCTTGTCGGAAAAATTAGCTTCTAACGTTCTGGCCGGAGCCACGTTCCTCCGCATGCTCGGAAAAGGAAGACTCAACCGATGTTAGAGAAGAAGACTTCACGCCGCGATTGGATGATCGGAAGCGGCTCCGCGCTAGCGGCCGCGACGCTTCCACTCAGATCTGTGCTTGGTTTCGGGCAAGCATCCACTCCGGCGCAGGCTGCGACGGCCCCGTCCGCCAGTGACGCTGACCGTCAGCGCCGGATGAAGTGGTGGCATGAGGCACGCTTTGGCATGTTCATCCACTGGGGACTGTATAGCGTCATCGGCCGCCATGAGTGGGTCATGGAAAACGAAGGCATTCCGGTTTCCGAATACGCTCCACTCGCCAAGCAGTTCAAACCCAAACCATTTCCTGCGCGCGAATGGGCCAAGATTGCCCGCGAAACCGGTATGCGCTACATGGTGATGACCACCAAGCACCACGAGGGCTTTTGCCACTTCGACACCAAGACCACGGATTACTGCTCCCCAAAACAAAGACCTGGCCGCGATCTCGTCCGTGAATACGTGGACGCCGCTCGTGCCGAAGGCATGCGCGTGGGCTTTTACTATTCACTGATGGATTGGCACCATCCCGACGGCGCTCGCTGCGCCACCGACGAGGCCGCGCGCAAACGTTTCGTCGAATACATTCACACGCATATTCGCGAACTGCTCACCAATTACGGAAAAATTGATGTTCTCTGGTACGACGTTTCGTGGCCCCTCGACGCGGCCGGTTGGGAGTCGGAGCGCATGAACAAGATGGTCTTCGAGCTTCAGCCGGACATCATCGTGAACAATCGAAACAAGCTTCCGGGCGATTTTTCCACTCCCGAGCAGCAGATCACCGCGGACAAAGAAGGCCGCGCGTGGGAATCTTGCATGACTCTTAACGACAGTTGGGGATACCAGCGGGCCGATGACGATTGGAAGAGTCCGCGCCGCGTCATTCAGAATGTGATTTCCTGCTCTCGCGACACCGGCAACTATCTGCTGAACATCGGGCCCCGCGCGGATGGCAGCGTGCCCGAGGAATCCGTCCGTGTGTTGACGGAAGTCGGTCAATGGATGCGCCGTAATGGTGACAGTATCTACGCATCCGATCCTTGCCAGCCGCGCCGCTCCAATTACGCGAGCTTCACGCGCAAGGGCACCACACTCTACATGCACTTGCACTTCTGGCCCGGAGACTATGCAGTCGTGGCGGGGTTGCAGGCGCAGGTAAAGTCAGCACGATTTCTCGCTTCGGGAGGAAAAATTACCCTCCAACAAGACAAGTACCGAGTCCGCCTAACCGGCTTGCCGGCAGAAGCGCCGGACCATCCGGTTACGACCATCGCGCTCGAGTGCGACGCCGAGCCCACGCAGGACAATATTTTTGTCCGCAAGGAAAAACCACGCGAGGGAGTCTGAAGCGGCGCCTGCGACGGGGATAATATCCAGGGATTCAATTTGGAGGTGAGACTGTGCAGAAAAGAGCGGTTCTTGTTCGTTTGGTTCTTGGAGCCGCAGCGGCATTCAGTCTTCCTCAAGCAAGCTTCGCACAAGCGCAGCCTCCAAAGTCTCGACGCTCGCAGCGCGTGCATATGGAAGAGGTCCAGGTCGCCAGCCCCGATGGCAAGATCAAGTTCACGGTCCTGCCCAACGCGGAGCGCCTGACCTTCACTGTGACCATGGGGAATACGATCGTGATCGAGCCTTCCCCGATCGTGATGGACCTTGATGGCTATGATCTTTCATCGGGAGTTGTGTTCAACAACTCCGAACGCTATTCCATCGACGAATCCTATCCGTGGTATGGCGCTCACGCCACCGCCATCAATCAATGCAACGGTGCCAAACTTTCTCTCACGCATGACCTGAGCTTCACTTCGTACATTCTTGAGATCCGCGTATTTAATGATGGCGTTGCCTATCGCCACGTCATTCCGGGCGAAGAAAACGCTTCGCGCGCACCGGACGAATATTCCGCTTTCGTTATTCCAAATGACTCGACGCTTTGGTATGGCGGACTGGCCGACGGCCACTATGAAACCGAGTTTGTGAAGAAGAATATTTCCGAAGTCCACGCCGGAGAATGGGCCGGACCACCGCTGACGTTCAAGTTGCCGCTCGATGCCGGCTACGCTTCCATTACAGAGGCCAACCTTGTGAACTACAGCGGAATGGGACTGGAGGCGGATGGCCGACGCGGCTGGATTACTGGTCTGGGACACCGGCAGCCGCTGAACTGGCCGTTCGAATTGCGATACGGAAGGGATGAAGCCAAGCGCCTCGGCAAACCGGCATCCATCGCGGGAACCATCACGACTCCATGGCGTGTCGTGATGGTTGGGCCGGACTTAAACGCACTGGTTAACAGCACGATCCTGCCCAATCTCTGCCCGCCCCCTGACCCAAAATTTTTCGCGCAAGGAATTCGTACACCGTGGATCAAACCCGGCCGTGCCGTTTGGCGCTATCTAGATGGTGGTCCCGACGGCGCGGATGGCATGAAGGAATTCTCCCGCATGGCGGGACAGCTCGGTTTCGAATACAACGTCATCGAGGGTTTCTGGGGCAAATGGACGCCAGAGCAGAGAAAAGAGGTTGTCGACTATTCCAGACAGCAGGGTGTCGGCGTGTGGTTCTGGAAGCACAGCAAGGAACTGCGCACTCCGGAATCGCGAGAGGAATTCTTCAAAATGTTGCACGACGTCGGCGTAACCGGAGCCAAGATCGACTTTTTTGATCACGAAGCCAAAGAAGTGATCGACCTTTATGAGGCGCTTTTGCAAAAGGCAGCCGAATACCAGATTCTTGTGGTGTTCCATGGTGCAAATAAGCCCACGGGTCGCCAGCGCACCTGGCCCAACGAGTTGGTTCGCGAGGCCATCCGGGGGATGGAGTCCAGCGCGCTGAAGGAACGCGCCCGGCACGAAACCATTTTGCCCTTCACCCGCCTTTTGGCGGGGCCGGCTGATTACACTGCAATGCTATTCAATGACCGCCGCCGCGATACCACTGTCGCGCACCAGAACGCCAGCATCGCAATCTTCGCGGCCCCTTTGCTTACGATTGCCGCCAATCCGCAAACCATTCGGAGCAACCCTGCCGTGGACATGATCAAAAGCGTCTCTCCTGTCTGGGACGAAACCATTGTCTTGCCGGACTCCGCGATCGGCGAACTCGCCGGCTACGCCCGGCGCAAAGGCAACAAGTGGTTCCTGGCGGTTAGCTGCGGTCCCCAAGCAAAGACAATGCGCGTGCCACTCTCGTTCTTGGGTGAGGGCCAATACAATGCCGTATCCGTTCGTGACAGCCCCACCGACGACGTCAAAGTGGAAATCGAAAACTCAATTCATGATCGCAACGACTCACTCACCATTAAGTTGCGACCGGGTGGAGGCTTCTTGGGACTCTTTTCGAAGTCACATTAGTCTGACGCGCATGGGCGCATCCGCCCCGCCAAAGCTTCAGCTCTTCTAATCCACATAGCCACACGCTGCGTGGCCCAAGCTCCCGATGGAATCCCGACGGCGCAGAGGCCGCCCTAAATGCTTGCCCTTCTTACGCCATAGCTGGCGGCCCTTATGAAATCTCTATGAAGGTATCAGGACTTTTTCAGGCGTCATTCGCTAAGTTGTCCGTGATTCTGCGGGACGACTCCGCTCGTTAATCGGTTGAAGTGAGGCGGAGAGACGTCGAGAAGGAACGGCCATACATCGTAGGTGCAACGCGCCCGAACGGACTGCGTACCAGAGGATCGCGGGACCGCTGAGATTGGGCGAAAGATTGAGAGCCGTTATCCAGCACGACTATCCCGAGCACATGCCCGAGTTTGACCTGGCGATCAACACTGGCCTCCGAAAGGGGAGCCAATACGCATTGACGTGGGACATGGTAGACTGGAAGGGAAGAATGCTGAACATTCCGCGGACGTGGACGAAGAGCAAAAAACCTCAGCACGTTCCCCTGAATGACGCGGCGCTCGCCGCGCTGAAAGCCGTGCGCGGCAGTGACGGCACCCCTGGGCGGGTTTTCCAGTCAGCCAAAACTGGCGCGGCGCTCGAAAATTCGCGGCATTGGTTTGACGACGCGGTCGCCAAGGCGGGGATTAAGGATTTTCACTGGCACGATTTGCGGCACACCTTCGCCAGCCGGTTGCGGATGAAGGCAAGAGTCTCGGGGATATCTGTGAGCTGATGGGACATGGAAGTTTGACGATGACGATGCGATACGCGCACTTGGGGCCGAACAAACTTCACGAGGTCGTATCGGCGCTGGATTCGATTAGCACCCCAGTAGCACCCGAGCGGCAAGATACAGTTTCTTCAAATTATTTACAGTAAAGAGTTTAGGGGCGTAGCTCAGTGGTAGAGCAGCGGCCTTTTAAGCCGAAGGTCGTGGGTTCGATCCCCACCGCCCCTACCAAAACTTCCTTTAATTCAACGAGATAAAAACGCTCGGGGGCAATAAGGGGGCACTAAGCCACCTGAGAAGCCAATACGAGACGAACGACTTTGCCGTGCGCCTCGCGCTTGCTCTTCTCCATGGCCTTGCCGTAGATGTTCATCGTAGTTCGGATGTCGGCATGGCGCATCAGTTCCTGCTGCACCTTGAGTGGAGCCCCAGTCTCGTCCAAAAGACTCCGGAAGGTGTGGCGGAACGTGTGCCAACCGATGTGACCTATGCCGCAGCGCACGGCCGCGGGCGCGATATGCCGCTGTTGCACTCTCCAGGGCTGCCACGGCATCGTGCCTGCCTTGAAGGGACTCGCGAATACCCAGTCCTCGGGCTTGTTGAACTCCGTCGTGCGTCGCCAGTTCAACAGCACCTCGGCCAGTGCGGGATCGAGCGGCATACCTGCCCGCGAGTATTCGGTTTTGACGTCGCTTACGACCGTATCGACGATGCCACGCCGCACTAACAGCGTTAGGTCATCCCAGATCACGTCGCACCACTTGAGTGCGAAGAGCTCGCTGCAGCGAAGCCCGGTCGCGAGATCTACGCGCCTGGGTTGATTTTTAAAGCCTGTTATGCGGTGGAGCAGTTCTGAAACCGCCATGGAACCTACTGTCGAGGTAAACATGATCACCGAAGGCGCGTTGCCAGCAGGACCTATCCTCGAAAATTTGGATTGCCACGGCGTACGCGCTGCTGATTTTGTATTTCTGGAAGGACATCGGCGGCGGGAAATAGATTCTCTCCTTCGCGCGCTAGCGCTAACTATTTTTGCGTTCGAGAATTAGCTTGACTCCTAGTAATGCCGGGAGCAGACTCCGGCCCAACGCCTCGCAAGAGCACGTTCTTCAGGTCGCAAACATATTGGAAGCCCGAACGAGGTAAGGCCCTTTCCCTAGGTCGGCACCAACCAAGCATCGAACTCCGCGCAAGTGAGGGACGGCAACCAAGGAGGCTTTATGCAGGGGAAAATTCTCCTGTTGACCTCGGCACTTTTTCTGGCGACTGGTGCAACACGTCTTTGCGGACAGAACACCCCTCTGCCTCCAATGATTACGACTAGTGCTGTGTTTCTGACTGCTGCGCCTGCATCCCTCGACTTCGGAGGCACGGCTGCGGGCACCACGACCCCCAGCCAAAGCGCAACGGTGTCCAACCCCACCAATCATATTTTTCCACTGCTAATAGCGATCAGCGGGCCTTTTCTGATCGCCGGCACAGATTGCGGCCGGTTTCTCGCGCCAGGCTCTAGTTGCGAGGTAGCCGTAGCGTTTGCGCCCGTGATACCTGGCAACTTCGCTGGCACTCTGACCTTTTTCCCAAGCGAGCCGACTCCTATAGTTTCACTTAGGGGCAGCGCTCCCCAGTCAGGCACAGTCTCCGCATCGAGGGTCGTTCGTATAGCAGAATTGCCGGATTCGCAGCCTCTGCCCCCCGGTACTCCAGCAGCACCGACAGGCGACCGAGCGGGGACCTCGGACACCATCGGGACACCAGGTGGAGCCACATTTGCAACTGCGCAGACTGCACCTGCATTGAACAGTGCCGGGGCGAGTATCAACGATCCCCCGGTGCTCTCCATAAAGTCAACCTTCCAAGGTCTAAGCTACACCGATCAAGGGATATTCGTTTCACCATTGCTTTGTCCCTTAATCAAGCTTGGATGCGGCCCAGTCCCACCGGACACACAAATCGCGGTCAGTCCCAGCTATGTGGTAGAGGCCGTGAATCTGGCCTACGAGGTCCTGGACAAGACTGGCAACAAAATCATGGGGCCTAAATCGCTTTATGACTTATTTGGTTTCCCCACCGGCAGTAACCTTACTGACCCGATCGTGCGCTTCGACCCTGGGTCAGGGCGATGGTTCATACTCGTAACCACGTGGGTTGACAATTGCTCCGCTGGGACAATCGCGCTTGCGGTTTCCGATACTGGCGACCCCACCGGACAATTCCGGGTTTTCAACCTAACCGTGGCGAACCTACCGGATTTTCCGAAAATTGGCATCAGCGACGACAAAGTCGTCGTGAGCGCCGATGCTTGGAACCCGTGCAGCACGTTCCAAGGGACGGAGTTCACAGTGTTTAACAAGGCCGGTCTGATCGGTGCTTCCGTCGCGTTTAATGACAACTATTTGCCAACGAGGACTGGCTCTGCCATCGCTCCTGCACAGTCACTCTCATCGAGTTCGAAACTCTATATGGCAGCCGTGTCAACGGCGGCCAACTTGGACGTGTGGTCGCTGAACGGGATTCCGGGCAGCGGCAGCGGCACCAGTTTCCCGCCTGTTAGCAACGTAACGCTGAAAAATTCACTTTCTCCTCCGCCGCCCGCCGTGCAACAGGGCGCGAACCTCCTCGTAACAACGAAAATCGATAATAGATTGCTGGACGCGTACTTCAGTAATGGCGCACTGTGGGTATCGGCAAACGACGGCTGCACACCGACGGGAGACAACACCCAGCGATCATGTCTTCGCTTCGTTCAAATTGATACAGCAAACATGACGGTGAATCAGGACTTTGATTTCGGGACTGTAGGCAGCTATTACTATTACCCGGCCATACGGCCTGCAAGCAATGGCGATTTGATAGCGGTCTTCTCAGGGTCGTCGAGTTCGCAGTATCCCTCCTTGTACGCAGGCGCAAGTTTGAGCCCGAACTTTGGCGGCCTGCAGCAGCTTACATTGCTCCATTCGGGCGACGGAACATACACACAGAAGGATTCTTCGTTCCAATATGTGAACAGATGGGGCGACTACTCTGGCGCAGGGGTCGATCCGGTAGACGCGTCCGTCTGGGTGGCAGGCGAATACGGAAAGAATGACGCGTTCGGCGCTTCAATGTGGGGAACTTGGATTTCCCAGATTTCTCGTCCAAGTCGTCGGGCCAAATTCGCATACGTGGCCGACGAGTGTTCCAACGGCATCTGGGCTTTCACCATCGACGCTCAAACTGGCGCCTTGGCCCAAGTCGCCGGTTCACCATTCCCAGGAGATCTAGCTCCTAGTTCAGTGACTGTGAGTCCCTCGGGGAAATTTGTCTACGCTGCAAATCCGGTTGGTCCGGGCGACGTTTCCGGTTACGCGATTGATGCCGCAACTGGTGCTCTGAGTCCAGTTCCGGGTTCGCCATTTAGTGCCGGATTCCGCACTTCATCCATGGCAGTTGACCCATTCGGGCGATTTGCCTATGTGACAATCATCCCTTTTGCGGGTTCGGGCTCGGTCATGGCGTATACGGTAAATACCGGCACTGGAGCTCTCACGCCTGTGTCCGGCCCTCCTGTTGCAGCTGGAGGCTCTCCAGTCTCAGTGACGATAGATCCAACGGGGCGCTTCGCTTATGTTGCGAACATGAGTTCCGACAACATATCCGCGTACACCATCAATGCCGTCACAGGCGCCCTGACACCCATTCATGGCTCACCCTTCCCGGCGGGCACTCAACCCGTCAGCGTGGCGGTTGACCCAACCGACCACTTCGCGTATGCAGCGAATGCAAACACACTGAACCAGGGGACGGTTTCCGCTTATTTGATCGATTCGACCACCGGAGCTCTCACGCCGGTGTCCGGGTCACCTTTCGACGCTGGAAATACGCCGAGTGCCGTAGTGGTGCACCCATCGGGCCGATTCGTGTACGTGACGAATCGGTTGGGCGGCAACACCATCTCGGGCTATAGCATCGACGCTGCTACTGGTAGGCTAGCGCCACTGTTGGGTTCACCGTTTCCCGTGGATGCGGCGAATTCGTTTTCAATAGCCGTGGACCCCTCCGGGCAGTTCGCATATACAGCAAATGCCAGTTCACCTTTTGCGGTTTCCGCATTCAGGATCGATGCAAGTACGGGAGCACTGACGCGAGTACCAGGTTCACCATTTCCTGGAGGACTCTGCGATACGTCGGTCGTAACGACATCCGGGCCAGGAAACCAGTGAGCAACCGGTCCTAGGACATCCAGCACGGTTCACCATCGAAGTTATGACGCTTGAACGTTGCAGTTCCCCGCAGTTTTTTACTCGCGCCGAGCACCGGCTGCTGGATCATCACCAATTACTCCAAGTCTAGGCGTACAAGTTCGGGAGTTGGCTCCGCAATGATCTCGCACGGTGTGTGTCGCTTCCTCGTCATCGAGTCCTCCTGCCCTCGCGGGCTCTCAGACTCTCATATCAGCTGGTACAACTGGAGGGGGGCAGGCACTTCTTTGCGAACGACGCGCTTATCATGGATTCATGGTGGTAAGGGTTATATTTTTGTTCTCTAAGCTACTCATATCAACTTTTGTAAAATTTCTGATCTGCATGCCACTTCGTCCAAACGACATGCCAAGCAAATATTGTCCCGACTGAACAAGGAACCTAAAGCGACCTTGGCCGTCCGTGACAGTTGCCTGAAGAATAGTCGTACCAGAAGCATCTGCAAGAACAACGATTTCTGAAGCGGGAGACGGGGGTTGGGCATCAACCAATGTGACCGCACCTTCTGTTACTATTCCTTGGATAACTCCCATTCCCATGGGGGCAGGCTCATTGAAGGATACTCGCGATGAAGTAAATTGAATTTTCTCTCCAAGCGTAAATCCGATCAGTCCCACTGCGATCAGCACAACAACAAACAGCAGATAATTTTTCATTGATGGGCAGGCTTTTCGAGATTCACCGCAACATTCTTTTTTGCCATACTTTCAGTCTAAGAAATGGGCAAAGGATGTCAAATGAGACCAATGGTTCTGATCCTTTACCGCAGGAGCATTTGAGGCCAGGATTTTCTTTGAGAAATTCTTTAACTTTTCTTTAGGATATTAGACAGACCGCTCATCTTTCGAGAGGCTATCCACAAGATGCTGCAACGCAGGCGGGACGGTCAGGACGAGTGATTGGGACACGTGGTGGGAGATACGCAAGTCAGGTTTTGGATGTCTTGGTCTAACGCAGGTAATCTCTGGCTCTTTCGACTTCCAATCCCCGGCAGAAGTGCAGGGGGCATTGCAGGGGTCATCGGCCCTGCCCTTCTGCCTTCAAGGCTTCGGTTTGGGCGGTGCTGCTCACCGGGTCAGTGACGGCGAGAAAACCTTCGCGAATAAGGCCTTGGACTAATGACAACTTACCTGCGTCATCTAACCCGCCAGGGAGCTCCGTAGCACTGAAGTTGGACGCGTCGAGCATGAACCTCAAATCACTTTCTCTTGCGGCGGACAGCGATAACCTTTTTCCATGGAAACATAAGCCAATCTGTCCTCCGTCGTTCTCGATCTTCCAATGAACCGCCGGTCTTCGCCGCAACCGCGTATTAAGGTCGAGGCGCGGAAGCGACTCGAGATCGAGCAAGTGGCCTTCGAGCTCGGGGCGCGACGCGATCAGCCCTTCGTGCACTGCGTCCTCTATGACCGATGCGGGCTCGATCTGGCTCACTAATGCTTCTACCAACTGGGTGAGTCGGGCTTCTGCTGACTTTTTGAGATCCTCATTGTGGGCGAATCCTAATGGCAACGATTCCCGCAGGCGAGCATTACGCTCAATGGCGCTCTCAACGGCTCTCACCATGAGCGCCGCCCAGGTTATGGTCGTCACGCCAACGGTGAGGTGCAGCGATGTTCCATCGCGGCTCACAGCGTCATGCATGCATCCTCGCGGCACGTACAAAAAGTCTCCTGAGCAGAGATCGAATTCCTCACGGATGTCGCCCGGCCTCATCGTCCTACTGTCGTATGGTTGATCGGGTAAGGGCAACTCGATCGGATCTTGCTTATAGAGCCTCCAATGTTTCGATCCGTGTACCTGCAGAACAAAGACATCGTGCGTGTCGAAGTGCGTATAAAGCCCGCGCTCGTTCGCGGGCGTCAGGTACGCGTTGACCTGAAAGCAAGCAGAAAATTCCTGAGCGAGCGTTCGGCACAATGCCGACAGAGGCTTCCATCGCTCGTGCAAAAACTGGAGCACAATGGTGGCTCCGCCGCGATACTCGGCATAGAGCGATTCGAGGACGCGGGCCAGCCCCATTAGCCAGTCGGCGGTCAAGCACTCTAGAGGGATTTCTTTGCCCTCCCGAACGAGTCGGATCTGCGGCGCCCTGATGCTTGAAGCGGAAAGAATGCGATCGACGTCTGCTAGCGTGAGGAGGTCGTGATAGTAGTCGGGTTTGCCCCTGCGTATGATAAACGGCTGCTTCTCCCAATATCGCCGCTTGAAACGGTCAGGCTCTATTGGACTAATCATCCGGCGTAGATCGAACGTCGATCCTTCCATGATTTCCTTCAGACCGGATGCGGACGATGTCAGCCTAAATGCGAAAACTGCCTGGACCCGGATGATGGTCGGCTTCATCCACATCGTTGTGCATGACTGGATCGGTCGGGTCATAATCAAACACGAGGATCGAATCTTTTCCGTCCGCGTCGACAAGCACCACGGGCAACCTTCCGCCGCCGCGCCGTGCAATCATGCGAAATTTCCTGTTGCGCACTCCAACATGGCTCACCGCAATCCCGTGAGGAGCCTGAGCCAGGGACTTCACCGCGGGCTGTGCCAGCAGTTTCTTCTTGAAGGCCTTTTGAGTTGCGTTTGCCGTACCTGACATTCGCTTCCGCTTCGCCATAACACAACCTCCTCACAATGAGAAGACAATCATGCTCTTTCCAGAGCAGGTAAAGAATTTGGAGCGAGTATATTCCGGCCACCCTCGGGGGTCAAACGGTTAGCTACGATCACTCCTCCCATGGCGAACTCTTCGCGCTCCGGGAAGTGAAGTCTAAGCACTCCCGATCGTATAGGGAGGATTGAACTCGGGAATGCCGGCGCGACGGCCTGCGATCCAGCGCAACGCGTAGACTTCCTGTGGGTTCGTAAGTCCCCCACTCAGCGCATTGGGGATGACTTCCAATAATGCATGCGCACCGAGATCTTTGTAATAGTCGATGTCGGGTTCCACCACAATACATGTCAAGCCGTTGATCTTTGTTTGTTCGTCTTCGTGAAAGGTCAGTTGCACATTCGCTTCGCCGAACTGAATCTGCTTCCAGCTCGCCGTCGCGCCGGGATGGAAAAAACCGGGGCCAATTTCCGGCGCGAATTCACCTTGAGCTGCGGCAGTGCGTACTTGATTCAGGAGCTCAGGGTCGCAGTAGGCAAAGAAGCGATCTTGCCCAAGGCTATCGTCCCAGAGGACGCGTTTCAAATAGTCGAGCGGAGTACCTTGCGGAAGGTGGATCTGCCCCATGGCGGTCGTGATGTTCAGAAGGGCCGCAAGGCTTGCGGGTTTGTTCTCCATGAGATTCGTATAGCGCGCTTCGCCAGCCGCGTCATCGATTCCGTTCGCGATAAACGGCAGGTTTGTTTTGACCCAATCCCAGGTAGCCGTCGCAAAGTTAAACTTTCCGTCACCGGGGATGAGCATGAGATCGATGCTGCTCGAAATCGACGGTGAGAGCTTCACCGGCGTAAAACCAGACTGACGATAGCCGCCTGATGAAACGATGACGGTATAGTTGTCGCCAAAGTTGTCGTAAAACGGCAAGTCCTTGAAATACACCGAGGATTTCGCCTGGTCCTGCGTGTAAATCGGCTTTTGGTTGCCGTCAATCACGCGATACAGAATGCCCGTTCCTTCTTTCAATAACTGGCGGGCTCCGTCGTACACATTGACCATCAGGGGAGAACCGGTCGGCTGCTTGGGTTTGGCGGGCATTTGCTGTACCTCCCGGTCGCCCATTTGACTGGGCGCCCCGGCTCGCTTTTTGAGTATATCGGAGTGACGTCACCCTGGATGTACTCCGGTATCGGAGGTTCAGTCAAGGAGAAATTTTTGGCTCGGTCTTGTCTGCGCCATTCAATCGCTTTGTGGCCTAAGAGTGAGGAATCGCGAGAGCACCGACACCAATAGTCAGACGCGAAGAGGTCGCCTGGGGAAGCACGGGGAAAGACGCACGATATCTCGCGAAGTTGGTGCGAGCTCTCGGTCGGATGAGCGCTCGGGACCGTGAGTTACTCTTCTCAGCACCGCAGAAGATGGTGCGGGACTAGCCATTCGTTCTCTCGGTACGACTCGCACATCTTGAAAACATTCTCTCGTATATGGATTCCGCAGTCACGTGTGTGGGACCAGCGCTCACTGTATTAATTATGTTGTCGCCGATTACGTCCTTGATGGGGAGCCATCCCTTTTCGATTGATTGCATCTGCGCGGTGAAGGCATCCAGAGAACGATCCTCCGTGCCTCGGCGAACAAACGATTCTCGGGCCGCATTTCGGTCACCATCGAACCACCAAATCGCGAATCCGCTCTCTTTGAATAAACGCACTAAAGTCAGGCCTCCCACCGGAAATCCCCAATCAATCACTATTGGTTGCTTTTTCCCGGAAATTGCGCACACAAACTCCTCTGCGGTATGGCCAAGGTGCTGAATCAACGATAACTTTGGGCGAGTGCCGCGACCGTTCAGCAACTCATCAAAGCCCAGATGGAGAAAGCCTTTTTCCTGCTCCAGCCATTGACAATAAGTCGTTTTGCCTGAGCCGGGAATACCGGCGACCAGAATATTTCGCGGAACGGGTTTTTTACTCATGGGTGCCCGCCTTAGAGATGCGAACAAGGATAACAATCGATTCTATGGCGACCACTCTTTTCTTGTTCATTTTTGGCCGGGCACTGGAGGAGGCGGGAGGTTGTGCGATGGCGCAGAGGTAATGCTTACTGTGGAGGACACTGTTGCTTGTAGCGAAACGACCGTTGAAAGATGCCCTTATTTTTCCGAATACCGTTTACCCAAGGTAGCTGGGAGTCCTTGATTGGCAAGGGCTGCGCGGCGACTTTATTTTTTCTTTAACTTTTCTTTAGAAAGATTTCATCTGTTCCTCATGATGGTTTCATGAAGTAGAGATTTAATACAGGGATGCGCAAAACAAGCAGGCTGCGACATCGATCGGCGCCCTGTTTGCACTTTGCGGCAAGTCCGCCCTTCTTCCGATATAGCAGTTTCCTCTCTAGGCTGAAACACACAGTCGAGAATCAAGAGAGCGCAACAATAGCTAGTGACCAATCCAAGGCTCCCCAATTATCTTCGGGCACAACGCAGAAAATCTGGCCTCAGCCAGAACGAGGTCGCATTCCTCCTGGGCCGCGTGAACGGTGCTCAGGTCTCACGGTACGAGAATCACCGACGATTGCCATCCGTCGAAACCGCGCTCGCTTGTGAGCTCATTTTCGGAGTTCCCTTTGCAGACCTCTTTGCGGGTGTTCGGGATTCCATTGGAAAGGACGTTGAGAAGCGACGGAGGGAACTATCTTCACAGCTCCAAGCGAAGACTTCAAAAGGCAGCGAAGCGCAGATCAACGCGCACAAATTACGCTGGCTCACTGATCGAGAAACGCCTCTCGTCGCAAACAAAAGCTCCTCGCAGCCATGACTCACTTCGGCGGTGAAAAGCGCGTCATTGCTCTTGATGTCCGTTCGCGAAACTTTGGCTTTGTCGTGTTCGAAGGTCCAAATGAAATCCTCCACTGGGGCGTGAGAAGCTTTCGTTCAGGAGGCAATACGGTGAAGATCCCGGCGGCCACCAAGCTTCTTTCACTGCTCGACAAATTCACTCCATCGGCAGTCGTGATAAGGGAACGCTCAACGCGAAGTGCGAAAAAGCCAAAGCTGCTCTCTATTATAGAGAGGGAAGTGTGCAGCCGCAGGATCCCCGTCAGATTCATAACTCCCCGAGAGGTGAACAGGGCGTTTGTGGGATTCGAGAGCAATAAGTATCAAGTCGCTTCAGTCTTGGCTAGACAGTTTCCTGGTCTCGCTTCAAAGCTGCCGCCGAAGCGAAAGTGCTGGCAGAGCGAGGACTACCGGATGGGGATTTTTGATGCGGCGGCCGTGGGCGTCGCTTATTTCACCCGAGTCAAGCGAGTCACGAAGCCCGCGAACGTGCCTGCTTCTCACGCTCCTTGAGGCATTTTGCGTCAACATACGTGTAATTTTTTCGAGAGCGGTCGATCCAGTTGAGAAACATCGACGGCTTCTTAGGTACTCCGGCAAAGCGACTAGTGGCTTGTACCAACTGATTGTGTACTGATATGGCGCGATGGATCAGCATATTTCCACTTCACGGTTCGGGGCGATTTGTTGTACTGACGGATGTATCGCAAGAGCTTTTTGTTCAGATCAGAAACGGAAGTGAA
>WNGO01000835.1_pt1 | contig 49856 bp, 46 predicted proteins | sample 5400511 | NCBI WGS metagenome assembly WNGO01 (sample SAMN13153380, study PRJNA577476) | soil metagenome | isolation source: 20 cm soil or saprolite under Garry oak tree replicate 2 | place: USA:California | collected 2016-06-15 | reverse complement strand
CCGCAGATCGCCGCCGTGATGGGACCGTGCATCGCGGGTGGCGCGTATCTGCCGGCGCTGTCGGACGTGATCTTCATGGTGGATGGCACCTCGTTCATGGGCCTGGGCGGACCCAACCTCGTCAAGGGCGCCACCGGCCAGACGGTCGACGCCGAATCGTTGGGCGGCGCCAAGACGCACACGGCGGTGAGCGCCGTCGCCCACTACCGTGCCAAAGACGACGCCGACTGTCTCGAGCGGATGCGGGAGTACATCGCGCGCCTGCCGCACCAGGAACCGCGCCCCGCCGGCGACACGCGCCCGCCCAAGCGCAAGGCCACGGATCTCTACGACCTGTTGCCGGCCGATCATCGCATGAGCTACGACGTCCGCCAGGTGCTCGAGTGCGTCCTGGACGGCGGCGCGCTCGATGAATTCCAGCCCGACATGGCACCCGAGCTGATCTGCGGACACGTCGCGATCGCGGGGCGACCGGTGGCGCTGATCGCCAACTCGCGCGGCGTCATCAAGGGCAAAGCGGGCGTGCCGCCCAAAATCGGCGGCATCATTTACACGGAGAGCGCCGAGAAGGTCGCCTACTTCATCGAGAACGCCGATCGCGAGCGGCTGCCGCTGTTGTTCGTGCAAGATGTGTCGGGCTTCATGGTCGGCACCGAGGCCGAGCATTCCGGCATCATCCGGGCGGGCGCGCGCTTCGTTGAAGCGATGGCGACGGCCACTGTGCCGAAGCTCGTCCTGACGATGAACCACGCGTCCGGCGCGGGCTACTACGCCATGGCCGGGCAGGGCTTCGATCCCGATTTCATCTTGTCCTGGCCCACCGGACGCATGGGTGTGATGGAAGGCGAGTCGGCAGTGCAGGCCGTGTACGGCAGCGACGCCACCAAGAAGGAAAACGCCGCCGCGGTCGCCGCCATGCGCGCCGACTACGAGCAGCAGCTCGACGCGCGCTTTGCCGCCGCGCGCGGTTTCGTGGACGCCATCGTCACACCCGAGGAGACGCGCGACACGCTCGCGTTTCTGCTCGACGCCACGCACTCCTATCCCGGCCCGCACCTCGGGGCCTTCGTTTTCCCGGATCCGCAATGCCCGTGAATCGTTCGATCCTGGTGTTCCTCGCGGCGGGCCTCGCCGCCTGCGCCGGCGCCGCCGCCACTCGTACGACGCCGCGCCCTGCGCCCGTCGCCGCTCAGCCCGCGCCCCAGAGCGTGCCGGGGCAGCCCGCCGATGCCACCGCTCTGCACAAAGAGCCGCTGGTGCCGCCGCCCGTCGCCCTGCTGGCGGGCCTGATGCCGTTGCACGGCACGGGTGTCGATCAATTCCGGATGAATCACCCGACGTACGACGGCCGCGGCGTGTTGATCGCCATCCTCGACACCGGCATCGATCCCGGGGTGGACGGGCTGATTCTCACAAGCGATGGCAAGCCCAAGATCCTCGACCTGCGCGATTTCTCGGGCGAAGGCGCCGTGGCACTCACGCCCCTCACACCCGCGGGCGATACGGTGCGCGTCGGGGGCCGAACGCTGACGGGCGCCGGTCGCATCGGCCGCTTCGTGGCGGCAGGCGCCACCTGGTACGGCGGCGTGCTGCGCGAGCTGCCGCTCGGCAAGCCGCCGGCGGCCGATCTGAACGGCGACGGCAACAACACCGATCAATTCCCGGTGGTCGTGGTGAAGGCCACGGACGGCTGGGTGGTATTCCTCGACTCGAACCTCAACGGCTCCTACGAAGACGAGCAACCGCTGCACGACTACCGCCAGGGCCGCGAGACCATCGCGCTGGGCACCAAGCCCGTAACCCTCGCCGCCAACTTCGAGGATCTCGATGGCACGCCGTCGCTCGACTTCTACTTCGACACGGGCGCGCACGGCACCCACGTCGCGGGGATCGCGGCGGGGCGCAATCTGTTCAACGTGCAGGGATTCGATGGCGTGGCGCCGGGGGCGCAGCTCATCGGCCTGAAGATCGCGAATGCGGCGCGCGGCGGCGTGAGCGTGAACGGCAGCATGCTGCGCGCCATGGAGTACGCGGCGCGTTTCGCCCGGGCGCGCAACCTGCCGCTGCTGCTCAACATGAGCTTCGGCGTCGGCAACGAGCACGAAGGCCGCGCCACCATCGATTCGATCGTCAACAGTTTCCTGCTGGCCCATCCGGCATCCGTGTTCGCCATCAGCGCCGGCAACGACGGCCCCGGATTGTCCACCATGGGGTTCCCCGGCTCGGCCGATCTCGCCTTCGCCGTCGGCGCCACCTATCCCGGCGCGTTCGCCCGGCCGGCGCAGCCTGGTGTCGCGCCGGCTCCCGATGTCCTCGGCTGGTGGAGCGCGCGCGGCGGCGAGCTGGTGAAGCCCGACGTCGTGGCGCCCGGCGTGGCGTTCTCCTCGGTGCCGCGGTGGAATACCGGCGATGAAGTGAAGGGCGGCACGTCGATGGCCGCGCCCCACGCCATCGGACTCGTGGCCTGCCTGCTCTCCGCCATGCTGCAGGAGGGCCGTCCGGTGGTGGGAGCCGACTTGGAGCAGGCGCTGCGGGCGTCGGCCGCGCCGTTCCGCGGCGCCACTATGCTCGACGAGGGCGCAGGTGTGCCGCGGCTCGAGGCCGCGTATCGCTGGCTGGTGGCCGAGCATCAGGGCTCGCGGTACGTCGTGCGCGCGCCTGAGGGCGCGTCCGCGGTGTTCCGGCGCGACGGCCTCGCCGGTCCCGGCGACACGCTGCATGTATTCGGCGTCGCCCACGCGGGCGGCCTGCGCGCCGCGCAGTTCGTGCTGCACGCCAACGCGCCGTGGCTCGACGCGCCCGACACCGTCCTGGCCGACGCGCGCGTCACCCAGATACCGGTGCAGTGGCGCCTCGACAGCCTGCGCGCACCAGGCGCGCACGTCGGCACCATCACCGCCTGGAATCCCACCGATTCGCTCGCCGGGCCGTTGTTCTCGCTGGTGAGCACGGTGGTGGTGCCGTTCGACGTGAGCGCGGCGCCGCTGGCCGACCAGCACCGCACGATTGCCCCCGCCCAGGTGCAGCGCTACTTCCTGCGCGTGCCCACCGCGGGCGCCACGCTGCAAGCCACGGTCACGCTGCCCGATTCCGGCGTCCAGCACGCCACCGCGCAGCTGTTCGAGCCGAGCGGCCATCCGTTCCGCGAAACAGCGGAGCGCTCCCTCGGCAGCGAAGACGGGGGCTCGGTGCAGTACACAGTCCGCGCGGAAGACGCGGTGGCCGGCGTGTACGAGCTCGACGTGTATGCGCCACCGCTCGCCGCCGCGACGGTCGACGTGCGCGCCGAGCTGGCAGCGGTGACGTTGGCGCCCGTCGCGGCCGGGCTCGAGGTCGGCGATCCGGGGCACAGCTCCGCCAGCGTGGTCGTGACGTCGCGCGCGCTCGGCGCCGGCCGCGACATCGCCGTCGCGGGACGCGGACTGCCGCCCGAGAGCGTGACCGTGCGTGTCCCGGCATGGGCCGACCGCATGGTGGTGGACGTGCAGGTCGCACCGGACTTCTGGGACGAGTTGACCGACGACGCCGTGACGGTGTTCGATTCGGCGGGCCAACAGCTCAACAACGCGCCGCTCAACTACGCGATCGGGCGCCAGGACTTCAAACTGCCGGCGGGGCTGGGCGGGCGGCCCGTCACGATCGAGCTCTATCCGGCCTTTGCCCGCGTCGACGCCGCGCATGCGTGGCAAGCGCAGGTGCGAGTGCGGTTTCTCGCCGCGCACCCAATCGCGATCGGGGGAAGCCAGGAGCTCGCGGTGAGCGCCGGTGGACGCTCGGTCGCCACCGCGCCGATGGCCCAGGCGTTCCCTCTGCCGCCCGGCGCCTTCACGCTGTTCGTCGAGACCACCGCGCGGCCCGCGTCGGGCGGGGTCGCGGCGGTCCGGCGCGTGCTTATGACCGCCGGGAAGTGAGCGTGGCGCGCGCGCCGGTCCGCATCGCCGCGGGCCAGGGCTTCTGGGGCGACTGGCTCGAGGCGCCCTACCGCCAGGCCACGGGCGGACCGATCGACTACCTGATGATGGATTATCTCGCCGAAGTGACGATGTCCATTCTCCAAAAGCAGAAATCGCGCGATCCGTCGCTCGGCTATGCCAAGGACTTCGTGCCGATGATGGAGCGGCTGCTGCCCGAGATGGCCAAACGTCGCTTCAAGGTGACCGCCAACGCGGGCGGCGTGAATCCGCGCGCGTGCGCGCAGGCGGTGGCCGACGGCGCCCGGCGCGCCGGGCTGGCCGGCAAACTGAAGATCGGCGTGGTGACCGGCGACGATCTCCTGAGCCGCCTCGACGACCTGATCGCCCGCGGCCACGCGCTCGCCAATCTCGACACCGGCGAGCCCATCACGGCGGTGCGCGACAGGGTCCTGTCGGCCAACGCCTACGTCGGCGCCTGGCCGGTGGTGGACGCGCTGCGCCAGGGCGCCGACATCGTCATCACCGGGCGCGTCACCGACACGGGCCTTACGCTCGGACCGATGATCCACGAGTTCGGCTGGGCAGCCGACGCGTGGGACCGGCTCGCGGCCGGGACCGTCGCGGGTCATACGATCGAGTGCGGCGCGCAGTCCTCCGGCGGCAACTGCCTGGTGGATTGGGAGCACATTCCCGACCTCGCGAACGTCGGCTATCCCATCGTGGAAGCCGATCCCGATGGCTCGTTCGCGATCACCAAGCACCCGGGGACGGGCGGGCGCATCACCGTGCCCGGAGTCACGGAGCAGCTGGTGTATGAAATGGGCGACCCGCACGCCTACATCACACCCGATTGTGTGGCCGACTTCACCACGATCCAGCTGGCGCAGGCGGGGAAGGACCGCGTGCGGTTCTCAGGCATTCGCGGCCGTCCCGCGACCGACAAGCTCAAAGTCTCCCTCGCGTATTTCTACGGGTACAAAGCCGTGGGGACGCTGGTGTATGCATGGCCCGATGCCTATCGCAAAGCGCAGGCAGCCGATCGTGTGTTGCGGCGCCGGCTGGCGGACCTGGGGCTGCGCTTCGAGGCGATCCTCACGGAGTTCGTGGGCGTGGATGCGACGCACGGTCCGCTCGCGCTCGCCGCCGGAGCGGGGAACGACGCACCCGAAGTGCAGCTGCGCGTCGGCGTACGCTCCACCGACAAGGCCGCCGTCGAGCGGTTCACGCGCGAGATCGCACCACTGATTCTCAATGGGCCGCCGTCGGTCACCGGGTTCGCCGGGGGCCGGCCCAAGCCCGAGGAGATCGTGGCGTATTGGCCGGCACTGATCGACAAGAAGGAGGTGCAGCCGTGCGTCGAGCTGCTCGCCGTGTGAAGCCGCGCGGCCGCCGGGTGCAGCTCGTGACCCTGGCGCACGCCCGCTCGGGCGACAAGGGCGACACGGCCAACGTGGGTCTGATCGCGCTGCGCCCCAAGGACTACCCCCTGCTCGTGAAGCAGGTGACGGCGGCCCGCGTGGCGCGTCATCTTAAGGGGATGATTCGTGGCCCGGTGGAGCGCTTCGAGCTGCCCAACTTGCACGCGCTGAACTTCCTGCTGCACGGCGCGCTGGACGGCGGCGGCACGATCTCCCTCAAGACCGATGCCCAGGGGAAGGTGTTTTCCACGGCCTTGCTGCGGATGGAAATCGAGGTCACGCGATGAGCGAGCGGGTGACAGCGGCGCTGGCGGGAGGCGTGCTCACCGCCACCCTCAACCGGCCCGACAAGAAGAACGCCGTCGATACACCGATGATCGACGCGTTGCTGACCATGCTCGAGCGGGCCGACCTCGACGCCGCCGTCCGCGTGGTGGCGCTGCGCGGCGCCGGCAACGATTTCTGCGCCGGCATGGACCTGAACGAGCTGCTGGCGTCGGCCGACCAGAGCGTCGAGGAGAATCGCGGCGCGGCGCTGCATTTCGGCAGCGTGTTCGTGCAGATGCGGCGGCTGCCCAAGCCCATCGTGGCGCTGGTGCAGGGCCGTGCCCTCGCCGGTGGCTGCGGCCTCGCGACCGCGTGCGACATCGTGCTGGCCACTGAATCGGCGCAGTTCGGCTATCCCGAGGTGCAGCGCGGCTTCGTGCCGGCGCTGGTAATGAACCTGCTGAAGCGAGCGGTAGGCGAGAAGGTGGCGTTCGACCTCGCGGCCACCGGCCGCCTGCTCACGGCGAGCGAAGCCGCCGCCGTGGGGCTCATTTCGCGGGTGTACGAGGACTCGGACTTCGAGGAGCAGGCCGCCGAGGTGCTGCGCGAGCTGGCTGCCACGAGCGGCTCCGCCCTGGCGTTCACCAAGCAGCAGTTCTACGCGCTCGACGGGGTGCCCTTCGAAGACGGCATTCGGCTCTCGGCGGACGTCAACGCGGTGAGTCGCACCACGCCGGACTTCCGGGCCGCGCTCTCGGCCTTCCTCAAGAAGTGACGGGTCCCGCGGGAAAACGCCCGCCGGGCGATCCCCACAAGCTGCAACGCCCGGATCTCGCCGCCCAAATGGTGGCGGACATCCTCAAGCAGAAGATCGCCGACGTCACGGAGACCAAGGCGGCCGTGCGGGCTGCGCGGCCGCGGCGGCGCAACTGGAAGCGCTGGCTCGCCGTGTTGATCCCCGCGTTCTCCGCGCTCTCGGCCTGGAACCTCATCACGGCCGGTGCGGAGCCGCAGGTCTTCACGCCGGACGAGCTCGCCGCCTCGCTGCGGCTCAAGATCTACATCGCCGCGCAGGGGATCCGCGCCTTCCGCGACTCGGCCGGCACGCTGCCCGCCTCGCTGCAGCAGATCCGTATGGGTGATGACGGCCTCGCCTACGTGCGCTCCGACACCGTGTACGTCATCGTGGGCTCGGCGGGCGCGGTCCACCTCACATACCGCTCCAGCGACGACCTCAAGCCGTACGGCAGCGCCGCGCACACGTTGGCCCGGAAGCCCTCGTGAACCGCCGCGGCATGACCCTGATCGAGCTGCTCGTGGTGTTGCTCATCGTGGGCGTGCTCGCGAACATCGCGCTGCCGGCGATGACGATCATGGTCCGCAAGGCCGACGCGACGCACGTGATCGGGGACTTCAAGGCGGTGCGCGTGGCCGTGTTCGATTACTACGCCACCACGTCCGCCTATCCGGCGTCCACCAACTGGGGAGAAGTGCCGGGGGCGCTCAAGAACGAGCTGCCGCAGGGATTCACCTTCGAGTACAAGGGCGTGCAATACCGCTGGCAACGCTTCACGCTGCCGGACGGCATGCCGTCCGATCCGTCCCAAACCGTCCTGCTGGGCCTCGACGTGGAGACGAGCGACACCCACCTGCTGCAGACCATCAAGAATCTCTACAGGGGGCCGCTAGCCTTCGGCACGACCACCAGTGTGACGCTGGTTATCGAGTAGCACGCCCGCTAAGTTGCGACCTGCGCCGCCCGCAACGCGCGCCCCGCGGCGACCACCGCATTGCAGCACGCCCCACGTCCGGCCCAGCTGTTCACCGTCTTCGCGGGGCAGGACACCGACGCCACCGCGCGGGCGCGCGGCTACATGACGGGCTTTGCGCCGTCGTCGCCGTCGATCGCGCTGTTCAAGGACGGGCAGCTCGTCTACATGCTCGAGCGCCGCAACATCGAAGGCCGCGCTGCCGCCGACATCGCCCGGGACTTGACCGCCGCATTCGGCCGCCACTGCGATGGATGAGAACGCCAAGAAGCTGATCGTCGTGGGCGACCGTGTGCTGGTGACGCCGGAAGCGGGCGAGGAGCGCACCAGCGTCGGGTTGTATCTGCCGCCCACCGCGGTCGAGAGCCGGCAGGTCCAGGGCGGGCGCATCGTGGCGACCGGCCCCGGCACGCCGATGGCAGAGCCCACGAGCATGGATGAAGAGCCGTGGAAGATGCACAGCCCCGACGTGCGCTACGTGCCGATGCAGGCGCAGGCGGGCGACTACGCGCTGTTCTTCCGCAAAGCGGCGGTCGAGCTGACGTTCGAGGAAAAGACCTACCTCGTGGTGCCGCAGGCGGCGATTCTCGTCCTGGTGCGCGGCCGCCCCGGCCCTGAGTAAAAAAGCTACGCTGCGCGCTGTTTCGGCCCCGGTCCCCGCGACCGGGGCTTGTTGTTTTAGGGATGGCACTGTTCACGGGCGGACTCGCGCAGGCGCGAGCGGTTCTCACCGAACGCTTCGGCCTGCCGGGATTCCGGGTCGCGCAGCTCAAAGTCATTGGCCCGCTGCTCGCGGGGCGCGACGTGCTCGCCGTGCTGCCGACCGGAGCAGGGAAGTCGCTGTGTTATCAAGTCCCGGCGCTGCTCGCGGGCGGGCTCACGGTGGTCGTGTCGCCCTTGGTGTCGCTGATGCAGGATCAGGTGGCGACGCTGCGGCGGCGCGGCTTGCCCGCCGCCTACCTGAACTCCACGCTGTCACTGGAGCAACGCCGCGGCGTGACCGACGCCGTGCGCTCCGGCGCCGTGCGCCTGCTCTACTGCGCGCCGGAGCGCCTGGTGGGGTTGTGCCGCTGGCTGCGGGCGGCGGCTGTCCCGGTCTCGCTGCTGGCCGTGGACGAAGCGCACTGCGTCACGGAATGGGGCAATGAGTTCCGGCCGGCGTACCGGCGCCTGGGCGAATGCCGCTACATCCTGGGCCGGCCGCCGACGATCGCGTTGACCGGCAGTGCCACGCCCGCCACGCGCCGCGAGATCGTGGCCGTGCTGCGGCTGCCCGCGCCGCACATCGTCGTCACGTCGTTCGATCGAGCGAACCTGTCGTTTTGTGTCGAGCCGATCAAGAATGATCGCGCGCGGTTCGCGCGCCTGCGCGAGCTGCTGCGTCCCGGTGACGGCGCGAGCCTGATTTACGCCCCGACCCGCCGCCTCGCCGAGCTCGTGACCCGCGCCTTGCTGCGCCTCGGGGTGCGGGCGGCGCCGTACCACGCGGGACTCGCCGTGACCGTGCGGCGGATCGTCTTGCGGCGGTTTCTCTCCGGCGAGTCGCCCATCATCGTCGCGACGAGCGCCTTCGGCATGGGCATCGACAAGCCGGATGTACGCCGCGTGATCCATTGGGGCCCCTCGCGCTCCCTCGAGAGCTATTACCAGGAGGCGGGACGCGCCGGGCGGGACGGGGCCACCGCCCAGTGCGTTCTGCTCTGGCGGCCGCGGGACTTCACCTGGGGCGTGGCTCCCGCCATGCGCAGCTATGTGGAGCGGCGGCGCTGCCGGCGCCGGATGCTGCTGGAGTATTTCGGGGAGGTGTTGGAGCGGTGCGGGGGCTGTGACGTCTGCAAGTAGCCCTCTGCCGCCCCTTGCCGCCCTCTGCCGCCCTTATATTTCAGTATGCACGACTCGCTGTACTTCTCCGACCAGCACCTTCAGGTCCGCGACATGGTCCGCGATTTCGCGCGGAGCGTGGTCAAACCTTCGGCCCGCGCCTACGACCTGGAGAGCAAATTCCCCTGGGACAACGTCAAGCAGATGGCCGACCTCGGTCTGTTCGGCATTCCCTGGTCCGAGGAGCTCGGCGGTTCGGGGATGGACTACCTGTCCTACATCCTCGTGATCCACGAGATGGCCAAGGTCGATGCGAGTCACGCCATCACCATCAGCGCCCACACGACGCTCGGCACGTCGCCGATCGTCGACTTCGGCACGCCCGAGCAGAAAAAGAAGTACGTGCCGCTGCTCGCGACCGGCAAAGTGCTGGGCGGCTTCGGGCTCACCGAGCCCGGCGCGGGGTCGGATGCGGGCGGCACCAAGACGATGGCCGTCGACAAGGGCGACCACTACGTCTTGAACGGCTCCAAGATCTTCATCACCCACGCCGGAGTCGGGGAAGTCTTCGTCGTCACCGCGCGCACCGATCCCAAGGCGCCCAAGACCAACGGCATCACCGCGTTCATCGTCACGAAAGACACCTGCGACGTGGCCGAGGCGCAGCGCGTGGGGGTGGGCCACGATGCGGCGCTCGTGAAGATGGCGGGCGTGAAAGCGGGGAAGAAGGAAGACAAGCTGGGCTGGCGCGCGTCGGACACGCGCGAGCTGGTGTTCGAGGATGCGCCCGTCCCCAAAGAAAACGTGCTCGGTCCCGCGAACAACGGCTTCCGCCAGTTCCTGCATACGCTGGACGGCGGACGCATCGGCATCGGCGCGCTGGCCCTGGGCATCGCCGAGGGAGCGCTCGAGGAGTGTCTCACCTACACGGCGTCACGCAAGCAGTTCGGCCGCGCCATCGCGAGCTTCCAGGGTGTGCACTTCGCGCTGGCCGACATGGCCACCGAGATCGAGGCCGCCAAGCACCTCGTCTATCACGCCGCCTGGCTCAAGCAACACGGCCAGCCGTTCAAGCGCGAGGCCGCGATGGCGAAGTTGTACGCGTCGGAGCTGGCGATGCGGGCCACGATCAAAGCGGTGCAGCTGCACGGCGGGTACGGCTACACCACCGAGTACCCCGTGGAGCGGATGATGCGCGACGCCAAGATCTGCGAGATCGGCGAGGGCACGAGCGAGATTCAGCGCATCGTGATCGCGCGCCAGCTGCTGGGCGAGCTGATCGACTAGAGCTCCGGCGCCTGGTAAGGCGCGGGCTCGGCCGTCTTCTCCTCGGGGTGTGACAGCTCCTTGTGCAGGTGCTCGAGCAGCTCCAGCTGGCGCTGCTGCAGGTGCCACAGCTCGTGCCACTGCTTGTAGCGCAGGCCGTCGAGTTTGTCGTGCAGGTCGCGGATCTCGATTTCCGCCATCAGATTGATCTCGTAGTCCTGCTTCGCCTGCAGCCGGTCCTTTTCGGCCTGGCGGTTCTGGCTCATCATGATCACCGGCGCCTGCAGCGCGGCCAGGGTCGAGAGGATGAGGTTGAGCAGGATGAACGGGTAGGGGTCGAACGCGCGATGCGCGAGGACCCAGCCGTTGATCGCGATCCACACCGCGAGAATCCCGCCGAAGAGCAGAATGAACGTCCAGCTGCCGCCGAACTGCGCCACTTTGTCGGCGATGTGCTCGCCGAACGTCATCGTCATTTCGAATTCCTGGTGCACCAGCTTGCTCACGCGGCCGCGCCGCGCGATCTGCGTCACCAGCGACTTTTCCATCTCCGAAATCTTGGTGTACTCGTCCTCCAGGTAGCCGAGGAATTTCTTGGCGCGGTACTGCTCGCGGCAGGCGTTGCACACGCCGCGTTTGGCTGCCCACTCCGGCCGCTCGCGCTTGATCATCTCCACGAGCACCGGCTCGAGGTTGTTCGGGTTCACCAGCGTGCGCGCGTCCACAATCGTGTTGCAGAGCGAGCAGGCGACCTTGGGCATGGCGGCGCGTCTCCCGGTCAGGGCAGGTGCGTGGGCACGTGGAGGTTCTGCACGAGGAACGCCCAGCGATCGGCGGCTTCCTCGATGATCTTGCTGGTCGGCTTGCCGGCGCCGTGCCCGGCCTTGGTCTCGATGCGGATCAGCACGGGCGCGGGCCCGGCCTGCGCCGCCTGCAGCGCGGCCGCGAACTTGAACGAATGGCCCGGCACCACGCGATCATCGTGATCGGCCGTGGTGACGAGCGTCGCGGGATAGGCGGTGCCCGGGCGCAGGTTGTGGTACGGTGAGTACTTGTAGAGATAGGGGAATTGCGCCGCGCTGTCCGCCGAGCCGTATTCCGTCACCCACGCCCAGCCGATCGTGAACTTGTGGAAGCGCAGCATGTCCATCACGCCCACCGCCGGCAGCGCCGCGCCGAACAAGTCGGGCCGTTGGGTCAGGGCCGCGCCCACCAGCAGGCCGCCGTTCGACCCGCCGCCGATCGCCAGCTTGGGCGTGCTGGTATAGCCCTGAGCAATCAGGTACTCGGCGGCACCGATGAAGTCGTCGAACACGTTCTGTTTCTTGTCGTGCATCCCGGCTTCGTGCCACTCTTCGCCGTACTCGCCGCCGCCGCGCAGGTTCGGCACCGCGTACACCCCGCCCATCTCGAGCCACACCAGCACGCTGGGGCTGAACGCCGGCGTCAAACTGATGTCGAACCCGCCGTAGCCGTACAGATACGTCGGATTCCGGCCGTCCTTCGCGAGATCGCGCTTGTGGGTCACGAACATCGGGATGCGCGTCCCGTCCTTGCTCGGGTAGAACACCTGCTCCGTGACGTAGGCAGCCGGATCAAAGGCGAGTTGCGGTGCCTTGAACACCGCCGTCCGGCCGGTCGCGAAGTCGTGGCGGAAGATGGTCGTGGGATAGAGGAATGACGTGAACGAGAAGAACAACTCGGTATCGTGGCGCGACTCGGCCGACAGATCGCCCACCGCGCCGAGGGCGGGCAGGGTGACTTCCCCCTGGGGCCGGCCGTCGAGCGCGAACAGCTTGATCAATGAGTGCGCGTCGTGCAGCAACGTGAGGACGAAGGTATCATGCACCAGCACCAAGGTCTCGATGACGTCCGCGCCCTGCGGGATCACCTCGCGCCAGCGGGCGCGTGCGGGATCGCGCGTGTCGATCGCCACGAGACGCTTGCGCGGCGCCGCCAGATCGGTGAGAAAGTAGAACACGGGCCCGTCGTTCGCCGCGAAGCCGTAGCCCGCGTCGAAATCGTCGAGCAGCGCCACCGGCTGGGCCGCGACGTCGGGGTGTTGCGCGTCTTTGAGATCCATGAACGCCACGCGATTGCGGCGATCGGTGCCGAGCCACAGTGTGAGCACCACGTAGCGCCCGTCCTCGGTGACGCTCGCTCCGATGCCCCAGTCGGGGTGATCGGGCCGCTCGTACACCAGGCGGTCCTGCGCCTGATCGGTGCCCAGCTTGTGGTAATAGAGCTTGTGGTCGTGATTCACCGAGAGCATCGGATTGCCGCCCTCGGGAGTGGGATAGCGGCTGTAGAAAAACCCCGCGTTGTCGTGGGTCCAGGAAATGCCGGAGAACTTCACCCACTGCACGCGGTCGGTGCGATCCTTGCCCGTCGCCACCTCGCGGACGTGCACCTCGTTCCAGTCCGATCCGCTCACCGCCGTCGCATACGCCAGGTAACGCCCGTCGTCCGACAGCTCGAGCGTCGAGAGCGCGACGGTGCCGTCGGCGCTCAGCGTGTTGGGATCGAGCAACACCGCGGGCGGGGCCGTGAGCGCGCTTTGCGTGTACAGCACCGCCTGATTCTGCAGTCCGTCGTTCTTGAAGAAGAAATAGCGGCCCTTCTTCTTGAACGGCACGCCGTAGCGGGCATAGTCCCACAGGGCCGTGAGACGCCGGCGGATCGCGTCGCGCTGCGGGATGGCCGCGAGGTACGCGAACGACACCTGGTTTTCGGCCTCGACCCAGGCGCGGGTGTCGGCCGCGTCCACGTCTTCCAGCCAGCGATACGGATCGGGGACCTTGGTGCCGAAGTGATCGTCCACCACGTCGCCGCGCTTGGTCGGCGGATAGGTGAGCGTCTGAGCGGCGGCGGAGCGCGCCGCGGCAAGCGAAGCGAGCAGCAACATGGCGCGAAGAACGCGTGCCCTAGTCATTGGAATGCACTACGATACGCCCGATTGACGTAAGTCACAAGGGCGCTTAACTTTACCCTATGCATTGGACTGTGGCATCGCTGACGACGGTTTCGCGCCTCACCGCGCGGGCGTCGGGCGTGCCAGCCAATCGGGTGGTGGTGCTCCCCCCAAGCTCTTCCGACGGTTCGAGCTCCTGCTATACCAATCTCAGGATCCCGCACGGCTGTTTCCCCGACGGGATCGAGGGTTCTTGCTTTGAAGCGCGAGATTCTGATCTCCGGCAACACGCGGGAGACCCGCGTGGCCATTCTCGAGGACGACCGCCTTGTTGAACTGCTGGTCGATCGTCCCGACGCCCGCCGCATGGTGGGGGACATTTACCTCGGTAAGGTCGAGGCCGTGCTCCCCGGCATCCAGGCTGCCTTCCTCAACATCGGCACTGAAAAGAGCGCCTTTCTCCACGCCTCCGACCTGATCGAGGCGGACGAGGACGAGGACGAGGAGCCGGGCGAAGCCGACGATGAAGGTGACGAACCCGCCAACGGCAACGATGGCGGCGGTCACGGTGGTGGGGGCGGCCACGGCGGCGGCGGCGGTGGTGGCCGTTTCCGGCGCAAGGTGCCCAACATCGGCGACGAGCTGAAGCGCGGCGAAGCGCGCGTCGTCCAGGTCATCAAAGAGCCGATCAGCACGAAGGGCCCCCGTGTCACGGCGCAGGTTTCGCTCGCCGGCCGCTTCCTGGTCTACATGCCGTTCGCGTCCAAGGTCGGCGTGTCGCGCAAGATCGCCGACCGCGATCAGCGCGCCAAGCTGCGCGAGATGGTGGCGCGGCTCGTGCCCAAGGACGAAGGCGGCTGGATCATCCGCACCGTCGCCGACGATCTCACCGAAGACACCTGCAAGCGCGAGATCGACCACCTCTTCGGCCTCTGGAAGAAGGTGCAGCGCAAGGCCAAATCCGTGCGCGCGCCCGCGCTGTTACAGCGCGAGACCAGCCTCACGCGCAGCATCGTGCGCGACCTGTTCAGCGACAAAGTCGACTCGCTGCTGGTGGACTCGAAGACGCTGCACCACGAGATCGAGCAATACCTGAAGCAGATCGATCCCGACCTGCTGCAGCGCGTCAAGTTCTACCAGGGCGAGACGTCGCTGTTCCGAAGCGGCGCGCGAGGTGGCGCGGCAGCTGCGGCTGCGTGACATCGGCGGCATCATCGTGGTCGACTTCATCGACATGGAGACGCGCGGCAACCGCGACAAAGTCCTGCACGAGCTGCGCACCCACCTCGGCCGCGACCGGGCGCGCACCAAGGCGTTCGCCGTGTCCGAGCTGGGCTTGATCGAGATGACGCGGCAGCGGGTGCGGCCGTCGCTATGGCAGTCGATGACCACCGAATGTCCGACCTGCTCGGGGTCGGGACGCGTCTTCCGGCCCGAAGTGGTGGTCCGCCGCATGGAGCGGTCGTTGCGCCGCGCCGGCGCCGATCACAAGGAGCGGAAGCTGGCAGTGCGACTGCACCCTGAGGTGGCGCTGTACCTCGTGGAGCAGGAGCCTAACTTCTTGCGCCAGTTGGAGAAGGCGACCGGGCTCGAGCTCGAGGTCCGCGACGACCCGATGATGCGCCTGGACGAGTTCCGCATGATGGCGAAGCCCGCCGGGCGCGACGTGACCGAGCTGTACGCGGTGGCTTGACCGAAACCCAAGGCACCATTAGAGTTCCGCTCCCATGACCTACGCCATTTTCTCCGTCGGCGGCCAGCAATTCAAGGCCGAGCCTGGTCTGATTGTCCGGGTGCCGCTGCTCGAAGCCGAGCCGGGCGCCAAGGTGACGTTCGACCAGGTGCTGCTCACGAGCGACGGCAAGGACGTGACGACCGGCAAGCCGACGGTGAAGGGCGCCAAAGTGACGGCCGAAGTCGTGCGCCACGGCAAGGACAAGAAAGTGCGCATCTTCCGGTTCGCCCGCCGCACCGGGTATCGCCGGCATGCCGGGCATCGCCAGCAGTTCACCGAAGTGAAGATCGCCGACGTGAAGGTCGGCTGAGGACAGCATGGCTCATAAGAAGGGCGTCGGCTCCTCGCGCAACGGGCGCGACTCGAATCCCAAGTATCTGGGCGTGAAGCGCTTCGGCGGGGAATTCGTCACGTCCGGCACCATCATCGTGATCCAGCGCGGCACCAAGTTTCACCCCGGCACCAACGTGCGCCGCGCGTCGAACGACTCGCTCTTCTCGGTGGTGGACGGCGTGGTGAAGTTCGAGCATAAGGACAAGAAGCGGCTCAAGGTGAGTGTTTACCCGGCGCCGGTGAAGAACTAGACGGTAAAGGGCGGTAGGGGAATCACCCCACCGCCCTTTGTGTTGTTCGCTACCGTCTCCTACCGTCAGAAGTTCGGCGGCAGCTTCTTATACCTCTGCAGCAACTCCGTCTGCCGGCTCGTCAACGGAACCTCGTGTCCGCGAATGAACACGTGCTCCGCGCCGGTGGCGATCTCGAACGGGTCGCCTGACCAGACCACGACGTTCGCCACCTTGCCCGCATCGAGTGAGCCGTAGCGGTCGGCCACACCGAACGTCTCCGCGGGGGTGAGGGTCACGGCTCGCAGCGCCTGATCCCACGTCATTCCGAACGACACCGCGTTGCCCGCCTGCTGGCGGATGCGGCGCGAGTTGTGCGTGTCCACCTCGAGCAGCGAGACCTTCACGCCCGCCTTGGCGAGCAGCGCGGCGTTCTCATACCGAATGCCGAGGGCATCATAGGACGGGATGTTGTCCATCGGCTCGACCAGCACCGGCACGCCCGCCGCGGCGAACTCGCCCGCCATCTCCCAGCCCTCTGCCGCGCCAAAGACAATCAGCTTGAGCTTGTACTCGCGGCCGATCCGCAGCGCGGTACGCATGTCGCTCACGCGGTTGGCATAGACGATCAGCGGCAGCTGGCCGCGCAGCACCGGGAGCAGCGCCTCGAGCTCGGCGGCGGGCGCCGCGAGCTGCTGCATCTGGGCGCGCGAGTAGTCGGCCTTGCGCCGCGAATACTCGAGCGCGTCGTTGAACACGCGACGCAAGCGGCCGGCGACACCGGCGCGCGAATTGCCACCGGCGTCCTTACTCCCTTCCGACATGTCCACCACGATGCCGACGGGCGACTTCACGAGCATCTGCTCGATCGTGGTGCCGTCGAGATCGACCAGGACCGCCTGTCCCTGGATCCAGCCGCCGCCCGGCGCCGCCAGCGTCGTGGTCACGCCTTCCACCCGGGTGATGGCAATCAGGTTCGAGGCGGGGTTGATGCCTTCGGCCACATTGAACGACGCGGCGATGTCGCTGCCGCGCAGCGCGCCTTCGTTGTCACCGGGGACCGCCGAGATTTCGGTGAGTCCCATCTGGCCGGCGCCGTCGATCAACCCGGGCGTCACCCATTTGCCCGTGGCGTCGATCTTCGTGGCGTCGGCGGGGACCGTGACGTTGGCGCCGACCGCGACGATGCGGCCGTCGCGGATCAACACGGTCGCGTGCTCGATCTTGGGGCCGGACACGGGATACACCGTGCCGCCCGTGATCGCGATGGTTTGGGCCAGCAGGAACGCGATCATCGATCACTCCCGGGGGCGGGCTCTTGCCCCAGCTCGAAGTCGGACCGCGGCTGGTGCGCCGGATCGTTCCGGTCGTAGACCAGCCAGCCGTCGTTGTAGACCTGCATCGCTTTGGCGTAGACGGAGAACGGATCGGCGCTCCACAGCACCACGTCCGCCATCTTGCCGGGCTCGAGCGTGCCGGTGATCGAATCGATCCCCAGCACCCACGCGGGATTCGCCGTCATCCAGCGCAACGCCTGGTCGCGCGTGATCGGGATGCCGGCGCGAATGCCCGCATACATCGCTTTCGACACTTCCTGGTTGAGGCGCTGGATGCCGCCGGGATCGTCGGAGTGGATCGTGGCCCGCGCGCCCGCCTGCTGCACCAACGCCAGGTTCTGCTGCACGCCGTCCATCGCCTCTTCCTTGAATCCCCACCAGTCCGCCCACATCGCCGCCGCCACGCCGTTCGCGGCGAGCAGGTCGGCGACCTTGTACGCCTCGACGGCATGGTGGAACGCGCGGATGTGGAACCCGAACTCGCGGGCCAGGTCCATCATCTGGGCCATTTCGTCGGCACGATAGCAGTGGTTCTGAACGAGAATGTGCCCCCGCAGCACCTCGGCGAGCGTCTCGAGTCGCAGGTTGCGGCCCGGCTGGTCGCCTTGATGATCCTTGTTCCACTTGTCCCAGCGGCGGCGGTAGTCCTCGGCGGCGATGAACGCCGCGCGATAGCCCGCCATGTTGCCCATGCGGGTCGAGGGGCCGCCGCGATTGCCGTAGACCCGCTTGGGATTCTCGCCGCAGGCCATCTTCAGACCGTAGGGCGCGTTGGGAAACTTCATGCCCTGCACGGTGCGTGAGGGCACCAGCTTCAGCACCGCCGAGCGGCCGCCGATCAGATTGGCGGAGCCGGGGAGCGCCTGGATCGTGGTGACGCCGCCAGCGATGGCGAGCGGAATCTGCGGGTCCTGCGGCCAGAACGAGTGCTCCGCCCAGACCTCTGCGGTCACCGGATTGGTCGCCTCGTTGCCGTCGGACTCCGCGTCGGTGCCGGGCGCCGCGTACACGCCGAGGTGCGAGTGCACGTCGATGAGGCCCGGCGTCACGAACTTGCCGGTGCCGTCGACCACGATCGCGTCGGCCGGAGCCTGCACGCTCGCGCCCACCGCGACGATGCGGCCGTCCTTGAACAGGATCGAGCCGTTGGCGATTTCCTGGCCGGCCGCGGTCATGATCGTCGCGTTCTTGATGAGCACCGGCGCATTGGCATGCCGCTGGTACGTAGACGGGTACTGCGGCCGGTCGACGCTGCTCGAGTCGGCGCTGGCCGGCGCGGCGGATTTGTTGCCCGTCGCCGGCGCCGGCTGCTGTTGCTGGGCCGGGCGGGCGCCCGCCGAGGCGCACGCGGCCGCCAGGACGAGCAGAGTGGCGAGACTCACACGCATGGGTGTTGCCTCCTGGGAGATCACTTCACCAGCTCGAACGAAATCGGTGTGCCGACAAATTCGATGCGCACGATACGGCGCGGCGTTTGCCGCGTCAGGTGCATCACCACCGTGCCCTGGCCGCCGGACACCTCGACGCGGTAGGCGGCGAACTTGCCCGCCGGCACCGTGACCGTGTCGAGGCCTGCGACCTTGAACTGCATCAAGCCGGCACGCCCGGCGTCGCCCGAGAAGACGTTGAGGTTGACGGTCTTGTTGGGGGCGAGAGCCAGGGCCGGGACGATCACATGCAAGGCGCCTTCGTCGTACGTGCCCGCCGCGACCGTCGTGTCCACGTCCACCGTGGTGGGCGTGCCCGTTTGTTGCGGCGAAACGATGCGACCCTTCACGCGCCCGCCGCCGTAGGTCAGATGCGTCTCGCTGGCCTGGCCTTGTGTCGTGCCGCTCACGTCGGCCTGGGTGACGGACCAGTCCGCGGGGGCGAAATGAATCGTGCTCAGGCGGTGCAGGGCACCGCCGCCGAGGTCGAGGGTCGCGCGGAAGACGATCGAATCCCCGGTGATCACGGTGGTGGTCGTCTGGTAGCCGACGGGCCGGCCCTGGGCCAGCGCCTGAAAGCTGTCCGAGCGAGCCACGAGCTGCGCGTGATCCAGCACCGGCACGCCGGCGGTCGGGTGGAGGTCGCCCAGCGTCAGCGGCTTGCCATCCACATCCACCAGACGGACCGGCGCGATGGCGCTGAGCTTGTCGTACAGCGCCTCGGCATCACCCACGACGACGATCGTCATTGCGTTGCGCTTGATCACGCGTTGCGCCGCGATCCGCGCCTGCGCTCCCGTTACGGCATTGAGCCGCTCGCGGTAGCGCTGTAGGTAGTCCCCGGGCAAACCCAGCAGCCGCGCGTTGGCGAGCTGCGAAGCGATCTGACTCGGTGTCTCGATCACGAGCGGGAACGCGCCCACCAGGAAGCCCTTCGAGCCGACCAGCTCCGAGTCCGGCGGCAGCTCGGTGCGCATGCGGTCGAGCTGGTGCAGCAGCTCCTTGAGGGCGCTGTCCGCCACGGCGGTGCGCGTTTCGGCGGTCGCCTGGAAGTATCCCACGCCGCGATGCCGCCGCAACACCGCGTACGACCCGTATGTCCAGCCGTGCTGCTCGCGGAGAATAAGGAAAAGCCGCGAGTCGGCGCCGCCGCCCAGGATCTGGCTGGCGATGCGCGCGGCGTAGTAGCCGGAGTCCGTGGGACCGAACGTCAAGTTGCCGGCGACGATGTTCGCCTGGACCGAGCCGGCCCGGTGCACCAGCAGGATATCGGTGCTGCGTTTGGTGCTCACCGCGGCCGGCGTGACCACCGCCGGCGCGGCGCCGGTCCAACCGGAGAACGCCTTGAGGGCGAGCGCCTTCGCCTGCGCCATGGTGACGTCGCCCGCCACCACGAGCAGGGCGCCCGCGGGCCTGAGCCGAGTGGCGGCGAAGCGCGCCACGTCGGCCCGGGTGATCGCGTGATAGCTGTCGGGGCTCGGACTGCGGCCGTACGGATGCCGGCCGTAGATCTCGCGGGAGAAGAAGCGTCCCGCCACCTCACCCGGATCGGACAACGCCAGCTGCAGCGCCGAAAGCGCTCGCGTGCGCGACAGCTCCACTTCGGGCGCGGGGAAGGTGGGGCGCCGCACCACGTCGCCGACCAACTGGAACGCGAGCGGCAGCTGATCGCTCAGCACGTCGGCCGAGACGGTGAGGAAGTCGTCGTCCGCCCCGGCGCCGAGCGAGCCGCCCACGCCTTCGATGGTGGACGCGAGCTGCTCGGCGGTGCGCGTGCCGGCGCCTTTGGTCAGTAAGTCAGCGGTGAGGGCGGAGAGCCCCTCTTTGCCGGCTGGGTCGTACAAGGCGCCCGCGCGGAACGCGATCGTCACCGACGCGACCGGCTGCTCGTGGTGGGCGACCACGATCAACGTCATGCCATTGGGCAGCAGCGCCTGCTCGAAGGGCGGGAATCGCACCGGCGCGAGGGGCGCCGGGGCCGGGGGGTGAGCCGGGAACGAGTCCTGGGCGGTCAGCCGGCCGGGCGGGCAGGCGGCCAGGAGCACCGCCAGCGCCACCACACGGCCCGCCAGCCCGCCGGCCCGCCAGCCCGGCTTCACTGTCCACCTCCCGACTGCGCCGCCGCAGGTTTGACGAGCACCACCAGCACGTTGGCGGGGTCGAGATACTTCGCGGCCACGCGCCGGATGTCGTCCACGCTCACCCCCAACAGCGCGGTCAGGTCGGTATTGATCTCGCCGATCGACGCGTGAAACAAATCGTAGTGATGCAATTCTTCCGCCTTGTCGATCGTCGTCTCGCGGCCATGCACGAAACCCGCGCGCACGGTGTTCTTGGCCTTGGTGAGCTCGTCGGCCGACACGCCGCGCGCGCGGATGCTGTCCACCTGCGCCGCGAGCAGCGTGTCCACCCGATCGATGCCCACTCCCTGATTGGAGATGCCGAACACGACGAATACGCCGGGACCGCGGCGCACGCTCGGCACGAAGCTGCCCGCCTGGACCGCCGCCTGATCGTGGCGCACCACGGACACGTTGAGCCGCGAGCTCTCGCCCTGTCCCAGGATGATGTTGAGCAGCTCGAGCGCCGGCGTGTCGGCGTCGCTGTGCTGGGGAATCCGGTAGAAGCGGATCGAGGCCGGCAGATTGGCGTGCGCGTCGGGCACTGAGACGGTGCGCGGCCCCGGCGCGACCTTCCACGTGCAGGTCACGGGCGCTGCCGCGGCGTGGCGCGGGATCGAGGCGAAATACTGCGTGACCAAGCGCTGCAGCTCGGCGGGCTGGAAGTCGCCCACCACCGCGATGGTGGCGTTGTTGGGTGCGTAATACGTGTCGAAGAACGCCTGCACATCCGCCACCTTGGCGGAGTCGAGGTCGTCCATCGAGCCGATGACGGTGTGCGAGTAGGGAAAGCACGCGGTGCTGTCGAACGGCCACGTGGTGCCGTCCTGGAAAGCCGCGGCGTAGGGCTGATTGTCCACGCCCAGCCGCCGCTCCTCTTTCACCGTCTGGCGCTGGTTCTCGAAGTTGTCCTGCGTGATCGCAAGCGAGCGCATGCGGTCGGCCTCGAGCCACAGCGCGAGGTTGAGGCGGTTGGACGGCACGGTCTCGTAGAAGTTGGTGCGCTCTTCGGTGGTGCTGCCGTTGACGTTGCCGCCGGCGCGCTCGACCAGCTGCAGGTGCTCCGACTTCTTCACGTGGGCCGAGCCCTGGAACATCATGTGCTCGAACAGGTGGGCGAACCCGGAGCGGCCGGCGCGCTCGTTGCGCGAGCCGGTGTTGTACCACACATCCACACTCACGATCGGCGTCGAATGGTCTTCCGAGTAGATCACCCGGAGGCCATTGGCGAGCGCGAACGTGTCGTAGGTGATGCGGCCGGACTGTGCCGCGAGCGGCGCACCGCCGGCAGCGAGACCTGCCACAACTAGGATGATCGCCCTTGACCACTCGTCGCGGCGCCGTGCGGCTCACGTACAACCGCAGCCCGCCCGTGACGAGCGGCAACACCGCGAACTGGCCCGCGGGCACCTGAATCGTCCGTGGCGCCTCGGCCACCACCCGGTAGGTCTCGATCGAGTCGCCGAATTCGGTGTAACCCCGGCCCGCGAGGGTGTCGCCCGCCGACACGGTGAGCCCCGGGGCCGCAAACCATTGATAGTTGGACCACGCCACCCCGGCGCGGAGTTGCACGTGGATCGGCGCGATGGTAACCCCGGTCTTGCGGCCGGCGGCCCGGCGCCGGCCTTCCACGCGGCCGTCCTTCACCTCGAGATCGTGCTCGACCATCACGGTGTCGTTCTGCGGCGCGAACGATTCGACATGGTGGAACAACGACAGCGGCGCGCCGGTCAGGCGGTCGGCCACCACGCGCAGGTGTTCGGAGTCGGCGGGCTCCAGCTCCGACGCGGCGGTGAACACGACCTGCTGGCCGGTTTCCGCGGACGTCACCTCATACTGCCAGACGGCCCAGCCACGCACCGCGCCGCGCACGCGGAAGACGAACGAGTCGCGCGTGACGGGCAGGGCGGTGAGGTCATAGCGCAGCGGTTTGACGGGTGGCCGGGACGCCTGGGCCAGCGCGTTAGGGGCGAGCAGGAAGCAAAGCCAGCGCATTGCCCTCCAAAATGGCCTGCCGGTGTTCGTCCGAGAGCGGGAGGGTCAGGAACTGGTCGATGTTCTGTCGCAGATCCTTCACGCCCGGGCTGGGCCAGTCGGTGCCCCACAGCGCCCGATCCGCCACCTCGGCGAGGCGGGGAAAGTACTCCAGCAAGCGCGCGGGCGGAATGCCGGAGAGGTCGAGCCACACGTGGCGGTGACGTCGCAGAATGAAGAACGCCTCTTCCATGTACAGCGGTCGGCCGCCGTGAGCCATCAGAATGCGCAGCTCCGGGAAATCGATGGCGACGTCGTCCAGCTCCATCGGATTGCCGTACTTGGAGCGCGCGCCCGGAAAAATGCTGGTGCCGGTGTGCACCATCACCGGCAGGCCGCGCTGTTCGCAGCGCCGGTAGATGGCGCCCAGCGCGTCGAGGCCTTCGGTGTAGGCGTTGGCGGGGAACTTCTGGTGCGGCGGGTGGATCTTGAGCACGCGAATCCCCAGATCCACCAGCTTGTCCACGTCGCCTGCCGGATCGCGCGTCACGCGCGGATGAACGCCGCCATAGGGCAGCAGCCGCTCGGGGTTAGCGCGGGCATACTTGGCGGCGAAAGTGTTGGTGGTGTCGTTAAAACCCATCACGTCGGGACTGGGATAGTTCACCAGCCCCGCGCGCCACACGCCGGCGCGGTCCATCACCTCGAGCAGGGCTTTGGGGTCGTCCATGATCGCGAGCAGGAAGTCCCAATGGTCTTCCTTGCCGCGGCGCATCGACTCCTGCACGTGCGGCAGCATGTCGCGCCACGGCTGGATGTGGATGTGGACGTCGGTGATGCGCGTCAGGCGCTCCAGGTGTAGAACCCCTTTCCCGTCTTTTTCCCCAGCTCGCCGGCCTTGACCTTGTCGCGCAGGATCTTCGGCGGCTCGTAGTGCGGCGCGCCCAGCGTCTTGTGCAGGTGTTCCGCGATCGCCAGCCGCACGTCGAGCCCCACCAGATCGGTGAGCTTGAGCGGGCCCATCGGGTGGTTGTAGCCCAGCTCCATCGCCTTGTCGATGTCCTCGGCCGACGCCACGCCCTGCTCGAGCATGCGCATGGCTTCGAGCCCCAGGACAACGCCGAGTCGTGAAGATGCGAAGCCCGGCGAATCGCGCACGACGATGGGCTCTTTGCCGAGGAACCGCGCGAACGCGGTGGCGCGGTCGATGGCGTCGCGTCCCAGCTTCGGGTGCGTCACGACTTCGACCAGCTTCATGGCGTGCACGGGATTGAAGAAGTGCACGCCGACGCAGCGGCCCGGATCCTGTAACGCGCCCGCGATGTCGGCGATCGAGAGCGACGACGTGTTGGACGCGAGCAGCGCGCCCTTGGGCGCTTCACGCTCCACCTGCGCCAGCAGCCGCTGCTTGACCTTGAGCTGCTCCACGACGGCTTCGACCACGACGTCGGCCTCCGCCACGGCGGCCGCGGCGTCGGGCTCCGTGCGCAAGCGGCCGCGGATCTTCGCCGCGTCGGCGTCGGTGAGCTTGCCGCGCTTCATGCCGCCCGCGAGTAGCCCGTCGATCTTGCTCCAGGCCAGCTCCAGCGCGGCCGCATCGCTGTCGGTCAAGGTCACGGCGCACCCCACGAGTGCCGCGGCATACGCGATGCCGTGCCCCATGGTGCCTGCGCCGATGACGGTGATGCGGGCGGCGACGGTCACGCCGCTTCGTCCACGATGGCGCGCGCCACGTCGGGGAAGTTGGTGCAGATGCCGTCCACACCGAGCTCCACCAGCCGCTTGATATCCTCCGCCTCGTTCGCGGTCCAGCCGAAGAGGCGGCAGTCGGCCGTGTGAATCGCATCGACCAATGCGGCGTCGATCAGACTCTGGTCCTCCCACAAGGTGTGGGCGCCGGTGTCTTCGAGCTCCTCCAGCGGCCGGACCGGATACGATGCGATGAGAATACCGCGCGCCATTTTGGGGCGGGCGAACCCGAGGCGGCTGACGATGCGGTGATCGAAGCTGTGCACCGCGTAGCGGTCCTTGGCGCCTTTGTCGAGCGCGGCATAGAGCACGCCGTCGAACTGCTGCGGCAGCGATTTCACTTCCACGAACACCTGCAGCGGGGCGGGGATGGCCGCGAGCGCCTCGTCGAGCGTGGGGATCGGCTCGCCGTTGGGGAGGTGCAGGGCGCCGACCTGCTTGGCGTTGGAACGCGTGATGTGGGTGTGGTTGATCGCTTCGTCGTGGTGGACGAACAGCATGCCGTCCTTCGTGGCATGGATGTCGAGCTCGACGCCGTCGGCGCCGCGCGGCTGCGCCGCCCGGAACGCGGCGAGCGAGTTCTCGTACTCGTACGCCGACGCGCCGCGATGGGCGATGACGAGAGGCTTGCTCACTGCAGCAGGCTGTCCGCCTTCTTCGCCTCGATCCAATCCGGCTCTTTCTCGATGTCGTGCACCACCGCGATGTCCTGTGGACGGGGCAACACCGACTCGAGGTAGGCCGGGTATTTCGCGGCGTCGAGCGGCTGGCCGTCCACGTCGAAGTGCTGGTGGGCGTACAGCCCGATGCGCCGGTTGAAGGTGAGCTCCGGCACCTTGAGCTGCCGCTCGCGCTCGGGGATGAACATGTTGAGCCGCTCGATCAGCTTCACGATCTCCTGGCGGTACAGCCCGCGGGCGTACTCGTTGAGCTTGGCCTTGTCCGGCTCACCGCTGCTCTCGCGCTCGTCGTAGCGGCCCTTCAGGCCCCAGACGTACGCCCAGTGGGCCGACGACGACGCGTCGGTGCCGAACAGATCGAACGCCGTGGGGATCCACTTATAAAAGAAGCGCTGGATCACCTCGGGCGGCATCTTGCCGGCTTTCACGATGCGCAGCAGGCCGTTGTTGCCGGTGCCCAGGTGGAATGATTCCTCCTTGAGCATCGGGCCCATGGAGCGCGCCAGCGGATCGAAGGCCGAGACCGACAGCATCTTGAGCTGGAACTTGCCGTCGCGGTCGATGAACTGCGTGTAGGTGAAGAAGTCGAGCCAGTTGTCGACGATCTCGTTGAACGAGCCGAGCAGCCGCTCGCCCTCGTCGGCGCGGCGCTCCAGCAGCTTGGCCGCCTCGCGCTTGCCCTCGTCGCCGAAGTGCGTGCACAGCAGGTATGACATCTGCCACCCGTGGCGCATCTCCTCCGTCATCACGCGCTGCAAGGAGAGCAGATCGTAGTCCGACGGCGCGTGGTGCAGCAGGTTGCGCTGCTGCTCTACCGAGGCGAACTCCGTGTCGCCCTGGTAGACGATGAGGTTGAGCAACGCATCGCGGATGCGCTGGTCGGGGATGTGCATCACCGTGGGCCATTTGCGCTGACCTTTGTAATGCCCGAACTCGATGTGCGGCACTTCGGGATCGCCGAACTTGGCGTCGAAGTTGAACTCGCGTAGCGCCCCCGACGGCAGGCCGATCGAGTCCTGCCAGTAGCGGAAGTAGTCGATCCAGTCGTCGAAGTTGCCCAGCTTGCGAACCATGTCAGCGACTCCTCTTGGAAAGGGACAGCGCGATCCGCTCCTGCGCGTCCGCTGTGGCGAACAATTCGTGTTGCGTCGCGATCTCCCAGTCGAGCATGGCCTCGAGCGACGCCGCCCCGCTCTTATACACGCCTGCCTTGGCCCGCCGCACAGCGAGCGGCGGCTGCGCGGCCCAGGTCGCAGCCAAGCCTTGCGCTTCTGCCGCGAGACGATCCGCCGGCACCACGCGGTCGAACACCCCCAACCCCAGCGCCTCCGCGGCCGGAATCATGCGCGCGCTCCACATCAGCTCCAGCGCTTTCGCCGGGCCCACCAGGTGCGGTAGGAACCAGCTGCCGCCCCAGTCGGGCGCGAGGCCGAGCTTCGCGAACACCTGGCCGATTTGTGCCTGGTCCGACGCGATGCGGTAGTCGCAGGCGAGCGCCAGATTGGCGCCGCCGCCCGCCGCCGCGCCGTTCACCGCGGCGAGCACCGGTTGCGGCGCGCCGCGCAGCAACAGGGCGATCGTCTTGCCCGCCGCGACCAGCGCGTCGCCCTCGGCGCCCAGGACGTTCAGGTCGGCGCCGGCGCAGAAGGCGCGCCCGGCCCCGGTGAGCACGATCACGCGCACCGCATCCGCGCCCGTCAGCATACGCAGGGCTTCGATCAGCTCGTCGCACAGCGCCCGGTTCAGGGCGTTGAGCTTGTCGGGGCGGTTGAGCGTGACCGTGCCGATGCCGCCCGCGATGTCCACCATCACCGCGTCGTAGGCGGCCATCAGGCGCGCTCCACGATCATCGCGATGCCTTGGCCCACGCCGATGCACATCGTCGCGAGACCGAAGCGCCCACCCGTGCGACGCAGCGCGTGCACCAGGGTGGTAAGGATCCGTGCACCCGTCGAGCCCAACGGATGCCCGATCGCGATGGCGCCGCCGTAGATGTTGACCCTGGCCGGATCCAGCTTCAGCTCGCGGATGCAGGCGATCGCCTGCGAGGCGAACGCTTCGTTCAACTCGACGAGATCGATCTGGTCGATCGTGAGCCCGGCGCGCTTCAAGACCTTCTGGGTTGCGGGAATTGGTCCGAGGCCCATGACACTCGGGTCCACGCCGGCAACCGCGGTGGCGACGATGCGTGCGAGCGGCTTGCTGGCTTTCGTCGTGACGAGGAGCGCCGCAGCGCCGTCGTTTATGCCACTCGAGCTGCCCGCCGTCACCGTGCCGTCCGCTCGGAACGCCGGTTTGAGCTGCCGTCGGGCAGCGTCACCGCCACGAGTTCGTCGGTGAAGACGCAGTCCGTAAGAGCCTTGGCCGCGCGGCGCTGGCTCTCGAGCGCGAACGCATCCTGCTCCTGGCGGCCGATTTTGTACTGCGCGGCGACGACCTCGGCCGTCTCGCCCAGGGAGATGGTCCAGTCCTTCTTGAAGCGGGGATTGGTGAAGCGCCAGCCCACGGTCGTGTCGGCCACCTCGGGCGTCTTGCGGGTCCACGGCTCGCCCGATTTGAGGGTGACATACGGCGCGCGCGTCATGTTCTCGACGCCGCCCGCGATGAACGTCTCGCCTTCGCCCGCCTTGATCGCCTGCGCCGCGCTGGCGACGGCCTGCAACCCCGAACCGCACAGGCGATTGACGGTTTGGCCTGGCACTGCGACGGGCAGGCCAGCCAACAGCAGCGCCATGCGCGCCACGTTGCGGTTGTCTTCGCCCGCCTGGTTGGTGCAGCCGAAGATCACGTCGTCGATGGTCGCGGGATCGACACCCGAGCGCTCCACGATTGCCTTGATCGGCACGGCCGCGAGATCGTCCGCGCGGATCCCCGCGAGCGACCCGCCGTGCTTGCCGACGGGCGTGCGCAGCGCCGCACTGATGTACGCTTCGCTCACAGCCCGACCCACACCGTCTTGGTCTCCAAGTATCCGTCGAGGGCGTCCGCGCCCAGGTCGCGGCCGAAGCCCGACGCCTTGAAGCCGCCGAACGGCGCGCCCGCGTCGTAGTAGTTGTACGAGTTGATCCACACGGTGCCGGCGCGGATCGCGCGAGCCGCGCGGTGCGCCTTCTGGATGTCTTTCGTCCAGATGCCGGCCGCGAGACCGTAAATCGTGCGATTGGCGAGCGCCACACCCTGCTCGAAGTCGTCGAAGGACAGCACGGCAAGCACCGGCCCGAAGATTTCTTCGCGCGCGATGGTCATCTCGGGTGCGACCTTGTCGAACACCGTCGCCTCGACGAAGTAGCCTTTGCCGTTGGCCTGCGCGGCCTTGCCACCCGCCACCAGCGCCGCGCCTTCGTCCACACCCTTCTTGATATAGCCCAGGACGGTGTCCTGTTGCTTCTTCGAGACCAGCGCCCCCAGCCGCGTGTTCTTGTCGAGCGGATCGCCGACCGTGAGCTTCTTGGCGCTCGCGGCGAGCTGTTCCACCACCTGATCGTGGACGCTCGCCTCGACCAACAACCGCGAGCCCGCGGCGCAGACTTCACCCTTGCCGTAGAAAATGCCGGTCTGGGCGCCGCGTACGGCGGCCTTCAGGTCGGCATCCGCGAAAATGACATTGGGACTCTTGCCGCCCAGCTCGAGCGTCAGCCGCTTATTGGTCTCGGCGGCCATCTTCATGATCTGCCGGCCGACCTCCGTCGATCCGGTGAAGGAGATCTTGTCGACGTCGGGATGGCGCACCAGCGCCGCGCCCGCCGACGAGCCGCCGCCCGCCACCACGTTGAACGCGCCCGGCGGGAAGCCCGCCTCGAGGGCAATCTCGGCGAAGAGCAGGGCAGTGAGCGGCGTTTCGGACGCCGGCTTGAGGATCACCGTGCAGCCCGCCGCGAGGGCCGGGGAAAACTTCCAGCTGGCGATGTTGAGCGGGAAATTCCACGGCACGATCGCCCCCACCACGCCCACCGGCTCGCGCAGCGTGTAGGCAAAGAACGGCCCGTCCACCGGCAGCGTGTCGCCCGTGATCTTGTCGGCCCAGCCCGCGTAGTAGCGCAGGGTGTTGGCGGTGAGGGTCAGCTCGATCTTCGACTCGAACAGCGTTTTCCCGTTGTGGGCCGTTTCGAGCCGAGCGAACTCGTCGAGGCGCGCCTCGAGCAGGTCCGCTGCTTTGAACAGCATTCGGCCGCGCTGCCGCGCCGACGTGCCCCGCCACGCGTCCGAATCGAAGCAGGCCCGCGCCGCCGCGACCGCGTTGTCCACGTCGGCCGCGTCGCCCAGGGCCACCTGCGCGATCACTTCCTCGGTCGCCGGATTGGTGACCGGGAAGCGCTTGCCCGAGGCGGCGGGCCGCCACTCGTTATTAATGAAGAGATCGGTTCGCACCGTCTGCGTCACTTTCCCTTGAAGTCGGCCACGCGCTTCTCGTTGTAGGCGGCGATGCCTTCCTTGGCATCTTCGCTCTGGAACAGCTGTTGCTGCAGCTCGCGCTCGATCGCCAGCGCTGATTCGAACGGCACTTCGGCGCCCGACTGCACGGCGCGCTTGATCAGGCCCACCGCTTTGGAGGCTTTGTGGGGCGGACAGAACTGCTTGGCGTAGAGCAACACCGCCTCCCAGTAGCCGTCGGCCGGAAAGATCTCATTGACCATCCCCAGCTCCTTGGCGCGGTCGAACGAGAACGTCTCGCCCTTGACCATCATTTCGATCGCCAGCGACTTGCCCACCAGGCGGGCCAAGCGCTGCGTGCCGCCGGTGCCGGGGAGCACGCCCAAGTTCACCTCGGGCAGCCCGATCTTGCCGGCGTTCTCCTTGGCGAGGCGCAGGTCGCAGGCCATCGCGATCTCCAGGCCGCCGCCCACGGTGTGGCCATTGAGCGCGGCGATGGTGAGCTTGGGCGTCTGCTCCAGGCGGTTGAGCGTCTCGTTGGCGTGCAGGCAGAAGAAATACTTGAAGCGCGGCGTCACCTTATTGAGCATCGCGATGTTGGCGCCCGCCGAAAAGAACTTCTCGCCATGGCCGCGCAGCAGCATCACGTGCACGCCGTCGTCGAAGCGCGCCTTCAGGATCGCTTCGTCCAACTGGTGCATCATTTCGAAGGTGTACGTGTTGGCGGGCGGATCGTTCAACTCGATGATCGCGAGCCCGTCCTCCACGCGGTAGTCGATGAGCGTCTTCACCTGGGGTTCCGTCATGGTCGCCATTGCGAGTCAGCCTCCGTGTACCGTGGAACGGGCCTCGGCAAACCCGCCGAGGAAGATGCGCGCGATCAGATCCGCGAGCCGCTGCGGATCGATCTCGCCCGCGGGGTCGTACCAGTTGTAAATCCAGTTCATCATGCCGAAGAGCGCGTACGCGGCGGCACTGCGATCCACCGCTCGTTCGTCGGGGGATGCGTCCTTGAGCAGTTTCTCCAGCAGATCGACGTAGTGCCGCTTGATGGCGTTGACGCGGCGTTGGCCCACGCCCGTGAGCGAGTTGGCCTCGTGCGACAGCACTTTCATCTCGGCCATGTGCGCCGCGAAGAAGGCCACGTGATGCCGGATGAACGCCTTGAGCCGCTCGCCGGCGTCGGTCTCGGGGGCGATCGCCGCCTTGGCGCCCTCCAGCACCTGGGTGAAGCAGCGCTCCTGAATGAGGTGGAGCAGCTCTTCTTTGCCCTTCACGTAGTAGTAGATACCGGCGAGCGAGACGCCGCTGGCGGCGGCCAGGTCGCGCATACTGGTCGCGTGGTAGCTCCGCTCCGCGAACACGCGGGCGGCAGCGGCCAGCAGGGCATCGAGGCGTTCGTCGTAAGGACGCATGGCTCCGGATTCGAACGAACGTTCGAACCTAACAATGGGCGGCAAGAGGCGGCAAGAGGCGGCAACGCCCATTGCCGCCTTAATATCCAAGCGTCCTTCTCGTCCACCCTCGGAGCCCATGGCCCAACCCCAGCCCCTCGCCGCGCCGACCGATGCGGCGCTGATTGCCGCGTGGCAGCGCGGGGACGAACAGGCGGCGGCCGAGCTGGTAAGGCGGCATGCCCGCACGCTGGCGCGTTTTCTCGCGGGGGCGGGGGCACAGGAAGCGGACCTGGACGATCTGGTGCAGGACACGTTCATCCGGGCGTTCCGCTCGATCGCCCGATTTCGCGGGGACTGTCAGTTTCGCACGTGGTTATTGACCATCGGCGGCAACGTCTTGAAGGATGCCGGGCGGCGTGCCGGGCGATCCAAGGTGATTCCGCTCGCTGAAGACTTCGCTACCACGGACGGCGACCCCCACGCCGAGGCCGAAGCCGGGGAAGCGGCCGACCGGTTGCGCGACGAGCTGGGGCGGCTGCCGCGGATGCAGCGCGAGGTGTTCCTGTTGCGGGCGCAGCACGGGCTCGACTACGGCGAGATCGCGGCGGCGTTGGGGACGACGGCAGGAGCAGCACGGGTGCACTATCATCACGCGCAGAAGCGCTTGCGGGAGAGTCTCACATGAAGCCGCACGAAATCGAAGATCCGAAACTGCAGGAGCTGGCGCGTAAGCTGGGCGCGCAGGCCGGCGAGCGGCTCGACGTCGAGCGGACGGCACAGGCGGTGTTGGCCGGGCTGCGGCGACCGGCGCGCGAGCAGACCTGGCTCGTGTGGACGCACGTCGCGTGGGTACGCGCCGCGGCGACGGTCGTGTTGCTCATGGGGATCGGCGTCGTCATGCAGCCGCGGACCGAGCCGCTGCGCGGCGCCTGGGAAAACCCGCCGGCCGGAGCGGTGCAGGACTTGTCGGCCGATCAGTTAACTCGTGTCCTGAACGACCTCGACCAACCCGTGGACGTGACCGTGCCGGCGCCGGATGACGCGGGGCTCGAGGATCTCTCGGAGCCGCAGCTCCGGGCCCTGCTCCAATCGTTGGAGGGATGACCGTGAAGCAACTGTGGTTGGCCCTGTTGACGTGCGGGACCGCGCGTCTCGCGGCGCAGCAGCCCGACAGCGGCATGCAGGACGATTCCGCGCGCATCGAAAACCTGCGCCAGGAGATCCAGCAGCGCTACAGCGCGCGGGCACACGCGGTGCTGGGCCTCACACCCGCGCAGGCGGCGAAGTTCGATTCGACGCAGGCGCGGGCCTGGGCGCAGCGCCGCGACCTTGTGTTGCAGCGCCGGCAGATCAACCTGGCGTTACAGGGTCAGATGCGTCCCGGCGTGGCGGCGAAGCCCGACAGCGTGAGCCGCTTGCTCGATGCGCGGCAGCGCGTGAACCAGTCGTTACGGCAGGTGGACGACCAAGAAGACCGCGAGATGGCGGGCTACCTCACGCCCGTGCAGCGGGCGCAGTATCAGACGTACCGCGGTACGGTCTTCGAACGGATGGGGGAAGCGGCGCGGCACGGCGGCGGCGGCGTACGCGGACGGCCGGGAGGGCGCCCGCGCGCGGGCGGCGTGCCGCCGCGGCGGCGCAGGCCATAGGGACCTGCAGCGTGCCGCCGACACTCGTGGCGCGCCCGCAGCCACCCGGACCGGCGTTGAGAAGACCCGCGAGCCAGACGAGAGGGCGCGGAATTTGCGCCGTGGTGGGCAACCGCCCCCGGAGACTCTCGTGCACCGCCTCGCCCGTCTCTCGCACCTTCACCTACTCCCCCTCGTGGCTCTCGTCACTGCGTGCGGCGTGTCCGATCCGCCGGCGCGGCCTGACCCCGCGAGCCTCGAGGTCCGCGCGGACCTCGCCGGCACCGCCGCGACCCTCGTCACGGTGCAGGTGTCCGCCACCGACATCGACCCGCCGCTGCTGTACAATCTCCCGGTGACGAACGGCGTCGCCTCGGGGACCTTGAGCGTTCCAGCCGGGTCAGCCCGCACACTCCTGGTCCGCGCCTACGACCAGGCGGGCATCGAGACGCACCAAGGCAGCACCACGATCGACGTCGATCCGGGGACGAACCCGACCGTGACCATGCGCCTGACAGCACTCAACGCCGATCAACCGATCACCGTTACCATCGGCAGCGTGGTCGTCACCGTCACGCCCGGCGCGGATACGCTCGCCGTCGGGGCCACCGCGCAGCTCGCCGCCACGATTCGTGACGAGGCGGGAAACCCCGTCACCGGCACGGTGGCATGGGCCACGGCCGATCCCGGCATCGCCGTCGTGAGCGCCGGCGGGCTCGTGACGGCGCGACGCACGGGGACCGTGACGATCGCAGCCACGTTCGCAGGCACCGAGGGAACGGCGGTCATCACCGTCCGGCCGTAAATGGGTTTCGGAACGCGCTGGCGCCGGGTCGCGGTGCTCGCTGCCGCCGTCGCGGGTGTCGCGGCGTGCCTCACTGATGAGCCTGGCGGCCCGGCACCGCCGGCCAGCGCCAGCCTCCTCGTACGCGCCGATCTGGCGGCGTCCGCCGCGGCGACGGTCGTGCTGCAGGTGAGCGCGTCCGACATCGCCCCGCCCCTGACGTTCAACATTCCCATAACCGACAGCCTCGCGAGCGGCACGGTCACCATCCCCGCCGGCTCCGCTCGCACGATCACGCTGACCGCCTATGACGCCGGCGGCACCGCGACGCACCGTGGGGCGGTGACCGTGGATATCCTGCCCGGCGTCAATCCGCAGATCAGCATCGTGCTGCAGCCCCTCACCGCCGGCGTGCCGATCACCGGGACGCTCGGCAGCTACGCGGTGACCATCCAGCCGGGCGCCGACACGCTCGGCCCCGGCGACACCGCGGCGCTGCGCGCGGTTGTGCTGGACGCCAACGCGCAACCCGTGTCCGGCCAGGTCGCCTGGGGCGCCGTGGCACCGGCCGTCGCGCGCATCATCGCGACCGGCGACCAGACGGCCCGGGTGACGGCGGTGGCCGTCGGCCAGACGACCGTCACGGCGACGTACGGTGGCACCACCGGCCTCGCCACGATCGTCGTCGGCACCGCCCAGGCCGCGACACCGACGCTGCTGCTGGTGGCACAGGGCCTCGGCTCCGCGCTCTACGTCGCCGCGCCTCCCGGAGACAGCGCGCGCGCCTTTGTGGTGCAGCAAAACGGGGAAGTGCAGGTGTTACGGCACGACACACTGCTCGCGACGCCGTTCCTCGACCTCCGCGGGACGGTCAACTATGGCGGCGAGACGGGGTTGCTTAGTATCGCGTTCCATCCGCATTACGCGCAGAACGGCCGGTTCTACGTGGATTACGTCGACGCGAGCGGCACGATCCAGGTCGTGCGCTACCAGGTATCGGCCGCCGACCCCGACGTGGCCGAGCCGGCGACGGCACAGGTCGTACTGTCGATCCCGCATCCGGCGTCCGAGACTCATTACGGCGGCCTGCTGATGTTTGGGCCCGACGGCTATCTCTACATCGGCACCGGCGACGGCGGCCCCGAGGAGGACCCCTTCAACCATGGTCAGGACAGCACGACGCTGCTCGGCCGCATCCTGCGGATCGATGTCGACGGGGCCGCGCCGTACGCCATACCGCCGACCAATCCGTTTGTAGGCCGGCCGCCCGCGGCGCCGGAGATCTGGGCCTACGGCCTGCGCAACCCCTGGCGGTTTGCGTTCGATGCGCAGACCGGCGCCCTGTACATCGCGGACGACGGCCAAGAAGCCTGGGAAGAGGTGGACGTCCAACCAGCCGCGAGCGCGGGTGGTCAGAACTACGGCTGGAACACCATGGAGGGCGCTCACTGCTTCAATCCGGCGACCGGCTGCAACACCACCGGGCTGGTCCCGCCGTCATTCGAGTATTCTCACGGCGTGAACGACGCCAACGGCTGTGCGATCATCGGTGGGTTCGTCTATCGGGGGAGGGCGCTGCCGTCGCTCGTGGGGCGGTACCTGTTCGCGGACCTCTGCGCCGGGTGGATCAAGAGTTTCCGGTGGCAGGGCGGCGTGGCGACGGACCTGGTGGACCACACGCCGCAGCTCGGGGCGCATCCTTACATCACCTCGTTCGGTCAGGACGGCCGGGGGGAGGTGTACATCACGCTACTGACAGGGGAGGTGTACCGCATCGTGCCGCGGTGAGAAGAAGAACGACGGCAGGACGAAAAGGGGCGCAAGGCGAGTCTTGCAGCCCCTTTTCGTCTTTCCGTTAGCCGTTATTGAGCTGCACGCAACGTCCCACCAGTGCCGGACTCATCAACTCCGCGCCGCTGGCGCTCAAGAACTGGAACCAGATCCAGGGATTCCCGCCGACGCCGCCGAGCACCGGCTGCTTGGGGAATGACACGTCTTCCCCGGGTGGTAGCAGCGTGGCCCGTACGACCCTGGCATTGTCGAACTCATGCGGCCCGCCGACCGGGTTGTCGTTGTTGCGGAAGATCATCCGGGCGCCCAAGCCGGGCGTGAGCGTGAAATTGCCGCTCAGCGTGATGGTCGGGCCGGGGTTGTTGTAGCAGCCCTCAGTCGCGATCGATGCCACGGCCGTCGCCGGCAGCGACAGGATGGCGTCGACGTTCTTGTCCACGCCCTGCACGCAACGGCCAAGGTAGATCTCGTTGGTGAGTGCGTTGTCGTGGTCGTCGGTCAGCTGAATCCAGATGAAAGGATTGCCGCCCACGCCGCCCAACACGGGCTGCTTGGGAATGGTGATGGCGTCGCCGCTCGGGATCACCGTGAGCGTGGCGCTGTTGTCCTTGGTGTAGGTATGCGTCCCCTTTTGATTGTTGGTGAACGCGAGACGCGTACCCAGCCCGCTCAACGCGAGTGAGCCGTTGAGGGTGATGTACGGACCGGGCGAGTTGTCGCAGCTGGACATACTCGTGGTCGCGTGCACGGTGACCGGCATGGTGAATGCGAGGGACATGGGCTGCGATCCAGCGATGAGGTCCGCGCTGAGCGGCGCGGTACCACGGTTTTGGTCGCAGGCCGAGATGAGGGCGGCGCCGCCGAGTGCGAGCGCCGCGAAATGCATCCGCATGTTGGCCTCCTTGTGAGAGGATGCGGCGGCCACACGGGCAAGCGCTGTGCCAACTTCGTTGTGCAACCGCGGCGGCAGCGGGGTCCCCGGAGCACGTGGCGGACACGCAGCGGCTGGCGCCACACGCGTTGCGCGGCCTCGGCCACACGCGTTTGGGCCGCAAAACTCGCGCGTTACCTGCTGCGCCGGGGCGTGCTCTTCATTCTTCCCCCGCCTATATTTGCAACCTTCGCAGCCCCTTTCCGTAGCGAGGCCTCATGTTCGGCATTCCGTCGTGGGCGCTCGGCGTCATCACCATCATGACCTTCATCGGTCTCGTCCAGGTGCTGGTGGGCTGGGCGCAAAAACGGCTGGGCCTGCAGTCGTGGCGCCAGCGGGCCAGGGACCGCACGGTAATCGGCATGACGCTGCCCGGCGACTCCGGCACGCCCCACGACTCGGGCGAGCAGTCCGCCGCGCTCGACGACATGCAGCGGCGACTGGCCGAGCTCGAGGAGCGCGTCGATTTCGCCGAGCGGCTGCTGGCGCAGCAGAAGGAAGCCGCCCAACTCAACCCACCGCGCCGGTAATCATGCCACGAGAAGTCTTCGCCCTGTTCATGGTCTCGTTGTTCGGCGGGTTCGGCGTGATCATTTTGTTTCCGTTTGTGCGCGCCGTGTCGGACCGCATCCGCGCCCGCGGCACCACGGTGGGGACGGAGCAGTTGCAGGCGGAGCAGGAGGCGCTGGCGCAGGAGCTGGCCGAGACCCGGCACGACGTAGCGGAGCTGCAGGAACGGTTGGACTTCGCCGAGCGGCTGTTGGCGAAGCAACAAGACGCCGCCCGGATCAATCCCCCAAGATAGACTCCGACGTGATGCGCCTGCGCATCAACGTCGGTCGCATGTCCCGCATCAGCGTGCGCGACGGTCGGCGCGTATTGCTTGACACGAGTCGCGCCGACATCCACTCTCTCCCCACCTCCGACCCGCCACCAACAAACATGGCACGCTTCACATCCGAGCAGCTCGCGTTTGCCCGCACGCAGACACGCTACCTCGGCCGCGCCGAAGCCATCGCGTTCCTGCGCACCATGGACATCAAGATGAGCGTCGGCCACTGGTCGGCCGGCGACTTCTGCGATCGCTTCGCGCCGCCCGGCTACCACTCCGACGACGCGACGTTCAAGGGTGATTTCGCCGCGCAATGCCGGCGGACCCACGCGGCGGGCGTCGATGCCATCGAGATCCATCAAAGCGTCTTCGAGAAAACGCTCAACGGCGACGTCGACTGGCAGGCCGTGGAGCGCGCGCGGGACGGACACCTCGCCGAGCTGGGGATGCGGGTCACGGCGTGCAACATCAACACCTGGTCCAACCCGCGCTTCCGCCTCGGCGGGCCGTGCAATCCGAACCCCGCGCTGCGTCGCGAAGCCCTGGATGAGATCATGAAAGGGGTCGAGATTGCGAAGTCGCTCAAGATCCCCGTCCTGAGTGTGTGGCCGGGCTCCGACGGCGCCGACTACCACTTCCAGATCGATTACCAGCAATCACTCGAATGGTTCACGGAAGCGCTCGTCGCGGTGAACCGCGAATGCTTGCAGGCCGGCATCAAGCTCGCCGTCGAACCCAAACCGTACGAGCCGCGCGAGCTGTACATGATCATCCCGACCGCCGCCGCAGCGATGCTCGTGGCCCAGCGCGTGAACCAGGCCTGCGGCGGCTCGAACTGCGGACTCACGATCGACTACGGCCACCAGAAGATGGAAGGCACGACCGCTTCGACGGCGTGCGACCTGGCCGCGTACGCCGGGGTTCCGGTGCACAAGTTCGACATCAACGATGCGCGCCAGGGCCGCAACGATCAGGACTGCATGTTCGGCACGCTGTCGATCCCCGAGTCGGTGGAGTACCTCTTCACCACGTTCGTGCGCGACTATCGCGGCTACTACAGCCAGGACCAGTTCACCTATCGCGACGACCCGACCCGCGCCATGGAACGCAGCATGGTGAACTTCGCGAACCTCGCGCTCAAGGCGGTACGCGTGCTGGAGCAGCGCAGCGCGCTGGACAAGGCGCGCGCGGCCGGGACCGGCCCTGACGTGCTGGACATCGTGAGCCCGATCCTGGTCGGCTGAGCCGTGCCGTTTACGGTCGGCATCGACTTCGGGACCAGCTCCGTGCGGGCGGTGGTGGTGGATTGCGCCGACGGCCGCACCCTCGGCACGGCAGTCTGCGACTATCCATCGGGCACCGAAGGCGTCCTCGTCGATCCCGGCGATCCGCACCTCGCGCGTCAGAACCCCGCCGACTACGTGGCCGGTCTCGAGACGTCGGTACGTGGCGCACTGGTCGAGGCCGACGGACAGAAGGGGTTCTCCCGGGACAACGTGATCGGCGTCGGCGTCGAGACCACCGGCTCGACGCCGCTTCCCGTGGACGCCGAGAATCAGCCACTTGCTCTGCACCCGCGCTGGCGCCGCGAGCTCGCCGCCCACGCGTGGCTCTGGAAGGACCACACCGCCGCCGCGGAAGCGGCCCGGATCACGGAGACCGCCCGACGCTGCGCGCCGCAATACCTGGCGCCCATCGGCGGGACGTATTCGTCGGAATGGTTCTGGTCCAAGATCTGGCACTGCAAGAACGTGGCGCCCGACGTGTTCGCGGCCGCCGCGAGTTGGGTGGAGCTGGCCGATTTCATTCCAGCGGTGCTGGCGGGCGTGACTGCACCCACCGACATCGTGCGCGGCGTGTGCGCGGCCGGCCACAAGGCGTTGTACTCGGCAGCGTGGGGCGGCCTGCCGTCGCGCGACTTCCTCGACGGGCTCGATCCCGCGCTGGGAGAACTGCGCGATCGCTTGTACGCGGAGGCGCACGCCGCGGATCGGCCGGCGGGGCGGCTGGCGCCAAGGTGGGCGAAGGCGTTCGGCCTCAAGGCCGGCATCCCGATCGCCATGGGGGCGTTCGACGCGCACTACGGCGCCGTGGGGGCGGGAATCAAGGTCGGGACGTTCGTCAAGATCATCGGTACGTCCACCTGCGACATCGCCATCGCCGACGCGCGGCAACCCATCGCCGACATTCCGGGTATCTGCGGCATCGTGCCGGGCTCCGTGATGCCGGGCTACTATGGCATCGAAGCGGGGCAGTCCGCGGTAGGTGACTTGCTGCGCTGGTGGGTCGAGGTGGTATGCCAGGGGCGGGAGTCCCTGCACGCGGAGCTGTCGCGCGAGGCGGCGGGCCTGCGGGCCGGCGCATCCGGCCTTCTGGCCCTCGACTGGAACAACGGCAACCGCACCATCCTCGTCGATCCGCGCCTCACCGGTCTGATCGTCGGGCAGACGCTGCACACCACCCGGGCGGAGATCTACCGCGCGCTCGTCGAGGCGACCGCGTTCGGCGCGCGCGCCATCATCGCCCGCGTGCAGCAATACGACGTGCCGATCGAGCGCGTCGTGTGCTGCGGCGGCATCGCGGAGAAAAACGATCTGTTCATGCAGATCTATGCGGACGTCATCGGCATGCCGATGTTCACGGCCGGCTCGCCCCAGACCCCGGCCTTGGGCGCCGGCGTCGCGGCGGCCGTGGCCGCGGGCGGCGCGGCCGGGGGCTATGACCGCTTCGAAGCGGCGCAGGAACGCATGACGAAGCTCGGGACTCGTGTCTTTCAGCCGGATCCCGCGGCTCATGCCGTCTACGACCAGCTGTTCGCCCTGTATGGCGAGTTGCACGACACGTTCGGCGCGGTCGCCGGCGCCCACGCTGATCTCGGCACGCTGATGAAACGGCTGCTGGCGATCCGCGAGCGGGTCGCGTCATGAGCCGGGTCTCGGCCGCGCTGCGCAAACGCGTGCATCGGGCCAACCAGGCCTTGGTCGAGAGCGGCCTGGTGATCGAGACCTTCGGCAATGTGTCCGCGGTGGACCGCGCGGCCGGGCTGCTCCTGATCAAGCCGAGCGGCGTCCCGTACGAGGAGCTGACGCCGGCGCACATGGTGGCGGTGGCGCTCGACACGGGGCGCGTGCTCGGGGGCGATCTGCGACCCTCGTCGGACACACCCACGCACCTCGAGTTGTATCGGGCCTTCTCCTGCGGCGGGATCGCCCATTCGCACTCGCCCTACGCCACGGCATTCGCACAGGCCCGCCGGCCCGTGCCGTGCCTCGGCACGACGCACGCCGACTACTTTCGCGGCGACGTCCCGGTGACGCGATCGCTGACCAAAGAGGAGATCGACGGCGAGTACGAGCGCCGCACCGGGCTCGTCATCGTCGAGCTGTTTCGCAAGGGCGGGCTGTCCGCGGACGACGTCCCCGGCGTCCTGGTCGCGAACCACGGCCCGTTCACCTGGGGGACCGACGCCCTGGCCGCGGTGGAGCACGCCCGGGTGCTCGAGCATCTCGCCCGGATGGCCGCGCTGACCCTCGGCATCGATGCCGGCGCTGCCGGGCCCTCCTCAGATCTGTTGGAGAAGCACTTTCGCCGCAAACACGGGAAGGATGCGTACTACGGGCAATGAGCACCATTGACTGGCTGATCGTGGCCGCCTATTTCGCCGGCATCGCGGCCCTGACGTTGTGGGTCATGAAGCGACGCCGCGACACGACCGACGACTACTTTCTCGCCGGCCGGCACCTCGGCTGGTTCATCGTGGGCGCGTCGATCTTCGCGTCCAATATCGGCTCGGAGCACGTCGTCGGCCTCGCCGGCGCCGGCGCCACGAGCGGCGTGGCGTTGGCGCACTACGAGCTGCACGCCTGGTGCCTGCTCGTGCTGGGATGGGTGATGGTCCCGTTCTACGCGCGTACGATGGTGTTCACGATGCCGGAGTTCCTCGAGCGCCGCTTCTCACCCACCAGCCGCACCGTCCTCTCGCTCATCACGCTCGTCGCCCACGTCGTCACCAAGTTCGCCGTCGGGATCTTTGCCGGCGGGGTGGTCTTCGGCGTGCTGCTGCCGGAGCTGCATCTCGACATCGCGGGGTTCAGCTTCAACAGTTTCTGGATCGGGTCGGTGCTGGTCGTGCTCATGACGGGGCTGTACACGGTGCTCGGCGGCATGCGCGCGGTCGCCTACACCGATGCAATGCAGACAGTCATTCTGGTGGGCGGCTCCGGCCTGCTGACACTGTTCGGGCTCAGGGCCCTCGGGGGCTGGCACGAGCTGCGCACCGTGCTCGATCCCGACCTGTTCAATCTGTGGAAGCCGCTCGTGCCGCACGGCATGGTCGGAACCTGGGCGCCGGTCAAAGAGGCGACGCGGATCGCCTGGTACTTCAACGGCAACTACCCCTGGCTCGGCATGCTCTTCTGCGCGCCGATCATCGGGCTGTGGTACTGGACCACCGATCAATACATCGTGCAGCGCGCGCTCGGCGCGCGCAACGAGCGCGAAGCCCGCCGCGGATCGATTTTCGCGGCGTTCCTGAAGCTGCTCCCGGTATTCATTTTCATCATCCCGGGCCTCATCGCCCTGGCCCTCGCGAAGACTGGCCGGGCGCCGGGCCTCGCCGCGATGGTCGGTCCCGACGGCCGGGCGATTCCCGACGTCGCGCAGGCAGCGTTCCCGCTGATGGTGGTGAAGGTCATGCCGGCCGGCATTCGCGGCCTGGTGGTCGCGGGCCTGCTCGCGGCCCTGATGAGCTCGACGGCCGGCGCCTTCAACGCCTCATCCGCCCTGTTCACGATCGACTTCTATCAACGCTTGCGCCCACAATCGAGCCAGCACCACCTCGTGTGGGTGGGCCGGATCGCCACGGGCGTGATGGTGCTGATCAGCCTGCTATGGATTCCCGTAATTCAAGGGTCCAAGGGACTGTACGACTATCTGCAAGGTGTGCAGGGGTACCTGGCGCCGCCGATCTTTGCGGTCTTTTTTCTTGGCGTGTCGTTCAAGCGCCTCAACGCCAAAGGCTGCCTCGCGGCGTTGATCGTCGGGTTCCTGCTCGGCGCGTTCCGGCTCATGGTCGATACGCCCGTGAGCCTCAGGATGGCGGGGTTCGCCGGCGGCTACGCGCCGGGCTCGTTCCTGTGGATCGTCAACAACGTCTACTTTCAGTACTACAGCCTGTTCATTTTCGTCGTCTCGTGTCTGGCCATGATCGTCGTGAGCGTGTTGACGGCGCCACCCGACGCGGCGAAGGTCGCGAACCTGACGTTCGCCACGGTGACGGCGGAAAACCGCGCGACCTCGCGCGCCAGCTGGACGCGCTGGGACGTGATCAACTCGGCCGTGGTGCTGTTCCTGATCCTCCTCGCCTACCTGTACTTCCGGGGGTGATCTGGCCGTCGGCCGACGCGGGCGTGCCGTTGCGGTCGGGCGGCTCCACACCTAACAGGTGCCGCACGAAGAAGTCGCTGCGCTTGCGGATCCCGTAGGCGCCGCCCGGACCATGGTCGGCCCCGGGAACCATGAGGAAGTCGAAGTCCTTCTTCGCCCGGATCAGCGCATTCACCACCTGCAACGTCGACGACGGGTCGACGTTGCTGTCCATCTCCGGGACGACCAAGAGCAGGTGGCCCTTGAGCCGGTAGGCGTTGTCCACGTTGGACGACGCGGCGTATTGCGGACCGATGGGCCAGCTCATCCACAACTCGTTCCACCAGATCTTGTCCATGCGGTTGTCGTGGGAGCCCGACGACGACACCGCCACCTTGTAGAACTCCGGATGGAAGAGCAGGGCCCCCAAAGCGTTCTGCCCGCCGGCGGAATTCCCGAAAATGCCCACGTTGCTGATGTCGTACCAGGAATACTTGGCGGCCACGGCCTGGTGCCAGCGGATGCGGTCGGGGAACCCGGCGTCGGCCAGGTTCTTCCAGGCGACGTCCTGGAATGCTTTGGAGCGGTTCGACGTCCCCATGCCGTCGATCTGCACGACGACGAACCCCAGCTCGGCGAGCGCCTGCATCTCCACCTGGGGACCGAACGTTTTGGGCACGAACGAGCCGTGCGGCCCGGCGTAGATGCGTTCGATCACCGGATAATGGCGCGTCGAGTCGAACGTCGTGGGCCGCACGATGATGCCCCAGATGTCGGTGACGCCGTCGCGCCCCTTGGCCACGAACACCTCGGGGTAGCGCCAGCCGGTGGCCCTAAGGGCTGCGTCGTCGGCCCGCTCCAGCGGCATCACGAGCGAGCGGTCGGCCGTGCGGTGCAGCTCGGCGACGGTCGGCAGGTCGACGCGCGACCAGCGGTCCACGTAGTACTTCCGGTCCGGGGAGAAGCTGACGGTGTGGGTGCCGCTGGCCTCGCCGTACGCGACGAGCCCCGTACCGTCGAACGCGATGCGATAGTAGTGGACGAAGTAGGGGTCCTCTCCCGGCGTCATGCCGCTGGCGCTGAACCAGATCTGGCGGTTGACCGCGTCCACCGTGTCGACCGAGCGGACGACCCATTCACCTTTCGTGATCTGATTCTTCACCTTCCCCGTGAGACCGTCGTATAGGTACAGATGGTTCCAGCCGTCGCGCTCCGACATCCAGACGATCTCGGCGCCATCGTTCACGTCGATGCGGAATTTCTTGCCGCCGCCGCGCGCATCCGTGTAGTAGAAGAAGGTCTTCGGCTCCTCTGAAATGACGGCCCGCGTGGTCCCCGTGCCCGCGTCGATCTCGATGACGCGGTAGACCTGATGTCCCCGCTGGTTGTACTCGAACGTGAGCCGCCGGTTGTCCTGTCGCCACACGAGCGGCGAGAGCGCATAGGCGTTGGGGAAGAGCGAGTCGTTCACTCCAGTTTCGCGCCGCTCGGCCACATCGAAGATCACCGGTTGCTCCTTGTCGAGCACGTCGCCCGGCTTGGCGTAGAGCTGCGCGGAGTACTCCGGCTGCAGCTGGTCTTCGGGCGACGACTGGATGTGGTGGATCTCACGCTGGTAACCGGGAATCACGCGGTACACCGCGAGCCGCTTGGAGTCCGGCGACCAGACCATGGAAGCGCGCGTGTAGCGGTTGCCTTCGCTGCCGTCGGTGCTCAAGACCTGCGTCTCGTCGGACCCCACGCGACGCACGGCGACGTTGTAGTTCCGGATGGAGGCCTCGAGCCGGCCGTCAGGCGAGCGGAGCGGCGGCATCCCTTCGATGCGCCACAACTGGCCCGGACCCGCCGACCAGGGGACCGCGTCCCGCGGGTCCTGCCGCGGCGGCACGGGACCGTCGTTCTTGCATGTGTAATTCGCGAGACTGCAGCGCCAGGTAGAGTCGCGCTGCACGAACGTGATCCCACGCTCGTTGTCGACGAAGGTGAAACGATTGAAGGGTAGGGTTGCGCCTCCCAGTGCCCGAGCCAGGCGCGCGTGATCGAACGCGGCGACCCGTTGGCGTTTGACGGGATCGACCACCACGAACCGCTTGCCTTGGGCGTCGGACGTCCGATACCAGAATCTCCCGCTCTCCCCGATCCAGTTCGGCTCCTCGGCCACGCCTACGACGAGACTTGCGGCGTGGGCGACGAAGCTGTCGGCGCGCGCGTAGTCTGCCGGCGTCCCCTGAGCATGCAGCGACGTGATGAACAATGCGGTGAGATAGGACGCGCAGCGCAGGGGCTTCATGTGTTCGTCTCCGAGGGGAAGGGAACGGACGGCGGTCACCGCACGATCCGCGCCGATCCCAGCGCGGTCCAATCATCCACGGGAAACTTCGCCGCCCTGTCGCGCTGATACATCAGCGACGCAGCGGCCGCACCACAACATGGGCCGGCCGGAAGACACGGGCGCGCGACGCCGGCGAGTGGCCGCCGCGAGCACGCCCGTGGCCCGAAACGAGTTACCCGAAACGGCTCTGCGACCGGAAACCGCACGCGCGGGGGGCATGCGGTTTGCAATCTGATATATCAGTCGAGCGACCCGCATCGCCGAGGTAGTGCCGTCATGTGTGCGTCGGTCGGTTCGTTATCTGGTTGGATCCTGCCGCAATCTCCCATCCCACGCTGGGCTTCTCTTCGTGTCCCTGCCGGAGGCGTCCGATGAAACGTCTCGCCGTGTTGGCGCTGTTCGCGTTGTTACCCCTGACCACGGTCCATGCCCAGGATGTCGGCAGTGTCGCCGGCGTGGTCCGGGACAAAGCCACGGGCGTGCCGCTCGATGGCGCGGAGGTGAGCATTGTGGCGGCGCCCGGCGCGGCGCACCGCGCGGGAGTGACGGGCCGCGACGGCCGATTCACGATCATCGGCGTCCCCGTGGGGGAGGTCACCGTGCAGGCGCGCCATATCGGCCACGCCTCGCTGCTCCAGACGGTCACGATCGCGGCGGGCGACACCGCCACAGCGGACTTCGTGCTGCAGCCGCAGGCCGTTGAGCTCGAGGGCGTCGTCGTCGTCGGCTACGGTACGCAACGCCGCGAGGACGTCACCGGAGCGGTCGCCAGCGTGAGCTCCGATGAGTTCGTCGCGGCACCGGCAAGAGACGCCGCGTCGCTGATCGAAGGCAAGATCCCCGGGCTGGCGGTGACCACAGCGAACGGCGATCCGCGAGCGGGCACCGAGATCAGCCTGCGCGGCACCGGGACGTTGCGGGGTCCGCGTAGCCCCTTGGTGCTCATCGATGGCGTGCCGGGCAACCTCGCGACGGTCGCGCCGCAGGACATCGCCTCGATCGACGTGCTCAAGGACGGCTCGGCGGCCGCGGTCTACGGATCGCGGGCCTCGAACGGCGTGATCCTGATTTCGACCAAGCGCGGCGCCGGCGGTCCACCGCGCATTCGCTATGAGAGCTACGCGAACATGCAGACGTTGTACCGCTCGCCCGGATTCCTCACGGCGGCCGACTACCGCAGCCTCATCGCCAAGGGCTATGGGTTCACCGACTTCGGCTACACCACAAACTGGCAGTCCCAGGTGCTGCGCCAGCCGGCCGGCGAAAACCAGAACGTGACCATCACCGGCGGCGGCGGCGTGACCAATTACACCGCTGCCCTCAATGTCCAAAACGACCAGGGCATCTTCCTGCGCTCGAACAACCGCGACGTGACCGCCCGCATGCACGTCGACCACGCGATGTACGACGGGCGCTTGAGGGCGGACCTGAACATGCTCACGAGCGTCACCAACTCGTTCTTCGGGCCCGACTACCGCTATACCTGGCGCCAAACGCTGATCCGCAACCCGACGGACCGCGTGGTGAACGACACGGGCGCGTGGCAAGAACGCAGCGGCTACTTCTACGTCAATCCGGTCGGCCTGATCGACGAAGACAACGGTGCCGAGGAAGACCGCAACCTCCGGCTCCACGGCACGCTCACGCTGCGGCCGATCGCCAACCTGCAGTTCTCGCTGCTGGGCGGCACGGAGCGCGGCTCAGTCGAGCAAGGCGATGCCACGACCCGACCGACATCTTCGGCTTCAACCGCCTGCAGAGCGGCGACGCGCTGACCCAGGGGAAAGCGGGCGTCGGCAGTAGCAAGTCGGAGTACAAGCTGATCGGGTTCTTCAGTCGGATGAATTACTCCTGGAAGGACCGCTATCTCCTGATGGGAAGCCTGCGTTACGAGGGGAACTCGCGCTTCGGCGCCAACCACAAGTGGGGCCTGTTCCCGGCGCTGTCGGCCGGCTGGCGGTTGAACCAGGAGGGTTTCCTGCAGCGCCTGCCCTGGGTGTCCGATCTCAAGCTGCGCGTGGGCTACGGCGTGACCGGTATCGCGCCGAACAGCTCCTATCTGTCGCTCACGAGTTACACCTACGGCGGCCGCTTCCCGTATAACGGCGTCTGGGTGCAGGGGCTGTCGCCGTCGCGCAACCCCAATCCCGACCTGCGTTGGGAGCGTAAAGACGAGATCAACGCGGGGCTCGACTTCTCCTTGTTCCAGTATCGCGTCGCCGGCAGCCTCGACGTATATCAGCGCGACACCAAGGACATGCTCTTCGATTACTCCGTCCCCGTCCCGCCGTACCTGTTCGGCACCATTCTCGCCAACGTCGGCCACATGCGGAACAAGGGGATCGAGGCGCAGGTGACCTACGACGCGATCCGCACGCCGACGCTGCGCTGGACCACGAGCGCCAACTGGTCCACGAACGCCAATCGCCTGGTCAGTCTGTCCAACGACGTGTTCCGCACCGGCGACTACTTCTACGCCGGCTACACCGGGGAGCCGATCCAGCTTTCCACCCACCGCATCGACGTCGGCGGGCCGATCGGCAATTTCTACGGCTTCCAGTCGGTGGGCATCGACTCGACGGGGGAGTGGATCGTACGGGATCGCAACGGCAATAACATCCCCATCAGCCAGGCATCACTCGACGACCGCCGCGTGCTGGGCAACGGCATCCCCAAGCAGTATCTCGCGTGGAACAACTACGTGCGGTGGAAACGCTTCGACGTGAGCGTCAACATGCGCGGAGCGTTCGGATTCCAGATCCTCAACTTCCAGCGGATGTTCTACGAGAATCCGACCATCCTGCAGTACAACATGCTCAAGTCGGCATTCGATCCGGTGTACGGCAAGCGGACCGTGGACTACCCGCTGGCGTACGTGAGCTACTACATCGAGAACGGCGATTACTGGAAGATCGACAACGTCGCCGTGGGTTACTCACTCGGCGCGCTGCACTTCCTGTCGAGCGCGGTCACGGACGCACGAGTCTATATCACCGGCCGCAATCTGCTGACGATCACGGGCTACCGCGGCCTCGACCCCGAGGTCAGCCTGCTGGGGGATGACGGCTTGTCGCCCGGCAACGACCAACGCGACAAATACCCGACGACCCGCGTCTTCAGCGCGGGCATCAGCCTGTCGTTCTAGACGATCGAGAGGAGCCTACGCTCATGCGAATCCCATTCTGTCGCGCGTTGCCGCTGACCGCCCTGCTGCTGTCCGGCCTCGTCGCGTGCACCGACCTTACCGAGATCCCGCCGGGAGAGGTGACGGAGAATAACATCAAACCGTCGATCGGCTCGCTGCTCGCGCCAGCGTATACGCCCCTGCGGGCGCTGTGGATGGGCTGGTACGGCAATCTCGACTTTCAGGAAGAGACGGCCGACGGGTTCCTTACGCCGGTGCGGCCCAACGGCTGGTACGACGGCGGCACCTACATCAAGCTGCACAAGCACCAGTGGGACGCCGCGCAGGGGCAACCGGCGTCGCTCTGGGGAAACGCGTTCCGCGGCATCAACAACATCAACCGGATCATGTATCAGATCGACTCGGGAGCGGTGCCCGTCGCGGACTCGCTCAAACCCGGCCTCTTGGCGGAGCTGCAGGCGCTGCGCGCATATGACTACGCGCTGCTGCTGGACGCGTTCGGGAACGTTCCCATCGTCACCGATTTCACCGCCAAGGGTCTGCCGCAGCAGAGTACGCGCCAGCAGGTCTACGACTTCGTCGTCGCCCAGCTGACCGCCGCGCTGCCGAGCCTGTCGCCCGTAAAAGGGGGCGCGATGTACGGCCGCATGAACCGCTGGGCGGCCGAGGGGATTCTGGCGCGCGTATATCTCAACGCCGAGGTCTATACGGGCACGCCGCAGTACGCCCAGGTCATCCCGCTCGCGCAGGCCATCAGGGATTCCGGCGGCTACCAGCTGGAAGCGAAGTACCGGGCGAGCTTCGCGCGAACCAACGACAAGTCCGTCGAGATCATCTGGGGCGTGCCCTACGACGCCGTGAACGGCAACGAGAGCAGCTTCCACATGAAGACGCTCAAGCCCGACCTGCGCTACGTCTACGGCCTCCAGGCAGGGCCGTGGGGCGGCAGCTCCTCCAGCCCGCAATTCATGGACACCTACGATTCCACCGACACACGCCGGACGGACAGTTGGCTCATCGGGCCGCACTTCACCTCCGATGGGAAATTCGGATACAACTTCGTCGAGTACGTGCCGCGCATCGACTCGACCGCGTTCAATAATGGCTATCCGGTCTGGAAGTACGAGGTCTACACTGGCGAGACCGGCTCGTCCGATGTCGATTATCCGATTCTCCGGCTGGCGGAAGTGTACATGATGCAGGCCGAGGCACTGCTGCGGACCGGTCAGCCGGATGCGGCGGCGGCCCTCGTCACCCAGGTGCGGCAGCGCGCCTTCGCGACCACCGATCCGACCAAGGCAACGGTCACGGGTGCGCAGCTCGTGCAGGGCAGCGTCTACAACTACGGCTGGTATGATGTGGACGGCGTGGTCAAGACCGGGCCGGCCGGATCGGCCGTGGTGAACGGCGGCGCCGACGTGACCTACGGCCGCTTCCTCGACGAGCTCGGCTGGGAATTCGCCGCCGAAGGGCACCGCCGCCAGGATCTCATCCGGTTCGGTGTCTTCACCACCAAGACCTGGTTCAACCACGTACCCAACGGGAGCTACCGCACGCTGTTCGCGATCCCCGAAGGAGCGATGACCACGAACCCCAATCTCCACCAGAACCCCGGGTACTGACGCTGCGCGCTTGGCGGAGAACCGCGTTGGCCGCGGCGGTGGGGGCGGGGCTCGTGGCGTGTGGATCGCGGACCGCCCACCCGCCGGGGGGAACGACGCCTGCCGGTCAGGACGCGTCGCCCTCCGGCAACGGGACCGGTGCAGTGCAGTCGGTCCAGGGCGAAGACGCTCAGGGTGCCCGTGACATCGAGGAGCTGTTGGAAGGACGCGTGGCCGGATTGCAGGTGATCCGGCAACCCAATGGCGACGTCGCGCTGCGCATCCGCGGCACCAGCTCGCTGATGGAACAAGGCGACCCGCTGGTGATCATCGACGGGTTGACGGTGACGCCGGGCAATCTCACGCGCGCCTTGCGGAATCTGAAACCGCACGACATCGCGAACATTCAGGTCTTGAAAGACGTGAGCTCCACGTCCGTGTACGGGACCGCGGGAGCGCACGGGGTGATTCTCATTACGACGAAGCACGAACAGTGACTCGGCGCCGCGAGGACGGTCGCATGCGATCTGCCCTGTTCCTGACCATGCTGCTGCCGCTGTCGTTGTTCGCACAACAGCGCGGTGATTCGACCCGGCCCCCCCAGAACCCGTTCCGCTTCGAGTACATGGGCCCGCCGAGCGCCGGGCGCATCGCCGCGGTGGCGGGCGTGCCGGGCGATCCGTCGACGTATTACGCCGGCGCGGCCTCGGGCGGCGTCTGGAAGACCAC
>WNGO01000287.1_pt1 | contig 49885 bp, 40 predicted proteins | sample 5400511 | NCBI WGS metagenome assembly WNGO01 (sample SAMN13153380, study PRJNA577476) | soil metagenome | isolation source: 20 cm soil or saprolite under Garry oak tree replicate 2 | place: USA:California | collected 2016-06-15 | reverse complement strand
GAGTGGTTGTTCTGCTGTCTGCTTTCTCTTTTCCATTTTTCGTCCAAGGCCAAACACGCGACGCCATGCCCTCCGTCGCGAAGCTGGCGCGCGCCTTGCCTTGAAAGAAAAAATTTCCGTCTTCTCCATCGATCTGTCGGCAAACGTTCCCAAAACTATTTCCGCTACGTTCGACGCCAGAATTCTGGCTAAGGACAATGTCTCTGGCAGCCGGTGACGTCGTCAGAACACCGGCCAACGACATCCACCAAATTGGCTTTGAGCCTCCTGATCGGTACCTTGTTGTCTGACGTGGTGGCTATGTCTCCCTCGTAAGTGCCCTTGTCACACTTATGCAGACACCTGATTTTGTCGCCATTGGGAGCGCTTATGATTTTCCTCAGGAGGAGGTGGATGACCTCGTGCCCCGTGGCGCACACTCCGACTTTCTTGCCAGAGCGCACAAGGTCATGAATGATCTCAGAGCCCGACGTTGTTTTTCCCGAGCCCGGGGGACCCTGTATGGGCAAGCTAGAGGCTCCAAAGCCCGGACGATTGGGCTAGCCTCCGCTGCGAACTCCTCGGGCCATTTGCCGATTCATCATGAGTTCAAGGGGACTGTAAGATTCCATCCAAATTGCCCTTCATAAAGTCGGGGAGCTCGAAAGACTTCTAGAGGCCAAAAACCTCCATTACATTGAAGTCATTTCCTACAGATAAGATTCCCTCTTTTTTACCCGCGATGTCGTTCGTAACTAGTTACTACCGCCACTGGTTGTCTCAGCACAATGTCGCTATGATGGTCGATATTGGCTCTCAAAAGCCCTGTAGATCGAATTGCTTAGGTGGATGAAGCGATGGATGCGGATTCTCTCCGAATCGGTCGGGATCGGTTGTTGCGTGTCTTTCGGTTCCTCGAAGCGCTGAACCAGCACCGCAATCCTGTCGCACGGCAAATTCGCGAACAACTCTGGACCCTCTGGGCCGACAACCTTCCTGACCATCCGGCGATTCAACTTGGACGTCCGCACGTCGAAAACGAGGCAAAGGAAACCGTCGCAGGAAAAGAGCAGGAGGAAGAATCCTTCATTCTCAAAGTCTCACGACCGAAACTGACTCGCCCCCCAGACCCAGGATCGGAACTCAAGGCCTGGCTTGAATCGGGCTGGGACGATCCGTTCAAAAATCCGTCCGTTCGAAATTCGAGAAATGAAGCCGGCCCCGAAGGAAAGACCATACTCGTAAAGTTCGGCGACGATCCCAATCGCGTTTCAAACTGGAATCAGTGGAATGCAAAACACGAAGAGTGGTCTCGGAATGAACGACCTGCCCGATTGGCGATGAAGGTCTTTGAGGACTTCTACCAGCTTTACGGACGGGTCGAACGAGAAGGTGAACGCGTTGAGCTTGTCCTAGGCGACGGACTCCTTTCGTGGCGGCGCCCTGAAGGCGGCGTATTCCATCCGGTGCTACTTCAGCGATTGCAATTGACCTTTGATCCCGCCATTCCCCGTTTCACCATCGCCGAGACCGAACGCCCTACCGAACTTTACTCGGCACTATTTCAGTCCATGACCGACGTAGACGGGCGCGCCATCGGTAGGTCCATGGAAGAGCTGGAACACGGCAACTATCAGCCTATGGGGGATGACTCCACGTCCGGCTTTCTCAAAAAACTCGTGATTCAGCTCTCGTCCCGCGGCGAATTCGTAGAGGCCAGCGCGCTCGACGGAGAGAAAGAGGACCCTCGTATTGCCCGACGCCCCGTTTTCTTCCTGCGTGCCCGGACTCTCGGGTTCGCTGCCTGCATCGAGGGCATTCTCCAGGACATCCGGGAACACGAAGAGCTGTCGTGGCCCTTGCTCAACATCGTCGGAATCGAAACTCCCAAAGAAGCCATTATGGACGCGGCAGAGCCCGGAAGCCCGTCCCCAACCGCGTCGGAATCAGCCGATGTCCTGCTCAGCAAAGAGGCAAACCCCGAACAAGTTCGCATTGCTCAACAAACCGATTCCTCAGCAGGAACACTTGTGCAGGGCCCGCCAGGGACGGGGAAAACTCACACCATCGGGAATCTCATAGGCCATCTGCTCGCCAGCGGCAAGAGTGTTTTAGTAACAAGCCACACGACCAAGGCATTGCGCATGGTCCGATCCCAAGTTGTCGCAAAGCTTCGTTCGCTTTGTGTCAGCGTTCTTGAGAATGACCTGGATAGCCGCAAGCAAATGGAAAGCGCGGTCGGAACTATCGCAGAACGACTCTCAAAAGTTGATGCAAGATCGCTCGCCGCGGAAGGCGATCGTCTCTCACGTTTTAGGACGGAGCTTCTCGGGAAGCTGTCCGACTTTCGCAATAGGCTCGTGGAAGCCCGGGCCGATGAATACCGTGATGTCGTCATTGGCGGTAAAACTTGGGCGCCGTCCGACGCTGCCCGTTTCGTAGCAAAAGAACAGACAACACACGGCTGGATTCCCGAGCCTGTCGCCCTCGGAGTCGGCTTACCCGTGCCCCAGAGTCAAATTCTCGAGTTGTATGCCACGAACGAATCCCTAAAGCCCGATATCGAACAGGAACTTTCGAATGACTTGCCCGATCCGCGCCACCTTCCCACGTTGAGCGAATTTGAAGAATTGGTATCCACACGCGAAAAACTCGCCACTACGGATCGAAGTCTTCGGGAAGAACTCTGGGACATGGGGCCATCCAAAGCGACCCCTGAATCTCTTTCCGCAATCGCCCACAAGCTCGCAAAGGCGGTGGAACCCCTAAGCGGCGAAGATCGTTGGAAATTGGCAGCAGTGCATGCCGGTCGAACGAGCGGCCCTCACCGAGAACCTTGGGATAGCCTGGTCAGTCAAATTGAACGTACCGACATTGAAGTCGCCAAGTCTCAGGAAATTCTTCTGAAACACTCGACCGAGACTGGAACTGAGATGGATGTCGAAGAACAGGAAAAGAGCGCGCTTGAACTCCATGCACATCTTCGGGAAGGGAACGCGCTCAACTTCTTTACCTACTTGACGCACGCCACATGGAAGAAGCTGGTCCAATCGGCAAAGGTAAACGGAAATGCCCCTACCACTGCCGAGCACTTTCTCGCCATCAGCAAACACTGCCGCACAAGAATTCTTCGCCGCGAACTTGCAGGACGCTGGGACCGCCAGATGGTGCCCCTCGGCGCCGCATCGTCTCACAAACTCGGAAAGGAAATTGAAAAAAGTGCTGTGCAGTTCTGCAGTCCCATTCGGGACTGCCTTTCTTGGAGTTCGCGTTCGTGGGCACCCCTCGAATCGGAACTGAAGCAATCTGGGTTCCTTTGGGAAAAGTTTATGGCTGAGCAACCGCCTGGCGTCGGAACTGACGGCGCTCTGCAGAGACTGCGCGCCGCCGTGCTCAATTCTCTTCTGCCAATTGTCGCAAGCCGAATCCAACGCCAGCTGTGGGACCGAAACGAAGTATTAATTGACGGGCTCCGGGACAAACTGGCGATTGCCAAAGCCGCTGCTCCTCATTCGCTAGTAACCTCGGAACTATATGACGCAGTTCGCCGTCTCGACCGAGAGGATTATCGAAAGTTGTACTCGCGGCTCATCGAAATTCACTCGCACACCAAGGAGCTCCAGCGGCGCAAAGAACTGCTCTCACTGCTCGAACTCGCCGCTCCAGCTTGGGCCTTGGCGATTCGAACCCGTAGCGGCGTTCATGGCAAGGCAACACCTCCCGGAGATCCGACTGAGGCTTGGATTTGGCGACAGCTGCATGACGAACTCGAAAAGCGTGCGAGTGTTTCGCTCGAAGAGATTCAATCGTCCATCGAAAAATGCACAGAACAAATACGCCAGACGACGATTGACCTAATAGACAATCGAGCGTGGGCTTTCCAAGCCGACCGTACTTCCCTCTCCCAAAGACAGGCACTCATCGGGTGGCTCGATACCATTCGGAAAATCGGAAAAGGCACGGGGATTCGCGTGCCCCGCCTGCGAGCCGAAGCAGCACAACAGATGACGGACTGCCGCGGGGCTGTTCCCGTTTGGATCATGCCTCTCTCCCGCGTCGTTGAAAATTTCGATCCCCGCAAATCGCGTTTCGACGTTGTTATCATCGACGAAGCTAGTCAGAGCGACGTGATGGCTCTCGTCGCTTTCTACCTCGGCAAGAAAGTCGTTGTTGTCGGGGACCACGAACAGGTCAGTCCCTCAGCGGTCGGTCAAGAAGTCGCTATCGTCCAAAATCTGATCGACCAGTTCCTGCAAGGGATTCCCAACGCCCATCTCTACGATGGGCAAACCTCTGTCTATGACCTGGCTCGTCAATCCTTCGGAGGTACAATTCGCCTAGTCGAACACTTCCGTTGCGTTACCGACGTCATCCAATTCAGTAATGACCTTTCCTATTTCGGCGATATCAAGCCGCTTCGCGATTCCTCCCGTGTAGTCCTCCGCCCTCACACGATCTCCTTCCGTGTTTCTGGTTCCACGAAGGACGGTAAGTTCAACCGGCAAGAAGCAGAGGTCGTCGCGTCACTCATTACAGCTGCGATTGAACAGTCCGAATATCAATTCAACGAGTTCCGGAACCGAACTAGTTTTGGCGTTGTTTCTCTGGTCGGAGAAGATCAAGCGCTTGAAATCGACCAGCTATTGCACACGCACATCCCGCCAGAAATCTATGACCGCCATCGAATCCTTTGTGGTACTCCGGCTCAGTTCCAGGGCGATGAGAGAGACGTCATGTTTCTCTCCATGGTCGACACCCCCACGGGTAGTCCGCTTCCTTTTCGTGACCAGCAAATGTTCAAGCAACGGTACAACGTTGCCGCCAGTCGCGCCCGCGACCAAATGTGGGTTATTCACTCCCTAAATGTCCAAACGGACTTGAAGACGGGAGACCTTCGTCGTCGGTTGATTGAGCATGCGCAAGACCCCAACGTCCTGCTGCGAATCCTCGAAGATAAGGAACGACGAACCGAATCGCCATTTGAACGCGAAGTCCTTCGGAGACTTGTTCGAGCAGGCTATCGCGTCACTCCTCAGTGGAAAGTCGGTGCTCGTAGAATTGACCTCGTCGTCGAGGGTAACGGCAAGCGCCTAGCCGTCGAGTGTGACGGCGACCGCTTTCATCCGCACGAGAAATTGGCCGAGGACATGGAACGCCAGGCGGTCCTTGAAAGATTAGGCTGGATTTTTGCGCGGATTCGCGGCTCAGTCTACTTCCGCGATCCCAAGCGCGCTATGAAGAGTGTCTTTGACAAACTCCAGAATCTCGAAATCTTCCCTTCTGAGGAACTTTCAGAAACCACGGCGCCATCGCCTGCCTCGAATGAACTCGCCGACCGCGTCTGCCGCCGTGCCGAGCAACTCCGCCAGGAGTGGAACGCACGTAACGGCAACGGGAACACTTAGCTCTTTCACGACGTGGGCCCGCAATTTCCGCCTGACTTGCATCCGCTCGCTAACGCGTGGGGTACATACCAGGTATACGGCGCAAGCGGATGAAAGAACTCCTTTCTTTTCAGAAGGAAAGGTTGGTAGGGGCGGTGGATCGAACCCGGCAAACCCCCGAATTTCCAGCAATCAACGACGGACAAGCCGCAATCGATATTTGCCATGTTGCTCTCACCAAACAACTTACACTCTTCGAGGGCCAATTGTCGCCTACTGCCGCCTCGACAATTCGGCATGCACCTGCTCATCAACAACATCCACTATTAGGGACGTGGGGTAGAAACCCACAACCTGCAGTTAGGTGGGAGGTCAGGGAAACACCAAAATAGATTGCTAGTTTTTCGCTCGGATGGAATCACTTCCGAATAGTCCGTCACCCGTTCACGAGGTGCCACGGGGCGAACCACATCTCCGAGATGCCGCTGACGGAACCGGTGAAGTGGCTACAATGAAAGCCATGACACTGAGAATCCCAGACGGACTCGCGGTTAGTTGCCGCAAGACCCCGCAGCGTGCGTTATGGCTCGAACGCCTGCCCGATGTGCTGCGAGACTTGGAGCACAGATGGTCCCTGACGCTTGAGGCACCGTTCGACGACGAGGTGAGTTGCGCGTACGTGGCGGCAGCGGTACGCGGAGACGCAACTCCTGCGGTTCTCAAGATCGGCATGCCGCACATGGAGGGAGAGCACGAAATTCACGGACTGCGCTTCTGGGATGGAGACCCCACTGTGCGACTACTCATGGCCGACGATGATCTGGGTGCTATGCTCTTAGAGCGTTGCGAGCCGGGGACGGCACTACGCGCGCTGCCGGAGTGCGAGCAGGACGTGGTGATTTCAGGCTTGCTTCGCCGTCTTTGGCGCGCACCATCAGCACAGCATGCCTTTCGTCCTTTGTCTGCTTTGACAAAATATTGGAGCGACGAGACGCTGGCTCACGTCGAGCGGTGGCCGGATGCAGGACTAGTCCGGGAAGGTCTGCGTCTCTTTGCGGAGTTGCCACGCACGGAACCCATAGAGCTTTTGTTGGCTACCGACTTGCACGCAGGCAACGTTCTCGGCGCGGAACGCGAGCCCTGGCTGGTCATCGACCCAAAGCCCTTCGTCGGAGATCCCGCCTACGACGCGACGCAGCACCTCTTTAATTGTTCTGCGAGACTGCAATCGGATCCGGACGCAATGATCCGAAGCTTTGCGGAGCTACTTGGCGTGGATTACGAACGTGTCCGCCTGTGGACGTTCGCTCGCGCAGCGGCGGAGCCGCGCGACGATTGGAACAACGGCGAATGGGTGGCATTCGCTCGAGCAATTGCTCCGTAAGCTATACACACGAGCCCGGCCTTTGCATCCGCCGCCGCCGCGAGGACCAACTCGCGGTTTGTCGGCAACCCTTCCCTTACCGGATTATGTGAGGGTAGCCCGTGATACCAAGCGTCATCTGAATTTAGTTGCGATCGATTGCGCGTCGGCGAGCTGCGTAGGTAGCGACCTTGAGCCGGTTTCCGCACAGACGCATGCTGCACCACTGGCGGGTGCCCTTCTTGCTTGTGTCATAGAAGTGCAATACGCACTGTCTACACTTGCGCACACGGTTGCGATCCACATCGGCGAACAACGTTGCCGTGCTGTGTGCAAGCGGGGCAAACAAGTCTTCGGGTCGACGCGGATCGAACCACAACTCCGTTGTGGACCTGCTGCCACTCGCCTTCAGCCTGGTAAGCATTGGATGCCCGGCCATTAAGTGATTCAGTTCGTCTATGGCCGCGCGATGAACGGCGCCACCACGCTCTCTGGCGAGGACCTCTTTTCTCAGCCTTTCCCGCAGTTCCCGCATAGCCTCGACAACTTGTCGAGCTTGGGCCGATTCTCCCCACTGCTGGCGAAGACTTGCCACATCACCAGAACTAAGTAAGTCCGTGGCCTTAAACCAGCGCAAGAGAGCGTCGAAATCAGGGAGCAACTCAACAGCTTCACCATTCTGGACTGGACACGTGTTCAGAAAATCTAAAGCCAGATGGTTGCCGACGAATAGAAATCCGTCCCTCCAGTCGGAGTTTCGAACTGGTTTGGTTAAGCCCATTGCTCTGCCCTTCGCAAAATCCTAACACCGATAATGAAACTTTTTATCGGTTAACACATCTGATGCTGTGGATGCTTTAGTCGGTGCCCGACGGTTCCCGATCTCCAACGCTTCCAAGTCTCACAGGGGGCTCATTATGATCACATATCAACAAGCCGTCGTCGACGGCTCCAAGATTTTCTATCGCGAGGACGGGCCCAAGGATCGCCCTACAATCCTGCTGCTGCATGGCTTTCCGACGTCATCGCACATGTTTCGCAATCTCATTCCAGTCTTGGCTGACCGCTACCATCTGGTGGCGCCCGACCTTCCGGGTTTTGGCTTTTCCGACGCGCCGGACCGCAAAGGGTTCCGCTACAGCTTTGAGAACCTGGCCAAGGTCATCGACCGGTTCACGCAAACCATCGGTATAGAGCGGTATGCAATCTACGTCTTCGATTACGGAGCTCCAGTCGGGCTTAGGCTCGCATTGGCGCATCCCGAGAGGATCACCGCGATCATCTCGCAGAACGGCAACGCTTATGAAGAAGGTCTGAGCCAAGGTTGGAATCCGATCCAGAAATACTGGAAGGAGCCAACCCCAGAGAACCGTGCAGCCTTGCGCGAATTCCTCACGCCTGAGGCGACCAAGTCCCAGTATCTCGATGGCGTCTCGAACGCCACGCTGGTTGCTCCCGAAGCCTACGAACTCGACTCCGCTTTGCTGCGTAGGCCAGGCATTGATGAGATTCAGCTGGACCTGTTTCTGGATTATGCCAGCAACGTCGCGCTCTACCCCAAATTCCAGGAATACTTTCGCAGCAAGCAGCCACCAACGCTCGCGGTCTGGGGCAACAGCGATCCGTTCTTCCTGCCTCCTGGCGCCGAAGCATTCAAACGTGACAACCCGGGCGCCGAGGTGCATTTCTTCGAAACCAGCCACTTCGCCTTGGAAACGCACGCTCAAGAAATTGCAAACGCCATTCGTGATTTTCTCGGACGCAAGCTCGATGGGGTAGATGGGAGGAAGAAGTGAACAACGCAACAGTTCTTGCTCAAAAGCAAGCTCTTACGAACGTGCAAGCGATCTTTTGGGGTGGCCTGGTAGCTGGAATCCTTGATGCTGTCGACGGCGTAATTGCTTACGGCACGCAGGGATTGAATCCCATTCAGGTGCTGCAATACATCGCGAGCGGCGCGCTGGGACAATCTGCCTTCCAGGGCGGCCTCGCTGCTGCTGCCCTCGGCGCGGCATTTCATTTCAGTATCGCGGGGGTGGCAGCGGCGGTGTTCGTGTTGGCAACCCAGCGGTTAGAGATCTTGAAAACGCATGCTGTGCCCGCCGGACTGCTTTACGGTACCGCGGTGTATTTCTTCATGAACTATGTTGTGCTTCCGCTATCGGCTGTGGCGGCCGGCGCATTCCACCTCGGCCTCTTTCTTAACGGTGTGATTGGACACGCACTTTCTGTAGGTCTCCCAATCTCGCTTTTCGCCCGGAGGGCACAATGACCCAAACCAACCTTCCAGTCGCTACCGTGGTCCTTGTGCATGCTGCGTGGGCGGATGCATCCAGTTGGAACAAGATCATCCCACCCCTCCAGCGCAGAGGACTGCAAGCCGTTGCCGTGCAGATCCCACTGAGCTCGCTGTCTGATGACGTTGCAACTCTACGACGATTCCTCAAGAGGGTAAGCGATCCGGTGGTGTTGGTGGGTCACTCCTACGGGGGCGCGGTCATCACGGCTGCCGGTAGCGGGAACCCGAACGTGAAGGCTGTTGTTTATATCGCGGCGATGGCGCCTGACGAAGGTGAGACTGTCGGCGAACTCCTCCATCGCGCTGCGCCTCATGCGAGCGCTCCGGCGCTTGTACCCGATGAGGACGGGTTTCTCTGGATGTCGGCGAAGGGTTTCGCCGATGCGGTCGCTCATGAGGGTTCCGCAGACGATGCTCTGCTGATGGCGGCAACGCAAAAGCCTATCGCAATTAAATGCGTACAAGAGCAGATAACCAAACCGGTATGGAAAGAGAAGCCTTCTTGGTTTCTGGTGGCGGAACGAGATCGCATGATCGCTCCCGAGACTCAGCGATTCATGGCTCATCGCACAGGAGGCCACGTTCTTGAGATGGAAGTGGACCACACTTCACTTGCGTCTGCGCCGGATCGAGTCGTCGCGATCATCACACAGGCAGTCGATGCTGTCTTGCATGGGGCCGCTCCAAATCCGCAGAGAATCGGACGGCGCGCATGAAAATCGTCTCCGTTAATGTTGGGCTACCACGGGACGTCGTCTGGAAAGATATCACCGTGCAGACAGCCATTTTCAAAGAACCCGTTGCTGGCGTCGTGGCCATCCGGGAACTGAACTTGGCTGGTGACCAGCAGGCAGATCTCGCCGTACACGGTGGATCGGAGAAGGCGGTTTACGCTTATCCGGCCGAGCATTACGAGTACTGGCGGAAGCAGTTGTCGGATGTCTCGTTGTCGTGGGGTGCGTTTGGTGAGAACCTCACAACCGCTGGGCTGTGGGAAGACACGCTATGCATTGGAGACCTTCTCAGGGTCGGGTCTGCCGTTCTTCAGATTACCCAGCCCCGCATGCCCTGTTACAAACTTCAACTCAGGTTTAACCGCGACGACATGATTAAACGTTTCCTGGTGAGTGGCCGAAGCGGATTTTATTTTTCCGTGATAAACCCAGGGGATGTCGGCGCAGGATCAAAGGTTGAGGTCTTGGACCGCGATCCCCATAGCGTCACGGTCGCCGACATAGTGAGCTTATACCTCGGCGAGAGACGCGATCCGGAACTACTTCGGCGAGCAATGAACGTTACTTCGTTGCCAAAGAATTGGAAAACTCAACTACTGCTGAGGGCACAAAACCAGGTCTAGCAATTCTTGAAGCCGGTGCATCTGGCGTTTCTGGACGTATCCGCAAACCTTACCTTACAGGATTACGGAAGGGTTGCCCGTGATTCAAGCACAATCGTCAAAGAGACTGGGCAAGATAACATCTACGGTTACCGCTTTCTCGCGGATGTCAAAACTCGCTCTTCCGTTGTGTAAGGCGAAGGCTAACGAAAAAATACGCGCATTTGTCTTCTTGGGCTCTCTCCGAACGTATGGGCGTCGGGCCCAACCTATAGGAGAATCGGTCAAAACAGCTCGGCGCATGGCCGGCCATTCTTTTGACCCCATTGTTATCGTCGCCGGTATGGTTCCTTTCTTCGCTGTTGTTCTCGTGTTACTTCTCGTCCGCAATAACCAGGCGACCAATGAGGGCTTGGTCCGCCGCATTTGACGAGTGGGATTCCGTTTCCTTTAGTTTCGGCCGCCTCAAACAGTGGTACACTCTCGCCGTCAAACCGCAGTGTGCCGACTAACGCCTGGCCATAGGCGGCTATTTAGGCACAGTCTGAGGTTCCTAGGGAGGCAAGGTTGGCCACCGCAACCCAGGAGACTCTTACGACTCCATCGACGTTGCAAAGCGGCCTTCCCGAAACCGGGACGGAAGCGAAGCGCTACTCCTCGCTCGATGCCTACCGCGGCTTCATCATGCTCATCCTCGCTTCCGAAGGTTTTGGTTTTTCCGCATTGCGCGGCGATCCAACGTGGGGCGGCATTGCGCGCTGGTTTGATCACATACCTTGGGAGGGCGGCGTTTTCTGGGACATGATCCAGCCGGCCTTTATGTTTATGGTGGGCTTGGCCATGCCCTTCGCGCTGGCGCGGCGCAAGGAGTTGGGCGCAACCGAACGCGATAATTTCCACCATGTCTTGATGCGGTCACTGCGCCTCATTATATTGAGCCAAATTATTATTTGGGTTGGGTCGGGCGCCATCAAGCCGCAGCTCATCAACGTCCTGTCGCAGATCGCATTCACTTATGCCCTCACGTATTTGCTTTTAAAATTTCGGTGGCGATATCAGGCCGTTGCGGCCATTGTCCTCCTCGTAGGATGGACAGCTCTGTTCTTCGCCTTTCCCGGTCCCGACGGGCCATTTTCCCACCGGAATCACATCGGCCTCGTCGTGGACCGCGCCATCTTCCACTATGATTACGATCCGGCTTATTCCACGCTCAATTTCATCCCGAGCACCGTGTGGACATTGAGCGGCGCCTGGGTCGGAAACTTGCTGATGCAGTCGAAATCGCACGCGGACAATTTGAAGAAGCTGGCTGGCGGGATGGTTTTGTCCTTTATGGTTGCGTTCGCCCTGCGCCCGTGGACTCCTTTTATCAAGCAGCTTTGCACGGCAAGCTTCGTCCTCTATAGCCTCGCGTGGGTGCTGTTTATGCTGATCGGGTTCTACGTGATCGTCGAAGTCCTGGGATACCGGAAATGGTGCTTCCCTCTTCTTGTCGTGGGGATGAATTCGATTTTCATCTATTTCGTGAGCGAAGTTCTGCACGGATGGCTGGACCGTGCTGTCGGCGTGTTCACGTTCCACTACAGCATCATCGGAAAGCTCGCTCCGGTGGCGCAAGCGACTACCGTGCTGCTAGTGATGTGGTACCTGTGCTACTGGCTGTACAAGCGGCGAATTTTTCTAAAACTTTAGTAGTTCGATCAGGAGAGAGGTGAGTTATGCACAAAGACAGGAAAGTCTTCGGCCATGGGATCCTTTCCCGCATCGTGCTCTGCCTAGCGCTGCTCGTCCTGACGGCGCCTGGCTCTTACGCGCAGATCGGCACCGGCAGCATCACAGGCATTGTATTCGATGCGTCCGGAGCGGCGGTACCGGATGCGGAAGTCACCGTAACGAATGTCGAGCGCAGCACGCATTTTGTGACCCGCACCAACGCTTCTGGCGACTACACCATTCCCGCGCTCGAACCAGGTCACTATACCGTGACGGTAAAGCATGCGAACTTTCGCACCTCCAACGTCCCCGCGTTTGAACTGCAGGTGGATCAGAAGGCACGAGTCGACGTGACACTGGTGGTAGGAGCAACCACGGAGACGGTTGTCGCTACGGCGGAGGCCCCGCTGCTTTCGACCGAGTCAAGTACCGTCGGGCAAGTGATTGATAACAAGCGTGTAGTGGACTTGCCCTTGAATGGGCGCAGCTTCCTCGATCTCGCCACGCTGGGCCCGGGTGTCACTTTTACCAAAGATAGTAATACGGCATTTCAGGAGGTCCGCGACGTCGGCCGTCGCGTGAGTGACCAGTACTCGGTCGGCGGCGCCCGCGCTCAGGACACCAACTTCCTGTTGGATGGTGCAATAAATACTTCACCCGATTTCAATACTGTGGCTGCCATTCCCTCGGTCGATGAGATTCAGGAATTCAAGGTCCAAACGAATTCCTATACCGCCGAGTACGGCCGCGGAGCCGCTCAAATCAACGCTGTAACCAAGGGCGGGACGAACGAATTTCACGGAACCGCGTACGATTTCTTGCGCAACGACCTCTTCGATGCTAGAGATTATTTCGACAACGTCAACCTCGGCGAAGGCGCGCCTAAACCCCCTTTCAAACGCAATCAATTCGGCGCCACCGCCGGGGGAAAAATTGTGGCCAATAAGCTCTTTTACTTTGGCGCCTACGAAGCTTTGCGCGACCGCACCAACTTCTCCGGCCTTATTACCGTGCCTATGCCTAATGTGAAGAATGGGGACTTCTCTGACTATGGTGTTCCCATTTTCATGCCGCACAACACTAATCCCAACGGCTCACCTAAGTTCCTGTCTGGGAATACTCTTCCGGCTGGCTGCTTCAATCCGAATCCCAACACCGACGTGACTTTTGATACAGCCTTTCCTGGTACCAAGCCCATGACGATTCCTCAACAGTGTTGGAACGCGGCAACCGCGGCTTTTCTCGCGTCCTCGTACGTACCCGCGCCCAACCGGCCGGGTCTGCGCGACGACTTCTCTGCTGTCGCTGGCGTTCCCACGAATCGTGACCAGGTTGCCGGACGCCTCGATTACGTTCTCAAGCCCAACATGAACCTCTGGGGACGGTACTCCTGGGGGCGCGAAGACGTAATTAACAATGACCTCATGCCGGTACGCGATCTGACGGAGGCAGTCAAAACCGCAACCTTCGGTCTGCATCATTCTTGGACGATTCGCTCCAACATGGTCAACGAGGCCAAGGTTAACTACGTTCGCGCGCTCGGCAGCCGCATCGGCCCTCTCGCTGGCAAGACCAATGTTGTGCAGCAATTGGGGATAGCCGGGGCGTCAGGCGACCCCGTCGACTTTGGCACTCCGAGCTTCAGCGGTGGCGGTGATAAATTCGAGAGCCTTGGCGAAGATTCCTTCGGCCATCCACTGCGGAAGATTCAAGCGACTTACGAATATGGCGACGATTGGTCGCTCATCAAGGGACGTCACGTTCTCAAAGCGGGTGGGGATTTCCGCCATGAGAATCTCAATTTGCTCTCCCACAACCTCGCCCGTGCCTCCTTCACTAACCCGTCTTTCGCAACCGGCTCTTTGCCCGATCCCATAACTGGCACGATTACCGGAGGCCTTTCTCTCGCGAGCATGCTTCTCGGCATCAGCAATGATTCCGAAGTCGCCACGGGCGACTCCCACGTCCACCTCTTTCGCTGGATACAAGCCTATTATGTTCAAGATGATTTCAAATTTCGGCGGAACCTGACGCTGAACTTTGGCTTGCGTTACGACGTTGCGCCCTATTGGCATGATCTCAAAGATTCCATGGTCAATGTGGATCTCAGCGGTGCAATTCCTGTAGTGGTCCGTCCCGGTTCAGGAGATCCCTATCAGGGCTGGGATCCAAGCGTGCAGCTCGACTCTGACCCAGCATCGCCTACGTATCTTCCGTTTGTAAGGGATAACAGACTCGGGCACAATCTCGTCTTTACTGATAAGTCTAACGTCTCTCCGCGATTCGGTTTCGCCTGGACTCCTGGCTTCGGACACAACAAAACCGTCATCCGTGGCGGTGCCGGAATCTTCTACTCGCCCATGAATGCGGATCCCTGGTTCGATTTTGCTCGAAATGCGCCGCGCTCTGCCAAGCTGATCCGCAAAGGCAGTCAACTTACTATTGTCGACCAGGTGTTCGCGAACACTTCACAGCTTAAGATTCGGCCCTCCATGTTCGTTGTCGAGCCGCACCTCAAGACCCCGCGGGTCCAGCAATGGAGCTTGGGGATCCAACAGGAACTTAGAAGCAATCTCATCTTCGAAATCGCCTATGTGGGTTCAGCTTCTACACACTTACCTCACCTTACGGACCAAAACCAGCAGTTCCCCGCCATGCAAGGCGACAAAGTCTTGCAGCCAGTTACGTATCTGGCGCCAAAGTACAGTTCGCTGGCTTCGTTTTTTAACCTTTTCGAAAGCGCTACTTCGGCCAACTATAATTCCTTGCAGGCGAAGGTGGAGAAGCGCTTCTCTGCAGGCTTTTCCTACCTGAGTTCCTTCACGTGGTCCAAGACTATGGACACGGCCTCTTCCACGCGCGATGGTGGCAATGGTCAGGCGACCCCGCACATTTATGACCTGCGGCTCGATTACGGGCCTTCGGTATTCGACGCGAAATTCAACTGGGTCAACAGCGCTCTCTACGAGCTTCCCTTCGGCAAAGGCCGGCATTGGGGTTCCGCATGGTTTGGTCCCGTCGAGAAAGTTCTTGGCGGGTGGCAGATTGGGGGCATCAGCGCAGTGCGAAGCGGCTTCCCGGCCTCTTGCCTGGATGCCAGCATAGACGACGCAGTCAACAAAGTTGCCTTTGAACAAGACAACTGCGACCTCCTGGGAAATCCTAACAACGGTCCTAAGCAAACCATGAATTGGTGGAACCTTTCTGCTTTCGCGATCGCCACGCCCCAGGAAGTCTTCGGCAATGCCGGCCGCAGCGTTTTGCGCGGGCCGAAATACGTTAGCTTTGACTTTTCCGCGATGAAGACCACAGTCTTCACGGAGCGGCTGAAACTTCAGTTCCGCTTCGAGGCCTTCAATTTCCTAAATCATCCCATCTTTTCCATGCCCAACCCGTTTCTCGACTCGTGGCCCACTTTAGCCAGCAACAGATTCCCAACTGGTTCACCATCCTTCGCTGGTTTCAACACCATCAGCAGTACGGCAGCCGGCAACCGCCAGCTCCAGTTCGCGCTGAAGTTAATCTGGTAATTCAATGGCGCTTCCGCAGAGCAAGAGCCCTTGTGCGCCGGAGGCTTATAATTCAAGGCAGGGAGAAAGACCAATGGATAGTTCAGACAGCAAACTCAACCGGAGAGAATTCTTGCAAAAGAGCGCGGCCGTGGCCGCGGGAAGCGCGGCTATGAGCGGCACGGCTCTCTCTTACTCCCGCATTGTCGGGGCGAATGACCGGATCTCACTCGGACACATTGGGATCGGAAACCGCGGTACGGAACTCGATGGCATCGTGGCAACCCTCAAAGACACTAGAAAAGTGGAAGTCTCTGCGGTCTGCGACTTATGGACCCACAACCTGGAGCGAGCGGTGGCCGCCAATCAAAAATACTACGGCAAGGCTCCCCGGGCCCTTAAGCATCCACAGGAATTACTGGCACTCAAGGACGTTGACGCCGTGATGATCTCTACACCCGAACATTCGCATTCGCCGTTACTGAAGTTGACGGCGGAAGCGGGCAAAGACGCCTACTGTGAAAAGCCCATGGGCAACGTTCTCGACGAGGTCAAGGGGGCGCGCGATGCCGTTCTCGCCCGGAATCTCATCGCTCAGGTTGGCACCCAGCACCGTAGCGAACCGTATCAGCTTGCTGTGCGCGACCTGATCCGCACCGGCGTTCTCGGCGATGTCACTAAGTATGAGATTGTCTGGAACTATCATGGGCCTCGCTGGCGCGGGCGTCCCGAAGTAAAGATGATTCGCGAACTGGACACCGACTGGCGCGCCTGGCTGATGACCAAGCCCTACCGGCCGTTCGATCCGCAGCTTCATTTTGAATTTCGCCTCTACAAAGAGTTTTCCAGTGGTATCCCCGACCAGTGGATGAGCCATGGCATCGACCTATGCCACTTTTTCCTGGATGTGGACTATCCGTATTCGGTCGTGGCGAATGGCGGCATTTTTGCTTGGCATGACGGCCGGGAGAATCCTGATACGTTCCAGGCGCTCTTCACTTATGCAAATGGCTTTTTGACGAGCTACTCGACCAGCTTTGGCAACGATGCGCCTAGCTTCACGCGCATCATGGGAAAGAAGGGCACCCTGATCAACACGGGAGGGGAGGGCAGCCCTCGCTGGCAGGTCGTCGAGGAAAAGGGCAATCACGAAGATGACCTGACGGTTGACTCAAAGCGGGCTGTCAAAGACGTTCTACTGCCTGCGGACACGACTCTTCCACCAATGGGAATGGGCGACGAGGAACCCTCGCACATGACCAACTGGCTGGATTGCCTGCGCAGCCGCAAACAGCCCAATGCGACCGTGCATCACGGATTTGCGCACTCTGTGGCCTGTATGATGGCCACGCGCGCATATTGGTCCGGGAAGAGAATCTACTGGGACCCGAAGGGCGAAGCGATCCTCGACGAGGCCCCGAAATAACGATGTAGGGAGCAGCGGCCGATATATAATTCGTCCGGTGAAAATGAGGAAGCCGAATTTCTTTGGGAAAATGCTTTCTGCAAACACTGTTCGCTATGGACAGAGCCTGGCGTTCGCTGTGGCTGTGCTGTCGTTGGAGCACATCGTCCGGGCCACCGAAAGGTGGTTTCGAGTAGACCACCCAGTCCTTTCGGAACAGTGGCCGCAGCCAGGCGGCGAAGATTTTGGGCTGAGCGAGAGGAGTGAAGTTTCCATTCACAAAGGAGATGTTGGTAGGGGCGGTGGGGATCGAAACTGCATCCCTCACTTCTAAGTCTCGTCAGCGGAAGGCGTTACCGACCGCTCCCCATCCCAAGTGTTAGAACTGTTAGAAACGCGAATTGCACCAACATTCCGGTACGCGGCTGGAATTCTTCTTCGGCGAAGAAGCTTCTCATGCTTCGGACGTGCCCGCTCCAGAATTAGCAGGTCGCGTCAGCGCTTTGCTCTTACCTCTTTATGACAGACGTGTAATACCAGGGAAGCCGTCAAACCCTGAATCGAAAGTCATGATTTGCTCGATTCCATGGTGTTCCATGACGGCGATATGCACCGCATCGCGCGCAGATAGCTGCCGATACCCCAAGACAATTTGTTTCGCACGCTCCGCGATGGACCGATCAACAGCCAGCACCTGATCCACGATGCCCAACAGAGTGTCGAACGCAGGCTGGATTGCGTCGCGGCGGTCGATAGCGGCGTAGCGGTGCAAAATTTCCTGGAGAACCTCGGCGTCCGTTATCAGGCTCTGGCGCTCGCTGACCACCTTTTCGAGCAATCGACGCGCGTCGCTCTTGTGGGCATGAGGAGCACCAACCAAGTACATGGGAATATTCGAGTCGACCAGAATCACGGATGCGCGCCCGTCCCGTATCCCCTCTCGATCTCGGCGAGCATGTCGTCGATTTCACTCACGGGATAGTCATGTTGTGCTGCCGCCGAGCTTCTTGCTTACGCTGCCGACAGGCTCGCGGCGGCGGGCTAGATCCAGCGCTTGCCGAACCCACTCGGCGATCGACATATGGCGTGAACGCGCGGCCCGCTGAATCTCTCGGTATTCCGGATCCTTCATGATCACCTGCAGCCGCTTAGCCATAGGAGGAGTCTATCTGACTCATCAACATGAGTCAACAGGTCACTCAAATTATCCATCAGCGGTCATAATCTGTAACTGCCTTCCGTTTCCACCTAGTTTCCAATTAAGGCCGTCATCCGGAAAGCTAAGGAAGGGTTGCCAGTCATTTGCTCGAAGGACTACTCGTATCTCAAGGCGACCATAGGATCCACGCGCATTGCGCGGCGCGCCGGGATGTAGCAGGCCACGAGCACAACGGTTGCGAGCAGGAGTGCGACACATCCGAAAATCGCAGGGTCCGTCGGCTTCACCTCGAAAAGGAGGCTGACCATAAAGTGAGTCAGCGCCAGCGCTCCTGCAATCCCAGACGCTGTTCCGAAGAGCGCGATCTTCGCTCCATCTTGCATAACCAGCCGCAACACGTCGCGCCGCTGCGCTCCCAGCGCTGTCCGGATGCCGATCTCATGCGTTCGCTGGTTCGCGGCATAAGCCATCGCGCCGTAAATTCCCACCGCAGCCAAGATCAACGCGAGCGCCGCGAACAGTCCGAGGAGCAGCATGTTGAAACGTTGCTGGGCAACCGACACCGCTATGAGCTCGTCCATAGGGCGCACGTCGTCCACCGGAATCTGCGCGTCCAAGCTCGGCGGCCCTACGTCGCCCGCCCAGCAGATGCGCACGCCGATTGGGTCTTCATGCGGGAAGAATTCCCGCACGATTTCTTCGTTCACAATGGCGACGAGTGGCTGCCCTTCGCGGTCCAACGGGGTGAACTCGCGACCTGCGCGCAGCGGAATCTGCATCACGTGGAAGTAATCGCCCATCACGGAAAGGGTTTGCACTAGCGGCTCACCTCCCACCGCGACCGGCGGGCGTCCGTCGATGACCAAACGGTGGCCTACATAATTGCCGCCGAGGGGTATATCACTCACCATCGCCACTTGCACGCCCGGCACAGTATCCAAGCGCGTGAGCAACTCGCGGCGGAACTGGGTTTGTTTAGGGATTTCTCCGTACCGCGTCTCAGGCAGTTGGAGATACATCGTCATTACGTTCGCGGAATTGAAACCGGGATTCATCGAGCGTAACCGTGAGAATCCTTTGATCAACAAACCGGCCCCCACTAGCAGCACCAAAGCAACCGCCAGTTCCGATGTGACCAGAACTTGCCGCATGGTATGCCCCATCGTGCTCGCCGTTGTGCTCCGCCCGCTCTCTTTCAGGGCTTGGGCAACGTCCGCGCCAGCCGAGATCCATACCGGCGCCATTCCGAAGGCGATGCCGGTCAGCAACGAGACCACCAGGACGAACAGCAACACCCGCGTATCCGTCTGAATCCCGCTCAGCCGCGCCAGTTGCTCCGGCTTCATGGCCAGGAGCACGCTCGTGCCCAACTGCGCCAACAGCAAGCCGGTCGCACCGCCGAGGACCGACAACAGTGTGCTCTCAGTCAGCGTTTTCCGGATCAGCCGGCCGCGTCCCGCGCCGAGCGCCGCTCGGATCACCAATTCCTGACGCTCCGCAACCGCGCGCACCATCAGCAAACTCGCGAAATTCGCGCACGCAATCAGCAGCACGAGGCCTACAGCCCCGAAGAGCACCAGCAATGCCGACCGCACGTCTCCTACGAGCCATTCCTGCAGCGGAACTAATTGCGTCCTGCGTTCTTTTTCTTCGGCTGGATACTGCTCCGCCAGCCGGCGGTCGATCGCGTACAGGTCGCTCTGCGCCTGCGCAAGCGTGACGCCCGCCCTCAATCGCCAGTAGGTATGCATGACGTGCACACTGCGATCAGTGGCCGTTCCCGGGTCGCCGACCCAGAGTGAAACAAATACATCGGCATGCTCCGTCGGCGGAGCAAAACTTGCCGGCATTACGCCGACCACCGAATAAGAGTTTCCGCCCAGACGAATCGTGTTACCCACCGCGTGCGGATCGCTGCCAAAGTTCGTCTGCCAGAAATGGTTGCTGACCACGGCGAGACGCGGCCCGCCTTGCACATCTTCGGCGAGCAAAATAATTCGGCCCAGCATCGGCTGCACGCCCAGTGTTTCGAGAAACGCCGCATTGATGAGCCCGACACGGACTTGCACAGGCTCGGTTCCACCTGTGTAGTCCATCCGCTGGACATTGATTCCGCCACCCTGTGAAAATGCGCTTACCTGTCGCTGAATATCCATCACGTTGGGTAGCGAATCGTGTTCCTTCATGACTACAAGCTGCTGCGGGTCCTTGTAGGGAAGCGGACTGAGCAGCACTCCATTAATCACACTGAATATCGCGGTGTTTGCGCCGATGCCGAGAGCGAGGGTGAGGACAGCGACAGCCGTGAAGCCCGGGGACTTGCGCAACCTGCGGAAGCCGAGGTGGATGTCCTGCAGGAGCTGCTCGAGCCAAACGAAGCTCCACACCTCGCGTGTCTCTTCTTTGACGCGGGTGACATTACCGAATTTGCGCAAGGCCGCATAACGCGCTTCCTCCGGCGACATGCCGCGTGCGATGTTGTCCTGAGTCTCCACCTCGATGTGGTCGCGAATGTCCTGGCCGAGATCGTTGAGCATGCGCTTGCGGCGATTCATGGTTTGTTCTGCTGCTCAGCACCTTGTTCAGCCGGGCGGAGAATCCGCGCGATCGCTGCTGCCAGCTTGTCCCACTTGCTGGTCTCGGCTGCCAGTTGCCTTCGGCCTTTGGGCGTCAGCCGGTAGAACTTGGCCCGGCGGTTGTTCTCGGACGTACCATCCTCGAACGAAATCCAGCCCCTCTTGATGAGCCGGTGCAGCGCGGGATAGAGCGAGCCTTGTTCGACCTGCAAGACATCATCGGAGTTGAACTCGATTGCCTTGGCGATGGCGTGGCCGTGGGCCGGTCCCAGTAGCAGCGTGCGCAGAATCAACAGGTCCAGAGTGCCCTGCAGCAGCTCGATGCGATCTGCCTGTTCTTTGGAAGACATTCTAGGTGAGGATACGCAACTTCCCCTAGAATGTCAAGGTGGCCAAGATCAGTAGGGGATTAGCGCCGCCCAAGACCAGAAGCAAGAGCTGGAATTTTTCGTCGGACGAGTCGATGCCCTGCGAGACGAAACGAGCTCTCACGACGCAATGGCTTCCGGTTCGTCGGCATAACCGGCCAATCTCTGCCCGCCTGAGTGCTCCTACTTAGGAGTGATGTTTCGTGGGGTGACCAACAAATCGTGCACAAGGGACGATCTCCAATGAGCTACGATTCTTTTTCTCGTACTTTCCGACCCACCTGACACTCAAGATCTTAGCCGGAAGTGGAACTCTTTCCTTCTAAAAGAAAAATCCAACTGGAAAAGAATAACACTTCCCACTTAAACCTCTTTTAGAAAAGTGAGTCAGAATATTGGCCGGTTAGAATCGGCAACCCTTCCCTTACCGGATTACGGAAGGGTTGCCCGTCGCTCGGGAGCAGTGCGACTGCTGCTCCCGAACCGAAACCGAGACCCGCATGCCTGCGAGCGCAACCTCAAGTTCTGCTAACGTAACCGAGGGTCGTGCGTCTACCATCCGTAAGGTAGGATGTCTACTGTCATGAAGCCCAGAAACACTGTCGAAAAGACCGCACTCTTGCAAGGCACGCTCGATATGCTCATTCTGCGCACGCTCCTCTTCGGCCCCGCTCATGGTCATCAAATCGCAAAACACATTCAACGTACTACGGAGGACGTGCTCCAGGTGGAGCACGGCTCGCTGTATCCGGCCCTGCACCGCATGGAGCGCAAGGGTTGGATCATCTCGAAGTGGGAAATGGCGAAGGACCGGAATCGTGAGTTCAAGTACTACCGGCTAACGCCGGCGGGCAGAAAACAGCTTGCGCGCGAAGAATCGAAATGGAAGCAACTGGCGGCAGCGGTGGCGACGGTAATGTGGCCGGCTCCGGGAGATCCGTCATGAGCGTGCGGAATTGGCTCAGCTCGCGGCTCGCGGCATTCCGGAAACGTCGCGATCGGGAAAAGGATCTAGATCGCGAGCTGAAGGCGCATCTCGATCTGGAAGCGGAAGAGCAACAAGAGTCCGGCTTGTCGCCTGAAGAGGCACGCTATGCCGCTCGACGAGCCTTCGGCAACACCACCTTGGTGCGGGAGGACGTGCACGAAATCTGGAATCTGGGTTGGCTGGAACGATTTCAGCGCGACGTAAAGTACGCCGCGAGATCACTTCGCAAGAATCCTGTTTTCACGCTAGTCGCGGTTCTCACTCTTGCATTGGGCATCGGCGCCAATACCGCTATTTTCAGCACAATTGATGCACTCATGCTTCGGCCCTTGCCGTTCTCCGCGGCGGACCAACTTGTGCGTATCTACTCCACGAAAAATGGCATTCCCATCGGCGGGACGAGCGCGGCCGCCGGACCGTCGGTGCTGGACATGCGAGACTTTGCGCAAAACAGTCATAGTTTCCAGAAGATGGTCGCCTACGACGCGTGGCGGAAAAACGTGAGCTTCGGAAATTCCGCCGAGCCGGAGCAAATGCGAGTAGGTCTGGTCCCCGCGGCCTATTTCGAAGTCCTCGACGTACAGCCCATCATGGGCCGGCTCTTTACGGAAGATGAGAATCAGGAGGGTAAGCATTATGTGGCCGCGATAAGCGCTCGACTGTGGAAGGATCGCTTCGCGGGCGACAGCGCAATCCTGGGACGGAAAATCCGCATCAATGATGAGCTCTACATCATCGTGGCAGTAATGCCAGATGTGATTCCCGAGTGGATGGAATCCGCGCGCGTTGGGCCGATTGAAGTCTGGACTCCCTTTGCACCTTCCAGCGCTTTGTCGGAAAGTTCGAGAGGAGCGCGGGGTGACTTCGCGCTTGCACGGATGAAACCTGGCGTGTCGCTCGAACAAGCCCAGGCAGATCTCGCGGCCATAGCCGCTCGGCTGGCAGCAGAGTATCCGGTCGATGAGGGCATCGGCGTAGCCGTCAATAGGCTCTCCGACACGCGCGTGGGAACCCTGCGACCGATGCTTTTTCTGTTGATGGGAGCAGTCAGTCTGATCCTGCTGATTGCGTGCGTAAACTTGGCGAATTTACTTTTCGCGCGCAACTCGGCGCGTCAACGCGAACTGTCCGTGCGCGCCGCATTGGGCGCCGGTAGAGGAGCGCTCATCCAGCAGTTGCTCGCCGAAACACTTTTGCTATCGCTGATTGGGGGAGCGGTGGGCCTGGCCCTGGCACAAATTGGACTTGTCAGTTTGACCAGAATGCATCCTGCTAATCTGTCGCAACTTAATTCAATGGGAATCGATTGGCGAGTGTTGGCATTCACCGTCCTGGTGTCTCTAGCCACAAGCCTGCTCTTTGGTGTGGGCCCTGCGCTCACCGGAACTCGCCTGAACCTCGTGGACGCATTGAAACAGGGCGGGCGGTCCGGATCCTCGGGTCGGCCCACGCAACGTGTTCGCAACCTCCTGGTCGTGACGGAAATGGGCATGTCCTTGATGCTTTTGGTGGGAGCAACCTTGTTGGTTCGAAGCATTATGCTCTTGGACCGCCAGCACCTCGGAATCCGTCAGGACCATCTGCTCAAAGGGCATATCTATGTACCCGGTGTTCACTATCCGAACCCAGGAGCGATCACGCGCCTCTGCGATGAGTTTGCAACACGGGTACGCGCATTGCCCGGCATAATCGACGCGACCGTAACAACCGTTTACCCGCCAAATAACGGATGGACTCAAATGCTCAATATCCCAGGGCATCCGTTCACGCGCCTCCAAGATATTCCCTCAGCGCAGTTTGGCGTCGCGGATTCACATTTCCTTAGAACTCTGGGCATTCCCCTGATTCAAGGCAGAGATTTCGCCGAATCCGACAGCGCCACCAGTCCCCCCGTGGCACTGATCGGTGAAGAGTTCAAAAGCCGCTATTTCCCAACGGAAGATCCCATTGGCCGGCAGATCCATATTGGACCTCCGCCGTTCTTACAGATCGCCCCCGGCGCGAATATATCGGACTCCGCAGACGTCACCATCATTGGCGTTGTCGGCGATTTTAGGAACGCTGGACTTGCGCACCCGCCCGAACCGCAGATCACCGTTCTGTACTCTCAGAATCCCGTGGTGAACTACGGCTTCAAGGATATTGTGATTCGCACTGCTTCGGAGCCGCGCTTGCTCGTACCTGAAATACGCAGGCAGCTTCATGAGTTGGATCCCGACATGCCTTTCGCCGAGGTGCAAACGATAGAGGAACTCGTCTTAGCGCAGACCGGTGGACAGCGCTTCACCACAATTTTGTTGGCTTCCTTTGCGGCAGCCGGTCTGCTCCTTGCCGTTGTCGGAATCTACGGCGTGGTCTCTTTTCTGGTGACGCAACGCAAGCAGGAACTGGCCGTGCGCATTGCTCTCGGCGCCAGCCGCGTGACTGTTCTTTGGCTAGTATTGAAGCAAGGCCTTGAAATGGCCACGATTGGTACGGCCATAGGACTCTTCGGCGCATGGGCCACGCAGAAATTGACCAGCGGCCTCCTGTTCGGTATTTCGCCTGTTGATCCGGTGACCTTCGCAGGTGCGGCCGTCTTCTTGCTCACCGTCGCGGCGATCGCAAGCGCAATCCCCGGCGCACGAGTCATGACCATCGACCCGGCACAGACACTTCGCCAAGACTAAGGCTGCGCACGATAACTTCCTGGGTGTATTGTCGGCAACTCTTACCTAATCTGATCGTGGAAGAGTATCGGTACCAATCCGGAGGCATTAGTTCCGGATTCCCCGTAATAGACACCCGCTATTTCTATAAAGCCTCGCGACCGAGTGTCGTTTGTTTTTGACAGCGCGAGATCCAGTTAATGTTCGGTGCGAAACTCCTTGAAGTGAGGCGGGTCAGGGGGTTGGGCCTGCTTCGATTCACCGCACTGCTTGTACGCGTGGGCCTCCAGGCAGTAAGTTATGGAACTCCACGGCGTGGCAGAGTCTGTCTGCGTCTCGCCTATGATCTCGCGGTAAAGGATGATTTGCTTCCCGTCGGGAGGGATAGTCAGGTCGGCTTCCAAGGAACTTCCGTTGGAACCCACACCCAGGGCTTCGTAAATGTCTAGAGCGGAAGTGATCTCGCCCTGCGGCGAGATGGCGAAGACATCAAAGCCCATGACCGTGCAAGCGCCGCACGAGCCAGAGCCGAACGGACTGAGTGTGGAAGCAGTGGGACCAGAGCGGATAAGTGTCCAACCGTCCGGCAAAGTCTTCGCTTCGAAGCGTTCTCCGTCGACGACGAATTTCGTCCGCGTGATTGTGCTGCCGTTACGCCAAGCAAGGTCGGGGCGGCAGATGGTGGCGGCGTTTGTCAGTTTCATCCAGAAATAGTTAGCCGTCGTCACCGCGGGTGAGACGCCAACGGGAGCATACATGTATCCCCCAGCAGGGTTTATTAGCGCAAATGTAGATCGGAGGTAGTTATCTTCAGGCGGCTGCAAGGGGAAAAACCATGAGGGATAGCTCTCATTGTAGAGGTCTTGTTGCTCGAGGTTGTATTCACATGGCGTGAGTGAGAAGCTCCGGGGCGACGCGAGCTTAAGATGATTGAAGGTGGCTGGCTGGCCCCACTGTCGGTTGGTCGAGGTGCTGGAGTAGTCGCCCATTTTGTGACCTGCGGGCGCGGAACTGAAGACATCGACTACGAAATAGAGGTCCGTGAGTTTGAGTTGCTGCGTGGGAGGAAAGGCGCCGTACGGGATTGAGAAATGGAAGTGGTAGCCGGTCTGCCGATTGTACTTGTAGGTCGCGCCGGCCGCGTTCCGCCTGGTCCCCGGCTTACGTTCGGTCTCGATTTCGACAGTCACTTCGTCATCGGGCTTTGGTTCAAGCGCTTTGGGCAGGTCTTCAGGAAAGAAGTTCGCCTTAAGACCAGCGTAAGCTGTCGAGGCGAAGTCCTCGAATGAACGGCCGAAGCCAGGGTAATCGGAACCCGCAATGAGCCACTGGCGAACGAACAGGCGCCGAAGGTATTGGCGGTATTGAAGCTGTTCGTTGTACCAGCGTTCGCAGTTCTTGGTCCCCGAAGCAGCGTCGCCTGTGTGTGGATCAACTTGGTCCGCGCAATCTTTCAAGTTGCCCAGCTTCGTGGCGCCGAATTGGTTTCCCCACCCGATCTCGGGCATGGAAACTTCGGGCGAAGTGGTAAGCCAGACCTCGATGTGGTCGCTGGAGAGCATTTCGGATTTTTGCTGCGGCCAATGAAAACTCTGTTCGTCGGCTTCGACCTCGCCCCAGATGTGTAGACCGTCATCGGCGGAGCGCAGCCAAATATTGCCGTTGCGGGCCTGTGGGGAGTGCGGGATGAGACTAACTGTAGGCGGTGTCGCGAAGATGCTCTGCGATGCTTGCGGGATATCCTTCAAGGAAATGCTGGGAACGCTGACGACGCTGACGACACTGTCATTCTGAGGGTGGTTCTGGGATGAAGAGTTCATTGCAATCGTAAGCAGGAGGAAGAAGAAGACTGTTTTGGTTAAATGCATCGAGTGCTCCATAATGGAAGAACTCCATCCTCCGATCAGAAGGCCGCTACGCCAGCTACGCTCGTTGTTCGCGCTGCTATGGACAGACCTGCCGCGATGCGGGAAATGGAAGGCATCCGAATTGAGATTCGTGAACGTATGTTTCGCATGCCAGTGACCGAGCACCCAAGATGCCCAACCTCAGATTGTTGGAAACTCAAGCTATGCTCCAGAGCTGGCCCAAAGAAGTACGTGGTTGGCAACACACAGGCGTGTCAAGAACTACGCGAATGCCAGCCCGGCGAGCAGTTTGTCGCGACATCATAACACTCACGACTCAGGGATGGAGCCGGTCACGTCGTGAGTGGTCGGCCACAGAAGTGATCTGATGCTGGCTTACCGCAATTGGTAACGGAAAGTCGGCTAGTGTACAGCTATCCAAGCTGCGCGGTTCAGATGGGCGCACTACGGGCTTGCTCACGCAATTGCGGTCTTCCCCGCTGTCCGGTTCTTGTGCCGCTCGAAGCTGGAAGGACCAGTCAACCAGTCAGACAATATGCAGTCCCTTCACAGTTGAGGCCCACAGCTGGGGACACGGAGCAACAGCCACGCTACCCTTTTTTTTGGTCTTTGCTGTTTGCTTTGTCGGCTTGCCGGCCGTTCCGCAAGATTTTCGAAACTTCTGAGCCGACCGTTAAACATCTTATTGCCCACTTCTGCCCACTCGCGAAACTGACAAGTCCTTACCAGTGAAGAAGAAAGCTGGTAGGGGCGGTGGGGATCGAACCCACGTCCGGACCTCCATAAGCTGTTGAATAGGCTGGTTCCCTTTATTGACTCCGCGTCTAACTTCAGAGAATTTGAAACGTTCGCATCGCTTGTTCAGTGACGCCGCCGCGGAAATCGTGCACCCGAGTGCGGTCACGATGCCCGTTCCGTGTTGCAGTTGCACATTGATTATAACGCGAGTACGTGATAACAAAGGTCCTATAGTTATCTGGGTCTGTGCCTGACAACCTGGTTGAGACACCGACGGATGTGGGGGCGTCCCTCACAGAACAGGAGAGATCTTCCATGCCCACTCTCTATACGACATTGCGCGCACGGCACCGCCACACGCTACCGCGGGCGCACCGGCGGAAGCCGAAGGCGAAGGCACCGCGCATCTCCAAGAAGAAGCCTCTCTTGGCAGCGACTCTGGAAATGGTGCGCTCGGTCGCAGTTACGAGCAATTGGCGATTGGGGAAAATACCGCTTAAGGAGCGAAAGAAAATTATCATCGTAGGGGCAGGTCTCGGAGGACTGTGCGCCGCGTATGAACTAAACGGTTTAGGGTACAACGTAACCGTGCTTGAGGCCCGCGATCGGGTGGGAGGCCGGGTCCATAGTCTGAAGGATGAGTTCATATCTGGTAAGACGGTGGAAGGCGGAGGGGAATTGATCGGGAGCAATCATCCGCTTTGGAATTCCTATGCTCGACACTTCGATCTCCTATTTAGCGACACCCAAGACTACGGAAATTCACCCGTACGTTTTGGCAAGGAAACGCTGACCTTTGAGCAAAGCAAAAAACTAACGGATGAGCTCGACAGCGTGCTCAAGAAGCTGAATGATCTCGCGGAAAGCATCGTCGATCCGTTCGAACCGTGGGCCAATAGAAATGCGCGGCGGCTGGATCGGATTCCTCTCGCACGATGGATCGGCCGGCAAAAGTGCAGCCGACTGTGCAAGAAGGCGGTTCAGGAGATGCTCGAAACCGACAATGGCGTCGAAGGGAATGAGCAGAGTCTGTTGGGCGTGTTAGCCATGGTGAAGGGTGGCGGACTCGATCGCTACTGGACAGACACGGAGGTCTATCGCTGTAAAGGGGGCAATCAACAGTTAGCAGAGGGATTTTTCAAGCGCCTGAAAGAAAAATTGGGAAGGGTTGTTTTGAAAGCTCAGGTTACATCGATTGAAAGACGGCGCAAGAAAATTTGGGTTAAGGCGAACGAGGATGGGAAAAGTGTAGAAGAGGGCCCGTTCGATGATCTGATTTTGGCGATTCCGCCATCTGTGTGGAATTCGATCACGTTCAAGGATTCGAAGCTCGCTCGAAAGCTGCGTCGTCCTCCGCGAATGGGCGCGAATGTGAAATACTTGATGCGAGTCAGGCGTCGGTTTTGGCAGGACTTCTCGAGTAGCCCGAATCTAACCGAAGACGGCCCTGTTGGCTTGACGTGGGAAACCACGGAAGCGGATGAGGAGCCAGACTACACAATGGTGGCATTTTCGGGAGCCGAGGATGCGACGCGGCTTGCGAATCTGAAGGCGGGGCGCTTGGCGGGAAAATACAACAGAGCACTGAAGACTGTTTATCCGGGGATCAAACAACAGATAGTGAGGGGAAAGTTCATGAACTGGCCCAAAGAGCCTTGGACCAAGGCATCCTATTATTTCCCGCGTCCCGGAGAAGTGACGCGCTGGGGACCGTTCTGGCACGCGGGATATGCGGGCTGGCTGCATTTCGCAGGCGAGCACACTTGCTATGCATTCATGGGGTACATGGAAGGTGCGCTGAGCTCGGGGTACCGATTGGCGCGAAGACTTGCCGTACGCGACCTCATTCTAAAGGCTTAGGAACAACGAGGCGCGGCCTCCAGCTAAACTCGAACTCGTGCCGAACGGACCCAACGCAGCCATAGAATGGACTCACTCGGCTGCGAATTCACGGTTTGAGTATTGCATGAAGCTGGCTGCGATATTCAGGGCTATCGCGGAACACCATGAAAGCCAGGAGCTTCTTCACGCCTTGAAAGCGCACTCAACCAAGACGCCTCGCACGGCGGTCCCATGCAATCGCGGGCTTCAGCTCAGCGCTTTGGCGATCAGGTCACCCATGCTGCCAATGTCGTCCGGCTGCCAGTTCGGCGCCTGCCTCAAATAAGAGTGCCCATCTCCCCATAGCAATCCGATAAGAGTTTCCGCAACGATCCGCCCTCCCACCGTCCCGAGGGTGAGCGGCTCCTCATCGCCCTTTGAATCTTTCTTCTTCGCCTTCAAGATCCATTCATACTGCGCTTCCGCTAGTACGTAGTACCACAACGGCGCGTTGTCTTCGAAGCTTGGATGCTTTGAAACCAGAGTCGGATTTTTATCCCAATCCACCACGACTGCTTTACCGATTCTTAAATTATCTTCATCGATCGCTTTCACGCCCATGGCTCGCGCCACATCCTGCCCACTCGGCAAACCCATCGCGAGCCCCCGCAGCAGATTTCTCTCCGCGAGAACTGCTGGATCTGTCTTAGGTTCGGTGGGCTCGGCCTGCAGCTTCTTGACCGTCAGCGGTGACAAATTCTTGGCTATGTGCGAAAACTCCGGCAGGAATCCAAGCGGATTGACCATGGATGTATCAATTTTGTACGAGGGCTGAACTCTTGTTTTCCCTACATTCTTGATCGACCCCCGGATGTCAAAGAATAGGCTCCAATCAATGGCCCATTGCTTAGGGAATTCACCGAATCCGTTCAGACCCCTGTCTTGAACGCCCGCGAAAATAAAAAATCTACCTTCGAGTCCACGTCGGATCTCATCTGGCGTTGGCTGCGTTGGGTCGTCACCACCCTTCAGTTCCGTATTCAAACGATAGATGGGCCGCACCATGGAATGGCCGAACCGATACGCGGCCGCTGAAAACTCAATCGGCATGAACGGATCTTTATGCCATTTGAAGAATGCGAACTTTGGTTGGTTTTCCCAAATCGGTCTTTTCTTCCCGAGATGCGGCAAGATGTCATGCACCACTTCCTCACCGCACACTTTAATCAGAAAATCATTCACGACAATCCACTGGTAGTGCCACCGGACACGTTGCTGGATGTCCGCAAAGGACGCCGTGCTGTCTTCATCCACCAACTTATTGTGAAACCGCAACATCGCTCCATGCAGTTGGGAGACGATCACGTTTTCATCGTTGCGCTTATCCCCAATCAAGGCGCGTTTTGCGCCTCTGAAGCTCTCGATGCGCGGCAAGTCAAGCGAGTTCGTGCGCTTGATGTCCGCGAATAAAGGGCGACCCATCAGGAATTTCTTGTCGTCCGCGTACATATAGGGCTGGTCAGCGGGTCCGCGCCCGTACAACGAGTCGAGATCGAGCCGCGGCGTGCGAAAATCGATGAGCGCATCCGGATCGTTTCGCTGTTGGAGGCTGGAAGCCGGGTCAAAGGTGATGTCATGGTCAATGAATTGTCCAAGATAGGTGTAGCCGGAGGGGATTCCAGCATTTTCTTCATCATCTTGAATGCGCTTCTTGGGGTCTTCCGGTGACGCCGCGGGAAGACTCTTGTCCTTCGGGTCTGTCTCCGGAGCAGCGGTCATTTCCCCAGCAAGGATAGTGAGAGCTTCTTTGTCAAAGTCCGCGGCGGGCAAAGACCGGAAAATTCTGCCGAAGCGGCCCTCTCGCGCGGAAGACCGCGAAGTGGAATTGTCACCGCGCACACCGCCACCGTGTGCTTTCGGCGGACGAGTCTTGTCGTTCTTAACTGTGTCACTCATGTTCCCTCCGAATCCAACTCGACAGAATTTACCCGCGTCATGCAGGAGATCCTTGTGCCCGCTTGGCTGAAACAATTTCGCTTAAGCTTCCCAGCCGCCGAAGCGTGGACTCAATTCGTCCCAATGCAGGCGGAGCGAGTGGCGACGATGCCAGGTTCCCGGCCTTAACGATCAATCCCGCCAATCGCTCCGAAACCAGAACGCCGGCGGCATTCGGATCCACAGGCAGTGTGACGTGGCGCGTCAGCCCGAATGGCGGGCCGGCAACCGGTCCACGTGCCTCGCTCGTGGCCGGCAAATGCATCAGCGCCTCTCCCAGCGGCTTTAGGACCGTGGCCATCATCATGATCGCGCTTTGTCCAAGAGCGCGCCGCAACTCCGGCTGGCCGCACGGAGTGAACGTGTAACCCAACATTCTCAACATAAGCGAGTAGAGACCATCAAATAGTTTCGCCGCGTCTCTCGCCAGCGGGACTTCAATCCATGTGGCTTCCGGCGCCCCATATTCCCCGGAAACATCCGTGGCGGGATTCACGAGCGCGGGATATGCAGGCGAAAAATGAGGGTTCTCCTTCGTCTCTTTTCGAAAGGCATCCTGCAATTTTAGAAAAATCCCGAAGTGACAATCCTCCCGGTCAGTTTCGTTCCCTTCGCCTTGATGCGTAACCATGTCGATGGCTCCGCGCGCCGAGTCAACATCAACAACCTTTATAATGTCGGGAAAATCGATCAGCTCGGGTCCCACCTGCGCGCTGGGTTCGCCGACAATCGCGTTCGGCAATTCGGTGACTGCATGTTTGATGATTTCGTAAAGTTCGCCAATCGTCCGGAAATCCGCCGGGTCCTCCTTTCGCGGTTTCACAAATGCTTCCACATGCAGATGCTCGGCGGACACGTTCAGTGGCTTTTCATACCCAATGAATCGCGCCAGCGCCGCCTCTCCAAAGGGCTCGAGCGCCAGCCGCATATGGATTGGATAGTACTTGCTGCTCTGTGGAAAATTCGGCCGCAGATAGTACGGTGTCCCACCCAGGGCAGTCAGCAGATTCCATGCCTGCGCCAAATGCAACATCTCTTGCGATGCCACGAAATAAATCTGCGAAGCCCATTGGCGTAGCATCGGCAGCTGGTCGGCCGTCAACTTTCGACCATCCGGCTCCAGACGCAGCGACATCGCTGCATACAGATACGAGCACGCTAGTCCATGTTCCAGCTCGCAGGCTTCCGTCAAGAACCGGAGTAGTTCCGACCGTGAAAGGGAAGCTTGCTGCGTCATTTGTGTGGCTCCACGGGTCTGGCAGGAAATTGCGGCAGAGTGGCAAGCACGTGATGTGCGGCACGCAAAGCCAACGCCGCAATCGTGATCGTCGGGTTGGCTGTCCCGCATGTCGGAAACGTGCTGCCCCCGACGATATAGAGATTGCGGTGATCGAAAGACCGGCAATCCGCGTCCACCACCGCGTGCGTCTTGTCAAATCCCATCCGGCACGTTCCGACCACATGTCCCGCGCCTGTATAGTTCAGCGGGTTTCGGTCCACCGGAAGAGGTGTGGCATCCGCAGCACGAAGGATCGCGCACATCACGTCCACGGCCAAGCCAAGCGCCGAACGTGTGTATTCCTTCGTTTCGAAATGAATCTGCGGGCGCGGGATGCCGAACGTATCGTTCAGGTTGGAAAGAGTCACTCGATTCGCCGGATTCGGAAGAACCTCCACCGAGCAACTAAGACGAAGCTGCCGCGAAATCTGGTCAAACAGTTGACCGCGCAGATCCTTTCCGAATAGTCCATTTGTGTTTACAAGACGCTCGACGTCATTCTGCGGCGACCCTAACCGAGCCCAACCATCATTTCCAAGGGACACACGGAATGCCCCGCGGTGATCGCGGAACGGTCCATCGCGAAAAACCTCGATTCCCGACGTCGAAGGCGGGCCTCGGTACGGAAACAGCGGCTCTCGCGAAGTCCCCAGCACCACCTTCTGTAAGTGATCCATCAGGTTTTGGCCCACCAGCCCTTTCGAGTTCGCGACGCCACTATCAGCGCCGGGGCCCTTTGACATCAGCAGCAGCTTGGCGGACTCAATGGCGTTCGCCGCAACAATCACGATGCGGCCCCATGCCTCGCCTTTGGACCCGTCCCATTGTTTGTAGTGAACCAGATGTACGCTTCCATCGGCGTCCACGTCGAGCTGGGTCACGACACTTTTCTCCCGCAGCTGAGCCTTCGCCCGAAGAGCCTTCTTCACGTGGACAGACGCGTCGTACTTCGCCCCAATTGGGCAGATCGGAACGCAGCTTGCATTCCCCGCGCAAGCCGGCCGGCCATCGTATTCCTGCGAATTCCGCGCCGATGGCATGCTCAGTACATCCAGCGTGTGTCCTTCAATCTGAACTTTCTTCAGTGCTTTTGCGACCTGCAAGTCTGACCAGCTCGGCCAAATCTTGCTCATCGGAAACGGCTGACTCCGAAACGCGCCGTGTATGTTGGCCCATTCGGCATCGTCCCCGGCCACGCCCAGTTCTTTTTCCGCTTGGCAGTACCACGTTTCGAGATCCGCATAGCTGATTGGCCAATCCACGCCAACGCCGTACATGGTATTCATCCGAAAGTCGTTGGGCAGAAGCCGTGGCGTGTGGCCGAGCCAATGCCACGTGGAACCACCTACGCGCCGCTCATATGTACTTCCATACCGTTCCGGAGTAACAGGATCTGGTATTTGGTCAAAGTACAGATCGCGAGCGATTTTCATGTCACTTGGATTTGCGGGCTGTTCGGGACCGGGAATTTTAGCCGGCTGGCTGGGGATATACGGTGTTCCCAATCTCTTTACCGTCGCTCCGGCCCAGCTGTGTACCATTTCTTGCCTGTCGCGACCGATCTCGCCGGCTTCCAAAATCACCACACGCGCACCCTTGTTCGCAAGCACGTTCGCAAGCAAGGCCCCTGAGACACCCGACCCGATAACTATGACGTCAAAGGTGTTCTTGGCAGCAATTGTGGCCGTCGCGTCGCCCATATCTATTGTTCCGGTGGATATTTCCAATGCCCGTAGTACCCATTGGAAAGAGTTGGCGGATGCGCTCCAATCGCTTCCCAAACCAACGCTCGGTAAAACTGATCGGCGGATTCCAACTCCCAATCGCCTCCAACCTTGATCCCGCCGTTGTACCAAAGCAGAAGAACAATCTTTGCCCCTGGCCCGAGTCCGGCATCTGGAAAAATATTCTCTCGAATCGCCGCTTCGGGATCTTTTCCACTCCTCACCAGATCACTGAATTTATCGAGGAGGTCCGCAAGCCCTTGATTTAGATTCTTCTTCATTCGTTCGAAGTAGGCCCGCCCAAGATCCTCGGCGAGTGTTTTTTCGCCTGTTAGAGCGCTCGACAACTGCATGAACGTGGAGAACTGTTCAGTCACGGCGGTCTTCACGATAGAGACGCTTCCTCTCGGCGCCGCTGCTTTCGGATCGGGGCTGCGGCGACTCTTCTTCACTTCGACGCTCCCAAACTCTTTAGTTACCTCGGGCTTCAAAATACGGAATTGCTCCCTCGTTTCAGTCGTGATAAGTGGCGGTCATCTCCGGCGACGAACGAATCCGGCGGCTGACGGGCTACCACGTTGCGGGCTTGCCATTCTTTCCAAGCACCTGAGACTTGCCCTCATTGAAGACCAAATCTTTCGCTCCAACTGTAAATTTGCTTTGCGCGGTCACGAACTCGTCCAGGTGGCGTTGATTGGCTGAAGTCAGGCCATGAGTGAGAAAGTCCGCCGTATCGAAGCAGGCGTCCGGCTCCATCTGCAGGTATGATTTGAAAGACCCCGTCACCATTTTTGCAGAAGTCGCTACTCCGAACGTAGATCGCCTTCGGAATAGCTTGGGTAAAATGACAGCGCCCGAATCGGCCGCAGGATTGGGCGCGCCGTGATTCCTGAAAACGAGCATTCGTTCAAAGGGACCCAGGTCCGAACTCGCGCTCTTCCATATTCCCGCTTTTGCCTTGCGCGCCTTTTCACTGAGCGTGATCAAATCCCCGATTTCTTGCGCGGTCATTGAGGAATAAAAAGTGGGGAAGGCCCATCCATTCTCGCAGAGCCAATGATTGGCATTTTGCTCTTTTCCACTCAGAGTGACAAAAATGTCTCCGATGAAGCGTCCGAAAGTGTCGAATACGTCGCTGGGCTGGTCCACGGCGGTACGCACTACGCAAGCTATCGGGCTCTTTCCGGCCTTCGCCAGGAACTTCTGCAGCGCTATGGTTGCGGTCTCTCCAAACTTCTGACGAAAATTTCCGTTGGAGGATTTAAAAGCGGCTCGTTGCGCGGGAGTGGGCTTGTTCTTATTGATTGTCGGAGCGGTCGGCCGGTAGTGCAGCTCCGTCGCATCAACCCCCTGCAAACGAATCGTAATTCGCTGCTTATTGTCGATCGCCGGTTTGCGGACCTTGCCCTGAACTGTCGCACCGTCAAATGCGTGGGTAATTTTCTGCGGCGCACCAGGTTGAGTGCGGAATCGAAACGCGTTTGCGCCACTCAACGTGACCTTGAGGGTGTCCGCGTCCGATTCTTGAGTAGGCCAGAACTGCGTGAGGTCGATTGTTCCCGATACTTCCAGCAATCCCTTGGGCATTTTCCCCTCCTGTGACTGCGCTTATCAAATTTCAGTTGCAACTAGCACGCGGGGAACGGTGGAGCAACAAATGAGTACGGCGCCATCGCGCCGCTTCCTCGGGCCCGTCACTCAACAACATAAGATTTCACGTTCAATGAAGCCGGACTCGATGAAGCCTTTCTCATTGCTAATGGAATATTTATATGAAGAAGTATATATCGCAATAGCGGTGCGGATTATAGTCCAGAGGTTTGGATTGTCAAAGGAATTATTAACTTGCTCAGGCGAATGGTAAGGGCGAGATCGCGGGAAGAAATTGCCGAGCTGTTCGAAGCGCGTGCAGTTCTCTAAGGCTGCATTCTGTGTAAGGCCAGTCCTAATTTTGGGAAAGCAGACTCTTCATGCACGGCAGGATTCTTTCGCAATGCGAGCTGTCCCTGGGAAAAGACCTCGAAACGAAATATAGGGCCCATTGGAGCTGGAGCATTCATTTCGCTCTCTACGCCCCCGCGAACGAGCCGGCTATCCTTGCACTCTCGAAAACCCCAAGTGTCATCGCGACCGCTCCGCACGACTTTCAAGACCGAACCCCAGCGGCGGAGGTCATCGTCGAAGCCGCGCAATAATTTGGAGGCCCGGTTGGGACCAAACCCGAGGCTTGATTGGTTTCTAATGCAGTCATGGCAGCGCTAGGGTGACTGAATCGACGGCGTTTCTGGAGCGGGCAATGGGAATCGAACCCAACTCCGAGATTTGGGAAAGTACGTGACACCCCTCACACCATCCTGGATGCTTTGAAAGCAATTCGAAAACCTGCGTGCAAGCAGGGTGGAATAGAACTTCCCAAGGACTGCTTAGAGCACCAAAGGTGGCGATTCGGCACCGTGAAATTACAACTGGTTGGCTCTGACTTCTACTCTGTCAGTTGGCAGCGATAGGCTCAATCTCCGTCAACGACCTTGACGCGACGGATTTAACCGGGCAATCCATTCTTGCGGGAACCTGCAACCATATTGCGGCTCGCGGGAGCTCGCGCTGAGGTACCTGATCTTTCACGCGCGATGGCTGAAGGACGCGGACACGATCGCCGACAGGGACGAAATCGGGACGTAAAAAACAGACACAACCTCCAGTACCTGTGGGACACGGCGATGAAGGCCAGTCTATCTGCTCGCCATTGGCGCGGCCGCGGGCAGCGTAGGGTTGCTGCCGTAATTCTAAGCCTTCGAAGCGAATCCGGAGCGTCGCATCAGCAGCACGGCAAGGAAACCGCCGGCGAGAACGTCGAACGAAAGGCAGAAGCCGGGCCACCACACTGGGACACCGGGATTCTGAATGATCCGGTGATGAAAGAAGTCGAAAACTCCGTGTCCGGCGAAAGCAGCCGCAATCAGCCAAAGGTTCTTCTTGAAGCCTGCCACGGCCAGCGCGAGAAAAGCGCCTGCTATCAGGGACTCCGAGGCCAGCGCCGGCGTGGAACTCCCAATGACGGCAAATAAAATGTAATAGGTGGCAATCACTGTCACCAGCGTCGGATAGAACACGCGGTCGCGATCAAATCCGACCAACGTGGCGAAGGCGCACACCACCACTGCTAGTCCAACCCCGATCAGGTATTCCATAGATTCCTCTCCGTCTGCTTTGGGCCGAGTTCCCGACCTTCTAGAGCCATCGCCGCACCTTGGCACGGTATTCCGCGTAATCATGTGCGAACAGGGAGGCAAGCACACGTTCTTCCCGAGAAATCTGGAAGCGGTTCATATACAGAATAAACGCTGGGAGCAAGACCAGCGCCAACACATTCGACAGAAACGCCGCCCAGCCGAGAAAAATCAGCTGGAAACCCAAGTGCATGGGATTATAAGCTTTCGATCCATCATGGACGGATCGCCACTCCAGAAACTATCGTTCGCTGCCACCTGGATGAATCGTCGGCTTTTGATTGAAGTGATTCTCGCCTGTAACCGATCAAGAAAGCAATGCTTGAAAATCGAACTCGACCACATGTTTCACGAGAGCCAAAGGCGCCACCCTTGAGGCTCCTTTTTTCTTACTGCCGCCTTTTGCCGCCTCGCGAAATCGCTAAGTCGTTCTCAGCGAAGGGGATGGTTGGTAGGGGCGGTGGGGATCGAACCCACGACCTTCGGCTTAAAAGGCCGCTGCTCTACCACTGAGCTACGCCCCTGGCTATTTGCAACATTTTACATTGAAACGGTTTAGCGCGCATCTCGCATCTCAGTTCTGTCGGAATGTAAGATTGAGGTGGCTCAGTCAGTGTCAGTTCGTAATGGGCGTGAACTGACGCCTTATTAATTATAGGACGCACAAATCGCTTCATGCCTTGGCCCTTTGACGTCTTGGCGCAACTGCTGACACAGGCAGGCCTATGCTCCATGCTGGTAAATTCTAGCAAGCGTCCGAAGATGAGCGCCGCTCAATGATGGGATCGCGAGGATCGAAGACAATCGAACTATCTAGCACCGGAGACTGTTTTCAAGTGAACTTCAGCAGAACCAAGCGCGAGCACCGGAGTGATTGACGCCGTCGTGCTCGCCTAGTGAGTCGTGTATTTCCCTGCGCAGCAAGCCGGTACGCCGCCTAGAATCACCTGAACCAGCAATACAAACAGCAAGCTGAAGAATAACCAGGAGACCAGCAGTTCCCGTACGTGGTAGGAATACACGCTAAATACCAGGAGCAACCCAGAGAATTGCGACACGCGACGGATTCCCCGTAACTTATTCGAAAGATCTCTCTATCTCGCTCAACTTGCAATGGAAGGCGGTCTTCCGCCGTGTAGATGAGGAGAACGGCGAGATGAGGGATATCGTCCGGCCCAGCCTTGCATCGCGGCCAATGTCGCTCAGTCTCGCCGTCTATAGCTGCAGCCTACGGGTTATGAAAACAAACCGCTGTTCACTTTTAGACAGTAGTGCGAGGAATCTTCTTGGAAAACCAGGGCCGCCTTTCTAAAACCAATTGCACTACAATCGAGATCGCCGACGCCGGAACTGGTCCCCGCGAATTCCATCTTCAAGGCAACTGGCCCGAGAGGATTTTGGCTGCCAGCGGATTGCCGAACGTGTCGTGCGCCCCGGTGGCAATCGTGGCGGTATAAGAAGTCTTGGTGCAAGAGGGCCCGAGGGTGTAAAGGTGGCAACCATGGTCGCCGCAATATAGGTAACGGCCCCAGACACGCTCCCCCCGCCTGCGGTCAAAGTAAACGTATTTGCAACGGCAGAGGTGTTGATCGTCGCATGGTACATCGCTTGCTGAATGTTGCGGTGATCTTGGGGGCGTTGTTAGGACAAACGAGGGTGCCGTTCGGCGTTACGGAGAACACTGTAGGCGCGGCCGTCGGAGAGTTGAAACTCGCGCTTGTTGATTTCCTGCGAAGCGGGGAATTTGCGCGCTTGAAGACTGGTTCATGGAAACTGGCCATTCGCGCACGCGCTCTGGCGCTAGCCAAATTCCCACGCATGCCACAACTGCCTTGATCGTCTGCTTCTTTGTTAAGCTTGATCGCGATTGCGGCCAGGCACTTTGCCCGCTCAATCAATCGAGATTCGTTGGAGGAAGGACTTCGGGGAACGCAACAGTACATATCAAGAGATCCAAGCCGTTCGTCATTCTGGGCGACAACACCCGCAGAACAGAACGTGTGCAAACCAAAAAGAGTTGCGCTCATGGCAATGTCGGCAAGCTCGCTTGCATCGTCCGTAGGTAGGGAAATGAGCGAAACCACGTTGCCAATCTGGCAATCGAGGGCGCTGCAGATTCTATTCAGAATTTTCGGAAGAGGCCCATGGATGGAAATCGATTGAAGAAGTTGTTCTTCCGCGCTCAATAAATATTCGATTTTGTCGTCAAAATTGCGGCGGACTCTGCGTTCTTGGGGCCTGCCGCGTGATCCAGAATCATAATTATCCATTCGACTCTCCCTATTTTTGTCCGTGTTCAGATCAAATCGAGCTTCGGCAAGGTGCTGCCCGGTTGTGGGACTGAGAAAGAATCGATACCCACGGTGCACGCCGTCTTCCTCCCGGCTCATGACTTCCATCCCAGAATCCTCGACAGGCAATGAGTATGCCGTGATCGCCCTGGAAGCGATGTTCGAAACTGCACACCTTCTAAAGCCATTCGAATTCACGCCCGGTCAGGACAAACCCAGGCGTTTCAATACGGTACGCCTTGCCGCACTGGCGCAGATTTCAGGGGATAGCTTGGGCGCGAGGGAGAGGGCGCTTGCGTTTCCACTCGTAGTCTTTGCGCAACTTGGACTGGTGTTTTTTCACCTGGGCTTCGAGTTCGCTGAAGGCTTTCTTGCAACTGGCCCGCACGGTGGCCCCGGTACCGGTGGCATGCAGCGTTCCGGTGGGCAGCGATAAATTCAGCGAGCAGGAATTCTCGTCCGTGCGTGGATGCTTTGAAAATGCGCCGTGCAATTGCACGAGATCCGGCGAGTAACTCTGGAGCAGTTTTCCCAGCTTACCTACGTGACGCTCGACTTCGATCTCGACCGGTTTGTGCGACTCGACATGTTTGTAACTGATGGAAAGTTTCATGTGCGCACCTGTAGGAAAAGCTGCGAAAGAGGAGGGGGACAAGGTTCGGCTGATTGCACCACATCGGAGAAAAGCATAGCAGCCTGAAAGGCCGGGGGCAACGGCGACCGGCATTCTTGGCCTTGCGCGCGTTGACACTTCTCCTCCCTTCCCTCTACTCTGCTGTCGGCGCAAATCGCGTGCGCCACTTCATGCCGCGGCGCAAATCACAAACTACAACTCGGTCAGACGAGACCAATTCTTCGGCCAGTGCCGCGCCTGACGGTATCCTGCGCGTGGGGCCCGCGGGCTGGTCTTATCCCGACTGGGCCGGCTACGTTTATCCTTCTCGCAGAACCAAAGGATTCCACGAGGCGACTTATCTCGCGGAATTCTTTGACACGATCGAGATCAACACTTCGTTTTACCGGCCGTTGCGTCCGGACCACGCCGCACAATGGATCGACCGCGTATCGGCGAATCCGCGCTTTGTCTTCACCGCCAAGCTCTGGCAACGCTTCACGCACGACACGAGATCCACGACATCTGGTTCCGCTGCGGCAGATGAACGCGCCGTTCGCGCGGGCTTCGATGTGCTTCGCTCGGCAAAGAGGCTCGGGGCGGTCCTGCTGCAATTCCCTTTTTCTTTTCATCGCACTACGGAAACCGTGGCGTATCTCTCCGCCGTTCTCAAGCGCTTCGCAGACTATCCCCTGGTCGTCGAAGTTCGCCACGCTTCGTGGGATACTCGAGAAACGCTGGATTTGCTGCGCGCCAATGGCGTCAGTTTCTGCAACATCGACCAACCCATCATCGGGCGCTCGCTTGCGCCCTCGGCGCAGGCCACCTCTCCTGTCGGGTACGTCCGGCTTCACGGCCGGCGCTACGACACCTGGTTTACTGATGATGCGACGATCCCCGTGCATGAGCGTTACAACTATCTCTACACCGCCGAAGAGTTGGCCCCTTGGGTCACGCGCGTCCGCAAGGTCACTGAACGGGCCGACGAGACGTTTGTTGTGACCAACAACCACTTTCAAGGCAAGTCTGTCGTCAATGCCCTACAGCTCATCAGCATCTTGAAAGGATCGAAAGTGAAGGTGCCTGAGCCCCTCCGCCGACAGTACCCGCAACTTGAGGTCATCGCCGACAGTCCGCCCGCCGAACCGATGCTGTTTCCGCTGGAAAAAGGAAGTAAAGACGTAATGAAGTAAGGATGTAACCACAGAAGGATTTCTTCACATCTTCAGACGACGTATGGGGCACCCACTGCTATGAGTAAGGGTTTGCGAGCTATTTTTCTATCTGCTCAACCGGATTAATCTCCCACCAGTGAGTCCCCACTTTTGCTTCATATCGGGTGATCCCCTTAACTGTGATCGGCTTTCCGACTTGAGGTATCTCGCATGGAATCTTCGGTATGCACTTAGACATGATGCAGTGTGCTCGGTCCATGCCCACTACTTTCGGGCTTTCACAGATGCGAATGTCTGTGTCGCCGTCGTCTCGTTTTGTCACCTGGGTAACGAAGCCGCCCACAGCCGCATGGGCTGCCATTTTGTCAGTCCAGCGGTTCGCATCTTCGCCAACCAACTCACTGATCGCAAGTTCGACATAAACCCGCTTCGACGGTTGCTCGGCTGGCTTGGCAGGAGCTGCTGGTTTTGCGGCAGGAATCGAACTCTTTGTTGAAGCAGGTTTCTGCTGTGCGGTTTGCGCGGCCCCTAGCGTTGGAAAGGCTAGCAGGATAACAAACAGAACTACAACGGATTCTCGCATTTTGCACCTCGCGGAAAGCTTCCCAAGGCTGATGCTAAAACCATCATAAGGGGCGCGAAACGACCCTACAGCGAGTTGTGACGCGGAGTAATCCAAATGGTAACTGGACTTCCGTACGGGACTGAGGGCAGGATTCAAACGCAGATTCTGAAAGGGCTTCTATTTGCACCGTCTTTCGCCGTCCCTGCGAAGGATGGAAAATACTCAAGAAAGGTGGCGAGCCCTAGAGCCCAGAGGACGATTTTAGAATTCTTGGCCCACTCTCTGTGCGGGAACTGCACTCATGAGCGGCCAGATCTAACCTCTCCCACTCGTCCGATAACGCGACGACACCTACTAATGACCTATGCAATTGTAATTTCCCATAGCAAGACTTCGATCCCGCTTCACAGGACTGCAGCCAGGTGCCGAGCGAGCTCACCCGCCAGTATGTCTTCCGAATGCGCCGGCACCTTGGCGGGTGGCCCGAACGATAAATCCTAAAACGAATCTGGGTGCCCAACACATCGGTTTTACGTGTGGGACCTTTGATTTTGATTTTTCCTTGTTTGCCAGGCGTGTTCAGCGCGAGCGCGGCGCAGAGGCGGCTTCGCCGCGTGAATCAATGTGCACAAGGCCGCCTTGACGGATTGTTCGTCGGGGAAATACTCGGCGACGTCAGGTGAGAGGAGGTGAAGTTCGTTCCCGCCCGATACTGCGCGATGTATTTGCCGCAGGCGGCGACCTTCAGCTTAGAAAGGCCGCACTCCCCGCGTAGCTCGTCACGCCGTGCTCGTTTGTCCGTTTTTTTTCTTCATAGCGTTTTCGCTCGCGGCGGCGCCGTCAAAAATGGACAACGAAGCCGACCGAGAGGCGCGTGCAATTGGCGGTCTGGCCGGAGTTGCGCAGGCCGACGTAGTCCAGTTGGGGGCGCAAAGCGAGGTGCGGAAGAAGACCGACATCCACGCCACCGCCGAAACTATAGGCGAATTGGTTGGACGAGCCGCCGCCGGATCCGCCGGTCAAACGCGACCCGCCAATCAGGAATTGCGCAAAGGGATTGAATTTGGAGGGGTTGCGCAAAGACGCGCGGGGGCCGAAGAGATAGGTGTAGGTGTTGAGGGAAACGCCGCCGGGAGAGGCGTGGTAGCCGCCGAAGTCGCCGACGATACCGAGCCACCTGTTCGGATTATAGGCGACAGAGCCACTAACGCCGTTCTGGTTGATGCCCCCGAAAGCACCCAGGCGGAAATAGGAGTAGCCGACGGAGGCGTCGACGGACTGGGCGCGCGACGGAAGGGCAAAGAGGAACAGCCCGAAGCTAAGCAGGAGCAGTCGTCTCATAGGAATCGATCCTTTCGACCGTGATTGAGCGTTGAAAATCCGAGCCGGAAGGGCGCGGTAAGGGCAGGGCGGGTAGCCTTCCCCAACGGCAGATACTATTTTGATGCAGCGAGGGGGAATTGGCTAGGGATAAGGGATAGAGGAGAGGTTTCTTGGGGTGCAATGGCGGGGCTGCTGGTGTTGGCCAAGAGTAGCTGGCGCGAACTATGACGGGCATTTTTCATCGCCGTGGGCGAAGAAAAATGGAAGTGGGGGGAGTCCGGATATCCCTGGCTATTGCCTCATTACTTTGCGGATGCGCGGCGGCTTTGAATTTTCCGTTTTTTGATTTGGGGTGCTTGCTCCAGCCGCCGAGATCGAGGGCAACGGCCATGCTGGCGTCGCGGAGTTCGTCGGCCAGGGCGGGGTCGACCAGGGCCCGGGCCACCACCATTCCTCCGATGCACAGTGAGGCAATGCCTTGTGCGGTGGCGCGGCGGGGACGGCCGTTCTGGGTCAAGCTGCGCTCGAGGACGCTGACCATGGAGCGGAAGACGGCCTCCGAAGGCACTCCGAGCGGGTTTGCCGCTGCGGGCGACGTCGGTGGGCAAGGCCACCATGGGGCAGGAATCCTCGACGTTTTCAAAATGCTGGCGGGAGAGATAGGCGCGAACGACTTGCGGTCATACGTCGCCGGAGGATAGGTCCACTTTCACGCCTTCCCAGCAACTTTTCCAGTTTGGGTCGGTGAAGAAGCAGGTGAGGACCTCGGCGTAGAGATCGCTCTTGCTTTTGAAATAGTAGAAGCCACCATGGGTGAGGCTGGCGCCGGCCATGATTTGCTGGATGGAGACACTCTCAAAACCGTGGCGATTGAAGAGTTTGCGGGCGCTATCGATGATGTTTTTCTTTACGAGTGCGCGGTGAACGGCGGCGTACGGCCTGGGGGCTCCTTGTTTTTGAGGTGCCGAAGTATGCTACTAAGAGGGTTACACTTTCCACGAAAAGATTATCTTGAACATATTTTGGAGAGGTGGTTTTATGCCGGAGGGTCGCGCGGCAAATTCTGGAGGAAAATGATGAGCGATAGCAAAAGGACGTGCGCATTGGTGAGTACGCCGACACGGAGGCAAGTGGTCGCGGGTGTGGCCGTTGCGTTTGGGGGACTGAGCCTGGGGTCAGCGATGAGTTGGGCGGCAGCGGAGGAGGAGATTTCGCATACGGCGGAATCGATCCACCAGGAGCCCATTTTCAAAGCGAGCCGGAAGCGGGTGTATGAAGCGCTGACGGACGCAAAACAGTTTGACAAGGTCGTGCAGCTTAGTACGGCGATGAAGTCCGGCATGGCGCCAGGAGCCAAGCCCACGGAGATCGGTCGTGAAGCGGGCGGGGCGTTCGCGCTATTCGGGGGCTACGTCACGGGAAGGCAGCTAGAGCTTGTGCCGAACGAGCGAATTGTCCAAGCATGGCGAGCGGGAGGCTGGGATCCGGGAGATTACTCGATTGCGAAATTTCAGCTCGTGGAGCAAGGGGCCGGAACCAAGATCGTGTTTGACCATGCCGGATTTCCTGGAGGCAAAGCGGAACATCTGGCGGAGGGATGGAAAATGAATTATTGGGAGCCGCTGGAGAAGCTCCTGGGGTAGCTATTTTTTGAAGAGATTTTCGAAGGCCTGGCGGGCGTCCGTGTGGCGCGGGGGTGCAGAAGGGGGCGCGGAACCAGGAGCCGGCGGCTGAGTATAGGAAGTTGGGGCGGTATCTTTTTCGATGGTCATGCGGAATTCGTAAAAGGTGCAGGCGTTCTTGGCATCTTTGGGAGAGATGCGTTCCGGGATCGGCTGAGTGCATTCAAACTGCGCGCCGGAATCGAAAAAGCGGCACTGTTTGCAGCAGTGCAATTCGAACTGGCACTTGGGACACTTGCCATTGGGATCGAATCCTGGAGTGAGAACGGCGCCGCAATTGGCACATCGCGCGCGCGTGACGGTGCCCACCATGCGCGGTGTGCGGGGGCCGAATTGGTCGGCGCCGCGCGGGCCGCCGGCGGGCGGCTTGCGGTCGTGCGATTTGTCTTTTTTATCGGTTTTTTCCGCGTCGCGGTAACCGCGGTGACTGTACTTTCGATCCACAAAGGCCTCCGTCCGCCCGTTTCGACGGACGGCCACAACTGCAACCCGTGCTCATGCGCTCTCGCGCTTGCCAACTTGGCTTGTATCCAATCGGATTGTTACACTCGGCCGGACCGCGCAATCATTCCCTAGAGTTTGCTTGCAGAAATGCGTAAGTCCAACGAGCAGGAGACGGGACATCTATGTTTGTAGCCCTCTGGGAGTACGAAGTCAAGCCGGGTTGTGAAGAAAGATTCGAGAACGCCTATGGCCCGGCGGGTGACTGGGCTCGGCTCTTCCGGAGCGACTCGAACTACCGCGAGACTCGTCTTCTGCGTGATCCCGTTCGTCCTGCGATTTACCTTACTCTCGATTTCTGGAATTCGCGGGAAGCCTACGAACAGTTCATGGCCGCCCACAAAAACAGGTACAAGATGCTGGACGCCGCGGGGGAAGAACTAACGAGCCAGGAGCGGCGCATCGGCTGGTACGAACTGGTTGGGCCGTGAACGGATATCGGGCAATGGTTTTCAGTTGTTAGCTGTTGGTTTTAAGTTGTTGGAAGCTATTTCAAAGCTCCCATTTGGCCCTTCTAAGTCAGTGATCCGAAAGATGCCGAATGAAGTCTTGAACTGCGTTCTCGTTATTGTTCTTCGTTCCTATTCCAGTGGTTTTTTCGGTCCGGGGTTCGTGGTTATCATCTACCTGACGCTGTGTTCTGCCTCCCAAGCCACATGGCGATGAATCCATCGGGCGCGAGATCCGGTTGCAGAAATTTTCCGGGTGCGCCCGCGGTGCGAAGCAGAGCTTCGGCGGCGAGATAGCCGCTGCGCACGGCGCCTTCCATCGTCGCGGGCCAGCCGGTGTCCGTCCAGTCGCCCGCCAGGAACAAACGTGGCAAGGAGGTCTGCTGTTGGGGACGCCAGCGATCAACTCCCGGCTCCGGGGAAAACGTCGCTGCGGCTTCTTTTATGACGGTGGCCTTCAGCAATTCGGCGCCACGAGCCGCGGGCAGCGCCTGGCAGACTTCTCCTAAACAGAGGTCGATGATCTCTTGGCGTGGTTTCTGCAGCAAATCGTAAGACGCGCTGATAACCAGTTGCAAGTACTGTCCCGCGGGGGCGGTCTTCTCTTTAGCGTTCGAATCGGCGTACAGAGCGGACTTATTGAAGATCCACTGGGTGGTGCTGTCCAGGAGCGTCAGGAACGGCTCGGTCATCACTTGTCGGTCAAACCAGAAATGAACTCCGGTGATCGGGGCGACTTTGATTTTGTCCAGATTTGCGAGCAAGGGAACGCTCTGCTTCACGCTCTCCGGAAGCAGCTCGGCCAGCACGGTGTGGGGCACTGCGAATATGTAAGCATCGGCCGTTTCTTCGCGCCCTTCGTCGAAGCGAACTCCGGAGAGTTCGCCATTTTCCATTTTCAGGCCGCGCACCGGAGCGCGCAGAAGCACTTCCCCGCCGCGGCACTCGATTTCCGACTTGCATCCATCGTAGAGATTGGCGAGCGGGACGGCGGGCACTCCCATGCGATAGCCGGTGCTATTGGAGAGGAAGGCTTTCCAGAAAACGTCGACGCCGAAGCGCGCGTCGGTGCGATCAAGTTCCTCGTCGAGAGCGCTGACGAGGACAACGCGCCAGAAACGTTCGATGGCGCGTTTCGTTTGGCCGCGGCGGCAGAGCCACTCGAGCATGGAGATGCCGCCGTTTTCCTGCAGGTCCGAGGGCTTACCCTTGGTCCGCAGAATATCGAGCATGGCGCGCGCGATGGAAAGCTTGTCCAGCAAAGCCAGCGGCGCAAAGGCCGCGAACGATCCGGTGAGATGAAACGGCGCGGGCAAGAAACCGGCTTGCATCTCGCCATGGCGGCCCTCGGGGTCCAGGAAGAAGAGGCGGTCGAAGAACTTGATTTTGCCGGCGGCACCGATGCGCGTGTAGAAATCTTCGAGATTTGTGCAGCATCCCAGAGTCACGTGCTGGCAATTGTCGACATGCTCGCCGTCGGGCAACACGTAAGACGTTGCGCGGCCGCCAAGAAAGGGACGCTGCTCAAACACACGTACGCGCCAGCCGGATTCAGCCAGCGCGATGCCGGCTGCCAGTCCCGCCAGCCCGCCCCCGATCACGATCACGCTTTTCAAGGATATTCTCTTCCGTGTGGCGGCCGAAGCGCGCCTTGGCAACGAACATCATCTTTTCCGCTTTGGGTAGCCGCACACGCTCGCCGAAGACGGCAAAGTCCAGCGACTCGATGCGTGCGAGCAAGGCGCTGTAAGTATGAACCAGCAGCCACAAGGCGCCGCGGCTGTCCGCATCGATGAGCCCGAGCAAGGCAGAACCTTCTTCATAGAGCTGCCAGGCGCGTTCGGCTTCGAAGCGGAGCAATTCGCGAATGCCGAGAGTTGCTTCGCCGCGGCCAAAGTCTCCCGGGGAAACTCCGTAACGCTGCAGATCTTCTTCCGGGAGATAGACACGCCCGAGTTTGTGATCCTCGTGCACGTCGCGAATGATGTTCGTCAGTTGAAAGGCAAGGCCCAGCTTTTCCGCCAGGTCCAGGGCCCGCGCGTCGCTGAAGCCGAACACGTGCGTGCAGGTGAGTCCAACCGTGCCGGCTACACGATAGCAATATTCGCGGAGGCGGTCGAAGGTCGGGTACGTCTGCACCGTCAAATCCATCTCTGCGCCGCTGATCAGGTCGTGAAGATAGCGCGCGGGCATTTTGTAACGGTGCATGGTGTCCACCAGCGCGGGCAGAACTTCGGCCTCGCCATAGGAGGCCTCAGAAGGCAAGGGCATCACGGCGGTGCCATCAAAAACCTGCGACTGCCCGGTAGCGGCCTCATCCAGAGCGGCGCGCCATTTCGCGAGTCCGCGCTGCTTCGCGAGGAGCCCTTGATCTTCATCCGAGACGTCATCCACCAGGCGCATGAAAGCATAAAGCGCGGCCAGGGCGTCACGCTTCGCCTTCGGAAGAAGAAAAAAAGCGTAGTAGAAATTGCTGCGGGAGGCGCGCGCGATGCCATGGCATGCTTCGTAAGATGCTTCGATCGATTCGCTCGATAGGGGCGCAGCATGCTGCGCCCCTATCGCTGCTGGCACTGGCACTTTCTCACCGGAGTAGGAATTCTTGTTTAGTAGATGCTTTACCAGGGTGCGAACCAAGAGCCCCGCCTGCTGCACTTTGCTGACGGCCGGGCGGTGGTGGAGCGTGTCATATCCCATCGCTTCGATGGCATCGAGTACGGCCCAACCGCCGCGGGTAAACATCTCGAGGTCCACGCTTAGGCGTCCATCGACCATTTTTGCGAGCGGCCTGCCTTCGGCAAAGAGGACGCGTGTGCGCGCGATCAGATCCTTCATCAAACGCCTATAGCGCTCATCGAAGCGCCGTTCGACGATGTCGCTCTCGGAGAGCCCCTGCGCCGCGGCCGCATCGAGCGGAATGTAAATCCGTCCGATCTCCAGGTCACGAGAGACATCCTGCCAGAAGTTCGCGAGCTGAAGCGCCGTACAAGTTGCATCCGACAAACGCTGGCGTTGTTCGTCGCGGTAACCGCACAGGTGCAGCGCCAGCCGTCCCACCGGATTTGCCGAATACCTACAATAGCCGAGCAGGGCATCCCAGTTCGGATAGCGCTTCACGGTCTGGTCCTGACGGAAAGCGGTCAGGAGGTCCGCGAAGGGCTGCTTGGGAATATCCTTCGCGACGATCGTCTCGCGCAACGCCACAAAAACCGGGTGCGACGGTTTTCCCTGGTAACACGCATCCAGCTCGCGCTCCCACCAATGGAGCAATTCCAGGGCGCGCGCCGCATCGGGAACTTCGTCGCCGAGATCATCCGCCCAGCGGCAGTAGGCATAGACGTTGTAGAAATGCTGGTGAAGCGATTTGGGGAGAAGCCACGATACGACGTTGAAATTCTCGTAATGATGCGTCGCCAGCCATCGCGTGTACTGCTGAGCGACATCGGGCGAGCAGCCGGGCTTCGGCGCGTGCCGCGTGATGTCGATTTCACCGGGGAGCAACATTAGAAGAGAGGTTCCTCGCTTTGCAAATCCGCCCGGAGCGCAAATGGCACGCTTCGCTTGGTCCTGCAGCACCATCGGGGATGCGGAAACCACAAATGACGAGTTGGTTTGGTTTGCACCGGAAAACTACGGCCGCACGGCCAACTTGATCTCGCCGCTGCGCGACTTCATGCGCGCAAACGCCTGAGGCAGGTCCGCCAGCCGGATTTCTTCGGTGACGAAATCACGAGCCGAAATGTCCCCGCGCCGGATGGCTTCCAGCGCTTCGCGAAAGAACCGCGGTGTGTGATGAAAGGGTGAAATCAGCTTGATCTCCGAGTAGTGAATCGCCGCCGGGTCGATTTCCACGCGGGTGCCCGAAGGCAAGCCGCTAAAGAAATTCACAACACCACCGCGCCGC
>WNGO01000466.1_pt1 | contig 50482 bp, 49 predicted proteins | sample 5400511 | NCBI WGS metagenome assembly WNGO01 (sample SAMN13153380, study PRJNA577476) | soil metagenome | isolation source: 20 cm soil or saprolite under Garry oak tree replicate 2 | place: USA:California | collected 2016-06-15 | reverse complement strand
GACCTTTTCGACCAGATCAGCCTTCGTCATTGGTCCCCCCCGAACATCTGCCGGGTCAAAGTCGGGGGCTATCATACGGGCTTACTTATTTAGTGTCAAGAGCTTGTAGGAATTGTTGAAAGTGTCCCTGGGCGTCATGCGGGCCCGGCGACGCCTCCGGGTGGTACTGGACGGCAAAAATCGGGTACTCTCGGTGCCTGATGCCTTCGACCGTCCCGTCGTTGAGGTTAAGGTGGGTGACCTCAAGCGACTTCGCGCCCGGAACGCCGCTCGTTTCGCCCCGGACTGCGAATCCGTGGTTCTGAGACGTGATAAGTACTTGTCCCGTCGCGAGATCGCGCACAGGGTGATTGCCGCCGCGATGTCCGTATGGCAGCTTCACCGTTTCCCCCCCCATCGCGAGGCCGAGCAGCTGATGGCCGAGACAAATCCCGAAAATCGGGACCGTCCCGTCGGCCAACTGCCGGATTGTATCGATCGCGTAACCGACCGCCGCTGGGTCACCGGGACCGTTGGACAGGAACACGCCGTCCGGTTTGAGCGCGCGCACCTGAGCGGCGGTCATCGCGGCCGGCACGACCGTCACGCGACAACCTTTCTGCACGAACAGCCGCAGAATGTTGCGTTTCATCCCGTAGTCGAACGCCACGACGTGATGCGCGGCGTCGCCCGGCGCAGGGCCCTCACTGTACGCGTCGGGGATCGTCGCGACACTCGCGAGGTCGAGCCCGTTCATCGACGGTGACGCGGCGAGTGCGGCCGTGATGGCGTCCGTCGGCTTCTCACCGAGCGCGAGCACGCCGCGCATCGCGCCGCGCGAACGGATGTAGCGCGTCAGCTGGCGCGTGTCGACATCGGCCACGAGGGGCACTGCCGCGCCGGAAAGCCAGTCGAGCAGCGTCCCGGTCGCGCGCCAGTTCGATGGCGTCGCCGACAGCTCGCGTACGACGACGCCGGCGACCCGCGGGCGGTCGGACTCCACATCCTCTGGATTGATTCCGTAATTGCCGATCATCGGAGCCGTCATCACTACGATCTGGCCGAGATAGGAGGGATCGGTGAAGACCTCCTGGTAGCCGCTCAGGTTCGTGGTGAAGACGACTTCCGCGTATGCCGGCTCAAACGGGAGAGGCGCAGTTCCGGGGAACCAGGCGCCGTCCTCTAGCAGGACGTAAGCAGGTGCTCGATTAGGGCCGGCGATTGCTGGGTGGGCGTGCTGGCGGGGGCGCCGGAGGAGCCGTGGGTTGCGTTTCAATCGGCAGTTGCGACGGTGCGACTGGTGTCGGCGCCTGCCCCTGCCCTTCGAGGACGGAGCGAACCTGGTTTGCCGATTGCGACATGAACGTGAGGATGAGCGCCAGAAACAGGAAGATGCCCGCCGTCCACCACGTCACCTTCGTGAGCAACGTGGTCGCTTGACGGCCACCCATGATCGTTTCGGTGCCGGCTCCACCACCCATGCTGGCAAGCCCGCCGCCCTGCCCCGCCTGCAAGAGCACGGCGGTCGCGAGGATCAGCGCGTCGAGGAGGAGGATGCCGATGAGAATTCCGTACATGCGCGGGGCAAGATACCTAAGTGACGGCGGTGCGCACAAGCTCGATCCACCCCTGGGGATCGAGCGATGCGCCGCCGACCAGCACGCCGTCGAGCTCCTGTTCGGCGAGCAGTTCCACGGCGTTCTTCACGTTGACACTGCCGCCGTACAGCACCCGTGTTTCCTTCGCCTGGCGCTCTTTGAGCCACGCGCGGATCGCACGGTGAACTTCGGCGGCGTCGCGCGGCGTCGCATTCCGGCCCGTCCCGATGGCCCAGACCGGTTCATAGGCGATCGTCACGAGGACTTCCACACGGTCACCCAATGCCGCGTGGAGCTGCCGGCGCACGACGGTCAACGTTTCGCCCGCATCGCGCTGGGTGAGCGTTTCGCCGACGCACAGGATGGGATGGAGGCCGGCGGCGACCACGGCTTTGAGCTTCTTGCCCGTCTGCTCGTCGGTTTCGCCGAACACGTGACGGCGCTCGGAATGCCCGATCAGCGCGGCTTTGGCGCCGGCCTCGGCGGCGAGGGGTGACGACGTCGCGCCGGTGAAGGCGCCTTTCGGCTCCCAATACACATCTTGCACGCCGGCGCGCAGGTCGGTTCGGTTGCCGATCGCGGTCGCAACCGCCTCCACGGATACCGCCGGCGGGAAAAACCACACCTGCCGGTTCGGCTGTGGAGAATACGCGGTGAGGAACGTCGCGAGATAGCGGCGGGCCTCGGCCGGTCCGACGTTCATCTTCCAGTTGGCGGCAAACAGCAACGCTCTCACTTGTCCTCCAGCGCCGCCACGCCCGGCAACTCCTTCCCCTCGAGAAATTCGAGTGACGCTCCGCCGCCGGTCGAGACGTGCGTGAGCTGATCTTCCAGGCCTGCCACCGCCGCAACGGAGTCCCCGCCCCCGACGACGGTCACCGCTCCCTTCTTGCCGGCCTCGACCAGCGCCGTCGCGATGGCGCGCGTGCCGGCATCGAACGGCGGCGTCTCGAAAACGCCCATCGGGCCGTTCCAGAAGATCGTCTTGGCCCGCAGCAGCCGCGCTCGATAGTCGTGCTGCGTCGCGGCGTCGATGTCGTAGACGGCCCAGCCTTTGGGGATTGCATCGGCGGCCACCGACCGGTGCTCGCTCGCGCGTTCCAGCGACGGCGCGATCACGCCACCGCGCGGAAGAATCAGCTTTTTGCCGCTGGTCGCGAGTAAGTCTTTGGCAAGCTCGATCCGATCCGCTTCAACCAACGAGTCCCCAACCTCTAGCCCCATGGCCCTAAAGAATGTGCACGCCATCGCGCCGCCGATCAGCAGCTCGTCCACGCGCGGCAAGAGCGAGCGGATCACATCGATCTTGCCGGAAATCTTGGCCCCGCCGAGAACCGCGACGAACGGCCGCTTCGGGTTGGTCAGGAGCTGGCCGAGGTACTCGAGCTCCTGCTCCATGAGGAATCCGGCGACCGCGGGCTTGAGCAGATGTGCGACTGCTTCCGTGGAGGCGTGCGCGCGATGTGCCGACCCGAACGCGTCGTTCACATAGAGATCGCCGAGCGCCGCGAACGTCTTCGCGAGCTCTGCATCGTTCTTTTCCTCGCCAGGCCAAAAGCGGGTGTTCTCGACCAGCGCGACGCCGCCGCGCGGCAGCCGCCGCGTCGCCGCCACGCCGGCCGCCGGGTCGGCAACAAACTCGACCGGGGCGCCGAGCAGTTTCTCGAGCTCAGGGACGATTTGCTTCAGCGCGTACTGCGGATCCGGACCGCCCTTAGGCCGGCCGAGGTGCGACAGCAAGACCACGCGAGCGCCCTTGTCGCGGAGATACCGGATCGTCGGCAGCGACGCGCGCAGCCGCGTGTCGTCGGTGACCTTGCCGTTCTTGAGCGGGACGTTGAAGTCGACTCGCACGAGCGCGCGCTTGCCTTCCAGCGCCTGCGGGGGAAGATCCCGCAGGTTTTTTTTGGTCAACGGCGCTTTCCGATGTACGCGAGGAGGTCGACGCAGCGTGCCGAGTAGCCCATCTCGTTGTCGTACCACGACGAGACATGCACCAGCGTGCCCTCGATTACGGCCGTGGACATGCTGTCCACGACACTCGAGTAGAGGCTGCCGATGTAATCGACGGAGACGAGCGGCTCGTCGCTGACGTCGAGGATGCCTTTGAGCTTCCCCGCGGCGGCTTGCTTGAACGCCGCATTCACTGCCTCCACGGTGGTCGGCCGCTCGACTTCCGCCGAGAGATCGACGATCGAGACATCAGGCGTGGGCACGCGCAGCGAGATGCCGTCGATCTTTCCCTTCACTTCCGGAATGACGAGACCGGTGGCCTTCGCCGCGCCCGTGGTGGTTGGGATGATGCTGAGGGCCGCCGCGCGCGCGCGCCGCATGTCCTTGTGCGGCAGGTCGAGGATTTGCTGATCGTTCGTGTAGCTGTGGACCGTCGTCATGAAGCCATGCTTGAACCCGAAATTGTCCATCACCACCTTGACGACCGGGACGAGGCAGTTCGTCGTGCACGACGCGTTCGAGATGATGTGGTGTTTGGCCGGATCGTATTTCTCGTGATTGACGCCGATGCAGATCGTGATGTCCTCCCCTTTGGCGGGAGCGGAAATCACGACCTTCTTCGCGCCGGCGGTCAGGTGCTTGCTGGCGCTTTCCTTGTCGGTAAAACGGCCGGTGCTTTCGAGCACCAGCTCGACGCCGAGGTCCTTCCAGGGGAGCTTCTCGGGCTCTTTGATGGCCGATACTTTGATCGACTTGCCGTTGACGATCAGCGCGTCGCCTTTGGCTTCAACGGTGCCGGGAAAGCGGCGGTGCACGGAGTCGTACTTCAGCAGGTGCGCCAGCGTCTTCGTGTCGGTGATGTCGTTCACGCCGACGAATTCGAGGTCGGTCTGTTGGGCCATGGTAGCCGCGCGCAGCACGTTGCGGCCGATGCGTCCGAAGCCGTTGATCCCTACCCGAACTGCCATGTCTCTCCCCTTAAGTGAAGTCTGGAATGGCGGCGCGCGCGAAGGTCACGCCCTGAATGCGCCTCGCACCGGTCTGCTCTAGAGCTCTGGCTGCTTCTGCGAGCGTAGCGCCCGTTGTGAAAACGTCATCAACCAACACGATTGCGAATTGCGGATTTCGGATTGCGGATTTGATCGGCAGGTTTCCAATCCGCAATCCGCAATCGTCAATCCGCAATGCAAACGCCCCCGCCACATTCGCCAGACGCGTGTCCGGTGTCAACGCCGTTTGCGTCGGCGTCTCCCGCGTACGAACCAGCGCGTCGAGAAGCACCGGAATCCGCCACTGTTGTGCCAGCGCGCGCGCGAGCACGTCGCTTTGATTGTAGCCGCGCTCGCGCAATCGCTTCGCGGCGAGGGGAATCGGGATCAAGGCCGACGGTCCGTCGGCGGGGGGACGCAGTCCACCCATGGCGGCCGCCAGATCGTCGGCGATGCGCGGCAGGCCGCCGTACTTGAGCGCGTGCACGGCCTGGCGGGCGCCCTCCTCCAACCACACCGCCGATCGCACGGATTGCAACGCACCCGGCCACGCTGCGCAGAGACGACACGGACCGAAATTGGGCTCGGGCTGCCCGCAGCGATTGCACCAGGGCGGACGCACCGCTCGCCAGCGCTTGCGGCAGACGGGACACACGACGCGGTGAGCGTCGCGCGGCGTGAGCAGCGCGTGACACACCAGGCACTCGGCCGGAAGCAGAAGCTGCTCGACCGACGCGCTAAGCACGGAGCGCGCGCTGCACGGCGGCGCGCATCACTTCGGTGGGTGCGTCGGTTCCGGGAAAGAATCGCGCGAATGCAGCGGCGCCTTGCTGCACCAGCATCTCGCGTCCATCCGCAGCGACGATCCCGCGCTCGCGCAGCGCGTGGACCCAGCGCGTCTCCCCCGGCGCATACACGAGGTCCAGCGCGCGCTGGACGCCGGGGATGTGGTTCAGGTCCACGGGGAGTGGATCGTGGCCCGCAAGTCCCAGGGGGGTTGCATTGATCGCCACGTCGACCTCGATGGGCCCGTTCGCGACACTGGTCGCCGCGCCGCTGCTGTTGGCCCACGCGGCGAAGGCCCTGGCGCGGCTGTCATCGCGCGAGCGCACGAAGAGCGTCACGCCGCGATCAGCCGCGGCGACGGCCGTCGCACGTGCCGATCCCCCGGTGCCCACCACGAGCCACCGTTCCCCCTTGTGGATCGCGCCGAGTCGCTCGAGCGCGGCGCTCACGCCGATGACATCGGTGTTGTCGCCGACGACTGATCCATCTTCGGTCCAGAACGTATTGCATGCGCCGACGCGCGCGCAGACATCCGTTTTCCGCGAGAGGGATCGTTCCACCGCCGCCTTGTGTGGGACGGTGACGTTGCCCGCGCCCCCGATCGCCGCCTGGGCCGCCAGGAATGGGACGAGCGACGGCGCCGGGACGCGGAGCGCGACGTAGACGGCGTCGAGCCCAAGCGCGCGGCACGCGGCGTTGTGCATCGCGGGAGAGAGGGAATGGGCCACCGGATCGCCGATGACCGTGAGGAGACGCGTTTTAGCGCTGATCTCCACGCTTGCTCTCAGCGGCGAGGCGGTCAGCCACCGCGGCCGCGAGGGACTCGAGCTCCTGGCATGTGTCGCGATAGACGCCGAGGTCACCGCCGAACGGATCGCTGACCTCATCGCCGCCCTTGCCGGCGTATTCGCCCAGCACGAACACCTTGCCCTCGCCGCCGAGCTCGTCGACACGGGCGCGGTGATGCCGGGCCATCGTGAGGATCAAGTCGGCGCGCTCCACCAGCTCGCGGGTCAGCAAACGGGCGCGGTGCCCGGAGAGATCGAGGCCGCGCTCCAGGCCAACGAGGTAAGCGCCCTCGGACGCCGGCGCGCCGTCCCACGCACCCGTGCCGGCCGACGTCACGCTCACCTCGAGACCGCGCTCCTTGAGCGCGCGCTCGAGCAGCGCGCCGGCGAGTGGGCTGCGGCAAATGTTGCCGGTGCAGACGAACAGGACGTTTTGGATCATGGCGCGAGACGGCCGACCGCACGGCGCAGCTCGTGCACGCTCAACGTTCCTTCGCGCACGATTTGCGCTCGCGGCTTGGTGCAGTCAACCACCGTCGAAGGCGGTCGGTTCCCCAACACGCCGCCATCGAGCACCAGGAGCTTCCCCGCCGCGACCGCCGGCGCGAAGTCGCGGGCGATGGCGTCGGCGCCAGGTCCGGGCGGTTGGCCGGGCAGGTTTGCCGATGTCGACGTCAACGGGCCGCCGAGCGCCGCGACGAGCCGTGCGATCGCCTGATGGGAGGTCCAGCGCACGGCGATCCCGCCATCCGGGCCACGCAACAGGTCTGGCAGGCGGCCGGAGCCGCCGGGCAGCACGAGTGTGAGTGGGCCGGGCCAGAACGCCCGCGCCAACGCATCGGCCGACGCGTTGAACGCCAGCCCATTTGCTTCAGCCATCGCGCGATCGCTGATCAATAGAAGGAACGGCTTGCTCGCGGCGCGTCCCTTCAACGCGGCCAGGGCGGCGACGTCTGGCTGCATGGCGCGCGAACCCAGGCCGTAGACCGTCTCGGTCGGATAGGCGAGCAGGCCTCCGCTCCGGAGATGCGCGACGACCTGGGGAATCGCGGCGCCCACCTCCGAATCCGATTGAAATGGAAGCGGTTTCACCGCAATTCACGCGCAAGAGCCTCGGCGATGCGGAAGTCGTCGGCGGTCGTGATCTTGACGTTGTACGGCGAATCGGGAATCAGCTCGACCGGAAAGCCGGCGCGCTCGCAGACCTCGGCGTCATCACTCGGCGCACCGCCATCGGCGGTGACGCCGAGCCGGGCGTAGGCGTCCCGCAGCATCTGCCGCGGAAATCCCTGCGGCGTCTGCGCGCGCCAGATGCGCTCGCGATTCACCGTCTGCGTGATCCGCGGGGTCGGGCGATGCGGGCCTTCCCCAATCTCCTTGAGCGTGTCGGACGTCGGGACCGCCGCGACCGCTCCCACGCCCGCGCGTGCCCGCGCGATCACGGCATCGATCGTCCCGCGGCTGACAAACGGCCGGGCAGCATCGTGAATGAGAATGATCGTCGCGTCCTCCGGCAACGCGGCGAGCCCGGCGCGGACCGAGTCCACGCGCTGGGCCCCCCCGGGTACGAAGCCGAGCCGCTCGCCACGCAGCTTCGCGAGCCAGTCGGGCGGCCGCTCGGCATATCCGGGCGGCAAGGTGACGACGACTTGGCGCACCTCCGGATGCCCGATGAACGCCCGCAACGCGCGCAGCAGCATCGGCACGCCGAGGATGGGGCGGAATTGCTTCGGTTCCCCAGGGCCGGCGCGCACACCGGCGCCGGCAGCCACCACCACCACGCCGACGTCAGGCTGCGAGCCGACGGGTGAGCTCACCAATTCCCTCCAACCCAATCACTTCAAGGTCTTTGCTTGTCTTCGATCGGTTCGATAGGAACACCCTACGAAAGCCTTGCCGCGCAGCTTCCGCGAGGCGCCGCTCGACACTTGCCACCGGACGGATCTCACCGCCGAGGCCGACCTCGCCGAGGAACAGGGCGTCCGCCGGCACCGGCCGGTCGTGCACCGTCGACACCAGCGCCGCCAGAATCGCGAGATCGGTGGAGGGTTCGATGAGACGAACCCCTCCTGTAACGTTGACGAACACATCGAGATTCCCGAACGGCAGGCCGCCGCGACGCTCGAGGACGGCGAGCAGCAGGGCGAGGCGGCGATGATCCAGTCCGGTTGCGACGCGCTGCGGCGTCCCGAATCCCGCCTTCGACGCGAGCGCCTGGATCTCGACGAGCATCGGGCGCGTGCCTTCCATCAAGGCCGTCACCGCAGAGCCGGAAGCGCCGGTGGTGCGCCCGGCGAGGAACGCCGCCGCGGGATTGGCCACTGGCTCGAGCCCCGTGCCCGTCATGCGAAAGACGCCGATTTCATCGACCGAGCCGAAGCGGTTCTTGACGGCGCGCAGGATGCGGTGGTCCAGCGTCGTCTCGCCTTCGAAGTACAGGACGGTGTCGACGATGTGCTCGAGCGTCTTCGGACCGGCGATGCCGCCGCCCTTGGTGACGTGCCCGACGAGCAGCACGGCAGGTCCCGATTCCTTGGCGAAGCGCATCAGCCGCGCAGCGCACTCGCGCACCTGGCCGACGTTGCCGGGCGCGCCTTCGAGTTCTTCGGTGTAGGTGGTCTGCACCGAGTCGAGCAGAACGACGCTCGATTTCAGCTGTGTCGCATGATGCAGGATCGATTCCAGCCGTGTTTCGCCGAGGACACGGATGCTGCCGGCGTCTTCCTCGAGCCGGTCGGCACGCAGCCGCAGCTGGTCGGGCGACTCCTCGCCAGAAACGTACAGCGTCGAGATCCCCTGACTCTCGAGCCGCGCCGCGCACTGCATGAGCAACGTGGATTTGCCGATGCCCGGCTCTCCGCCGACGAGGGTGACGGAGCCGGGGACGATTCCCCCGCCCAACACGAAATCGAATTCCGCCAATCCGGTGCGCCACCGTTGCAGCGGAGTGGTGCCGATGTCGGACAGTCGGACGGTCTGACTGTCGGACTGAACAGACCGACCGTCCGACCGTCCGACCGTCCGACGAATCGGTTCTTCGGTAAGGGAGTTCCAGGCGCCACACGCATCGCACCGACCGCCCCATTTGGGTTGATCCGCGCCGCATTCCGTGCAGCGGAAGACCGACTTGCCTTTAGACACTTACCGGAGCCTCGCGCGCGGTGTAGTTGTCGAAGCGCGTGTATTCCTTCTTGAAATGCAGCTTCACGGTGCCCGTCGGCCCGTTGCGCTGCTTGCCGACGATCACCTCGGCGAGGCCTTCGATGCTCTCGTTGCTCTTGGGATCGACCGGCCCGTCGTAGAACTCCTGCCGGTAGATGAAGCAGACGACGTCGGCGTCCTGCTCGATCGCGCCCGATTCGCGCAAGTCCGAGAGCTGCGGCCGCCGGTGCTCGCCGCCGCGCTGCTCCGGGGCGCGCGACAGCTGCGAGATCGCGACGACGGGAACGTCGAGCTCCTTGGCGAGCGCCTTGAGCGAACGCGAGATGTAGGAGATCTCCTGCTGGCGATTCTCGACGTTGCCCGGACCTTGCATCAACTGCAGATAGTCCACGATCACGAGCGCAATGTCGTGCTCCGCCTTCAACCGCCGTGCCTTCGAGCGCATGGCGAGCGGCGTCAAGGAGGCGGAATCGTCAATCCAGATCGGTGCGGTGCCGAGCAGGCCCGCCGCGCGCGCGAGCTTGGGGTAGTCGTCATCGCGCAGCTGGCCGCGACGGAGCCGTTGCGCGTCGACCAGCCCCTCCGAGCAGAGCAGCCGCTGCACGAGCTGGTCCTTGGACATTTCGAGCGAGAAGAAGGCGACCCTGGTGTTGTGCTCGATCGCGGCGTGCTGCACGATGTTCAACGCCAGCGCCGTCTTTCCCATGGAAGGGCGAGCCGCCAGGATGATCAGGTCGGAGCGTTGGAAGCCCGCCGTGTAGCGGTCGAGATCGACGAACCCGCTTGGGACGCCGGTCAGCGCGCCCGCGCCCGACTGGAGCTGCTCGATCCGCTCCATCGTCGGCCAGATCAGCTCTTTGATGCGAATGAACTCTTCCGCCCGCCGGAATTGCGCCACCTGGAAGACGCGGTGCTCGGCGTTGTCGAGCACTTCGCCGGCTGTGCCGTGGCCCTCGTAGATGTCCTGGATAATGCCGGTGGCCGCCTCGACCAGCCGCCGCATCACCGCCTTGTCGCGGACGATTTTGGCGTGGTAGTCGACGTTCGCGGCGGTGGGCACGACATCGATCAGCGCCGCGATGTACTCCATGCCGCCGGCGCGATCGAGATCGCCGCGCCGGCTCAGCTCGTCACGCAGCGTGACGGGATCGATGACGTCGCCGCGTTCGGTGAGCGCCAGCATCGACCGGAACAGCAGGCGATGACTTTCCTTATAGAACATCGTGTCGTCCAGGATCTCGGCGGCCTTGAGGGCCGCGTCCTGGTCGAGCAACATCGCGCCGAGGACCGCCTGCTCCGCCTCGTTGCTCCACGGAGTCTGGCGACCGGCGTACTCGCTGGCTCGCTCAGTCGTCGAGGAGCCGAGCGGCGATACGGACGTCATCCCAGGTTGGTCTCTTCCAATGAGGGTTACGCAGCAGCGCGGCCGGGTGGTACGTCACCACGACCGGGATACCGCGGAAACGGTGAATCTGATTGCGCAGTGAGCCCAGCGATTGTTTGGTGCCGAGCAGGCTCTGCGCCGCCGTGCCGCCCATGGCCAGGATTGCTTTGGGCTTCACCAACTCGATCTGGCGGTGCAGGAACGGTAGGCACGCCGCGATTTCGTCATACTGTGGCAACCGGTTTTCCGGCGGCCGGCATTTCACGATGTTGCAGATGAACACCTGATCCCGCGGCAGCTTGATCGCTTCGAGAATCTTGGTGAGCAGCTCCCCCGCTCGGCCGACGAACGGGCGTCCAGTCTCGTCTTCCGTGCGGCCGGGCCCTTCGCCGACGACGACGAGTCGAGCGTTCGCGGGTCCTTCACCAGGCACGGTGTTCGTGCGGCCGTCGCACAGCTTGCAGGCGCGACAGGCGGCGATGAGCGTGGCGACGTCCTCGAGACTTGCCGTTCGCTGGATGGGATCGGTGGCGAAAAGATCGGCCGACGGTGGATCGAAACTGAGACCTGACGGCGGCAGATCGGGATGCGGGATGGGAGATGCGGGATGCGTAACGACGGGCACGGAGTCCACGCTTCCCGCATCCCGCATCTCGTATCCCGGTTGATCAGGGAGGATCACCGAATCTCCGCCAAGCAACCGTTGCTGCTTCAAGTATTCGATTGCGAGAGCCCGGCTATCAGTCAAAGCGCCTCTTCCACAACGTCGAGAATTCGGTCGGCCACGTCGCGCTTGGGGAGCAACGGCAGGTCGACTTGCGTACCGTTGCGTCCCAGAATCGTCACGCGATTGGTCGTGACCTCGAATCCGGCGCCGGGCTCAGTGGCGTCATTCAGGATCACGAAATCCAGCGCCTTATTCTGCAACTTGGACCGCGCGTTCGCGAGTCCGTTGCCGGTCTCGAGCGCGAACCCCACCACCAGCATCCCCTTGCGCCGTTTCAGCGAGCCCAGTATGTCGGGCGTCGCCTCCAGCTCCACTGTGAGCGGACCGTCGCTGCGCGGGCGCTTCTTCGTGGACTGACTCTTGGGACGGTAGTCGGCCGGCGCGGCGCTCATGATGAGGGCATCGGCGTTCGGGACCAGGGATTCGAGCGCCCGTTGCATCTCCTCCGTCGTCTCGACGCGCGTGGTCGCGAGACCGTCGGGCGGGGTCAGCTCGGTGGGTCCGGTCACGAGCACGACGTTCGCGCCGCGCGCGCGCGCCGCTTCCGCCAGCGCGTACCCCATCCTGCCGCTCGAGGGGTTCGTGATCACCCGCACCGGATCGAGATGCTCGCGCGTCGCGCCGGCCGTCACGACGACGCGCTTGCCGGACCATTTGCTCGTGCTGTTGTGCGCGCCGCCGAGCAGCCGCTCCGCGGCGGCGAAGATCGCCTCGGGCTCGCTCATGCGGCCAGGCCGCTCGCTCGGCCCCTCGGCGAGCGCGCCGATGTCCGGTCCGATGAAATGCCAGCCGCGCTCGGCGAGCGTCTTGATGTTTGTCGTCGTCGCGGGATTGGCGTACATCGCGTCGTTCATGGCGGGGGCCGCGAGCACGGGACGATCGGCGCGCGCGAGCAGCAGGGCTGTGAGAACGTCATCGGCCATGCCCATGGCGGCGCGCGCGAGGATGTTGGCGGTCGCGGGAGCGACGATGACGAGATCAGGATCTTTTGCGAGATCGATGTGCGCGAGCGCGCGACCCCGCTCCCACAACGAGCTGAGGACCGGCCGTCCCGTGAGCGCTTCGAACGTCACCGGGCGCACGAACTCGGCGGCGGCTGCGGTGAGTACCACGTCCACCGTGGCGCCCGCCTCTGTCAGGCGGCGCGCCAGGAAACAACTCTTGTAGCAGGCGATCCCGCCCGACACGCCGAGCACGACGTGACGGCCGGAGAGGGACATCAACCTTCCTGCTGCCGCCGCCGCCGCACGAGGCGGTACTTGAGGCCGCCGCGGACGAGCTCGTCGAACGCCCGCGTGGTGAGCTTCTCCTCCCAGTCGACCGACCGGTCGCGCGGGAAATCATTGACGAAGCGTGCAAACTTGGCCGCCACGAGGACGCCCAGGTACTTGTTCTGCGTCTGTCCTGCGACTTCTGCCGGTGTCACGATCCGCATTGCTTCACCTTTCGTATGCTGTTCGTCTCAGAGTCGGTGCCGCTCGTTTTCGAGATCCACCAGGTACTGCTTCATCCACGGCAGGTCCCTGGGATCTCGTACAAATCTAACAGGCTGATCACTCGCCTTCAGCACCGCCTGTACCGCCTGGTCCAGACCATCGTTCCGGATCCAGCGGTGAAACAGGGTGGCTGCGCTGATCTCTTCGATCGCTCGCTCCAGCCGCTGCCTGATCTCCTCTCGCGACTCGCTCCCCCGCCCCACCAGACGCTGCACCAGCACCCGCGGGTCGCTCGGGAGAATGAAGACTGTGAGCGCGTTCTGGTCCAGCTTCCGCACCTGCGCGGCGCCGTTCACTTCGATGTCGAGCAGGACGTGACGTCCGGATTCGAGAATCTTCTCGACGTCGCTGCGCAACGTCCCATATAACTCACCGCCGTACTGCGCGTGCTCCAAGAACTGGCCCTGATTCACGCCGTCGAGGAATTGTGTCGGCTTCCAAAACCGGTAATCGACGCCGTCTTTTTCCTCCGCACGCGGCTTGCGCGTCGTCGCCGAGACTGAAAACCCGAACTGATCGGGGTATCGCTCCCGCAGCGCCTTCGCGATCGTCGTCTTGCCGCCACCCGATGGCGCGGACAGGACGACGATGCGCGGGACGGAGGTCACTCCAAGTTCTCCAATTGCTCCCGAAACTTCTCGAGGTCCCCCTTCATCGCGATCACCGTCTGCGTGATCCGCGCGTCATTCGCTTTGGAGCCCATCGTGTTGACCTCGCGCAGCAGCTCCTGCGCGAGGAACCCGAGCTGCTTTCCGACCGCCTGGTCCGACTTGAGCGCCGCGCGGGCCGCCGCCACGTGCGCGCGGAACCGCACCAGCTCCTCCGTGATGTCCACGCGGTCCGCCAGGAGCGCGATCTCGAGCGCCAGACGCTGCTCGTCGATATTGGTCTGCGCCGTCAGCTCCGCCACGGCCTGCTTGAGCCGCTCGTGCTCCGCCTTGAGCCGCGCCGGCGCCTGTGCTTCGATCGTCTGCGCCGCCGCCTCGAGCGCGTCGAGCCGCGCATTCAACTCGGTCGCCAGCGTTTGCCCTTCACGCTCGCGCATCGCCACGACGTCGCGCGCGGCTCGCTCGACGATCCCCTGCACATCCGCCCACGTGAGCGGCCGCTCGCTCGTCCCGTTCGCGGCGGTCAATACGTCGGGGTGCCGCGCGACGAAGGCCAGGTCCACGGTGCCCTTCAGCTTCAACTTCTTCTTTAGCTCCTGCGCGGCCGCCAGGACCTGCTTGGCCCGCGCCAAGTCGACCGTCACTGAGCGTTCCGGGTCCCCGCCGGGTCCCCCGACCCACCGGGCAGTCACGGCCACGTGCCCACGCTCCAGCAGCTGCCGCAGCCGCTCGCGCATCTCGATCTCGACGCCGGCCAGATCCGCCGGGAGCTTCAGTTGCGGGTTGAAATAGCGGTGGTTGACCGTGCGGATCTCGACGCGCAGCCGTCCGCTCAGTACCCGATCTTCGGCCGAGCCGAAGCCTGTCATACTGCGTGGCACAGGGCCTTAAATGTAGCCGGGCGCGCTAGTTAGTGAAGAACCACCGGGCGCCGTACTGCTGCACGCCCTTGGGATAGCCCAGCCCTGTCACGTAGCTCGACCGCATGATGTTGATGTTGGAGACGCTCCAGAAGATCGTCACGCCGGCGAGCTGCATCTCGAGGTTCGTGTTGGCGAAGCTCGATCCCGTCATCGCCCGCTGCGCGCCGGCCTGGAGTCCACCCAGGGTCGCGCGGCTCCACGATTCCATCGCGACCTCGCCGCGCAGCGCGAAGATGCCGCTCTTGAAGACGCGCCAGAACTTCGAGTAGAAATTCAGCGACACCAGGCCATGTCGTGGCGGCTCGAAGTCGCCACCACCGACGCGGGGGTCGAAGTACCAGCCCGACAGCCGGAATCCCGGCGCGATGCGGAGCGACCCGTGCACGGCCACGAACTCCGTGCGCGGCGTCGGATTCAGCGAGTCCACTTTGCTGATGCCCACCGCGAACCCGAGCGGCGCGAACGGGTCCCGCCGGCCGCGGCCCACCTCGATTGTGAGCAGACGATTCTCGAAACCAATCCAGCCGGCGACGTCGACGGTCCGCTGGAGTCGATCGGTCGTGACCAGCAGCGCCTGTGCCTCGTGTTGCGAGACGAGCTCGGCGCGCGCGGATAGCCCGAGTGGCAGCCTGAGCCCTGCGGTTGCGAAAGCGCGGACGCCGGTCCGATCGCCCGCATACATGGTCTGTCGGACGGTCCCGGCAAGCGTCAACGGATGTATCGGCATCCAACCCGCGCGGGCCTCGTACTGTTGCGGCAGCCCGGCCGCGCCGAACCGCGCCGTGGCCGCTAGCCCCGCGTTGCGCCACGTCTGGCTGACTTCGATACCGGCACCGGAGACATTGCGCCGCGCGACCAAGGTGTCGTGACTGATCCCACCGGTGCCGAGCGTCGCGGTGACGCGCCATCCCAGGCCGTCGCTGCGCTGTGCCGCGAAGAGGCTGAGCAGGCGATCGCGACGATCCTGGCGCCAACCTTCCACGTTGCTGCCGCTCGCGCGGTGCCAGCTCGAGCTCGAGACCTGGAACGATGCGCCGACCCGACCGTCTGGGGGGATGTAGTCGGCCTTGACCCAGATATCGCTGGTCCCAAACGCCGTCGTCGTGTTGGAGACGGGGCCTGAGCCGATGCTGGCCCAGTCGGCGAGAAATGTGACGCCGAACCCCGAGCGCATGCGCGTGGCATAGCCCGCGCGGTAGTCGGCGATATCCTGCTGTCCCGTGACGATCCCGATCTGTGTGCGCGGTGAGGTCGAGCGGTATTGCGCCGTGACGAGGTAGACCTGGAGCACGGCGGGGAGCACGATAATGTCCACGCGCTCCACCGGGCCGAGCGGAATCCGGGCGGGATCGAGGTAGATCGAGTCGCGCCCGAGCGGCGCCATCGGGACGCCGTCCCAGTAAACCTCGAGCGATGCTGGGCCGCGACCGCCATACAACGCGATCTCCGCCTGGCCATACCACCCGCCACGCGCGATGTAGACGCCCGGGATGTGGATGAGCAAATCGCTGAGCGTCCGCGCGCTGGACAAAAGCAGCGAGTCGCTCGTAAACGTGTAACGCGTGTGTTTCGGGAGCGGGCCCGAGGCGATGGCGGGGCCGAAGACCGGCAGTAGCGCGGCGCTCGTGTCTCGCGCCGTCGTATCGCGGGCCGTCGTGTCGCCGGCCGTCGTGGTACGACGTGCGGTTGTGTCAGCCTGGGCTCGGAGCACGCCAGGCAGAAGCGCGAGGCAAACGCACCCCGCGCGAATCAGGCGCCGGCGCGTTTGAGCAGAAACTCGGTGAATAGGCGGACACCGATCGCCGTGGGGCCCTTCGCATGACTCACGCCCTCTCCTTCGAGGTACGCGGTCCCCGCGATATCCAGATGCACCCACGGGAAGCTGTCCACGAACTCGCGCAGGAACCACGCGCCGGCGATCGTGCCGGCGGCGCGACCGCCGGAGTTTTTGATGTCGGCAACGTCGGATTTCAGCAGCTCGCGATAGTCGTCCCACAGCGGTAACGGCCAGCAGCGCTCACCCGCCCGCTCCCCGGCATCTCGCACCTCGGCGAGCAGCACTTCGTCGTTGCCCAGCATCCCGATCGCGTGATGGCCGAGCGCGATCACGACGGCGCCCGTGAGTGTTGCGGCATCGATCGCCGCGGCGGGCTTGAAGCGCCGCGCGTAGGAGAGGGCGTCACACAGGATGAGCCGGCCTTCCGCATCGGTGTTGATGATTTCGATCGTCTTGCCGAGGTGACTCTTGACGACGTCGCCCGGCTTGATCGCGGTCCCCGAGGGGAGGTTTTCGGTCGCCGGAATCAAGCCGACGACATTGATCTTGGGCTTGAGCCGTCCGAGGACTTCGAACGTACCGAGCACCGCGGTGGCGCCGGACTTGTCGAACTTCATGTCTTCCATATTCAACGCCGGCTTGATCGAAATCCCGCCGGAGTCGAACGTCACGCCCTTGCCAATCAAGGCGATCGGGGCGCCTGTGCCGCCGCTGTATTCCAGGACGATGAAGCGCGGTTCCTCGGCACTGCCCTGCGCGACCGCCAGGAGCGCGCCCATCCCTTCCTTCTTAATCTGCGCGAGGTCGAGAATCGTGACGCCGAACTGGTGCTGCTCGGCGAGCTTCTTGGCCTGCTCCGCCAGGTACCTCGGCGTGCAGACATTCCCCGGCTGCATCTGCAAGTTGCGGGTCAGTAGGTACCCCGCCGCAATCGCGTCGCCGATGCGGCGACCCGCCTCGGCTTCGTCCTTGTCCCCCGCATCCACGATGAGCTCGACCGATTCGAGCTCCGGCTTGGGATCCTCAGGCTGTTTCTTCAGCTCAGTGAACTGCCAGCCGCCCTGGGCCGCCCCCTCGATCGCGACCTGGGCCAGCTCCGCGGCCCCGAGACTGCCGCGCGCCTCTTTTGCGATTGCGAGCGCAAGCGTCTTGGTCCCGAGGCTGCGGGCGCGCTTGGCGGCGATCGCGGCCGCGCGGCGGATCGAGGTGCGCGTGATCTCGCTGACCTTCCCGACGCCAACGAGCAGCACGCGCTCCGCCTTGGCGCTGCCATAGACGAGCAGGGTCTCGTCTTTCTTGCCTTTGTAGTCCCCCGACGCGATGGCGCGCTGAAGATTCTCTTCGATCTTCGGTACCGATCCTTGGGCCACGAGCACCGCCAGCAGCGGCGTCTCGACACTCGCGAGCGGCTTAGTCAAGACAAGAGTCTTCATGCGAGTTGCGCGATGATCGCGTCGGCGAACGCCGAAGTCGAGACTTCCGTGGCACCGGGCATTTGGCGTGCGAGGTCGTAGGTCACGCGCTTGGACGCGATCGCGCCTTCGAGGCCGCGCACGATCGCGCTCGCCACGTCGTCCCAGCCGAGCTCTTCGAACATCATCACCCCTGACAGGACCACGCTGCTCGGGTTGATCTTGTCCTGCCCCGCGTATTTGGGCGCCGTGCCGTGGGTCGCTTCGAACACCGCATAGCCGTCGCCCACATTGCCGCCGGGAGCGAGGCCCAGCCCGCCGACCTGCGCCGCCGTGGCATCGGAGAGATAGTCGCCGTTGAGATTGGGCGAGGCGATCACCGAGTACTCGTCAGGCCGCAGCAGCAGCTGCTGGAACATCGAGTCGGCGATGCGGTCCTTGATCATGATCTTGCCGGCGTCCTCCTTGCGCTTCCCGCCGTCGGCTTCTGTCACGGTGTGCTCGCCGAAGCGTTCCTTCGCGATTTCGTACCCCCAATCGCGGAACGCGCCCTCGGTGAACTTCATGATGTTGCCTTTGTGCACCAGCGTGACCGACGGCAGCCGGCGTCTGATGGCGTGCTGGATCGCCTTCGAGACCAACCGCTGTGATCCGAACTTGGACATCGGCTTGACGCCGATGGCGCTGCCCTCGCGAATCTTGGCGCCGAAGCGCCGGCCGAGGAATTCAATCACTGCGTCTGCTTCGGCACTGTGCGCCTTGTACTCGATGCCCGCGTAGACGTCTTCGATGTTCTCGCGGAAGATGATGATGTTGAGCTTGCCGGGTTCCTTCATCGGCGACGGCACGCCCTCGAAGTAGCGAACGGGGCGAATGCAGGCGTAGAGGTCCAGGATCTGGCGCAGCGCGACGTTCAGCGAGCGGATCCCGCCGCCGACGGGTGTCGTCAGCGGACCCTTGATGGCGACCCGATGCTCCCGGATGATGTCGAGCGTCTCCTCGGGCAGCCAGCTGCCGTTCTGATTGAACGACTTTTCACCTGCCAACACTTCGCGCCACACGATGCTGCGCTTGCCACCGGAAGTCTTGGACACGGCGGCATCAAACACTTTTGATGCCGCGCGCCAGATGTCCGGCCCGGTGCCGTCGCCTTCGATGAATGGGATGATGGGGTGGTCGGGGACGCTCCAGCGGCCGTCCCGGTAGTCGATCTTTGTGCCGACGGCGCCGCCGCGGCGCCCCTCAACCTGTGTTGGCATGGCCCCCATCTTACCACAAAAAGGCCCGCCTTTGCAGGCTGTGACCTGCCGGAACGGCGGTGGGTAATATGGGTAAACCAGATATGCGAATTCATCACTCGCGCGTCATCACAACGCTGGTTCTGCTGGCGGTCGGTGCCTGTTTCAGCGGGACCGGTTCCGGCCTGACCGGCACCACCGGCGGCAACGGCGGCGGCAGCAACACGCCACCGGTGCTGGGGTTCTTCGTCCAACCCAACTCGGCAAACGTTGGTCAGACCATATCGCCGCCCGTCGAGGTGGTCGCCCGCGATTCACTGGGCAATGTCAACAGCGCGTTCACCGGAGCCATCACGATTGGGTTCGCGTCCGACCCCACCGGCGCGAACCTGAACGGGACGGCCGTGGTACGACCCGTCAACGGCATCGCAAGTTTCGGCAACCTCGCCATCAATAAGGCGGGGACCTACACGTTGCAGGCCAGCGCCAGTGGCGCCGACGCGGTAACGAGCGGGGCGTTTTCGATTACGACCGTCACCGAACCCTAGAGTCGATAGCCGGCCAGCGTCCCCGACGTTGTCTGCAGGAACAACATCCCCGCAATATCGTCCACCGCGTACACGGGCTCGCGCTGTTTTCCGAGGTCCACCCGTGAGCGCGGTTGCGCGCTGTCCTTGTCGATCTGCAATAGCACGTTGCCGTTGCCATCGGGTGAGCGCGTCAGCATGAAGACCGACCCCGGTGTTGCGAGTGAGGCCTTGAAGCGCTTCGACGCCAGGGCGGAAGCCTGACTGGAATAGCCCGTGAGCTGCGCGCCGCCCTGTGAGTAGGCGGCCGCCATCTGAGCGGTGAGACGCTTGGCGGTGGTATCGGTCGCCTGGCGCGACATCTGGGCAAATGCGTCGCCATACGACGAGGCGGCCGCGCCGTAGAGTCCCGCGCGCACCGAGTTGATCCGATACAACGCGCGGAGCAGACCCGGTAACTGCGGCGCAGGATGATAGACCTGCTGTCTGATCTGGCCGTCGCGACCGACGATCACGAGGTTCTGCGACGAGCTCAGCACAACACCGGCCGGCCGAACCTCGAGCGCCGTCGGATCCTCATCGCCCTGCAGCTTGATCTCACCGCCCAGCGCGTGATACGTGCCGTCCTGGCGATCGAAGGCGTAGAGATGGCGATCCTTACCCGCAAACACGTACAACGTGCGACCGTCCACCGCGTGCAGCATGGTGGATGATTTGGTGCCTTCGACGGCGTCCTTATACTTCGGCTCGCCGCTCGCGAGATCGATGATGTTGGCTTCGCCGTTCGTGGAAGCATCGGAGCGCGACACGTACAACAGTCCCGCAGGAGTCAACTCGGCGTAGTCGAGCTGACCCTTGATCTTCACGTCCTTCGGCAGTCGCAAGGTCACGGTCGCGACGTTCAGCACGTTGACGAATGTCTTGGACTCCGCATCCACCGCGAGCACGACCGCGTCGCCGGTGATCAGCGCGTCTTTGACTGTGCCGCGCATCCGGACCGACTTCGCCGCGATCATCGAGCCGTCCTCGTAGCGCGCGATGTTGAGCCCGGTCTGCACGACGCCATTGATGATGCGGACGTTGCCGGTCGCCTGATCTGGCGGCGGACCTTCAGGCAGCATGATGATCCCGGCCGGATGCTGGACGATGTCGCGGATCCAGCCGTCCACATTGGCCGGCTTCGCCCAGAGCGGCTGGCCGTCAGCGAGACGCAAGGCTATGAGGCGGTCGTCGTAGCTCACGTAGATGCGGTCGGACTTGGTGAGCGACGGGTAAAGCCTGACGAGATGCGGGACGGCGCCGGAGCGAGCCATCGGCAGTGTGGCCGTCCAGCGGATGGCCCCGGTTTTCGCATCGAGGGCCCGGAGGCCCATCAAGGTATGGACGACGATGACGTCGGGGCCGGCCTGCAGGACCTCGAGCGTCGTAGCCGCAGATGCCATCCGTACGAGTCCCTGCATCAGGCCGCCAAGGCCGCCGCGCTTCTGCTCGGTCTGTTGGAACAGCGATTCGCTGACCCAGCGCTGCGTGCCGGTGGCGAGGTCGTACAGCGCGACGAGCGGCGGCCCCGAGGCGCGTTGCCCGTGCACGAGCAGCGTGCCGCTCTGTGGCAGCACGCGTCGCGTGACGACGCGGGTGAGGCTGAGTCGGCGTGAGTCGAAGAGCACCGTCCCCGTCACGGGATCGAAGATGAGCGACAGGCCGGGTTTCGCCGCTTCCATCAGCAACGAGCCTTCGATCATGTGCACACTGTCGACCGGCAGGCCGCCGAGCTCCGGTTTTTGCCAGGCGATCTGGCCGCGATCGATGTCCACGGCCGCGAGCGCGCCGTCCGTGGAGACGAGGAGCGCGCCGGCCGGGGTGGTTTGTTGCCAGCGGATGTCGCCGCTGAGGTGGACGGTCCACGCGGGGACGCTAGCCGTAGGAGCCTGAGTCGTCGCAGCCTGAAGGAGCAAGGCAAGAACCGGCAGAGTCATGAGTGCCCTCCTGAGAGGCCCCCATATCCCCCCGTCGCGCCGCGGGGCGCAAGGGGCTGGGGGCTGGGGGCTAGGGGCTAGGGGCTGGGGCCTGGAGGCCTAGGGCTACGGTGGAGGTGGCTGGCGTCGGAACCGAACGTCCACAGTGCGTTGCGTTTGGATGTTGGGCGGCTTGCCGAACCGGTACGTCGTAACGGCCGTGAGCGAGTCCTGAAGTGGCACACCGCGCGCGATGTCGCGAAAGCGCGTGCGGAAAGTCACGGCGCGCACGTTGATCAACGACGATCGCTCGGGTTTTGTAAGCCAGGTCGTTGTATACCGGAGCGCATAGGTAGTCGGGTCGAGGTACGCTGCGCCAGCCATATCCGCCGAGCGAACGCGGATCGCCGGTTCGAAATCGATGCGCACCAGCGTTTCGCCGCCGATCGTGTCGCGGCCCGCAAGATGGAAGCAGTGGCTCGCGATGAAGTCGGGGTTCCCCAGGTCGTCCAGCTCGGCGCTGCGGATTACGAGCACGCTGTCGGGAGATCCCCACGGTCCCCACGCCCGCTCGACTACGCGGCCGACCGCGTAGGGGTGATGGCGCGCCTGGTCGCTGGAGAACTCCAATCTGCGCGTCACGGGTGGCCCCGTGTCGCCGCGCTGGCTCACCGTTCGGTCGGTGAGCTCGAACGTGTAGCGAAAGGGATAGGAGCCGGCGAGTAGCGCTAGGCGTCGCGCGTTTTCCTGAAGTTGGTCGAAGACGGCGCGCAGTGCCGTATCGAGTGAGTCAGGAGGACCGGGGTTGGTGCACCTGTTGGCCGCAATCGTGACCGGCGGTAGCTCGATCGCGAGGTGGTGGAGGACAATCCGCACGGTCGTCGCGCTGTCGCCCGCGATGACGAGCTCGGTGTCGCGTGGCGCGTACCCGATTTGACGCACGCTGAGGATGTAGGGGCCGGGCTGCGGGAGGTCGAACGCGAATGTGCCGCGCGCGTCGGTGAAGCGTTGACCGAAACCGGGATGCAGTGTGACGATGCTGAAGCCGAGCGGATCGGCGGATTCCGCAGCCACGACGAGGCCACGAAGCGAGGGTTGCTGCGCGGCCGCGAGCTGCGTCCACGTCACTGAGACCCACCAGAGCATGGCTGATGCCCGAGGAGAGAGTCGAACTCTCATGGGGTTGCCCCCGACGGATTTTGAGTCCGTTGCGTCTGCCATTCCGCCACTCGGGCCAAGCGGGCGAAATCTAGTGGATCGGGAGGGGCCTCCACACCTCCGTCCGTACGCTTGCGCCCGCGACGCCGCCGACTGCGCCGCCCGCCGCGGCCCCGACGAGAACTCCGGCGAAAACATTGAGGCCCTGATAGTAGGAACTGGTCTCTTCCGACTGACCGCCGAGCACGCCGCCAATTAGTGCACCAACGAGCGCGCCAATCAGCGCGCCCTCGCGGACGTGTCGATAGCTGCCGCGGCTGACCGCCAGGCCGTCGAGAGCCGAGATTCTCAGCACGGTCGTATTTCCGATGCCTCCTCCCAGGACGAGGGTGTCGGCGGTCACGCGCGCAACTGTGCCGATGATCGGGCTCGCTCCGCGCGGTGTCGCCCGCACACGCAACCCGGGCCATGGCCCCAGCGCGGCAGCACTGAGCCGCGTGTCCATCTCCTCGAAGAGGTGAGGCGCGCCGTCGCGGTGGCCCCAGTCGAGCAGATAGCCGGATTTTGATACGATCCGGACCGCCATCAGCCCCGCACTGTCGCGGGAGATCCGCACACGCACGTACTCGCCATTGGAGAAGAGCCCGGGCGACCGGCTTGCGATCATGACGCGGGTATCGGCATCCGGCCGGCTGGTGTCGGCGAGGCGCAGGTGCTGCTGCACGATCGCCTCCTCGGCCGCGGCGACCAGTGTATCCGGCGGCGCCGCATAGACGGCGAGCCTGCCGACGTCCGGCGGCAGTTCTTTCATCATGCCGACGGTGGCGCAGCCCGCCAGCGTGGGGAGCAGGGCGAGGGACGACCATTTCGGGAGTTGCATGGCGGGCAGCCTTGAGAAAGACGCCGCAACATACGGGTGCTGCATCAAGAACCCGTCAAGCGACCCTCGGAAGCTGTGAGATGCTCGAACCCCTCGCCAGGTAACGCACCAGGACGCGACACTAGCTGACCACAGATTTCGTGGTCGCCGACGGTCCACACGTATGTCAGCCAATCGCTACAGACCAGCACAAGTTCTTCGTCCGTCGTGCGTGCATGTCTCCCATTCACTCGGCACACGGATTGCCGTGACAAGAGCGACCGGAAGCTCCTGCAGTTCTGGGAACCATCTTCGTGCAAAAGGAGAAGCGAATCATGCGTACGAGCACGTTCCTCGCCCTTGCGGGCGCCTTGCTCCTGACGGGCGCGTGTCGCGAGGATTCACGCCAGCCGCTCGCTCCCTCGTTTGCCTCCACGTCGTCCCTGCCCCACATCAACATCACCGAGCTGCCGTTACCTGTGAGCGTGAACGCCGCCCTCACGGTGACGGACTGCAGCAACCACCCCGGCCCGAACATCACGCTCGATGGCCTGGCCGCGCTCGGTGGCTTCGGTGTGGAGATGACCTTCAGCAATAACCTGAAGGGCACGCACGAATACACCGTCGACAAACAGGTGGATATCGCGCTGCAGCCTGCGGGACAATCGATCACGATCCCCAAGCAGCCGGTGCTCGGTGGTGTCGGCGGCAACCCGTTCATCTGGGTGCAGTTCGTGAACGCCGCCGGGAAGCCGACCAGCGACGAGATCTACCTCGGTCGCTGCGTGCAAGGTTCTCGGTACGGCTTCACGCACGCGGGGGTCACGACGGGATCGGCGTTCGCCGAGTTCGGAGTCACGGGGTGTGAGAACAGCCCGGGGCCGTTCATCACTATGGACGCCAGCCTGGCGTACGAGGGTCTCGGCGCGCAGGTCATCTTCCGGAACAACGACAATCCGGTGGGGGGCCCGCACGAGGCCGTTCGCAGCCAGACTCTCTCCATCATCCCAGCGGGAATGAGTTTCACGTTCCCCAAACAACCGGTGCAAGGCGGCGTGGGGGGCAACCCGTGGATCCTGGCCGGGTTCCTCGATGGGAGTGGGGCCAAGCTGAATGATCCGACCCTGCTGGGCCGCTGCGTGCAGTTGAGTAAGGCGCTCAGCTAGCGCACCGCCGGCTGGGAAACAAACAGTAGGGGCGCAGCATGCTGCGCCCCTACATCAAATGGACATCTCGCGATCCTGATCCTGCTCGATCTTGACCATTTCCCCGCGCCCAGCCTGAATCCCATCCATCAGTTTGCGGACGCTGTCGGAGTTCGCCGCGATCCCTGGCTGCATCTGATCCTCGAGTGCGCGACGACGCTCGAGCTGCTGCTGCATCACTGTCCGCCGGCGTCCGTTGTACCGCTCCTGCGTTGCCCGCAGCTTCGTCACCTGGTCCGGCGACAGGTTGAGCTCCTCCTGCACCCGCCCCCGGAACTTGTCCTCGATCTGCGTGCGCAACCGTCCCGCTTCCGCACTGTCGCCTCGCTGCGCGACGGTATCGCGCTGCTGCGCCGCCAGTCCGGGCGCGAGCAGGACGGCCAGACTGAGTACCACATGTCGCTTCATCTATCCCTCCAAAGAGCGCAGCACAGCACGCAGCTGTCGCGCATCGAGTTCACGGAGATCGGTACTACCCTCCGGTACGGCAACACTGTCACTGTTCACGAGCTCGTCGAACGTCGCGAGCACGTCCCGCAACTGGTCCGTCGAGAGATCGCTCAGATCATCGGCCACGAAGTGGGCGCCGTGCGCGGGACTGATCTCGCCGCCGGGGCCAAAGCTCCCCCCCGACCCTCGGGGGAGGCGGGAGGCGACTGCCGCTCCGCCCACGACGACGAGGACAGCGGCGGCGATGCGGAGCCAGGTCTGCTGCACCCAAATCGTGCGTCGCACGGGCTGCTCACGCAGCCGCGCCACCACCTTGCGAGCCGTGGCCTCGACATCGAGGCGCTCTGCGGCTGACGCACCGAGCCTCTTGGCAAGACTCTCCAGCCTGGCTTCGTCGTTCATTCCACGATCTCCTTCAGCCGTCTGACCGCATGGTGATAATGGACCCGGGCTGCTCCCGGCGTCGTCGCCAACGCGGCCGCGATCTCTGCGTACTCGAGCCCCTGCTGCGCCCGCAGCAGGAACACCTCGCGCTGCAGCCGCGGCAACTGCTTCAGCCCCGCCGCGAGCAAGGCTTCGACTTCACTCGCCTCCGCATGCTCGTGCGGATCGCCGGTGACATCCCGAACGCTTTCATCGAGCGGCATGACCTTGCGCCGAGCTGCGCGCCGCCCAAAGTCCTTCAGCACATTTCCGCCGATCGTCAGCAGCCATGTGCGAAACTGGCAGTGCCCGCGAAATCGATCGACGCCGCGAAACGCGCGGATGAACGTTTCCTGAACGAGATCGTCCACGTCGGCATCGGGCGCTCCCGCCCCCGCGAGAAACCGCGCCAAGGGCCTGGCGTGGCGCGCGACGAGCTCGGCCGCGGCCTGTTCATCCCCGGCTTGCCACGCGCGAATCAGCGCGGCGTCGGTGGACGTCTCGGTTCGCAGCTGAGGGTGCGCCATCGATGTCGTTTGTCGGTGGACGTGGGAAGTGGAGGAATATTAAGGGCCTTGCGAGCACCGCAGCGCACGCGTAGCTTCAGAATTCGAACGATCGTTCGAAACCATGCGACCATACGACGAGCGCTTAGACCATCTGCTCGCCCGTGCCGCCCGGGTCTTTGCGGACAAGGGCTACCACCCCACCACGATGCGGGATCTCGCGGCCGCGAGCGGCATGTCGCTCGCCGGCATGTACTACTACGTGCGCGGGAAGGAGGATCTGCTCGCTCTCATCCAGGAGCGCTGTTTCACCCAGGTCCTGGAAGGGGCCCGGCAGGCCGTCGCCGGCGCCAGCGATCCGCAGGAGAAGCTCCAGGCCTTCATCCGCCACCATGTCGAATTCTTCGCGAACCACATGGCGGAAATGAAGGTGCTGTCGCATGAGGCGTCGCCGCGTGGCGTCAGCGCGATCAAACGGCGCTACGTCGATCTGCTCGAGTCCGTTCTGAAAGACGCCGCGCCCGAGCAGTGCGCGGTGGATCGCAGCGCGGCGACGTACATCCTCTTCGGCATGATGAACTGGATTTACAACTGGTACGACCCGGCCGGCGAAATCGATCCCGCCCGGCTGGCCGATCTCATGGCGAGCATCTTCCTCGGCGGCTTCGTCGAGACTCATCAGGAGGCTAAGTAATCTCATGGCAACTATGACCGAACCGCAAATCAAGGCGCTGATTCAATACCGCACCGAGGATGGGCTCGCGATCATCGAGCTCGACGATCCTCCCGCCAATACCTACACCTACGAAATGATGCACCAGCTCGACGAGGCGATCTTGCGGGCGCGGTTCGACGACAACGTGCACGTCATCGTCCTGCGTGGCCACGGCGACAAGTTTTTCTCCGCCGGGGCCAACATCGGGATGCTGAACAAGGTGACCCCGCGATTCAAATACTTCTTCTGCCTGCACGCCAATGAGACGTTGAACCGCATGGAGCAGACGCCGAAGCTCACGATTGCGGCGCTCAACGGCCACACCGTCGGCGGCGGGCTCGAGATCGCGATGGCGTGCGATCTGCGGATCGCCAAGGAGAACGCGGGCAAGATCGGTCTGCCGGAAGTGAACCTGGGCGTGCTTCCGGGCACCGGCGGCACCCAGCGTCTCGCGCGCATCGTCGGCAAACCCCTGGCGATCGAGCTGATGGTGAAGGGCGAGCTGTTCTCCTTCGATCGCGCCAAAGAGATCGGGCTCGTCAACGAGGTGTTCGACGCCAAGGACTTCTGGGACCAGGTCCTGCTCTATGCGAAGCAATTCTGCCCGCCCCACAAGGCCTCCAAGGCGGTCGGCCTGATCAAGCGCTCCGTTCAGTCCGGCGCCGAGGTGCCGTTCGAGAGCGGCCTCGCCATCGAGCGCGAGCTGCAGCAGCAGCTGTTCCAGAGCGACGATGCCAAAGAGGGGATCGCGGCGAACCAGGAGAAGCGGATGGCGGAGTTCAAGGGGAAGTGAAGACCGACCTCTTCATTAATAACGAGTGGCGGCCGGCGGCCTCCGGGAAGCGATTCCCGGTCGAAAACCCGGCGACTGAGGAGAACCTTGCCGATGTCGCCGCCGGCGACGCGGCCGATGTCGACAATGCGGTTCGCGCAGCAAAAGCTTGCTTTGAATCGCAAGCATGGAGGGAGATGTCAGGGAGGAAGAGAGGTCGACTCCTCTTTAGGGCGGCGGATCTGCTAGAAGCCAGGCTCGATGAAGTCGCCCGGCTCGAGACAGCCCAGAACGGCAAGACGCTCTTCGAGTCGAAGATCGAAATCGGGATGACCGTCAACACGCTGCGCTATTACGCGGGGTGGGCGGACAAAATCGTCGGCGCCACGCTTCCGGTCGAAGGGCCCTTCCTTACGTACACGCTCCGCGAGCCGATCGGGGTCGTCGGGGCGATTGTGCCGTGGAACTTCCCTCTCAACATCGCGAGCTGGAAGTTCGCCCCTGCCCTCGCGGCCGGCTGCACGGTCGTCCTGAAGCCTGCCTCGGAGACGCCGCTCACGGCCCTGCTGTTTGCCGAGATCGCGCTCGAGGCTGGCGTGCCTGCGGGGGCGTTTAATGTCGTTTGTGGAGGAGGATCCACTGCCGGCGCCGCGCTCGTGCGGCATCCCGATGTCGACAAGATCTCGTTCACGGGGTCGACCGAGGTTGGCCGGCAGATCATGAAGATGGCCGCGGACACGAACAAGCGCGTCACGCTCGAGCTGGGCGGCAAGAGTCCGAACATCATCTTCGCGGATGCTGATCTGAAGGCGGCGGTGCGCGGTGCGCAAACCGGGATTTTCTACGGCAAGGGTGAAGTCTGCGCCGCCGGCTCGAGATTGCTGGTCGAGCAATCCGTGCATCAGCAAGTGATCGAGCAGCTCGCCGAGGGCGCCAAGAAGATGACCCCCGGCGATCCGCTCGATAAGAACACCCGGCTCGGTGCCCTCGTCTCTAAGAAACAGCAGGAGACCGTGCTCTCCTACATCAAGAAGGGTGTGGACGAAGGGGCTCAGCTTGTGGCCGGTGGGAAGGCGGCGAAGCCCAACGGCAAGGGCTATTACGTCGAAGCCACGGTGTTCGACCGCGTGCAGCCTGAAATGACGATTGCGCGCGAGGAGATCTTCGGCCCCGTGCTCGCCGTGCTGACCTTCGAGAATTTCGAACAGGGTGTGAAGCTCGCGAATAACACGATCTACGGCCTTGCCGCTGGAATCTGGACGAAGGACATCCAGAAGGCGCATCGCGCGGCGAAAGCGATTCGCGCCGGCACGGTTTGGATCAACTCGTACAACTTCTACGATTCGGGCGCGCCGTTTGGCGGGTTCAAGGCTTCAGGCTTTGGGCGAGATCTTGGACGTGAAGCCTTGGATGGTTACTTGGAGACGAAGACGGTGTGGGTCGCGCTGTGACGGGAAACGGGAAACGGGAAACGTGACACGCGAAGCGTTCGTCAGCGTGGCTTTACGCACGCCCGTCGGTAAGCACGGGGGGTCTCTGGCAACTGTGCGGCCGGATGATCTCGCCGCGGTCCCCATCAAGGCAGTCGTCGAGCGTTCCGGAATCGATCCGGCGTCGATCGACGATGTCATTCTCGGCTGCGCCAACCAGGCGGGCGAAGACAATCGCAACGTCGCCCGCATGGCCCTGCTCCTGGCGGGGCTGCCGGTCGAAGTGCCGGGCCAAACCGTGAATCGTCTCTGCGGTTCCGGGTTGCAGGCGGCGGCGAGCGCCGCTCAGGCCATCAAAGCGGGAGAAGGCGAGACGTTCATCGCGGGCGGTGTCGAAAGCATGACGCGCGCGCCGTACGTGATGCTCAAGCAGGCTGAAGCCTGGAGCCGGGGGACGCCGGAAGTCGCCGATACCACAGTCGGTTGGCGCTTCACCAACCCCCGGCTCAGGAACGAGTGGACGATCGCGCTCGGTGAAACGGCCGAGCTAGTCGCACAGCGCTACAAGATCAGCCGAGCCGAGCAGGATGCGTTTGCGGTGGAGAGCCAGCGGCGCGCTGAACAGGCGCTCAAGCAGTGCGTGTTCACCGATGAACTCGTGCCGGTTCCCCTCCCCGATGGATCGACGTTCGCAAAAGACGAATATCCGAGGGCCGGCACCAGCATGGAGTCGGTCTCCAAGCTCAAGCCTGCTTTCAAAAGGGACGGGACCGTTACCGCGGCGAGCTCGAGCGGCATCAACGATGGCGCGGCGGCACTGCTGGTGACGGCGGCGAAGGGCGGCGAGGGGCGGCGAGGGGCGGCAATGGCTCGAATCGTAACGACCGCTGTGGCGGGCGTGGATCCGAGCTGTATGGGATTGGGTCCGATCCCGGCGACCAAGAAAGCGCTCAAACGCGCCGGTCTCACGATCGATCAGATCGATCTCGTGGAGCTGAACGAAGCATTCGCGGCGCAAGCGATCGCGTGCATCCGCGAGCTGAAGCTCGATCCCGAGAAGGTCAACATCTACGGCGGCGGCATCGCGCTCGGCCACCCGCTCGGTTGCACCGGTGCCAAACTGCTGACCACGCTTGTCCACGCCTTATCACGCCGCAACACGCAGTTCGGTCTCGTGACCATGTGCATCGGTGTCGGCCAAGGCATCGCGATGATCGTGGAGCGTGTCTGATGGCCGCCTACGAGCGCATCCTGGTCGAAATCACCGATCACGTCGGGACGGCCACCCTGAACCGCCCGGACAAGCTCAATGCATTCGATCCGGACATGTGCGAGGATCTGCTCGAGGCGCTCCGCATGCTCGCCGCGGCCGATGCCGTGCGCGTCATCGTCATAACGGGCGCGGGACGCGCCTTTTGCGCCGGCGCCGATCTCGGCGTCCTCGGCAGCCAGGGTGAGCAGCTCGTGCGCGCGGGCAAAGACATCGCGCTCGCGATTCGCAACGCGCCCAAACCTGTGCTGGCCGCGGTCAACGGCGCCGCCGCCGGCGGGGGAGCCAACCTCGCGCTCGCCTGCGACTACCGGCTGGCGTCGGATCAAGCATCGATTGGACAGGTATTCCACAAGCTCGGGCTCGGGCCGGACTGGGGCGGCAGCTACTTCCTACCTCGCTTGACCAGCATCTCGAAGGCGCTCGAGCTGGTGTGGAGCGCGCGAATGGTCGCTGCCGGGGAAGCGCAGCAGCTCGGATTGTTCGATCGAGTTGTTTCGCCCGAATCCCTAGTCCCCGAGACCGCGGCCCTCGCTAAGCGCTGGGCGGGAATGGCGCCGCTGGCGGTGCGCAAGGCAAAGGCGGCGCTGTATCGCTCGCTGCACAGCACGCTCGAAGAGATGCTCGACATCGAAATCGCCGATCAGGAAGCGCTGTTCGCCACTCCGGAAGCCCGCCAACTCATAAGGAATCGCTGAAATGGTCCGCAAACTCCACAACTTTGACGACTGGATCGATTACTTCCGCTACTGGCAGGACTCGATTGGCCTGCCGCAGGGCGATCTTCGCAAGTACGGGTTCGAGGCAAAGTTCGGCGAGCCCGAAGTGGCCCACATCGAGTTCGGGCATTACAAAGGCCAGCGCAAATGGCCGACGGTGATGCACATCCCCGATCAGCGCATCCGCGACGCGCTGCTCAATCTGATCGTGTATCAGGGCGACACCGAATTCGCGTCGGTGGAGCAGCAGCGCAACCTGCTGCAGCACGCGCCCTCCGACTACGATCTGCTGTCGCTGCAGCGCGTGATGACCGAAGAGATGCGGCACGGCTGGCAGATGTCGTACCTGCTCTGCACGCATTTCGGCGACGAGGGCAAGCGCGAAGCGGCCAAGCTGCTCGAGCGGCGCGCCGACGAGGGCGAGCGGCTCCTCGGCTCCTTCAACGAGATCGTCGACAACTGGCTCGACTTCTTCACCTACACGCAGTTCATCGACCGCGACGGCAAGTTTCAGCTGAAGATGCTGTCCGTCTCGGCGTTCGATCCGCTGTCCCGGTCGATGGGTCCGATGCTGAAGGAAGAGTCGTACCACCTTGGCACCGGCAACAACGGGCTGCTCCGTATCGTGAAGGCCGGCAAGATGCCGCCGGACGTCATCCAGCGCTTCTTCTATAAGTGGATCCCCACGGCGTTCGACCTCTTCGGCACCGACAACTCCTCGTCTGCGCACTGGGCGTACGTGTGGGGACTCAAGGGCAGGTATGACGAACGGGAAGGCCCCACCAACGGCGCCGAGCCGGACAAGAGCAAGCTGAACGAGCTGGCGCGCAACCTGTATCGCCAGGAGATCGTGAAGCTCGTCGAGCGGCTGAACATGTTCATCCCGGAGCGCGAGCGGCAGCTCAAGGTGCCCGAACTCAAGTTCAACCGACGCATCGGGATGTACGCGCACCAGAAGTACACGGTCGACGGGCAACCGCTCGACGACGCGAAGTATCCGGCCTATCTCGAAACGGTGACGCCGCGCCCGGAAGATATCGCCATCGTGCACGACATCGAGAAAGAGCCGGACTGGATCGAGCCGAAGAAAGCCGACAGCCTGCAGCAGTGAAGCCTCTGGTCATTGCCCACCGGGGCGCCTCCAGCGTCGAGCTGGAGAACTCTCTGGCGGCGTTCCGTGCCGCGGCTGGCCAGGGCGCCGACGGCGTGGAACTCGATGTCCATGCCACGCTCGACGGCGAGATCGTCGTCCATCACGACCCGTCCGTACTCGGCCTGCCGATCGCGCAGGCGCGGTGGCGCGACCTGTCCACGGTGCCGCTCGCCAATGGCGAACTGGTCCCGACCCTGGCACAAGCGCTGGAGGTGCTCGGCATGCTGAAGGTGTTCGTCGAAGTGAAGGTGCTCGACCCACGCTGGGACGATCGGTTGCTCGGGGCGCTCGATCGCGGGCCGAACCCCGGTGGGTACGCGGTGCACAGCTTCGCATTTCACGTGGTCCGGCGCCTGGGCGAGAAGCGGCCGTCGCTGCCGCGCGGGGTGCTGTCCGAGGTGCCGACCAAGAATCCTCGCCAGACGCTCGACGATGCGTCGGCCCAGACGCTGTGGCAGGAACGTTCGACACTGGACGACCTGCTGGTGAAGACCGTGCACGGTCTCGGTGCCACGATCATTGCGTGGACGGTGGACAATCCGAGCGACACGGAACGCCTGGTGCGCTGGGGCGTCGATGGCATCTGCACGAACCATCCTGAGCGGGCCCGCCGGATCGTAGACGCGTCCCGCGCGGCATGAGGTCCTTCCCCTGACACGCGTCGCGGTCATTGGTGCCGGGACGATGGGCCACGGCATCGCCTACGCTGCGGTGCTGGCGGGCTGCGAGGTCGCGCTCACCGACGCGCGTGCCGAGGCCCTGCCTCAGGCGCTCGACAGGATCGCGGCTCTCACTGCCCGCGGAGCTGCGCGTGGCAAGGTCGCAACCGGGCGAGTCGTCGCGGTCCCCGAGATCCGCGCCGCGGTGAGCGACGCGAACATTGTGATTGAAGCGGTCGTCGAAGATCTGGCGATCAAGCAGCGTCTCTTTGTAGACGTGGAGCATGCCGCCCCACGGGACGCGCTGCTCGCCTCCAACACGTCGTCCCTGTCGATCGCGGACATTTCATCCGTGATGTCAGAGCCCGCGCGTCTCGTCGGCATGCACTTCTTCAATCCCGTGCACGCGATGAAGCTCGTGGAGGTGGTGACGCACGGCCGCGACAACCGCCCGGCAGCCGAACGGGCTGTCGCTTTCGCCCGCCAACTCGGCAAGGAGCCGATCGTCGTGCGCGACTCGCCCGGATTCGCGTCGAGCCGGCTGGGTATTGTGCTCGGTCTCGAAGCGATGCGCATGCTGGAGCAGGATGTGGCGAGCGCGGAGGATATCGACAAGGCGATGGAGCTGGGCTACAACCATCCGATGGGACCACTCAAGCTCACCGACCTTGTGGGGCTCGATGTGCGTCTGGCGATCGCCGAGTACCTCCATACGACGCTCGCCAAGCCGCAGTATGAGCCGCCGAAGATCTTGCGAGACAAGGTCAAGAAGGGGGAGCTGGGCAAGAAGTCGGGAAAGGGGTTCTACACCTGGAGCGACTGAGCCGGATCACGGACGTCCACATCCACATTCAGCCGTGGCGCGACCTCAAGCCCAAAGTCCAGGAGGCGATGCGCAAGGGGAAAGAAGATCATTGGAGTCTGCTGATCTCCGTCATGGACGACCCTCGCGCCCTGCTGGACGTGATGGACAAATCGGGGGTGTGGCGCGTGGGTCTTGTGAACTACCCCAGTCCCGACATCATGGGGTTTGACGATTCGACGAACACGTTTTCGGCGAATTACGCGCGCGCGAACCCGGAGCGGTTGATTCCCTACGGCGGCGTGCACGCGCGCTTCACCAAGGACCCCAGCGGCGACGTCGACCGCCTGATCGATCTGGGCATTCGGCTGATCAAGATTCACCCGCCCCATCAGGCATTTCCCGCCAACGCCTATACCAACGGTCTCTCGGCGCTCGGCAAGATCTATCGGCGGTGTGAGGAGCGTGGCCTGCCGGTCATGATTCACACCGGCACCTCGATCTTTCCGGGGGCGCGCTCGAAGTACGGCAATCCGCTCGAGCTCGACGACGTCGCCATCGATTTTCCCGATCTCCAGCTCGTCATGGCGCACGGCGGACGTCCGTTGTACATGGAGGAAGCGTTTTTCATCCTGCGACGTCATGGGCAAGTCAGGCTCGATGTCTCAGGCATTCCGCCCTCCAAGTTGCTGGAGTACTTTCCCCGCCTGCCGGAGGTCGTAGACCGCGTGCTGTGGGGCACCGATTGGCCCAGCCCCGGTGTGAAGGATCTCCGGCAGAACATCGATCAATTCCTGGCCTTGCCGCTGACGAAAGCGCAGCAACAGGCGATCCTCGAAACCAACGCTTTGGCGCTCTTCCCTATGGAGCCTCGCCCACATGCGTAAACTGTTCGCGCTCCTGGTGGTGCTGCCTGGAACACTCGCCGGCCAGGCCGGCATGTCCGGCCGCATCGCGTTCGAGCAATTCACGTTGCCGAATGGCCTGCGCGTCATCTTCTCCCCAGACCACTCGACGCCGATCGTCACCGTGGACGTCTGGTACGAGGTCGGCTCCCGCAATGAGCGACCCGGTCGCTCGGGGTTCGCGCACCTGTTCGAGCACATGATGTTCGAGGGGTCGGCGCACGTGAAGAAATCCGAGCACGGACAGCTCGTCGAGCGCGCCGGCGGCAACTACAACGGCAGCACCGCCGAAGACCGGACCAACTATTGGGAGACGGTGCCGTCGAATCGGCTCAACCTCGCGCTCTGGCTCGAAGCCGACCGCATGCGGTCCCTCGCGATCACGGAGCAGAATTTCGAGAATCAGCGACAGGCAGTCAAAGAAGAGCGCCGCCTGCGCGTCGACAATCAGCCATACGCCACGGCCTTCACCGACGGCCTCACGTGGCCGTTTGACAGCACGAGCTGTTTCCCTTATGCGCACACGGTGATCGGATCGATGGCTGATCTCGACGGGGCAAAGCTGCCGGACGTGCAGGCCTTTTTCGATACGTACTACGCCCCGAACAACGCGACGCTGGTGGTGGTCGGCGATTTCAGCCCGCTCGAGCTGCGCCGCCTCGTGAACCAGTACTTCGCCGGCGTGCCGAGTCATGCGGCACCGGAGGCGCCGCGTTGTGACGCGAGCACGGCAGCGGCAAAAGGACCGCGACGGCGCGAAGTGCACGACGCGCAGGCGAATCTCGATCTCGTCATGCGGCTGTACCGTATCCCCGAACATCGCAGCGCGGATACGCCGGCCCTCGAGATTCTCAACATCATCCTCGGCCAGGGCGAGAGCTCACGGTTGAATGTGTCGGTCGTGCGGCGCGACAAGGCGGCCGTGGGCGCGGGTGCGATCCTCAACCCCTACGGCTCACGCAACGGGCCGGGCGTGCTCGCAGCCTACGGCATCGTGAATCAGGGCGTCTCCGCCGAGCGGCTGGATAGCTTGCTCGGTCTGCAGCTCGACTCGATCCGCGCCAATGGCATCACGGCCGACGAGCTCGACAAGGCGAAGAACGTGCTGCGCGCGGGCTTCATCGACAACCGCGAGACGACGCTCGGGAAGGCCGAGGAGCTCCACCACTATCTCACGTTCCATGCATCCATCGACGAGATCAACACCGACCTCGACCATCTGGTCGCGGTGACGAGCGACGATGTGAAGCGCGTCGCGAATACGTATCTGGCTCCCGCTAACTTGACGCTGCTGATCGTGCGACCTGGTGCTCCGTCGTCCGGAGGTGGACAATGAAGCGTTGGACGGTTGGACGGTTGGACGGTCGGTCGGTCGGAATGTGGACGCTCCTTGCACTGTCCAACCTTCCAACCTTCCAACCTTCCGCTGCCGCCCAAGAGCCCTTCCCTCCCCGTCCCCCCGCGCCCGAACGGCTGCGTCCGGTGCAGTTCCCGCCGTTCCGCGAAGTTGCGCTCCCGAACGGGATGATGCTGCTCCTCGTCGAGAACCATGAACAGCCGACGCTGTCACTCAGCCTGAACTTTCGCGCCGGGAGCGCATACGATCCGGCCGGCAAGGAAGGCGTCGCCGCGTTTGTCGCCGAGCTGCTCACCAAGGGGACGCCGACGCGGAACGCCGAGCAAATCGCCGCGGCCATCGAGGGCGTGGGCGGCAGCATCGGCGCGAGCGCTGGGGACGATTTTCTGACCGCCTCCGTCGACGTCCTGAGTGATCACGCCGACCTCGCATTCTCACTGCTCGGCGACGTGACGCGGCGCGCGACGTTCCCCGAACAGGAGCTCGAGCTGGCGCGGACGCGATACCTGTCGGCGCTCGAGGTGGAGCTGTCGCAGCCGCAAAACGTCGCCAGCCGTGCCTTCCAGAAGGAGATCTACGGGCGCCATCCCTACGGCCGGAACACGAGCGCCGCCGCGTACAAGGCGATCACGCGGAACGACGTCGTCTCGTTCGCGGGACGGCGGCTCCGCCCTGGCGGGGCACTGCTCGTCGTCGCCGGGGATATCACGTTGCCGCGCGCCCGCGAGCTCGCCATGCAGGCGTTCGGCGGCTGGAGCGGCAGCGCGCCGCCGGCGCCCGCCTTCCCTGCTCCGCCGGCCAAGCGCGGCACCGACATTGTGCTCGTGAACCGGCCGGGTTCGGTGCAATCCAACATCGTCATCGGCAACACGACGTTCCTGCCGACGGACACCGTCTATTACGGCGCGCGGGTCGCGACGCACGTCCTGGGCGGCGGCTCCGATTCGCGCCTCTTTACGATCCTGCGCGAGCAGAAGAGCTGGACGTACGGCTCGTATGCTGGGCTGCGCCGGAACCGTGGTGTCGGTTTCTTCCAGGCGACCTTTGAGGGACGGACCGAAGTCACCGATAGCGCGCTGACGGAGCTGCTGCACCAGATCGATCGCATTCGCACCGAAGCGATTCCGGAAAGCGATCTCGTGGCCGCCAAGGGATTCCTCGTGGGCTCCTTCCCGCTCACGATCGAGACGCCGCGGCAGATCGCCCAGGTGGTCTCGACGGCCCGGCTGCTCGGACTGGGTCCGGACTACGTGCAACGCTACCGCGAGCGGTTGGCGCGTGTGAGCGCGGCGCGTGCCCGGGCGGCGGCGCAGCGCGTGATCCACCGCGACGCCCTCACCATCGTCGTGGTCGGCGATGCGAAAGCGCTGTATGAGAAACTGAAGCCGATCGCGCCTGTGCGCCTCGTGGATCTCGACGGCAAGGCGATGGATCCGGCCGAGCTCAATCCCAAGGGTGGGCCGGTGACGTTCGATCGCAGCCAGATCGTGACTCGCAGCGACAGCTTCCAGGCCCTCGTACAGGGCAACGTGTTCGGCGCCCAGACGGCGAAGGTCGAGGTGCTGGGCGACTCGATCGTCTATACCGAGGCGACGACCATCGGCCAGTTCCAGCAGCAGTCCCGCGTCGTGCTGAACGGCGACCTCTCGATGCGGCGTACGGATCAGACCGGGACCGTCCAGGGCCAGCACACCGAAACCCACCTCACCTACGCGAACGGCCGTGTCAAAGGCACCGCGATGTCACCCCAGCCCGGCGGCACGCCGAAATCGGTCGCGGTCGACACGACAATCGCGGCAGGGACCGTGGATGACAACGCCCTGACGCTGCTCCTCGCCGCGATGCCGCTCGAGCAGGGGAAGACGTTCAACCTGAACGTGTTCTCCACGGGTGAGGGCGCGACGAAAGTCGTCAGTGTGAAGGTGGCCGCGGTGGAGAACATCGCCGTGCCGGCCGGCACGTTCCCCGCCTATCGGCTCGAGCTATCCGGAATGCAGCTCCCGATCGTGATGCATGTGACTCGCGACGCGCCGCGGCGGGTGGTGCGCATCGCGCCGACGGGTGCACCGCTGGTGTTCGAACTCGTGAAATAAGGAGAGCCTGTGATGCGTTTGCAGACGATCGCGGCCCTCGTGGGGCTCGCCCTCACGGTCGGATGCGCCTCAGGAGGTGCGCGCACAACGGCCGCGGCTGCGCCGGCGGCGGCGCCCGCGCCTCCCCCGGCGGCCGCACAGGACACCAGTGGAATCGGCCCGCAGTATCCGTCGACCTATAAGCGCCATCCCAATCCGCCGGTGCTGATCCGCAACGCGACGATCATGACCGCGGCGGGCCAGGAGATTCAGGGCGGCTCGATTCTCTTCAAGGACGGCCGCATCGTCGCCGTCGGCACCAATGTCCAGGCGCCGAGTGATGCGACGGTGGTGGACGGCACCGGCAAGTGGGTGACGCCCGGCGTCATCGACACGCATTCGCACATCGGCGTGTACGCCGCGCCCGGCACGTTCGCGGAATCGGACGGCAACGAGGCGACGCGGCCGGTCACGGCCGAGGTCTGGGCGGAGCATTCGTTCTGGCCGCAGGATCCGCAGATCCCGCTCGCCATCGCAGGCGGCGTCACGACCATTCAAGCCTTGCCCGGGTCGGCGAATCTCATCGGCGGCCGCAGCGCGGTCCTCAAGCTGATTCCCGCGCGCTCGGTGCAAGAGATGAAGTTCCCCGGCGCGCACTATGGGTTAAAGATGGCGTGCGGCGAGAATCCGAAACGTGTGTATGGCCAGCGCGGCGGCCCGTCGACACGCATGGGTAACATGGCCGGGTATCGCGACGCCTTCATTCAGGCACAGGCGTATCGCCGCAAATGGGACAAGTGGAACAAGGATCACCAGGGCGATCCACCGGAGCGCAATCTCCGCAACGAGTCGCTCGCCGAAGTGCTGCGCGGCAATATCTACGTGCAGAACCACTGCTATCGCGCCGACGAGATGATGCAGATGCTCGATCTGGCGCACGAGTTCGGCTTCAAGATTCGCTCGTTCCACCATGCAGTGGAGGCGTACAAGATCGCCGACGTGCTGGCGCATGAAGGCACGGCGGTGTCGATCTGGTCGGACTGGTGGGGCTTCAAAGAGGAAGCGATGGACGGGATCTACGAGAACGCCGCGCTGGTGCAGCAGGCCGGCGGCCGCGTCGTGATCCACTCCGACGATGCCTCGGGCATCCAGCGGCTGAATCAGGAAGCGGCGAAGGCGATGTATCACGGCCGGCGCGCCGGGATTCCCATTACGCGCGATCAGGCGGTCCGTTGGTTCACGGCGAATCCCGCGTGGGTGCTGGGACTCGATTCCATCGTCGGCACGCTCGAGCCCGGCAAGATGGCGGATGTCGTGCTCTGGTCCGCCGATCCGTTGTCGGTCTATGCCCGCGCCATTCAGGTCTACAACGACGGCTGGCTCGTGTACGACCGCAACGATCCCGCACACCAGCCCAAAACCGACTTCTCCTTGGGGCAGCCATGATTGCCTTCCTGCTCGCCCAGACGATCGCGATCACCGGGGGCACGGTGTATCCGGTCTCGGGCCCGAAGATCGAGAACGCCACGGTGCTCATTCGTGACGGGAAGATCGCGGCCGTCGGAGCCAACGTCGCGGTGCCCACGGGTGCGACGCGCATCGACGCGTCGGGGAAATGGGTGACACCGGGATTCATCGACGGCGCCGGCCAGATGGGACTGCGGGAGATCGGGGCGGTCGACAATACCAACGAGTACAGGCTCCGCGGAAACGATGTCGCCGCGTCGTTCAACGTGCTCGAGGGCATCAACCCCGCGTCGACGCTCATTGCGGTGAATCGCATGGAAGGTGTCACGAGCACGCTTGCCGTTCCCGGATCGTTGGGTGTCCCGCCGAGCGGCGGGTTGATCTGGGGCCGGGCGGCGCTCATCGATCTCGACGGGGCCACGATCGAAGCGATGCAGATAAAACAGCCCGCGGCCATGGTCGCCAACTTGAGCGAGTCAGCGAAGGATGCCGGTGGCGGGTCGCGCGCGGCGGTCGCCCAACGGCTGCGCCAAGTGTTGAACGACGCCCGCGAGTACGCCACCCGCCGCGCCGATTACCGGCGCCGCCAGATCCAGGATCTTAGCGCCAGCGCCGCGGATCTCGAGGCGCTGCAACCCGTACTGCGCGGCGAGCTGCCGCTGATCGTGGTCGCGAACCGCCGTAGCGACATCGAGACGGCGCTCCGCATCGCCAAGGAGTACAAGCTGCGGCTGATACTCGCCGGTGCCGCCGAGGGGTGGATGATTCCGAACGAGATCTCGGCAGCCGCCGTGCCGGTGCTCGTCGAGCCGATGGACAACATTCCGAGTTTCGATGCGCTCGGCATCCGCTACGAGAACGCGTCGTTGCTCGCCAAGGGCGGCGTGAAGGTCGCGCTCATGGAGACGGCCACGGAGAACACACGAGATCTCAAGCAGCAGGCGGGCAATGCGGTCGCGTACGGGATGACGTGGGAACAGGCGCTGCGGGCCGTGACGCTGACACCGGCCGAGATTTTTGGCGTGGCCGGTCAGTATGGCTCACTCGAAGCCGGCAAAATAGCCAACGTCGTCGTTTGGACGGGCGACCCGTTCGAGTTCACCACCGGAGTCGAGCACGTCTACATCCGTGGTCGAGAGATTCCTCTCAGGAGCAGGCAGACGGAGTTGCTGGAGAGATACCGGACGTTGCCGCCGAAATACTAGGGCGGCGAAAACGGCGTCGGCGATTCTGTTGCCGCCCTAGTTTTTCGAAGGTGCCTCAGCGGCCACCGGGTACACGCTTACCTGCATGCGCTTCTTGTTCTTATGCTCGAATTTCACTTGCCCATCGATAACCGTGAACAGTGAGTCGTCAGACGCCCGGCGCACGTTCCGGCCCGGGTGAAACTTCGTTCCCCGCTGGCGCACGATGATGCTGCCCGCGGTCACGAACTCCCCACCGAAGCGCTTCACGCCGAGGTATTTCGGATTCGAGTCGCGCCCGTTGCGCGAGGAGCCGACGCCTTTTTTATGAGCCATGCGAGCCTCAGCCGACCTTCACGTCGGCAATCTTGATTTCGGTGAAATCCTGCCGGTGCCCACCGTGGCGGCGATACCCGGTCCGGCGCGCGAACCGGAAAATGCGGATCTTCTTGTCCTTGCCGTGCCGCACGACCTCGGCGGTGACCTTGGCACCCTTGATGTGTGGCTTCCCGCTCTGCACGTCCTTCCCGTCGCTCGCGATCAGCACTTGGTCGAACGACACCTCGTCGCCCGGCTTCGCATCGAGCAACGGGACCTTGATCGTGACTCCCGGCTCGGCGCGGAACTGGCGGCCCCCGGTGGTGAAAATCGCGTATGACATAGGGCCGGAACTCTAATTAGGACTGGTACTTCCGTCAAGTAATCGCACGACGTACGGTATTCTAGGCCACAGCGTATTGCTCGGTCACATCGCGACCAGCAGGGCGAGCCATCATCCTGAATTCATCGAGCCTCATCATCGGATCGTCTCGCACCTCGAGCTCCAACCCGGTCTGCTTTTCGAGTTGGCGTAAGAAGTTAGGCTCCTGCTCCACGAGGTAGAGCGCGACCTCGGGATGGAGCCGAACCGAAAGCTGGCGCTCCTTGTGGTCCGCCCCCGCGCGCTTCAGCGAGCGCTCCATCCGCCGCACCACGACCTCGGGCCGGAACACCCGCCCCGTGCCGTTGCACGTCGGGCATTCCGTCGTCATCGACTGCCACAACGACGGCCGGACACGCTGCCGCGTCATCTCGATCAGCCCAAGCTCGGACACGGCGAACGCCCGCGTCCGCGCCCGGTCGCGACCCAGATGGGTGCGCAGCTCGTGGAGCACCTTGTCGCGATTCGAGCGCGTCTCCATATCGATGAAGTCGACCACGATGATGCCGCCGATGTCGCGCAGCCGGATTTGGCGCGCGACCTCGCGCGCCGCCTCGATGTTGGTGCGCAGAATCGTGCTCTCGGGGTCGCGCTTCCCCGTGTACCGACCGGTGTTCACGTCGATCGAGACCAGGGCTTCCGTCGGCTGAATGATGAGATAGCCACCGGTCGGCAGCTCGACCCGCTGCTTGAAGAGGTTGCGGATCTCCGCCTCGATGTCGTACTCGTCGAAGAGGGGGGTCTCGTCGTGATACATCTTCACGCGCGGCAATAACTCGGGATCGATTTGCTTCAGGTATTGCTCGACCTCGCTGTAGAGCACCTTGGAATCGACGAGCAGCAGGTCGACGTTGTCCGAGAGCAAGTCGCGCACAATGCCCCGCGTCAGGCTGGTCTCGCGCTGAACCAGCTGGGGCGCTCGACCCGATGCTTCCTTCCGCTTGATCTTCTTCCAAATACCGAGGAGGTGGTCGATCTCCCGTTTGCAGCTCGCTTCGGTGAGATCGTCGGCGACCGTGCGGATGATCCACCCGCCCGAATCGGGCGGCACGAGCTTCGTAACCATCTCGCGGAGTCGAGTCCGCAGCTCACGCGCTTCGATTTTGCGGGAGACGCCAACCTTCGAAGCGAACGGCATGTAGACGAGGAAGCGACCCGCGAGGGAGACCTGCGCGGTGACGCGCGGGCCCTTGGTCCCGATGGCTTCTTTGATGACTTGGACGAGCTTGGTCTGACCGCGCTTCAGGCGGCGCCGGGGCGACCGTTCCCGCCCGCGTCGTTTTGCCGGTGCCTGCCCGCCCCCGCCTCCGCTCCCGCCCCCGCCCCCGTTTCCGTTCCCGTTGCCGTTCTCTTCGTCCGCATCGTCGGGCTCACGGTCCTCGGGGTCTTCGTCTTCTTCGGCTTCGATTAGATCGGAGGCGTGGAGAAAGGCGCTCTTCTCGGCGCCAATGTCGACAAAGGCCGCCTGAATGCCCGGCAGGACGGCCTCGACCTTGCCGAGGTAGATGTCGCCGACCGAGCGGCGGGAGTCGGGACGATCGACCAAGAGTTCAGCAAGGCGGTCGTCCTCGAGAATGGCCACGCGGGTTTCCCGCGGGTTTCCACTGATCAATATCTCGCGCTTCAAAGCAGTGACCCTCGCGCCCCTCTGGGAAGCACCCGGAGGGGAGCCTGTGGTTATCCCAGCAATAGTCCAACGTGCCCGATGGCATGGGCAGGGAGATGAGTCGATTGGGTAGGCGGCTGAGCAACGCCAAGGACCAATTCATGCGGCTAAAACTAGGATGAGCCGAGACTTGGGTCAATCTATGAGACCACCCAGGAGCTGCCGGGCGATCACCACGCGCTGAATTTCGCTCGTCCCCTCGCCGATTTCGCAGATCTTGGCGTCCCGCATCATGCGCTCGACGGGGTATTCGGTCGTGTACCCGTACCCGCCGTGGAGCTGAACGGCCTTGGTCGTTGCGCGCATGCAAAGCTCGGAGGCGTACAGCTTCGCCATCGCCGCTTCCCGCTTGAAGGGGTGACCATGCTGCTTGAGCCAGGCGGCATGATACACGAGCTGCTTGGCGGCTTCGATCTCGGTCGCCATGTCCGCGAGGGCGAAGTGCACGCCTTGGAAGCTCGCGATGGGCCTTCCGAATTGTTTGCGCGTGGACGTATAGGTCAAGCACTCCTCTAGCGCGCCCTCCGCCAGCCCCAGCGCGAGCGCCGCGATGCCGATCCGGCCGCCGTCGAGTGTGTGCAGGAACTGCCGGAACCCGTTGTTCACGGGGCCGAGCACGTTCTCCTTCGGGACGATCGCGTCCTGGAAGATCAACTCGCGGGTGTCGGAGGCCCGCCACCCCAGCTTGTCTTCTTTCTTGCCCGAGAGGACGCCGCGGTTCTTCGGCAGATCCGACGCGTGCCCGATCCCCAGGCGCTTGGTCTCCTCGAGATCACAGGTGTCCTTGGTGACTATAAACGCCGTGATCCCGTGCGTCCGCTTTGCGCTCGGGTCGGTCCGCGCCGTCACGCAGAAGATCTCGCCCACCCCGGCATGGGTGATGAAGATCTTCGAGCCGTTCAGCACGTAATGATCGCCGCGGTCGACGGCAATGGTCTTGGTACCGCCGGCATCCGATCCCGCGCCCGGCTCGGTCAGACCAAAACCCCCGAGCACCTTGCCGGTCGCCAGGAATGGCACGAAGCGACGCTTCTGTTCGTCGGTCCCGAAATCCATGATCGGCGAGGTCGCGAGCGTCGTATGGGCGCTGACGGTGATCGCGTGGCTCGCATCAACCTTCGCGAGCTCGTGGATGACCGTGATGTAGGACAGGTAATCCATCCCCGACCCGCCCATCTCCTCCGGCCACGGAATGCCGAACAATCCCAGCTCCGCCATCTGCTTGACGTTGTCCCAGGGGAAACGGCTGTCGAGATCGTACTGGCGGGGACGACGGTGCGGGCGAAGTCGCGAACCATCTCGCGGACCTGGAGATGGTGGTCGCTGAAGTAGAGAGAGTCGTGCATGAGAGAAGAATACGACGGTAAGGGACGGTAAAGAAGCGACGGTAAGGGACGGTAAGGGTCAGACCTCTCCGAAGTGCTGCAGCATCATCTCGCGGTGGTTCCGGCGCGCCTCGATGTAACGCCGCATCGGCGGCGCGATGTTTCCCCAAGCCAGGTCCTGCGGCCGCCACAGAATGAGACATTCTGATTGCTTGCCATCGCGGCCCGCCCTGCCCGCCTCCTGATAGTAGGCTTCGAGCGTCGGTGGTGGTCCCCAGTGCAGTACTTGCCGCACATCCGGTTTGTCGATCCCCATCCCGAAGGCGCTCGTCGCCACAATGATGTGAACGCGATCGGCGAGGAAGGCGCGCAAGACTTGCCGCCGCGTGTTTGCCGCCAACCCGGCGTGATAGGGCGCGGCGCGCACGCTGGTGCGAAGCAGCGCGCGTGCGACGAGCTCGGTGAGACGGCGTGTCGGCGTGTAGATCAACGACGCACCCGGCGCGTCGCGCACGCGCTCGCGGATCAGGGCAAAGCGCTCACGGTCATCGCGCACTCGGCGCGCGGTGAAGGTGAGATTGGGGCGATCGAACGACGCGACGACGACTTCCGCGTCGGGCATGCGTAGCACGTGGAGGATGTCGGCGCGAGCGGCAGGTGTCGCGCTCCCCGTGAGCGCGATGGTCGGTGGACGGCCGAGCAGTGAGCGGAACATGCCGAGTCGCCGATAGACCGGCCGAAACTCGTTCCCCCATTCGGTGATGCAGTGCGCTTCGTCGATCGCGAGCAGGGACACGTGTGTGTCGCCGCTCGCCAGCCGGCGCGTCAGCGATCCGAGGCGCTCCGGAGCGCAATAGAGCATCGCGAGCCGGCCGCTCGTCGCGGCGTCGAGCACGACGCGGCGCTGGCCGGCGTCGAGGTGGCTGTTCACGTAGGCGGCCGCGATTCCACGCCGCCGCAGCGCGCCGACCTGATCCTGCATCAGGGAGATGAGCGGCGAGATCACGAGCGTGAGCCCCGTGCCGAGGAACGCGGGCACTTGATAGCAGAGCGACTTCCCCGCGCCCGTCGGCAGGACCGCCAGGACGTTGCGTCCCGCGAGCAGCGGGCCGAGCACTTTGAGCTGGTGGATGCGAAACCGCGCGTGACCGAAACGGTCCTGGAGGATCGTGCGGGCGGCGTCGAGTCCGCCGTTGAACGTCGGCACGTCTCACGAAACAGCGTCGGTGTCCCGTGACCCCTACCCCAAAACCGCGGCCCGGGGCACGTTTACGCGACATGGCTCCCCAACTCCTCACGGCCCTCATGCTCGTACAGACCATGGCATATCCGCCGACTCGCAAAGGCGACGTCGTAGACGACTACCACGGCAGCAAGGTGGCAGACCCCTACCGCTGGCTCGAGGACGTGGACTCGCCGGAGACTCGGGGCTGGGTCGAGGCGCAGAACCGCGTGACCTTCGGTTACCTCGAGCAAATCCCGGAGCGCGAGCGGATCCGGCGGCGTCTCACGGAGCTGTGGGACTATCCCAAATACGGCGCACCGTTCAAGAAGGGCGGCCGTTACTTCTTTTTCAAGAACTCGGGACTGCAAAATCAGTCGGTGCTGTACTCGCAGAGCTCACTGACGGCAGCGCCCGAGGTCCTGCTCGATCCCAACATGCTGTCGCCCGACGGCACCGTCGCGCTCTCGATCCTCGCGTTCACGGAGGACGGCCGCACGATGGTGTACGGAACGTCAGGCAGCGGCTCCGATTGGCAGGAATTCCGCGTGCGCGACGTGGCGACACGGCAGGATCGCAGCGACCACCTCAAATGGATCAAGTTCTCGGGCGTCGCGTGGACGCACGACGGCGCCGGGTTCTTCTACAGTCGCTATCCCGAGCCCGCCGCCGGCACCGATCCGCTGTTGCAGGTCAATCACAATCAAACAGTCTATTATCACAAGCTCGGGACCGATCAGTCGGCCGACCGGCTGATCTACGAGCGGCCCGACCATCCCGACTGGGGGTTCTCGGTCGAAGTCAGCGCTGACGGCCGCTACGCCGTCTACACCGTCTGGCTCGGCACCGACCGGCGCAATCGCGTCTACTACCAGGATCTCGGCGATCCCCAGCATCCCAAGCTCGATGCGCCGGTCGTGCGTCTCCTGGACAATTTCGATGCGTCGTACGGGTTCGTCGGAAACACCGGTGCGCTTTTCTATTTTCAGACAGACAACGGCGCTCCACGCAGCCGCATCATCGTTGTGGACCTGGGTCATCCGGAACAGCGCCGCTGGAAGGAGCTGGTCCCGCAGGCGCCCGATGTGATCGAGGGCTCGCAGATCGTTCACAATACCTTCGTCGTCCGCTATCTCCACGACGCATATTCGCAGCTCCGCACGTTTGCGCTCGACGGCAAACCGCTGGGTGAGGTACCGCTGCCGACGCTCGGCTCGATCGTGCAGGTCACGGGCGAGCCGCGCGACACGGAGATGTTCTACGGGTTCACGTCGTTCCTGTACCCGACGACGATCTTCCGGCACGACTTCACGACCGGCACGTCGAGCGTGTTCAAGGCGCCGGAGATTGCGTTCGATCCGACGAAATACGAAACGGCGCAGGTCTTCTACACGAGCAAGGACGGGACGCGCGCGCCGATGTTCTTGACGTATACGAAAGGGTTGGTGAAGGACGGCGCGAATCCGACGTACCTCTACGGCTACGGCGGCTTCAACGTGAACATGACGCCGGGATTCTCGATCGGCGTGTTGGCGTGGCTCGAAATGGGCGGCGTGTTTGCCCAGGCGGTCCTGCGCGGTGGCTCGGAGTACGGTGAGGAATGGCACCAGGCCGGGATGCTGGATCGCAAGCAACACGTGTTCGACGACTTCATTGCCGCTGCCGAGTATCTCGTCACAGAGCGCTACACCTCACCATCCAAGCTCGCGATCGGCGGCGGGTCGAATGGCGGATTGCTGGTCGGCGCGGTGCTCAATCAGCGCCCCGAGCTGTTCGGGGCGGCGCTGCCCGCGGTGGGCGTCATGGACATGCTGCGGTTTCACAAGTTCACGATCGGCTGGGCGTGGGTGACCGAGTACGGCTCGGCCGACAGCGCCGGTCAGTTTCCCTTTCTCTATCGCTACTCTCCGATTCACAACCTGAAGCCGCGGACGCACTATCCGGCCACGTTGATCACGACTGCCGATCACGACGACCGGGTTGTGCCCGGCCACTCCTTCAAATACGCGGCGACGCTCCAGGCGGCGCAGGGCGGGCCGCAGCCGGTGTTGATCCGCATCGAGACGAAAGCCGGCCACGGCGCCGGAAAGCCAACGGCGAAAGTCATCGAGGAGCAAACCGACCGCTGGGCCTTTCTCGTTCATACGTTCCACATGCAGCTGCCCGCGCCGCAGCCTTAGGAGACCCATCGCATGCCCAAAGTGAATTGTTCGCTCTGCGGCAATCTCGTCGAGGGGCGCAGCCTCGCCTCTCCCCAGAAATTGGAGAACCGGATCCTCGACTTGATCAGGCAGGACCGACCGGAATGGGAAGCCAAGCGCGGCATCTGCCAGAATTGCCTGGAGCAGTACCGTGCCAAGAAATTCATCGGCTATCTCGAGGCCGAGTATCAGAAGTTGTCCGAGCTCGAGCATGCGGTCGTGTCGAAGGTCACACGCCGCGGTCGCGTGAGTAAGCTCGTCCATCAGGACCTCGACACGCAGATGACGTTGGGCGAGCATGTCGCGGATCGGGTCGCGCAATTCGGCGGCAGCTGGGGTTTCATCGGGTTGTTCGGGGGAATTCTGCTCGCCTGGATGGCGGTGAACACGTGGGTCCTCGCCCGGCATCCGTTCGATCCTTACCCGTTCATCCTGCTGAATCTCGTGCTCTCGACGCTGGCCGCGTTGCAGGCGCCGGTGATCATGATGAGCCAAAACCGCCAGGCGCACAAAGACCGGATGCAGGCGAATCAGGACTACGAGATCAACTTGATGGCCGAAATTGAAATCCGAGACCTACACGACAAGCTGGACTCGCTCCGGTTCAAGCAGTGGCACGAGCTGTGGCACATTCAGAAGCGGCAGATCGAGCTGCTGGAGCACCTCTGCGCTCGGGGAGCGGACCCGGAGACCAGCTTGCCACCTCCGGCGCCGTATGTGCCCCCTGAATTATGACGGTAGAAAGACGACGGGAGAGGACGGTAGATGAAGCGACGGTAATTCTGTTGGTGTTGACGTGCCGGTGATGGCGATTTGATCGTTGGTAAGATATTTGTCGTGTGCTCGCTCACCAACGACTCCAGGCGTGGAAATTGTGCCACGAACTGGTTCTCGCCGTTTACGACGCAACGGCGTCCTTCCCCAAGCATGAACTCTACGGCCTAACGTCTCAGGCGAGGCGGGCCGCTTTCTCGGCCGCCGTAAACATTGTCGAGGGTTCAGCGAAGCGGGGCGCGCGAGAGTTCCGACGGTTTCTGGATATCAGTATCGGCTCGCTAGCAGAGCTCGCGTACACCCTGCAAGTTGCCCGAGACCTCAAGCTGCTTGATTCGCATCGCTGGGCTGAATTGGAGAGGATTCGGAGGCAGGCAGGTTTTATGACCTGGAAGCTTTACACCGCGATCGCGAAAGCAGTCCGAACAGTGTAGAGACGACTCCTACCGTCGTCTCTCTGCCGTCGTTGTATCTGCCGTCCTCTACCGTCGTTTCTCAGCCAGCGTCCTTCCAATCAATCGGATACACCCGCCCGCACTCGTTGCATTTCGCGTCTTTCATTCCCTCGGGAATGACGGCACGGCTGGCACATCCAGGGCACACGAGGTGCGGCTGCCGCACGACGCTCCACCCGCTCGGCCGCTGGCCGCGGATCTCGAGGTCGCCTTTCGGGACGCGAATCTCGACATGATGGACGTCAACGACGACGTACTCTTTCGTCGCATCCTCGACGACGCGATACCATGCGCCGCGCCGGAGTCCCTGCCCTTCGGCGCGATCGCCGCGACTGCGTGCCCACCCGATGTCAGCCATGCGCCCCCGTCCCGCGTACGAGTACCAGAATGGCGGCCTGCGGCACCACGAGATACGTCTTGCCCTCGAATGTGATTTCGACCGCGGCTTTGCGGAAGAACAGCGCGTAGTCACCCACTTCGGCCTGCATCGGCAGGTATTTGACCTCGGCGCCGCCGGCGTGCGTTTTCCACGGCTCGTCGTCCATGCTGGCCGGCTCGGCCATCGGCGTGCCAGGGCCTGTCGCGACGATGCGGCCGCCCTGAACCTGCCGGCCCTCGATGGCGGACGGTGGTAAATACAGTCCGACGTTCGTGCGCTCCTCCCCTTCCTCCGGAGTGATCAGCACACGGTCGCCGACAACGATCAAACGCTTCGGGTCATCCGGCACGCCAGATGATTAGCCCTGTATCTGCGTTTTGCGCAAGTCGCACGCTGCCCGTGACGCTCGTCACCGTCCGTTTGCTTGACTTGTCTGGTCCGGTTTTATAACAATGTGCCCGCCTCGATGCGAATGCCGTCCTACCCCGTGGGAGGGCTCTTCCGATGCAAGTTGCTGTCACTGGCGCCGCGCAGACCCAGCAATGGAGCTTCATCCTGTCGCAGCTCTTTGCCTGGGTGATGGCGGGACTGGCGTGGATCGTGCCATTCCAGAGTCGGATTTTTGAATTTGTGCTCCAGGGCGAATCGTTCTGGAGCCTCGCCGGCATGTCGGTGCTGCTGCTGTTGCCCGCAGCGGTCTTCATCGCCGGGATCTGGGGCACCATGGTATCGCTCTACACGATCCCCTTCCGTCTGGGACGCTCGGTGACGCTCCTGCAGTCGGTCGCGTTGTCGTGGTGGGACGCGCTGCGGATGGTGTGGTTCTATTGGGCCGGCCTCGTGAAGTTTCTCATCGTGCTGGTCGGCTGGGTGTGGGGTCTGCTCAAGCTGAGCGTGCAGCTCATCATCGGCACTCTGAAAAGCGCGATCACCTCGCCGCTCGCGATGCTCGACGCCACGTCGCGCCGTCCCGGCGTGCCGTGGCCCGCGTTCTTCATGCTGGTGTTCTGGTCGATGATCGAGGCCACAATTTTCACCTTTACGCTGAAGCCTACGGCGAGCGAGTTGCTCGGCGAGCTCACCGGCTATGAGGTCAACGGGTTTGCGTTCGTCATGTTGCTTTGGCTGTTCCTGTGGGTTCTGGTCGCGGGTAGCTTCGCCTGCATTCAGGTTTTGAACGAAGCCATAAAGAGCAAAAAATACGGGCAGATTATCTCGATGGTGGCCATCGAAATCGCCGTGGCGATGTTCGAGGTGCTGTTCCTGTATCGCGAGCTGGTCGACGCCATGACGCCGTGGCTCGCGCAGCAGGGCGTTCAGCTCACAGCCCTTGAGACGATCGGACTCGCGTT
>WNGO01000108.1_pt1 | contig 50578 bp, 44 predicted proteins | sample 5400511 | NCBI WGS metagenome assembly WNGO01 (sample SAMN13153380, study PRJNA577476) | soil metagenome | isolation source: 20 cm soil or saprolite under Garry oak tree replicate 2 | place: USA:California | collected 2016-06-15 | reverse complement strand
TTGTTGATCAGTTCCTGATAGAGAGTAACAGCATCTTTGGTGCGATTCGACTGCCCATACAGCGCTGCCAGGGCATTTTTGGCGACGGACGCCAAGTCGCGATTGCCAACGGATGCCACCTCTTTGAAGTTACGCTCGGCTGTAGCATTGTCAGACAAGGTCTGAGAGGTTACGCCCAGAAAGTAGTGAGCCATGTCGGCAGATCGGGTGTGCGGATATTTGTCGACGATCGCCTGAAACTGTTTTCGAGCCGCATCGGCGCGCTCCTTGGCCGAAGTGAATGTCGGAAAATCCGGTTGCTCCGGAGTTCCCGCCGGCCGCAGTTGCGTATCCATAGTGCGAACGGCGATGGAGAGGTCCAGACTGGCCTTCTGGTCTTGCGCGTTGAGGTAGTACCAGCCGCCGATCACGCCCCCGACGAGGAGCACTGCGACAACGGTGGCAATAATGAGAGTAGACCGGTGCTCGACCGTCCAATCGGCGGTTTTTTCAGCAGCGCCGATGGTGACACGGCTAAATGCATCCTGTTTCAGTTGATGGCGGGTTTCTGCGCGCACGGACTTCCCTTCTGATGATAGCGATGGCTGGACAAACTCAGAGTTTAACAGGGGTAAAACAGCGACGTCAAAGAATGAGAAACGGTTGAAAACCGCAGCGGCTCGCTGCACAGGGCAGGGAAGTGTATTCGATTACCCGTACCGGTGCGCCTTTGGACATCAAATACCATCCTGATGGCTGTTTTGCCCGTTTCATCGCTGGTGCCGTAACTTGCTTACCCGCTATGAGCCCTCATATACTCTGAACGTTTGCCCACTTTTGCCCAGCAACGAACCTGGCCGTGCAGGGCAGCATCTCACCTGCAATTATTCCGGAGACTATTTCAATGACGACGATGACCACTGCTCCGCACGTGGACAAGGAAGCCAACCCGTGGGAGTCGCAACGCGCCCGCTTCGACCTGGCCGCCCAGAAGCTGAACCTCGATGAAGGCCTGTGGCGCGTGTTGCGATACCCCAACCGCGAGCTTACGGTCTACATCCCGGTGCAGATGGATGATGGCCACCTCGAAGTTTTTACGGGCTTCCGCGTGCAGCACTCCATCGCGCGCGGCCCCGCCAAAGGCGGCATCCGCTACGCACCTGATGTCACCCTCGACGAAGTGCGCGCCCTTGCCAGTTGGATGACCTGGAAGTGCGCTGTAGTCAACATTCCTTTTGGCGGCGCCAAAGGAGGCGTGATCTGCGATCCGCACAAAATGTCGATGGGTGAGGTCGAGCGCATGACCCGCCGCTACACCTCCGAACTCATCGAATTCATTGGCCCCGAGAAAGACGTTCCTGCCCCCGACGTGAATACCAACGAACAGATCATGGCCTGGATGATGGACACTTATTCCATGCACATGCGCCAAACCGTGACGGCGGTCGTGACCGGCAAGCCCATCAACATCGGCGGATCCCGAGGACGACGCGAGGCCACTGGCCGCGGCGTGATGGTCGTGTGCGACGAAGCCTGCCAGAAACTGGGCCTTGCCCGCGAAAAGAGCCGCGTCATCGTGCAGGGCTTCGGTAACGTGGGTTCCAATGCCGCTTTGCTCATGTACCAAGCCGGCTACAAAGTCATCGGTATCGCGGAAGTTGGCGGGGGTCTGCACAACAAGAACGGTCTTGACCTTAAAGCCTTGGTCGATTTCCGGCAGAAAAATGGCACCATCCACGGGTTCCCCGGCGCGGAAAAAGCCGATGCCGCAGAACTGCTCACGACTGAGTGTGAAATCCTCATTCCGGCGGCAACCGAAAATGTCATCACCAGCCGCAACGCCGACCGCGTGAAGTGCCGCATCCTAGCCGAAGGCGCAAACGGCCCAACGACGTCCGCAGCGGACGACATACTGGCCGACAAAGGTGTCTTCGTGATCCCCGACATTCTCGCCAATGCCGGCGGCGTCACGACCTCGTATTTCGAATGGGTGCAGGACCGTCAGGGATACTTCTGGAAAGAATCGGTGGTGAACGAGCAGCTCGAGACGATTATGAAGTCGTCGTTTGAAGATGTCGTCCGCTACGCGGAGACGCACCACGTCAACAATCGCATCGCCGCTTACATGCTGGCGATCGACCGTGTTGCGTACACGATTCGCCAGCGTGGAATTTACGCATAACTATTCCGAAAGGAGAATTTCATGAAACTCGTCGAAAGAAAGTTAATGGCGCAAATCGCGGTTCTCGTCTTTGCGCTTTCTCTGGTCAGCGGCATGGCGTCCGCCCAGGCAGCACCTGCCGGCTCAGCTCCCGCGGCCGCCGCGAAGTCTGCCGCTGACAAGCTCGACATCAACACGGCCACCAAAGATCAGCTCAAGGAACTCCCGGGCATCGGTGATGCGTATTCGCAAAAGATCATGGACGGGCGTCCCTACCGCGCCAAGAATGAACTGGTGCAGAAGAAGATCATTCCCCAAGCCACCTATGACAAAGTCAAGGACATGATCATCGCCAAACAGCCCAAGAGCGCCACAAAGACGGACAAAACGGCCCCCAGCCCGAAATAGATCCCAACCACCAGTCGCAGAGGAACGCAGGAATTTTCCTCTGTGTTCCTCCGTGTCCTCTGTGGTGAGATCTTTTCTTGCTCACAACTCCATGCCCGCAAACCCCGCATTGCGTTCCCTTCCCCTGTGGAGCATAATCAAATTTGGTTGCCGGCTGGCCACTGGTACCCCCCAAGTGTGAACCTACCTAATTCCATCACGCTTTCCCGGATCTGCAGTATTCCTCTGCTCGTGTGGATTCTGGCCAGTCCTCACTTCAGCAGCGAACACGGGACAAAGGAGCTTCTAGCCTCCGCATTGTTCATCGCCGCCGCGATGACCGATGGAATTGACGGCTACCTTGCTCGCAGACGCGATCAGATCACGACCATGGGAATTCTGCTCGATCCGATCGCGGACAAGCTCTTAATTGCGGCAGCATTCATTGTGCTCGTTCAGATCAATCCGAGCCTGGTGCCCGCCTGGGTCGCAATCATCGTGATCGGCCGAGAGTTCCTGGTTAGCGGATTGCGCTCAATTGCGGCTTCTGAGGGCTTCACCATTGAGGCCAGCGAACTCGGCAAGTTCAAGATGGTGGTGCAGATCGTCTCAGTGGTAGCGGTGATTCTAGACCATCACTGGAAAGAGTGGCCCATCTACGGCCATTATTTCTTTCCGGTCCACTGGATCGCTTCCGTCGCCATCTGGTTTATGGTGTGCGTGTCGCTGGTCTCAGGAATTGACTACTTTGTCGCGTTCTGGTCGAAAATCGACCGGCGTGTGGTGAAGCGCCGCCGCCGCGCATTCATTCTCAGTCGCCGGAGAAAACCAGTAACGCCCGCGCAGGCCGACCGTGATGTCGCTGCCTCGACCTAGTCCGATTGCTGTGGGACAGAGTGAGTTTTCGCACGAAGAGAGAACCCTGCTGCTGCAATTGGCTCACGATTCGATTCTCTCCGCGCTCGAAAATCACGAAGTTTCCTTGGATCCGCCCAGCCCGCACCTTGCCGAACCTCGCGGTGCATTCACATCTCTGTATTTGAATGGAGAGTTACGCGGTTGCGTCGGTTACGTGCTTCCCGTCAGCTCTGTATATCGTGCGGTGATCGACACCGCCCGCGCCGCCGCGTTCGAAGATGCGCGTTTCTATCCTGTGACCATAGAAGAAGCGCGCCAGTTGAACATTGAGCTCAGTATCCTGTCTCCTCCGCTGTCAATCTCCCCGGAAGAAGTGGAAGTCGGCCGTCATGGCCTGCTGATCAGCCTGGCCGGACAACGCGGCCTCCTCCTGCCGCAAGTGCCTGCCGAGCGGAATTGGGACCGCATCACCTTCCTCCAGCAAACCTGCCGCAAAGCAGGATTGCCGCCTGATGCGTGGCAAAGGGGCGCGCTGATCGAGGCCTTCACGGCTGAAGTATTCGGTGAAAAATAGCTAAGGAGCGAAGCAGTACAGGTCACCGGTCACCGAGTAAATAGGTTAATTTTTAGGATAGTCCGATAATGCACGAAGTCTCGGTCGGCGGTAAGAATCTCCCAACGATGCCGCACTGCAACAGCGCACATCAGCATGTCTGCCGGAGAAGCCGCAATTCCGGCACTGCGGCATTGATTGCTCGCGCGAGCGGCTTCCTCGTAATCCTCAGTTTCAACAGATACGTCTGGGAAATCGCGTAGGTAATCGCGAAGGCGTCGAAACTGCGATTCCTCTCTTAGTCCGGAAAGTAACTCTTGGCGCACAGCCCCTAGCAGTTGCACTCTCCCCGCGTCTACGAGCGTATACAGCAACTGGGTGAGATGACGCTCTTGGACAGCCAGATCCGCGGCCTTGCGACGAAGCGCCAATGACCAAACTGGCGTGTCTACCAGAATCATCCTAGCCGCTTTCTCCGGCGCTCGGCCTTGTAGTCATAACTAGGGTCGAAGTCGAACGTACCAAACGCCTCGAGAATACGGCGCTGCCGATGCCGCTGGATGTACTCCCGCAGTGCAGTCGTAACAGCCTCTTTCTTGGTCTTGTGCTTTCCGCTCTTTCGCGCCTCTTCAATTAGCCGATCATCAATCGCGAGATTGGTCGCCATGTGTAAAGTATTACACATCGATATGTGTAAATCAATATCTGACAATAAAACCGGGGACGGTTTCCCGTCCCCGGTCTGGGACTTAACTGACTGGAGAGCCTAGTTCACCTGATCGAGTTCGATGCCATCGCCCGCATGCACATCTTCCATCGCGAAGACGATCATGCCGGTCGCTGTCGTATCGGTCACGCCGATGATCACGATCTCACCGATGGCGCGCCGCGGCAGATCCCGCACGTGGATCACCGGGCCATTCTCTTTCTCGAACAGTTGCGGATCGAAAGAAGGCATTTTCTTCTGGGTATCTTCGGCCATGGCCGCCCGGAATGAGAGAGAATCCACGGGATCCTTCAAATCCGTCTCGTAACTGCGGACCGCACGGAAGAAGTCGCCGATCTTCACGCCCTGGTTCGCGCCCACATTCATGTAAACCTTGTGTCCCGTGCCCATCTGCGAGTCGAAGTCCTTGCCCATGACGATTCGCCCCGAAACCTTGTTGCTGGCTGGCAGGTACCGATCAAAACGCACGGGGCCGTGGAAGGGAAGCACCTGCTTCTCTGCAAACGGAATCGTCGTGTCCCCAGGGTTGACACCGTCGCAGGCGTACTCGATCTGCGCGATCGCCGCCTTACTCCGCGTATCAATCACTTTGACGCGCCCAACTTCTTCGTACGGTTGCCCGGTCTGCTTCAGCAACTTTGCTTGGCCCGGGTAAACTTCGTACTCATCCATGTCGCGCAGAGCACGCACAATCTCGTACTCCGCCCCGTTCGTATATCCCGCTCCGCGCAAATACACCATATCGCCGCGGGTGAAATGGGTCGTCGTCGGCGTATGAATGCCGCCGATGATGTAGTTGGCATCGGGCAGGATGTGTTTGCTGATGAACCCCGCGCAATAAAGGTCGGCGTAGGTGGGCGTCGGAATTCGCTCGATAGGAAAGCTGTTTGTCGTCGGTGATGTTCCCTCTGGGGCCTGAAACGTGGCCGGATCGGTGGTCTGAGCCCATGCCGCCGTCGCCAATAACAACACCAACAGTCCTGTTTTCTTCATGTTACCTCCGGAAAAGACCGCTCTTGGCGACCCCTTCACCAGTTAAATGCCAGAAAAGAAAGGCTTCAGCCGGAAGGTAACAAGCAGGTAAGGCAGGGTCAAGGTTACGAGGGTGATGGGAACCCCGGGGCGCGGAAGTTTTTCGCACCGATTGTTAATCCCTTGTTGCATAAATAATTAGCTGCCTGTAATAATTCGCCGTTCATTCCGATGCACCATAAAGGCAGGTCTCGATCCTAGCGAAGATGAATTCTGGTTTCCCCGTCGCGCCCCGTTTGTTACCCCACAGGCTGCCTCGCGTATGCGTGGCAGTGACCGGCTCCGACCCCAATGAGATGGGCGAACGGGCCGAGGCCTTGGCGCGCGATAACTCCTTGCTGGAGTTCAGGTTGGACTACCTTTCCAAGCCTGGCCTGGCTCTCCCGAAAATCAAGCGTTTTCTCGAATCCCATCACGGCACGATAGCGATCGCAACTTGCCGGAGGGTTGCCAGCGGAGGGAAGTTTCGCGGTTCCATCGCCTCGCAGCTCGATATCCTTAACAAAGCCGCCTCCGTCGGCTGCCAACTGGTTGATGTTGAAGTACAAACTGCCACGAAGTGCAAACCAGAACAGCTTCAAAAGCTGCGCACCCGGGCAGGATTGATTCTTTCCCAGCATGACTTCCGCGCAACCAAGAAACTCGATGAAACCCTCGAGAAGATGCTGGCATTCCCGGCTGACTTTTACAAGCTCGTAGGCACCGCCACAACCCTCGCCGACAACGTCACCATGATCAAGTTCTTGTCCCGCAAGGGCGACCTGCATTCCCTGGTCGGCATGTGCATGGGAGAGCAGGGAACCATCAGCCGGGTGCTTGGTGTCCGAGCCGGGAGCGTATTTACCTTCGCCTCTGCAAGTGCGGGGCAGGAAACGGCGGCAGGGCAGATCACCGCCCAGGAACTACGCAGTGTCTACCGCATTGATCAGGTCGACGTCGCTACCCGCGTTTACGGCGTCGTCGGCGACCCGATCGCCCACTCACTGTCACCCGCAATCATGAACGCCGCATTCCGGCGCGAGAACGTGAATGCCGTCTATCTCCCCCTCCACGCCAAGGCGCTGAAGGACCTCTTGACGTGCGTGAAAGAGATCCCCATTCACGGTCTTAGCGTGACCATGCCTTACAAAGAGGCGATCCTGCCACACCTGGACAATACCGACTCCCACACAACCAAGATCGGCGCCTGCAACACCGTCGTACGGGCGCAAGATGGAAAACTGTACGGATTCAACACCGATACAGCCGGGATTGTCCGACCCTTGGAGCGGCGCCTGAACACCTTGGAAGGCGCCCGCATCCTGGTCCTTGGAGCCGGCGGTGCGGCCCGGGCGGCCGTATTCGGATTAAAAGAGCGGGGATGCGAGGTTTATATTCTCAACCGCAGCCTCGCGGCCGCAAAGAAACTAGCTCACCAGGCCCGCGCCCGCATTATGAAACGGCCTGACCTGAAGAAACTGGCCTTCGATGTGATCATCAACGCCACCCCGGTCGGGATGGGAAATACCCGGGAAACTCCCCTCCAGGACAAAGAGATCAATGCCCGCTATGTCTTTGATATGGTGTACGATCCCGCCGAAACGCGGCTGCTGAAGCTGGCCAAGGAGCGGGGAGCCCAGATCATCCCCGGCATCGAGATGTTCGTTCACCAGGCCGCTCGCCAGTTCGAGATCTGGACCGGCAAGCCCGCCCCCTTCGATGAGATGCTTCGGGTGGTCTTGCTCGCCTTGCAAGATCGTGCAACTCGTTCAGCCAATGGGAAATGAAACCTTCCGATGCTATTCGCAAAGAAAAAGTTGCATTTTTAGGCATGCCCAAAGTAATATGCAGTTAGGAGGCGCGACTGTAAAGCGCTTCCGGGTTGTAGCCCAGTACCGCCCGGTTCATACTTCCAACTTCGCTTTTAACAAGCTTAGGTGAAAAAACTCGACGCAAGAGGTGGATTCGTCCGCCTCCATCCCGGTTCGGAGAGTTCAACATGGCGTGGTACGCGTATTGTCTGACCGAGCATCAAACCCTCCCAAATGGAACCCGCACTCGCCGCCCTTTCCTGCTAGAGGGTGTACAAGGAGTTAACGGCGCAGCGGTTCTAAGCTATCCAAGTGGTGAATTCGCCGTGATCGTCAGCGAATACGACCACACAGCCGGTGAACTGGACCAGAAAGCCGCAATCGAGCACGCACGAGTCGTCAGTAATTGCTTCCGCAACTCCACCGTACTTCCATTTAAATTCGGGACCATTTTCGAGAGTGATGACGCCCTCCGTCAGGCCGTCCGGGTTAACCGGCGCGCTTTCGGCCTGAGCGTGGCCAGGCTCCGCGGCAAGTCCGAAATGCACATCAAGCTCGTCGTGCGCGACGGCTCCCTGCGCGAGGCCATGATCGATGTTCAATTGCCAGACACCGTCGGTGGCGACTACCTCTCCAAGCTGAAGGTGAAGGCCTCCCGTGAGCGCGAGCGCCAGACCAAGGCCCGGGCCCTCTCCGTGCAAGTCCACAAGCTCTTCAACCCGCTCGAGGAAGAGGTCAGCTGCAAGAAGGTCGCTCCGGAGGGCATGCTGATCGATATTGCCCACCTGATTGACACCAAAAGCGTGGAAAAATACCAGAATCGTTACTCGACGGCGGCCAAGCAGCTTAAGAACTGCGAAGTGGCTATCAGCGGCCCTTGGCCTCCGTATCACTTCTTGCCCGGCAAGCTACGCACGGTGGCAGGTAACAGCTAAAGTCTGATATCGAGCGAGCCCATGGCACCACGCCATGGGCTTTCTTTTTGATCTTTGGTATCACCGTGCAACGAATATGCATTGTTCTGCACTTTCCGTTCCGATGTGATTTCCAGCGTGGCCATCATTGCCTCCGGCGGTACTCTTTAAGCCTATTTTTACCAATCGTTTACATCGTTGGGTGATCCCAATCACGCGCCCTCCGGGCTTTGGCGCGGCAAATGCTTCCTCCACCTGTAACAAAGAGGCCGCAAACTAGTGCTATGACCTTCACTCTCGACAAAGAGCGTCACTTCCCAAATGGCCGTTCTGGCTGTCGGAGCGGCATCAATCACCTTTCCTGACATTGCCCACCATTAGCCTCTTAAAAATCTGGCCCCGTAAAGGGGCCATTTTTTTAGCGCCGGCATTCTGCCGGCTGTCGCACCAGTGTCTCGCCCGCACAACACTCGCATGATCTCCTACGAGTGCCACATTTCGCGCCCTCCTTGCACGAGAAAGTCGGGATTTAGGCAGCCTCATGCCGCGCACTCCATGAGATTTTTCTCTGCTTCCTCGGCGAGTTACTCCGCGATCTCTGCGGTCAAGATCTTTTCGCTTACAGTTCCTGACATTCCAGCACTTTCCGGTATCATGACTCCCCGATGGCCTCAACCGCCAAACCCCGCGGAACCCGCCGCGCCCTGCGCGATATTCTGCTCTTTGGCGTGTGCGGCGGAATTCTGATCACCGTACTGAAGCTAACGGAATACCGCTTCCTGGTGGTCGAACACTCAGTAGAGATATACGGAGGCCTGGTGGCCGCACTCTTCTCCGCCCTAGGCATCTGGCTCGGACTCACCCTCACAAGAAGGAAGTCGCCAGTCCCTCAACCACCACACAGTGCCCTGTTCACCCTCGACGAGACGCGTCTCACCGAACTAGGCATCACCCCACGTGAATTGGAGATCCTCGGCCTGATCGCCGCCGGATTGAGCAACCGTGAAATCGCCGATCACCTCTTCGTCAGCGAGAACACAGTCAAAACTCATTCGAGCCGACTCTTCGACAAACTTGGCGCCCGCCGGCGTACCCAGGCAGTGCAACTGGGCAAACAAGCCCACCTGATCCCCTGATGAGTCGCCCAAAAGTAAGTTTCTTGCCGCAAGAGCCCAAAATCACCCGAAGGTATGACGACAATTTCCGGCGTCCGCCGCACAATCCGTCCGGTGCCCCACAAATTCGAAAGCAGGAATTGAAATGAGAAAGACCGTGCTGACCTTCGGAGTGATCTCCGGGCTGATCTCCGCCGTGATGATGCTGGCCACTGTTCCCTTCATGCACAAAATCAGCAGCGACAAGGGACTCATTATTGGCTACACCACGATAGTGCTCGCCGGACTGCTCGTCTTCTTCGGCATCCGCTCGTATCGGGACAACGTCTCCGGCGGAAGGCTGACGTTCGCCCGAGGACTCGCCGTGGGAATCCTGATCTCCCTCCTCTCCAACTGCTTCTACGTTGCGACGTGGGAAGTCGTCTCCTACAAGTTCATGCCCGACTTTGCCGAAAAATACGCCGCCCAGATGGTGGAGCACGCGAAGTCGTCGGGCGCAAGCCAGCAAAAGATCGACGAGACAGCGCGCCAGGCCGCAGACTTCGTGCGCAACTACCACAACCCGCTCTACAAAATCTCAATGACGTTCCTGGAACCTTTTCCCGTATTCCTGGTCATCACCCTCGTCTCGGCCGCCATCCTGCGCAAGAAATCCTCGCCCATGCCTGCCTGAGCGCGTAGCGGGATCAATGCAGCGCGCGTATTGAATGTAGCCCCGGACGCCTCGTCCGGGGCGAGCGTCGCCGTTTTTCAGGCGACGCGAGTGGCGGCCGACAGTATCCCCGCGCCCTCGAACTCAGATACACTGTTGGGCCTACCATGAACCAAACCCGCACGCCCTTTCTTGTGTTATTTCTCTGCTCCATCGCCATCGCCCAAACGCAACCATCTCAGACGCAACCATCCCAGCCGGCACAGGGATCTTTTTTCGCGCAGCCCCAAATGACACCTGCGCAGCAGGAGAATTTTCCTCCACAGTTGCTCGCCGATCTGGACAAGATTAAATCTGCTGCGCTCAGCGATGACTATGCCTACCGCCAGGTTTCCCATTTGACCGAGAACATCGGTCCGCGTCCCAGTGGATCGCCCCAGGCCAAAGCCGCCGTCGATTATGTCGCCGCCGAATTACGCCAGCTGGGGCTCGACGTCCAGCTCGAAGAAGTGAAGGTTCCGCACTGGGTGCGTGGCGCGGAGACTGCCGAACTCGTGGAATATCCCGGACAGGTTTCCGGCACCACTCAAAAGATCGTTCTCACTGCGCTGGGGGGAAGCACTTCCACGGTGGCAGAAGGTCTCGCCGCAGATGTTGTCGTCGTCAATAACTTCGACGAGTTGAAATCGTTGGGCCGCGAAAAGGTCGCCGGCAAGATTGTCCTGTTCAACGAAATTTACGACAAGAAGAAAGCCGCCGCCGGACTCTCATTTGTCGCTTATGGCGAAGCTGTCCGATACCGAGGTATGGGGCCACGGGCAGCTGCGGAGTTGGGAGCCGTTGCCGCCCTTATCCGTTCCGTGGGTAACGCAGATTATCGTCTGCCTCACACCGGCTTCAGCTTTCCCGCAGGCATTCCCGCCGGCGCTGTCACCGCCGAAGATGCCGATCTCACCGCTCACCTCGCCGCCCAGGGAAAAGTCCGCATGCATCTCACGCTCACGCCGCAAAAACTTCCAGACACGATCGGCTACAACGTGATCGCCGACCTGAAGGGCAGTGAGCATCCCGAACAGATCGTTGTGGTCTCCGGACACCTCGACTCGTGGGACCTTGGCACCGGAGCCATCGATGATGCGGCAGGAGTTGCCGTTTCGATGCAAGCCGCTGAACTGCTGCAGAAACTCCATCTCCGCCCGAAGCGCACTCTGCGTGTGATCGCGTGGATGGACGAGGAGAGTGGAGGCGCCGGCAGCCAGACTTATTCGCGCGATCACTCGGCGGAGTTCGTCAAGCATGTTGCTGCGATTGAATGCGACACGGGTGCCGCGCACCCGCTTGGCTTCGAGACTCGCATCAGTGCGAGCGCTGCGGAACTTCTTCGGCCCGCGCTTTCAGTTCTCGAGAGCATCGGGGCCACTGCCATGGAGCCGAGCAATTACCCGCCTGGTGCTGACATTGCACAAATGTCGGAGACGGGAGTTCCTGCCTTCGGCATTCTGCAAGACGGTCGTACCTACTTCAACTATCACCACACGGCCGCCGACACGCTCGACAAGATTGTCCCCAGCGAACTCCGCGAGAACGCCGCGACCATGGCGGTGATCGGATACGCCCTTGCCAGTATGAAAGACCCGCTTCCACGGTAGAGCGCTTCCCATGCAGCCCTTTGGGCGGTTGACGCATCTGATTTCCCGCGCTTATTATTTCCGTTTGGCCCTTTATGACAATGGACGCCTCGGTAACGGGGCGTCCTAAGACTTTGATAGGCAATTATGGGATTGAAGTGACTATGGATAAGAAGAAACTGGAAGCATTCAAAAAACGTTTGGAGACACGTCAGCAGGAACTGCGCCGAACCGTGACTCGCAATCAGGCCGACGGCCGCTCCGCCGACGAGGATACTGCTCAGGATATCGCCGACCGCGCGGCGAGTTCGTACACCAAGGAATTCCTGTTTAGCCAGAGCAACAACGAGCGCCAAACTCTAATGATGGTCGATGGAGCGCTCGCGCGCATTCGCGAAGGCAGCTTCGGCGAGTGCATCAGTTGCGGCAAAGAGATCAACGCCAAGCGCCTCGAGGCCGTGCCGTGGACCCGTCACTGCATCGAGTGCCAGGAAAAGCTCGAGCAAGGCCTGCTCGAAGAAGCCCCGCGGTAGAAGACTCTGCAGTGAGCGATGCCGCCGAGGATGGGCGGCGTTGTTTTTTAAGGTGTTATGTGGGGACAACTGCCTTCGGCTGTCCGCCGGGCGCAGCCCGGTTGCATGCACTGTCTCGGCTCGCCGCACGCCACCGTCGCCAATCGCGTGGAGGAGCGGCCCTTTTAGGGCCGCGTTAATGACCGAGAATCTGACGGGCGTTAGCCCCGGTGGTCACGCGAGCTGAAACGGCAACTTCCGCACCCTCTTTCCACACGCAGAAAAAATCGCGTTCGCCACCGCCGGCGCGGCCGGAGGCAACGCAGGTTCTCCCATCCCACCCGGCTCGTCCTTGCTCTTCATCAGATAAACTTCGATCGGCGGAGCTTCGCTGATGCGTATCGGATCATACCCATCAAAATTCGTCTGCTCGATCGCGCCATTCTTCACCGTGATTTCATTCTTCAGCGCAGCACTCAGGCCGTAGATAATCGCGCTCTCCGCCTGAGCCCGCACCGACTCCGGATTCACGATCTGCCCGCAATCAATCGCGGCCACCATGCGATCGACCTTGAAGCTGTTGCCTTGAACCGTGACCTCAGCCACCTCGCAGATATAACTACCGAACGAATGATAGGTCGCGATCCCGCGTCCTTTGCCCTTCGGCAGAGGCGCGCCCCATCCTGACTTCTCCGCCGCCAGTTCCATCACAGCCCGCAACCGCGCCGGATCTGGATCCTCATCATTCTTCGCTTTCCAATTTGCCGGCTTCACCAGCAGTGTCTTGCGAAATTGCACCGGATCCTGGCTGGCCGCAGCCGCCAGTTCATCGATAAAGCATTCCACCGCAAATCCATTGAACGAATGCTCAACCGAGCGCCACCACAAAGGCGGCACTGCGCTGGCCACATGGTTGTATTCCAGTCGCACGTTCGGGATGGCATACGGCATCTGCTCGGCGCCTCCAACTTCCGATTTCTCCGGCGCCTGATGCTCCGGCGGATCCCAGAACGCTCCAATTGAAGTGGAAGCAATCGTATGAGACCACGCCAGCGGACGCCCGTTCTGATCCACCGCTCCCTTCATCTGATGACACGCCGCCGGACGATAAAAATCGTGCGTCATATCATCTTCCCGCGACCAAACCAATTGCACGGGCTTCCCGACAACCTTCGCGATCTGTGCCGCCTCCGCCGGATAATCCGCCATGTAGCGCCGCCCAAATCCACCACCCATGAGGGTTGTGTGAACGACGACTCTCTCCGGCTTGAGATCGAGAATCTTTGCGACCGTTCGCTGCACCCAGTCAGGCGATTGCGTTGGCGCCCATACCTCAGCCTCACCGGATCGCGCATGAACCGTGATGTTCATCGGCTCCATCGTGGCATGCGCGAGGAACGGAAATTCGTACGTAGCCTCCACGCGTTTGGCTCCATTCGAGAGCACTGCTTCCACGTCACCATCATTGCGGACGCGTTTGCCGGCCTTTGCCGCCCCCGCATGCAACGCCGTATGCAAGGTGCTCGTCGACTCAGCGGCCGCCGCGCCATTGTCCCACTGGATCTGCAGCGCTTCCCGGCCTTGCATGGCGGCCCAGGTGGAGTCTGCCACCACCGCGACTCCGCCCGCGGTGAACATGTCCCGCCCCAGCGCTGGTATTTCGAACACCTGCTTCACGCCCGGCACAGCCTTCGCCTTGGTCGCATCGAAGTGCGCGTGTTTTCCCCCGAATGTTGGACACCGTGCCACCACCGCAAACAGCATCTCCGGCACGCGGACATCCAGCCCAAACACAGCGCTGCCGTTGACCTTTGACGGAATATCAACCCGCGGTGTGGCATGTCCGATCAAGTCGAAATCCGCCTCATCTTTGAGTTCGACTTTCTCCGGATCCGGCAGGGGCAACTTCTGTGCCGCTTCCAAGAGTTCGCCATAGGTAGCCCGCTGCGACGACTTCTCACACACAACGGCTCCGTTTTTTGCCTTGCATTCGTTCTTCGGAACGTTCCATTTCTGTGCCGCCGCGGTGATCATCAAGTCGCGCACCGTCGCACCGGCGCGCCGCAGTGGCATAAAGTTTTCCATCGTGCTGCCGCTACCGCCGGTACCCATGTGCGCGTAAATGTCCGGACGCGTCTCTGCCTGCTCGACACTCACGGAATTGAAATCTACTTCGGCCTCTTCCGCGAGAAGCATCGCCAGACCTGTCTTGATGCCTTGTCCCATCTCCGACTTCGCCACGATGAGGGAAATCTTTCCGTCGGGCTTCACATGGATGTAAGCATCAAACGGGTTCACCGCTGGCTTCTTGGGACCCTTTTCGTTCTCTTGCGCGAAGGCCTTTACGGGTGAGAGCCTTACTCCGATCATCAACCCTGCTCCGGCGATCGTTGCCTGCGCTACGAACGTTCTGCGGTTGATCGCCATGGCTAGGCTCCTTCCCCGGCGGCGCGATGAATCGCCCGCCGTATCCGCTGATACATTCCGCACCGGCACAAATTTCCGGTCATCGCAGCATCGATCTGATCGTCGGTCGGCTTTGGTGTCTTGGCGAGCAGCGCCGCCGCCGACATGACTTGTCCCGGCTGGCAATAACCGCACTGCGGCACCTGTTCGGCGATCCACGCTCGCTGCACCGGGTGCGAATTGTCCACTGACAGACCTTCAATCGTAGTAATCTTCTTTGCCCCGACTGCCGAGACAGCAGTCTGGCAGGACCGTATGGCCTCGCCGTCGAGATGCACCGTGCACGCTCCACACAGTCCCATCCCGCACCCGTACTTCGTGCCGGTCATATTCAGCTTGTCGCGCAGAACCCACAAGAGAGGAGTGTCAGGAGAGACGTCAACCTCGTGGGTACGTTCGTTGATCAGCAAGTGAAAGGCAGACATAGCGGAACTCCCCAGAGAAGGATAAGACTTTAGACGAGGCTACTCCAGAAACGTTTCGTCAAGCAAGATTGTGTAGGGGCGGACGCCTCGTCCGCCCCCGCGGCCCAGTTCTATTGGGCCGCGGTGCATTCGCTAGCTATCTGCGCAAATGCGAGCGTCACAAGCCCAGTCCAGCCACAGCGCCACCCACCGCAGCCCCCGCACCGTGTTTCAAAACCTGCCGCCGAGTCCAAGTTTGCATAGTCATTCACGGGTGCCCCACCCTTGTCGCGCTCTTTGCGACAGGGTGGGGATTTTGACTTCCGATGGTCAATTCTCAACTCGGCCCACTCTACATCCCCGGCTTCTTCTCCTCTTCCGCGGCCTTCTCCGCCCCCGGCATCACGTTCTTCAAAGGAGCGTTCTTCTGCTCATTCAATTCCGGATGCGGCACCGGTTTCCGCGGCAACATCTGGTCCCGCATCGCCGTGTTGTAGACGAAGATTGCCTCGACCGTCGCTGCCTGTGCCAGGTCTTCCGGTTGCAGCCGTTCGTATACATCCATGTTCGAGTGATGCGTCCTCGATCCATAATCCAGCATGTCTTGAATGAACTGGAAGCCCGGAATGCCTACCGAATCAAACGCTTCGTGGTCAGTACCGCCGGTATTGCGCATTGTGATCGCGCTGACACCAAGGTCGCCGAGTGGCACAATCCACTGCTGGAAAATCGAAGCGATCGCCGCGTTCTCCTGCAGATAAACCCCACGGATTTTCCCCGACCCGTTGTCGACGTTGAAGTATCCCGAAATCTTCGACTGCTCCGGCTTGATTACAACCGGTCCAGCAGGCTTCCGCAGAAAATCCGGCAGCTTGATTTGATCGGGAGCCTCCGACAGCGGCACGTATCCGAAGTGCTGCTTTACATATCCGTATGACCCAAACTCTCCTTGCTCTTCGCCGGTCCACAGCGCCACGCGAATCGTCCGCCGCGGCTGCACCTTCAGCGCATTCAAAATGCGCATCACTTCCATCGCCACAATGGTTCCTGCGCCGTTGTCGGTTGCGCCTGTACCGGAGGCCCAGGAGTCCAAATGTCCCCCTACCATCACTACTTCGTCCTTCAGTTTCGGATCGGTGCCCGGAATTTCGGCAACTGTGTCAAACCCATGTTCGTGATCGCCGGTGAATTCCGTCTCCACATCCATCTCAATCGTGACCGGCACATTCGCCTTGAGCAGTCGGAAGACGCGCCCATAATTCTCGATCGCCATCACGACGATGGGCAGAGCCTCGGCACTCTCGCGCTTATATGTGAACCAGCCCATGCCCGAGCCACCATCGTCGAAGATCGTTCCTCCAGAGCCTCCATTGTTCCGCCCATCGCGGCTCGGAACCACAATTCCTGCTGCGTGTTCGTCGGCAAAAAACTTGCCCGCCTTTTGGCGAAATTCCAGGCGCTTGATGAATTCCTGGAAGAACTGCTCCCTCTCGCCGATCCGAATGGGAAACTCCACGGTCTTCTTCAGGTCCGCATCGTCGCGCCGCTCCCAAAGCGCCTTGTCCACCGGTTTCACATCGCGCATCGGCCCGAAGAAGACAATCTTTCCCGCCAGCTTTCCCTTGTACTTCTCCAGATCCTTTTCGTCTTTGGCGTCGACCCAGACCGCGGGCCCATTGACCGACCCATGACTTGAAGGCGACCACGGCAACGCCTGTGCGATAAACACCGCCGTGTCCGGCGCCGACATCCGCACCCACGTATTTAACTGCCGCCACCCCATGCCGAACTCGCCCCAGTCTTCCAGATGCGAGTTCGTGCACCCCATGGCGGTGAACTGATCGCGCGTCCACTCATTCGCCTTCTTCAGGTTTGGAGACCCGGTCAGTCGCGGTCCGATGCCATCCGTGAGCGCCGAGGCGAATTCCATGATGTGCGAATGTGACAGGCCCTCTTCGCGAATGCGTTGATACATCGTGAGATCGAGATTTTCCACGGCGGGCTGCGGCAGTTCGTATGACGGCTTGCTCGCATCATCACTCTTGGTGTCTTTTGCTTTTTTCTCAGCCGCTGGCAGAGACAACGCCGCACTCAGCCAAACTGTAAGCACAAAAAAGAGCCGGTTCTCGACTCGCATCTCTCGTTCCTCCTCTAGAGCGGAAAGCGCAGGGTACCAGAATGCTTTGTCCGTGGGCAAAGACGACCACCTGGGAGCGTCGCGCACGTAACGGCCAAAATATCTGGCAAATTGTGATCGCTTCGACAGGGAACTCCTCGGTAGGCAGTGGGTGAAGCCGCGCGAAAGTGCCTGCCCCGCGTGATAATGAATACATTTGTGATTCAAATCACAGACGCGCCATAACCACCCACCTAGAATCGCGTTCATTCCCCGGGGTGGTATCCACAAAGTCAAAATTGGAGTTTTTTTATGTCGACTCACATTTCCGCAGTCACCGAAAACCTCGAATGGAAACAAGCCTACATGGCTGCCGTTCTGGAGAAAGATCGAACTCGTGTCGTTGACTTGATTCAAGATGCCCGGTCGAAATTTGCCAACCGGCTGGATGAATTGGCAGCCGAATCCTACTCGCACGATGAAATCGAATCCATCCATGACGCTGACTATCTGCTTCAGGCCCTCCAGAGCAGCTTGCCGTACCGGAACGATCTAAAAAACTAGCTTCCCAGATTGAATTCGACTCTCCGCGTACGCGCTGGAGAGTCTTGTCGCCTGCAGGCTAAAGACTTTGCGGCTACTCGTCCGGCTCTGGTGCCGGGCTCGCCGCGGAATCGGGTTCTGGTTTGGCTGACACAATCGCCTGCCAGTTTAAAAGGGCATTCCACAGCAATCGCTGATCACCGCGGTTCAGATCGCGGTGCATCGGGTTGAAGTTAAACGCCACCACGTGGCCCTTGCCGACGGGCATATCAAGGATCGCGGGCCGGCCAGTCAGATTTTCCTCTCCCCATGCTTGTCCGCTGACGACGAAATCTTCGTTCTCGCTGTCGCCCCACTCCATCACGATGCCGCTACGATCTTCCGGCCCATCCAGGCACGTCGTGCAGTACGCCATGCGCAGCCAGCGACGTGGTGTGTTGTATAGCGGAAAGTTCTGCCGGAAGACCCAGGTGTGCGTCGGATATCCATAGGCGATGGGATGATGGGGGCGATCGAACGTCACCCGCACGTGCGCGCCCGGCGTGCGCGTACCAGCCTGCTGTGCCGCAGCCGAGGACGAGCCGCCACCACCGGCTGCGCTGCGCGGAACGCCTCCCGACGAGCGCCGTACGAAGCGTGCCAGCCCACCCTCGAGCGCCAACATGCTGCCGCTGCCCAGGGTGACCATCAGGCCGCCATCTTCGATGAAGTGCTGAATTTGCGCCAAACCCTCATAGCCGATGCCGCCGGTGATATCGTCGGATTCCGCCGGCGTGCCGAAGCTTGGCGTCTGTGGCGTCTTCTTGAATGGCATCGGCGACCAGGCTTTGGGCAGCCCCTCGATCTGCTCGGCGAGTTCGAGATCGACATGGCCATATAGAAGAACGTCGATTTTCGAGCGGAGATTTCCCGCGCGAATGTCTTCGTCGCGCAAATAGGTGTACGGCACCTTGCGCTGGTCGAGGGAATAGCGAATCCATCCGATCGAGTCGGTGTCAGCCCAGGGAACCCACAGGCCGATGCGCGGCGCCGGCGCTTTGTGGCGGGCAACATTCGGTATGGTCGAGGCCCGAATGAAGTCGAGTCCGAGTTCAGATGCCGCTATTTCAATTGCATCATGCAGTCCCGGCTGGTCGGAGAGAATCCATGATCCCGCAGGAAACTTGACGCCGTCCTCTTCAAATTCGTGCTCGGCAATCTGGATCTCGAAATCCGCCAGGCGATAGCGTCCCGCAAGAAAGGATTCCTGGCCAGTATCCTTCAGCAAGTACGTGGGGCCGGTACCGGTGACACGTCCGGCCACCCGCGGCGGATCTTTCAAGACGGTCAGGGCAGCATCACGAATTGAATTGTCGGCAGTTGGAAGTGCCTGCAAATGATAATTCGCTGGGAGTTCCCACGAGACGTCATCGTAAGGAGGCTCGCCGTCCTTTGGGTAATGCTGCGGCGTAAGCAGATCAACCGCATAGCTGCGATAAGGCTGGTCGAGTCGAACGATGTATGTTCCGGCGGGATAGCTTCCGTCTTTGAGTTGAATTGCGCTCTCCGCGCGTGAAATTTCGATGTGTTGCGCCATCAACCGTCTGACCATTTGCGCAACCCGAGCCGGGTCGCCCTGATCTGCAGGAATCAAAAACGCATAGGGTGCCTGTGTCAGCCCCTTCTGCCAGGAATCCCACGACTTTCTATAGAAATTGTGCAGCATCTCCTTCGAATGCGTTGCCGCATCCTCAAGAGCGATCAGAGCGCCGGTTTCCTGGTAGTTGAGATTGTCACGGGCCGACCACGTCACCTCGTGCGGTGGTGGAAGCGGCCGGTACCACTCGATAGTGGTTGCTCCCGGCGAGATCGCCCGCTTCTCCGTTTCCGCACTACCGTTGCCGAACGTTTCGTAGCCTCGCCCGATGCTGTTGTGATTCATCGCCACCGAGTCGAGATAAAGATGTGCGAATGCCTCGCCGAAATTCCAGGTGGAAACTCCGGGCATGCCCATCGCCGTCATCGACTCGACCTCATGCATGCTCAGCTCGAGAAATTCCGTATAGGTGATCGGATCGATATTGGGGTTGTAAGGGCCGGTGCCGTTCCACGTCATCAGGAAGGGCACGCCTTCATGCAGATCGTGCACCACCGTCGGGTGCCACTCGTGAAACATCCGGTGGACAGCCTTGGTAGTCTCATGCGTCTGCTGATGCGTGTCGCGGTTGATATCGACAAAGGTGTACTTCGACCAGTACGGCGGCGACTGGCGCGGAAGCGTGTTGCGATCAGTCTTGCCCTTCAGGTAGCGGTAAAACCAGTCGACCATCTTGTCACGGCCATCCGGATTTGAAATGGGATTGATGAGCACCACGAGTTGTTCGCGAATCTTGCGGATCATTGGCTGTTCTGAAACAGCCAGCCGGTAGGCGAGTTCGAGCATGGCCTCGGTCGATCCGGTTTCATCCGAATGGAGAGCTGCGTTGAAGTAATAGATTGGCCGTGAAGAGGCGATCAATTTTCCGGCTGCCGGTTCGTTAGTGCGACGCGGGTCAGCCAGGGCTGCTGTAGCGGCTTTCAACCGATCAAGGTCGCGAATCCCCGCTTCATCGGACACGGCGAGCAGAATGATGTCGCGTCCTTCTTCGCTCTTGCCGATTGTGAATACCCGGACCCGCGGACTCGCGGCAGCCAACGCGCGCGCATAGGAGTAAGCCTTTTCGGTGCCGGCTAACTCTCCCGGAGCGCCCATGATGCGGCCAAAGTACTTCTCGGGTGAAGGCACGGATGCAGACTGCGGAACGTATGAGACAAGCGGAGAGACGAAGTGTGGGTCAGTGGTAGCAGCCGCGATTGCATCGACTGACCCTGGCTCCGGGACATCCGGGTTTTGCGCAACTGCGCTGATGGCGAGCGCAAGAGCCAACATCGACCAAAACGGTCGGAACATGAGTCCCCTTTGTGTATTAATCGCGGCAAAGTTTAACACGCACACGATACGCGTACCGGTGGGGACAATGATGTCGATAGACGACGGCGTCTGGGAAAATAAGCGAGCCGCGCTGGCTTCGCGGCTCGCCTGATCAGACGTTCGGAAACGATGAAGTTACGGAACAGACGCCGTGGAGACGCTAACCTGTGGGCCCACCATAGCGATCGCCAGACCGGGTGCAGCATTTACCTTCGCCACGTCAGAGAATGTGTGCTGATTCCAGTTTGAGGTGCCAGCGAGCCGTGTTGACACCGTTGTGCCCCCGGCGACGAATGTCCCGGCGGGAGTCGCAACGATCTGAGTGCTGGAGTTGAGTTGGACCTTGGTCTGCCATGAACCGTTCACCGGCCGGTAGGTGGCGTAAGTGCCTGGGCTGATCGCAACCTGCTGGAACGTCGCGACTGCGTTTCCGCTGCCATCGACCGCTACTCCCGAAGCGCCGCCTGCCGTTCCGGCTACGCCGGGTAAGGCCGCTGCCGCGCTCCACGTGCCCCCAGATCGAACTGAATACCTCACTCCCCCGTTGATCAGCCACACGACGACAGCAGTGCCATCGTTCCCGAGTCCAACATTAGGCTGTCGTTGACGATAAACGCCGGAGGCGCCGATGGTGACGGGCGCGCTCCATGCTCCGGTGGAGTCCCTTCCGATGGCTACGACCGCGCCTGACAGAATTCCCGGCACACCCTCCACCGCCACTGCCTGTCCGCCCGAAGTCACAGCCAGCTTGTTCCATCCGAAGCACGTGCTCGCCGTCGAAATAGTCTTCGCCGAGCCGAACCCGCTGGTCGCATTTCCTGTCGCAACTTCTAATGCGCATGACATGGGGCTTGGGTTCGTGATTTGTTCCCAAACCACGGTGGCCTGACTGGATCCATCAAAAGCGATGCTAGGAAGACCGAGGCTGGAGACATTACCGTAAACGTTGGCCGAAATGGTCAGAGTATTGCCCCAGTGCCCGCCGCGGAAGAAGGCAGCCTGGGCTTCTACCGGCGTGTAGGTGTTGGTGGTGCGGAAACTCCACACCGCTAAAACATCGCCATTGGGTGCCACCGCGATGTTGGCCGCTGCGCTGACAGAGGTCAGTGCAGTCGGAACCGACCAGCCACTGCCCGTGTTGACAGACGCCTGTAGCCCTCCAGAAAGAGGGGTGAAAATGACTGCGGAAGTACCAGCGCCGTTGGTTGAAACGGCTTGGCCGTTGCCGTTGGCGACTAACACAGGAGTACTCCAGTTCTGGGCTGCAGCCAAGCCAGCGCAGGCGAGGGCAGTTGCTCCCAAGGCTGCGGCTCTCAAACACTTACGGAAATCGTGCATAAAACACTCCTTTTCAAGATTGAGAAGGTTAAATTCTGTTGTTGGGCCCGTTACAGCGAGACACAGAGTGGAATGGAGATCACACTAGTGAGTTTGCAGATTGTGTTGTCAATCGTAAACCCACTCTTTGCGCCGCCGCAAACCGCAGGTAAAGGAAATGTAAACTCCTTCAGCGCATCTCTGAATGCCGTGGGCACAGGTTGCGAGGATAGGATGCTTGAACTTCGAAGTCTGGCGGGTCGAGCGCTACAGCTCGATCACCATGCCTTCCGATGCCGCACGCACTTTCGGGTAGTAATTGCGCGCGTCCGCGACAACCTTGTCGACGATCGCGTCCGTGTGGTCGGGGTCGTGATGGTAGAGGATTAGCTCCTTCGTGCCGCTTTCCATGGCGACGTTAACGGCCTCGCGCCAGTGGCTATGTCCCCAGCCGCGGCGGCGGGCTGCGTAATCTTCGGGCAGATACTGCGCGTCGTAGATCAGGATGTCGGCGCCTTCCGATAACTTGCGGACGCCTTTGTCGAATTCCGCGTCTCCCGGTTCGTTGTCAGTGGCGTACACGAGCACGCCATCATTCGTCTCAATGCGGAATCCAAGGCAGCCCTGCGGATGGTTCAGCCACTGAGTCTTGATTCGGATTCCGTCTTCCATTTCGAGGCAGCCGTTCTGTATGTCGTAGAAATCGCGGCGGGCACGCATCTGATCCAGGTGGACCGGGAAATACGGCGATGACATCTGCTCCGTCATCACTTGCTCAAGACTGCGCGTTCGGCTGGAAGAGTGAAAGAAGAACTGGCTGTGCGGGCTATCGTACAGCGGGCGGAAGAAGGGCATGCCCTGGATGTGGTCCCAGTGAAAGTGTGAGACAAAGACGTGTGCGGAGAAAGGTCTATCGCCGAACTCGCGTCCGAGTTCGTGGCCGAGCACACGAAATCCGGTGCCGCAGTCGAAAATATAAATCTGGTTTCCGACGCGCACTTCTACGCAGGAGGTGTTGCCTCCATAGCGCAGGTTCTCGGCCTGTGGAGTGGGCGTGGAGCCGCGCACGCCCCAAAACTTAACTTGCATAAACCCCGGTATTGAGAGCTCCGCTGTATTTCCCTGGCGCCCGCCTCGCGAGATCAGGCGTCAAAATGTTCATAACACTTGGGATATTAGTGATTCTAACGATTGCCGTCAGGGTAACAAGTGACGAAAGTTTGCTGCCAATGTCAGGTGTTCGACATCAGGCGGAGTCGTCAAACCCAAGACCCTAAGACCCAAGACCTCAGGCCCGAGATGACAGTGCTCAACGCGAGCCCACAATGCTGCCTGGCGAGCGCGTCCCCTATAATGAATGCCCACCATGCTTCAACCTGATTTCAAAGAGTTTTCCCGATTGTCCCGCGAGGCGACACTGGTTCCGGTTGTAAAGTCGGTAAGCGCCGATCTGCTTACCCCGGTCAGCGCTTTCCTGGCGATTGCCCAAAAGCAGTCACATGCATTCTTGCTAGAGTCAATCGAGCGCGGCGAGCAGATCGGACGGTACACCTTCCTCGGAGTTGCACCTTACATGCGGGTGACCGCCCACATGGGGAAAGTTCAGATTGACCGCCGTCGCAAGCGTGAGTTGGTCAACGGCAGCATCTTTCAGGTCGTCAAGCGTTTGCTGAGGGAGCACAGTGTGGCAACGGTGCCGGGGCTCCCCCCATTCACCGCGGGAGCTGTCGGCTACTTCGCCTATGACGTCGTCCGCCAGTTGGAGAATATTGGCGAGCACGCTAAAGATGACCTCTCAGTCCCCGACGCGGAGCTCATGTTCTTCGATCGACTCCTGGCCTTTGACCATCTGCGCCACCAGATTCACATCATGGCGGCGGCGGATGTTTCGCGCGAGAATCCTCGCCGCGCATATGACCGGGCACTTCGCGATATTGCTGCCCTGGAGCGAACGCTAGCGGCGGGACTGAGCCCGGCGCTCTGGCGGAAGACGGCGAAGCCCAAGACGAGGAAACTTAAGATTCACGCCGGCACTCGCCGCGATGTCTATTTACGTAACGTGGAGCGCTGCAAGGAGTACATCGCCGCGGGCGACATCTTTCAGGTCGTATACTCGCAACGCTTCGACTTCACTCCCGAGGTCGCTCCTTTCGATTTGTACCGGGCCCTGCGCCAAGTCAATCCATCGCCTTATCTTTACTTTCTGAAAATGAACGACCGACATATCCTCGGATCATCTCCCGAAATGTTGGTGCGAGTCACGGGACGCAAGCTGGAATACCGGCCGATCGCCGGCACCCGTCCCCGCGGCCGCGATGCGGCCGAAGATGCGCGGCTCGAGCAGCAGGTGCGCAACGACGAAAAAGAGCGCGCAGAACATGTGATGCTGGTCGATCTCGGGCGCAACGACCTCGGGCGCGTCAGCGAGTACGGTTCGGTCAAGGTGAAAGACCTGATGTACGTCGAGCGCTACTCCCACGTCATGCACCTGGTGTCAGCGCTTGAGGGGACTCTGCGAAAAGATCTCGACGCGCTCGATGCCTTGGCTGCCTGCTTCCCCGCGGGAACCCTCAGCGGCGCACCGAAAGTTCGCGCCATGCAAATCATCGAAGAGCTGGAGCCCACCCGTCGCGGCGTCTACGGAGGCTCTGTTCTGTATGCGGACTTCGCGGGCAATCTCGACTCCTGCATCGGCATTCGGACGATGCTGATGCAGGGGAAGAATGCCTATCTGCAAGCTGGCGGAGGAATCGTTGCCGATTCTGATCCGGCGGCAGAATTTCAGGAATCGATGAATAAAGCGGGAGCGCTACTACGAGCCGTTGAAATGGCTAGGAAAGCATAAGCGTTACAGCTCCAAAAAGTTTTTGACGAGTTTTTTCCCCGCGTCCGTCAATACGCTCTCTGGATGAAACTGCACGCCCTCGACCGCCAGCTTTTTGTGCCGTAACCCCATAATCGTCCGCGTGCCGTCTTTCTCGGTAGTCCAGGCGCTGATTTCCAGATCGGCGGGCAGATTTTTTTCTTCCACAATGAGCGAATGGTAGCGCGTTGCCGTCATCGGCATGGGAAGCCCCTGAAACACCGTCTTGTTGTCGTGCATGACGGCGCTGGTTTTCCCATGCATGAGATGTGGGGCACGGATGACTCGTCCCCCAAAAGCTTCGCCCATCGCCTGATGGCCCAGGCATACACCCAGCAGTGGCGTTTTTCCGGCGAAGTGACGAATCAAGTCAATGCTGATGCCGGCCTCATGCGGCGTGCATGGGCCGGGAGAGATGACGATCTTTTCCGGCCGCATCGCTTCGACTTCCTCGACCGTGACTTGATCGTTGCGCCGCACTTCCACATCGGCGCCCAGTTCTCCGAGATACTGGACCAGGTTGTAGGTGAACGAATCGTAGTTGTCGAGGACGAAAACCAAGAATTAAACCTCTAGCAGGCTCCGCGCCTTCGACACCAGATTACACCAGACCGCGCCGACCGATTGTCAGAGCAGTCGTCTCGCCCAAAAGAGCCAATCCGTTACCCAAGCGTGGTATTGACCCGGACCAGACCGGCAGCGCATCCTCTTAATCGATGTCCGCCACTTCAACACGACTTGGAGGAAGCATGGCCGAGCCCCAGCAGGAGAAGCGGGGTGCACGACGTTTCGCATTACGAGTACCGGTCAGCGTTAATCGCAATTCCACCGACAGCAACGTTCAGAACGAAGCCGCCCAACTCCGTGATGTCAGCGCCCGCGGCATCTGCTTTTTCCTGGACGCAGCCATCGAACAGGGCGCGCACATCGGATTTACTCTTACCCTTCCGCCAGAAGTCACCCTCACCGAAAGTATTCGCGTTCAATGCCAAGGTCGCGTCGTGCGAGTAGAAGATGGCGTGGACGATGGACGAGTCAGCGTGGCCGCGGTGATTGAATCGTACGAGTTCCTTCCGGAAGCCTGAGCGCAGGCCATTTCAATCCGAGGACCGGAGTAAGCCGTTCGCGGGAGTCAGAAGCCGAAAGCCGCAATGCTGTAATCTCGCATTTGAGGATCTGACTCCCGACATGTAACTTCCAACCTCCTGCTCCCTGACCCCTAGTCCCTGTGGTATGTTTCCTTCAAGCTTCCAACGAGGAATTTGTGCCGCGATTCGGGTCCAGGTCTGTCTGCGTCAGCACGTTGATCGTCGTGTTTGCTCTCTCCGTATGGGCGCAGAACTTCGGCCCTCCGCGGGTGATCCAGAGTGTCCGCATGGTTTTTGAAAAGGGAGTGCCAGCCGTCGAAATCCTGTCGAGCGGTTCGGTGATCCCTGAAATCATGACGCTCGATTCGCCGCCCCGGCTGGTGATCGATCTTCCGAACACGCGGCTTGGACCTGTTCAGAAACGAGTCCGAGTCCAGAAGGAAAACATCACCGCGATCCGCGTCAATCAGTACACCAGCAATCCTCCGGTCACCCGCATTGTGCTCGACTTGCTCGCGCCCTACGGACATTCCTGGGACGGCGCCGGTAACCGCCTCATGGTGCGGCTGAAACCCGCGGAAGACGTCGAAACCGCAAAGAAGCAGGAGTCCAGCCAACCAATGAGCGCTCCGGGATTCGCCTTGACTCCGGATGCCGCAGTGATTCCTGTCGTCGGCGGCGCAAGCCCGGTTGCGGTGGATGCCAGCCGACTCTCCGCAGGTTCTTCCGTCACCGCGGGTTCCGACACGACCATGTTGCATCTTCCTAATGGAGGCGAAGTCCGCGTGTGCCCTGGCACCACGCTTTCCGTAAGTTCTTCACCCAGCAAGCGCGACCTCATGTTTGGTATGGGCACGGGCGCCATTGAAATGCACTACTCGCTCAAAGCATCGTCCGATGCGGTTCTGACTCCGGATTTCCGCATTATGTTTGCCGGGCCGGGAGAATTCCATTTTGCCGTCAGTGCCGATTCTCACGGCAACACTTGCGTCCGGACGCTGCGCGGTAACACGTCCTCCGCTATCGTCGCCGAACTGATGGGCAACCGTATCTACCAGGTGAAGCCCACCGAGCAGGCCATGTTTCACTCCGGGCAAATCGATAAAGTCGATGGCGATGTACCGCTGGAATGTGGATGCCCTCCGCCGCGGGCTGTCTTGATGGCGGACGCTCCGCCTGCCCAGATCCTGCCCGGCTCCGAGGTACCACAAGCCGTTATGGGAGCGGGTTCGGCGGGGAACTCAACCGCCAACAATGCTGCAACTTCCCATGCCGGAGGCACGCAGCTGACGAATGGTCCGGAAACCGGGCCGCTTCCGGCATCGCAGCCGAACGACGTGCACGTGCAAGTCGATGCGCCTTTTGTCTTCAGTGCAAAGGATCGTGCTGCGAAAACGGCGCCGGCTCCGGCGCAGACCCCTCCGGATCTGCCGCCCGATCAGTCCACGCAGCAGCAGGTTCACGTCGATCCCGTCATTCAGCCGGCTCCGCCAGCGGAGCCCCAAAAGAAAACGGAACATCCAGGCTTTTTTCGCCGCGTAGGGAAGTTCTTCTCGGCGATCTTCCATTAGGCACTCTGGTTGTTGCAGAGCCCTCGCGACGTTGTGAGAACGGCAACGCGCGCCGGGGTGCTGGCCATCATCCGTAACAATCGCCCGTTGCCCCGGATATCCTTTTTTCCCGTCCTTGCGTCTTAACGGTTTGAAATACCACCCTGTCGACCGGAGCGCATCATGACTGCAGTATCGCCGGGACCCAATCTGTTTTCTGTCCTGACCGATGAGCACGACACACTCTTCCGCACGAGGAGGGACACGTTTCTACTTTCGCTTCTCGGGCAAGCAGCGATTCTGGCCCTGATCATCTATTTCACAGGTTGCATAATTCGTAACCCTCCGGAGATCGCTCGACGGATGCCCGATCTCGGGAAGTTTCCCCTTGTATTTTCCGGGTTCAACGGCGGCGGAGGAGGGAATCACGATCCGCTGCCAGCCTCAAATGGCAATCCACCCCAAGCCTCCCTGCAAATGCAGATCGTCAGCCCGAGCGTGATGGTGCCGACAGAAATGCCGAAACTTCCGACCGAAGCCACTGTGATGATGGCACCAGACGTCAAGTTTCCAGTTGCGTCCCATATCGGCGATCCGTCCTCGCCGTTTTCGAAATGGCTTTCCGACGGTCCGGGCGGGCCCCGCGGAATAGGCGACGGATGTTGTGGCGGAGTCGGGCCTGATTCCGGTCCCTACGTCGGCGACGGAACACCGGGAGCCCATCCGGGTCGCAACGGCGTCACCATGCCCGAGGCAATCTTCAGTCCCGAGCCCAGTTTTTCGGACGAAGCCCGAAAAGCAAAATTCCAGGGAATCGTGATGCTGATGCTGGTAGTAGGCACGGACGGCCGCCCTTACAACATCCGCGTGCACCAGAGCCTGGGAATGGGACTTGACGAACAGGCAATCGCAGCCGTCAAGAGCTGGCGCTTCCGTCCGGCGACATTTCATGGTCAACCCGTCGCGACGCAGATCGCCGTGCAGGTCGACTTTCACTTGTACTAGCGAAAGCGGTCGTCGACTTCAGCTCTCAGGCGCGATCGCAACGCCGAGGTCTGAAGTCTGACGCCTGAGGTCCGTTTTCACTAGCCGCGATTGATCGCCCGCCGCAATGGTTCCACCTTGTCGCGCAGATCGTCAGCCAGTTCTGCACCCCGGCTTGCGGCATCCCGGACGCGCTCGCCTACTTCACGCACCCGATCCTTGGCCTCGTCTGCCCAATCCTCAAGGCTGTCCTTGGCATCCTCGTAGCCGCGCCGCAGGTCCTTGCGCAATTGTTTGCCGGCTTTCGGAGCTAACAGGAGCCCGGCCAGTGCGCCCGCGCCCAGTCCGATCAATAGAAACGTAATCGCCGTCCCGATGTGGCTGCCTTCTGAAGAGTTGTAACGACCTGTTGTCATGATGCCTCTTTTCTCAGCACCCAAACTCGTCCGCCGCTTGAGCGCACCTGATTTAGTGTAGTCCCACTCGCGGGGACGGATCATCCAAACAGTCCCGTTTAGGATGCAGCTAATCCCAAAAGTGATCGCTGCCCATTTTGGTTGATTCCAGCAGCCGACTTGGACACAGCAGAACGGAGCTATAATTGCACCCCACGAATGGCACTCTCCGCGGGTACGATGCTGGGGCCGTACGAGATTCAGTCGCCGCTTGGGGCGGGCGGTATGGGAGAGGTGTATCGCGCGCGTGACACGCGCCTCGATCGCACGGTTGCCGTAAAGATTCTCCCCGCACATCTCTCCATCAATCCGGAGGCGAAGCAACGCTTCGATCGCGAAGCTCGCGCCATTTCCAGTCTCAGCCATCCCAACGTCTGTCATCTCTACGATGTCGGCACGCAGGGCGGCACCAGTTATCTCGTCATGGAGTATCTGGAAGGCGAGACGTTGGCCGACCGCCTCAGCAAAGGCCCCCTGCCTCTCAATCAACTCCTGAAATATGGAATTGAAATCTGCGAAGGTCTTGAGAAAGCACACAAAGGCGGTGTCGTTCATCGCGACCTGAAACCCGGCAACATCATGCTCACCGGAAGCGGTGCCAAGCTCATGGACTTCGGCTTGGCGAAACCGGCGTTAGCCGCAAGTCCGCCAAGTTCCGGACTGACGCAAACATTGGCATCCCCACAAAGCCCGCTGACGATGGAGGGAATGGTCGTCGGCACGTTCCAATACATGTCCCCTGAACAGGTGGAAGGCAAGGAAGCCGACGCGCGCAGCGATATCTTTTCGCTCGGAGCGGTGCTCTACGAGATGGCCACGGGCAAACGGGCGTTTGAAGGCAAGACCGCAGCGTCCACCATCGCCGCAGTCTTAGCGGCCGACCCGCCGCCGATTTCATCCGTGCAACCTCTCTCGCCTGGGACCCTCGAAAGCACAGTCAAAAGCTGCCTGGCCAAAGATCCGGATGAGCGTGTGCAGAGCGTTCACGATGTGAAGCTGCAACTGCAATGGGTAAAAGAGCATGCGTCTTCCTCCTCGGGCGTCCGGCCCGTGGCCCCGCCGCCTGCGACGCGTAACGCATTCAGCCTTGCCGGTTGGGTTGTCGCCGGATTACTGCTGCTCAGCATTGCGGGTCTGGCGTTCTGGTGGCAGCGAAGCCCCCAGACCACCGCGACCATGTACTTCAACAGTTCTGTTCCTTTTCCGGCGCAGTACGTCGCGCTGTCCCCGGACGGCCAAACCTTGGCGTTCGTCGCCTACTCCAATCAGGCAAACAAGAACGTCATCTACATCCAGCAGATCGGTGGCCGCACCGCCAGCGCCCTGCTGGGAACCGAAGGAGCTACCTATCCTTTCTGGTCTCCGGACGGCCGTTCGCTAGGCTTCTTCGCACAAGGCAAGCTCAAGAGAATCGATGTTTCCTCCGGACGTTCAGCCCAAATTGTCGCCGACGCCCCGTTCGGACGCGGCGGAGCATGGAACCGCGATGGCGTAATCCTGTTTACGCCGGACGCATGGAGTGGTCTGTATCGTGTCCCGTCGTCAGGTGGAACTCCTCCTGTTCAGGTCACGAAAACGGATCGGTCCGAATATCAAGTGAGCCACCGCTGGCCGATCTTTCTGCCTGACGGACGCCATTTCCTTTATCTCGCCTGCAACTTCTCTGGCCGGCTCGATCACAACATGATTCTGCTGGGATCCTTGGATTCCGCTGAAAAGCGCGTCATTGTCAACGCGAGCACGAACGTTGCGTACGCCGACCCGGGATACCTGATGTACTGGCGCGACAATGCGCTGGTGGCGCAACATTTCGACCTGCACTCCTACTCTCTTACCGGTGAGCCTCGGCCCATCAGCGAGGCCGTCCAATATTTTCCGCAGACAAATTTCGCGATCTTCACGGCCGCTGGCCCAACCCTGGTCGCCCAGACCTCGATCGGAGGGGCAGCCACCAAGTCGCAGCTGCTCTGGTTCGATCGCCACGGAAAGCAGGTAGCCTCGGTCGGTGCGCCCGATCAGCTGTCCAATCCCATGCTGTCGCCCGATGGGAAACGGGTTGCGCTGGATCAGACCGACTCCGACGGACGTCACGTCAACATCTGGATTCACGAACTCAACGGTAGCGCGGCCGCTCGCCTTGGTTTTGGGCCATGGCTGGAGCAGATCAGCATCTGGAGTCCTGATGGCAAGCAGGTGATGTACACGTCGAATGAGAAGCTGTTTTTCAGCCTGTATCTGAAAAATACTGACGGGTCTGGTGCGGGAGAGAACTTCTTCGATTTCGATTCTCCTCAGCAGTGTCCGTGGGACTGGTCGCGGGATGGAAAATATCTGCTGGTACGCAAGGAACGCGAGTTATGGTACATCACGATGTCGGATCGGCAGGCACATCCGCTGCTGCAATCGCAGTGGCTGATCCGGAACGCGCAATTTTCGCCCGACGGCAAATTCGTCGCCTACGCCTCAAGTGAAACCGGACGCTGGGAAGTCTACGTTTCACCTTTCCCGAACTTCAGCAGCCGATGGCAAGTGTCCCGGGGCGACGGCGGAGAAGAGCCGCGCTGGCGCCGCGATGGTAAGGAACTGTTCTATCTCGCTCCCGATGGCCGCTTGATGGCCGCCGACGTAAAGACCGGCGTGGGATTCGAGGCGGGCTTGCCCGCGCCATTATTCCAGACTCATCCCCGCCAGCCCCTTTCCGCCATGGATTTCTTTACCTACGACGTGACCGGAGATGGGCAGAAGTTCCTGGTCAACTCAAAAGTGGATATATCGAACACAGCACCGCTATCGGTAGTGCTGAACTGGGCGTCGGAGACAGAGAAGTAGCGGCAAAGCCAAAGCAATTTACCACGAAGGACACGAAGGAAAACCTGGTTCGCTTCCGTTTGTGAACCTTATTGTCCTCAGGGGTTGATGAATTTCACCCCGTCCCCGACTTTCCCTTCCAGTGCACCCATGTGTAAAATAAAGCTTTAGCCCCTGTGGCGGCGGAACTTGTGGCTTGCCCGCCTTCCGCCAGCTTCAACCGCAATCGTACAAGGAGAGTTTCGAGCGATGTCGATCCCTGCCACACAGCTTCGTCCCGGCATGATCATCAAGCACAACAATGATCTGCATTCCGTATTCAGCGTCGAGCACCGCACGCCCGGCAACCTGCGCGCCTTCATCCAGGCCAAGCTACGCAATCTGCGCACCGGCGCCATGTTCGAGCACCGCTTCCGCTCGCCCGATCCGATTGAGAAGATCACCGTCGACGAAGTCGAAATGCAGTTCCTTTACTCCGACGGCGACAGCTACTACTTCATGGACACCACCAACTACGAGCAGACGCACCTAACCAAGGAAATTCTGGGTGACGCAGTCGAATACCTCATCCCCAACCTCGAGATCAAGGTGGAGTTTTTCGACGGCAAGGCCGTCGGTATCGAGTTGCCGCAGACTGTCATCCTGACCGTGATTGAGACCGAGCCCGGACTGAAGAGCGCCACCGCGTCCAGCGTGACCAAGGCCGCCAAAACGGAGACCGGCCTTGTCGTGCAGGTACCGCCGTTCATCAACGAAGGCGAGAAGATCAAGGTCGACACGTCCGAAGGCGCGTATCTGTCGCGCGCGTAATCGCGCCATTGTTGATGATTGAATGATGATTGTTGAATAAGACCACGAGCGTGCCGCTTATCATTCAACAATCAAAAATCAACAATCCCTTATGACTTCCACCGACAAGCCGGTCCAAGCCCGCCGCTTCGTCGTTCGCGGACGAGTGCAAGGCGTAGGCTTCCGCTGGTTCGTTGAACGCGAAGCCCACATCCTGGGCATCGCTGGATGGGTTCGAAACAACCACGACGGAAGTGTCGAAGTCCTCGCGCAGGGCACCCGCGATCAACTCTCCGGGCTGCATTCGCGCTTGCGTGAAGGTCCGCGCGCAGCCCGCGTCGATAACGTCGAAGTCTCAGAAGAGAATCCGGCTGTAGGCCTCAGTTCATTCCGCATTGAAGGAGCGTGGTAATGTCCCCTGTTTCCGCGGTCGAAGTCGATCATCTGAAGAAGCTCATTCGCGAGGTTCCGGATTTTCCCAAGAAGGGGATTCTCTTCTACGACATCACGACGCTCCTGAAAGACAAGACAGGACTCGCCATGCTCATCGACAAACTCTCGGAGCACTACATTGCCCAGGACGTCGATCTGGTGCTCGGGATAGAAGCGCGCGGTTTCATCTTCGCGCCCGCCCTGGCCTATCGTCTAAATGCGGGATTCGTCCCCGTGCGCAAACCCGGCAAGCTTCCGGCCGAATGCGTGAGCTACGACTATGCTCTCGAGTACGGTTCGAACACCTTGCAGATTCACAAGGACGCGATCCAGAAAGGCCAGCGCGTGCTGATCGTCGACGACTTGCTCGCGACTGGAGGCACCGCCGAAGCCACCGCCAAGCTGGCGGAATCTCTCGGCGCAAAGATCGCTGGCTTGGGATTCGTCGTCGAGCTTTCATTCCTAAACGGCCGCGACAAGCTGAAGAAATACGACGTGATGTCGCTGCTTCGTTACGACCGATAAACATTTGAAAATACCAAAACGGGGCAAGCGCTGGTTGACGCTCAGCCCCGTTTCGTATTCGATCGAGGAAAATCCGCTCTACTTCACATTTCGTGCAATCAGGAGTCCCACTCCTGCCCAGAAGCCGCCGCTGATCGCGAATGACAGCGCCAGCCCCGCGATTGCACCCCAATTAATACGCCGGCGCCTTTGATCCGAATCGTTGTCATCGCCGAGCCATGAACTAAGAAATTCACTTCCTCCCAGACCGCTGTCCAGACACATCCAGCGCACCGGAACTCGCATTTTACGGGTGGTCGCTTGAGGGGGAAACTGTAGCAACTTAAAGCTCATCAAGCACCTCCTCGCGTTGGTTTGCAACTCGTCTGCCATTTCTGTCGTGGCGCAAGCGCCTTATTGTAAGAGGAGGATTCCCACCCTGCGGGTTGCCATCGTCCAGACAGGCGTCAAAACTCCCGAGCGTGCGTACAAATTTCGCACGATTTTCCTGAACAAACTCGACGCCCATTCCGCCGGCCTTTACTTTTCCGCGAGTAGTAGGTGAGAACCCTTAGGGAGATAACCCTTCCGCCGAAACCAGTCCTCCATGGAATTCCTTAGATCGTCAAGGGGGACACTCGAGCCGATCTCCATCTCTCCATCGGCCACCGGAAGCGTATCGTCGAACGCGCTGAAATTCGTGAAACTCCGCATGGAAAATGAGTCCAACCACTTGAGTGGGCAGGGAAGGGTGCTGCCGTTCTCCTCGTACTCCACGCGAATCTTGCGGGCGAACATCAGTTGATTTAATCACACACCGGCTGCGCATTTTCCAAACCCGCGCACCATTCGTGGTGTTTGACAAACGACAATCCGGCCCGTACTCTCCTCGCGTCACACCAGGAAAGGAGCGCTCCGCATGATCACGAATCTGATTTGGTGGATCGTTGTGGGTCTGATCGCAGGCTGGGCCGCCGGCAAGATCATGAAAGGCGGCGGTTACGGCACAGTGATGGACATTGTCCTGGGCATCGTCGGCGCTGTCGTTGGCGGCTGGCTGATGGGTCTGCTCGGCATTCACGCGGGAGGCTTCGTCGGCACCATCATTATCGCGATCATCGGTGCCGTCTTCCTCATCTGGCTTACCCGGTTACTCAAGAAAGCCTGATTTGCCGGATCTGGGCCCCACCCGCGGGCCCAGACATCTTAAAACTCGAAACCTGAATCTACGGCTCCAGACACCCAGTCTACGGTGTCTAAATACTTCGTAGGGCCGCGTCGTCGATCGCCGATCTGTCCTGAGAGGCGCTGCTCGTCTTCTGTCTCACCCCTCTCTGTGTGGCACGCGAGCTCTCGTTGACGGAGGAGCGATGCACCCTTTGAAGGTAGCCGTGCTGTTCTTTGCGCTTCCAGCATTTTCCTTTGGCCAAACTCCAGTCGCACCAGCTTCGGGAAGTTCCGCCGCCCGCCTGCCGGTCACGCGCGTCATTCTCTACAAAAACGGCGTCGGATATTTCGAGCACTCCGGACACGTCCGCGGAAGCCAGGACGTGAATGTCGATTTCACCACAGCCCAGCTCAACGACGTACTGAAGTCGCTGACCGTTCTCGATCGCGGAAAAGGCCGCATCACGGGTGTGAGTTACAACTCCACTGCTCCTATTGAGCGGCAACTCGGACTCTTGCGGCTCCCCGTCGGGGAAAATCCAACGACGGCTCAATTCCTGACTGCTCTCCGCGGTGCGCGAGTCGAGATTCACAACGGCTCCGTAACGAGCTCTGGACGCCTGCTAAGCATTGAAGAACGCGACTTGCCTAAGACCGATCGGTCAAAAGGCGACAGGGAAGAACAGCAGGGACCTGGTGAGAAAACCAAGCACACCCAGGTTTCAATCGTCAGCGACGGCGGCGAGCTGCGAGTCTTCGATCTGACGCCCGCTACCAGTGTCCGCGTACTCGAAAAAGACGTGAATGAGGAAGTCGGCAAATACCTGGGACTCATCGCTTCCACGCGCGATCAGGATGTCCGGCGCATGACCATCTCCACGGCGGGAGACGGCGACCGCGATCTACTCGTAAGCTATATCAGCGAAGTCCCGGTGTGGAAAAGCACCTACCGCATCGTGGTTCCTAAAGAAGGCAAGCCGCTCCTGCAAGGCTGGGCGATCGTCGACAACACCGTCGGCGAAGATTGGAAGAACGTTGAACTGTCACTGGTCGCCGGCGCTCCGCAGTCTTTCGTACAGGAACTGTCGCAACCGTATTACTCGCGCCGACCGGTGGTCGCTCTGCCGGAGAACGCGATGCTCACGCCTCAGACGCATGAGGCAACAATGGAGGAACAGGTAGAAGTCGTAAATGGCCAGCTTGTCACGCCGCCTAAGATTCGTTCAACTGGTGTCATCGGCGGCGTTCCCGGCGGTGTCCCGGGCGGACAGATGGGCGGAGTTATCGGTGGCATCGGCAGCGGCATGGGTGCGGGAATCGCATCTCCAGTCGCGCCGCCTCCGCCTCCCCATCCCGACGCCACCGAAATCGCTGAGTCCCTCGAAGAAGGCACGACCGTTGGCCAAACGCAGGAACTCGGGGATCTCTTCGAATACAAACTCAAGGACCGAGTCACCATCCGCAAGAACCAGTCCGCTCTCGTGCCGATCCTGCAGACGCGCATTGACGCAGAGAGAGTCTCTCTCTGGAACCCTTCCCAAGGTTCGGTTCTGCGCGCTCTCTGGGTCGACAACAACAGCAATCTCACCCTCGATGGCGGCAGTTTCAACGTTCTCGAAGGTGACGCATTCGCAGGTGAAGGCCTGCTGGACGCCATCAAGCCTGGCGAAAAGCGCCTGCTGTCGTATGCCGCCGATCTCGGACTCCTCGTCGACGCGAAACAGAAGAACGAGAATCAGCAAGTCACAAGAATCGTCATCGCCCATGGCGCAATGATGCAGAGCACACAGGAGCGCCAGGAAGAAACGTACACCGTCCGCAATCGCGACACATCACCACGCGTTCTCATCGTAGAGCATCCTGCACGAGCCGGCTGGAAGCTTGCCGACCATGAAACTCCCGCTGAGACTACGGCATCCTTTCATCGATTCCGCGTCGCCATCGAACCGAAGACCACCCAGACACTAACCGTCAACGAGTATCGGCCGGTCTCCAACCGCTGGATGCTCACTGGTGTTACAGACAACGAAATAAAATTCTTCCTCGATCAGAAGATGATTAATCCCGAGGTGGAAAATGCACTGCGCAGCGTCGTGAAGAAGAAGAACGACATCGCGGTTCTCGACGCGGTCATTGCCGGACGCCGCGCCCAGGTAACGAACATCTCCGACGATCAGCAGCGTGTCCGCGAGAACATGAGAGCGCTGAAAGGAAGTGCGGAAGAGAAGGCTCTGATCGAGCGCTACGTCCGCGAACTCAACGAGCAGGAAGACCGCGTCCAGGCGCTACGGAAAGAAATCACCGAAATGCAGCAAAAGCGGGACGCAGCGCAGAGCGCCCTGACCACGATGATTGAAAACCTGCAGATGGAGGCCACCCTTTAGATTGCAGATTGATGATTTCAGATTGCGGATTGAAAGCCTAGGCTCGCTGAAATCTGAAATCTATCTTCCCGCCTTCGGCCCCGCCGCCTTCACCTCGGGCGGCGCGTCGAAGTTCTCGAAGTTCTTGGCGAAGCGATTGCGCAGATCCTCCGCGGCTTTGTCGTACGCCGCTTTGTCGGGCCAAGCATTGCGCGGGTTCAGTACTTGCGGCGGTACTCCGTGGCAGAACTTCGGGATGCTGAATCCGAACGTGGGCTCAATTTCGAAATCCTGGCGAATCAGTTCTCCTTCTACCGCTGCATCCACCATGGCCCGCGTGTAGGGAATGCTCATACGCCGGCCCACACCATACGGCCCACCCTGCCAGCCGGTATTCACGAGCCAGCACTGCGCGTTGTGGTCCCGCAGTCGGCGCCCGAGCATCTCCGCGTACGTCTTAGGTGGCAGTGGTAGAAACGGCGACCCAAAGCACGTGGAGAACGTCGCCGTCGGTTCCTTCACGCCCGCTTCGGTTCCCGCAACTTTTGCAGTGTAGCCCGACATGAAGTGATACATCGCTTGCTCCGGCGTCAGCTTCGAAATCGGAGGCAGAACGCCAAACGCATCCGCCGTCAGGAACACAACATTTTTCGGATGCCCGCCGATCCCAGGAATCACTGCGTTGTCAATAAATTCCACCGGATACGCCGCCCGCGTGTTCTCTGTCTTGCTATCGTCATTGTAGTCAGGAATTCGCGTGTGTGAATCGAGCGTGACGTTCTCCAGAACGCAGCCGAATCTCAGAGCATTCCAGATCTGCGGCTCATTCTGCTTCGACAACTTGATGCACTTGGCGTAGCACCCACCCTCAAAGTTGAACACGCCATCGGCACTCCATCCGTGCTCGTCGTCGCCGATCAGATCGCGCGACGGATCCGCCGACAGCGTTGTCTTGCCCGTTCCCGACAAGCCGAAAAACAGCGCGCTCACACCGTTGTGCCCGACGTTCGCCGAGCAGTGCATCGGAAACACATTCCGCGGCGGCAGCAGGAAATTCATCACGCTGAAAATCGATTTCTTCATCTCGCCGGCATACGAGGTCCCGCCAATCAACACCGTGCGCCGCATGAAATTCAGCAGAATGAAAACTTCGGAATTAACTCCGTCGCGTTTCGGATCAGCCTTGAATTCCGGCGCAGAGATAACCGTGAATTCAGGATGATGGCTCCTTAACTCTTCCGGTGTCGGCCGCAGGAACAACTGCCGCACAAAGAGGTTGTGCCACGCGTATTCATTCACAATCCGTACAGGCAATCGGTACGCCGGATCGGCTCCGCAAAATAAGTCCTGCACGTAAAGCTCTCGCCCTCGCAGGTGCTCCATCACTCGCGCATAGAGTGCATCGAACTTCTCTGGTTCAAATGCAGCGTTCACGGCACCCCAGGCTACGGTATGCGCCGTCATCTCATCCTTTACGACGAACTTGTCTTTCGGAGAGCGACCGGTGCGGTTCGTATATCCGACAATCGCGCCATTGGATGCCAACTTCGCTTCATTGCGCCGGATCGAGTGCTCCACCAGAAGTGCCGGGGACAGGTTGAAGTACGTTCGACCTTCGCTCAGCAATTCGGCTACGTCGCTGACGTGCATGGTTGTAGCCATGGGGGAACTCTCCTGGGAAGAGGCAAAATGGGACACGAAGCCCAAAACGTTCTATTCTGCCTCAAAAACGTTGGCCTTGCCAAGGAACCGGGTCACACTCCCGCTCCTTTCCTCAAGCAAAACGATATTGTTGTTGATTGAAAGTATCACTCAAGACAGATGCGATTAAGCCCGCCAAGAGTTGTCGTAGAGACGTGGCTTGCTACGTCTCTGCCGGCGCATCCTCAGAAGTGTGGGGGCTCTGCAGCTATTCGGAAGTTTTGTAGTCGCATGCCGTGCGGCAAGGCTCGCAATACAAGAGCCCGTCATTGCAAAGGCGCACGTCAATCACGGACTGGCACAAACAACAATACTTCTCACACTGGCAATCCCTTTCGGATTGCTCGCACTGCGCGCAGCGATATTTGGCGGTCCCGGTGCTGGTGCTCATGAAGCTACTGTAACGCTCATCGGTGAGGGACGGAATGTGACATCGGTAACAAACAAGGGGTCAGGGGTCAGAGGTCAGGGGGCAGGAATGACTAAGCACTTGGTTGGCGAGCGATCGTAATCCGATGACAATTCGTAGTGAGAAATATCTGGCACTGCTGCCTCCTCGCCCAAGTTCCCCTTGACCCCTGGCCCCTGAGCCCTGCTCCCCGTACCCTATAATTCCAACCAATGACTTTCCAACATCTTCTGGATGGCGCCGAGTTCCTTAGCCAATGCGGAAACCCGGACGTCACCGGTGTGGAATACGACTCGCGCCGGGTGAAGCCAGGATCGGTTTTTGTAGCGATGCACGGCGAGAGTTCCGACGGGAATCGTTTCATTGATCCAGCGATTCAGGCAGGAGCCGTTGCCATCGTTACCGACTCTCCCGCGGAAAAACCGCGCGAGGGAGTCGCATGGGCCTTAGTTCCTCATGGGCGCCGAGCGCTGGCGCGCATCAGCGAAAACTTTTACAAGCGTCCTGCCGAGCGGGTCGCCGTCACAGGAATTACTGGTACCAACGGCAAGAGCACAACAGCCTTTCTCATTGAGTCGATTCTCTCTGCCGCCGGCCGCATGAGTGCATTGATCGGCACCATCGAATATCACGTTGCCGGCAAAATCTATCCCGCGCCTCACACCACTCCGGAAGCATTGGAACTGGCGCGCCTTTTCCACGAGGCCCTAGGCCAGGGCGCCACCGACGCTGTCATGGAAGTGTCCTCCCACGCGCTCGCCCAGCAACGCGTTTTCGGTGTGCCCTTCGATGTCGGCGTTTTCACGAACCTGACGCGCGACCATCTCGACTATCACAAGACCATGGAAGAATACTTCCACGCCAAGCGTGTACTTTTCGAAGGCTGCGGGACCGATCCTCCTCGTGCCGTTGTCACCAATCTTGATGATGAATACGGATCGCAATTAGCCGGCTTCAGCCGCAAGCGCAGCCGCACCGTACTGACCTACGGCTGGGACCGCGGCGACTTCCACGCTGACAAAACCGAAATCACGCCTCGCGGCACTCGCTTCGACATGGTCACTCCCAACGAGAAACTCGCGATCTTCTCCCCGCTCATCGGGCGCGTGAACGTATACAACATCTTGGCGGCAGCGGCAGCCGCCTTCGCTCGCGGTTGTTCGACGGAAGCGATTTCTCGCGGCGTTGCCACACTGACTCATGTCCCCGGCCGATTTCAACGCGTCGACAGTGGCCAGCCCTTCACCGTTGTCGTGGACTACGCCCACACCGACGACGCGCTTCGCAATCTGACGACTCTCGCTCGCGAGTTTGTTTCGCGCAGCGGTGCAGGCGGGAGAGTCATCACGCTGTTCGGCTGCGGCGGCGATCGCGATCGCGCCAAGCGCCCCCTGATGGGAGAGGCCGCCGGTCGTGGCAGTGACTTCGTCGTGCTAACGTCCGACAATCCGCGCAGCGAAGATCCCCGAGCCATCATTAACGATGCCCTGGTCGGTCTGCAGAAGACCGGCACGAAATACGTTGTCGAAGTCGATCGGCGCAAGGCGATTGGCCTCGCCATCGGCGAGGCACGTCCTGGAGACATCGTCCTGCTAGCGGGTAAAGGTCATGAGAAGGTGCAAGTCACGCGCGAAGGTTCTAATCCATTCGACGATGTAGATATGGCAAAAGAAGTTCTGCGCGCCTCCGGATTCGATAATGTGTAGCGCCGGCATCCTTTGGCTTCGCTCAGGTTAGGCTCTGCCGGTTGTCGCGAAGGCGTCTCGACCTCGCACCCGGCAGCATTCTCATTGCCGCGAGTAAGGAAGACTGAATGAAACTGCCGCTCTCAAAAATCGCCGATTTTATCTCCGCGCCCGGCGATTTTCCCCGCGAAGAACTCGCGCTCGGATATTCCATCGACTCCCGCACCGTGAACCCCAGCGAACTCTTCTTCGCCGTCAAAGGTGAGCGCCTCGACGGCCACGATTTTGTCGACGCTGCTCTGCAACGCGGCGCGATATCAGCGGTTGTACGCAAAGATCAATGGCACCGCTTCTCCGGCAACATGAAGTTGCTGCCCGTCGATGACACCCTGATCGCTCTGCAAACTCTCGCCACTGCCGTCCGCAAGCTCTGGGGAAAGCCCTTGATTGGCGTCACTGGTTCGGCTGGCAAGACCACAACCAAGGAAGCCATCGCGCACGTACTTGCCTCCAAATTCCGCGTGCTGAAATCGGAAGGGAACTTCAACAATCATTTCGGCTTGCCGTTGATGCTGCTGAAACTCGAACCTGAGCACGATTTGGCGGTTATCGAAATGGGCATGTCGCACGCCGGAGAAATTCGCGCCCTGGCAAAAATCGCTAATCCCGACATAGGCGTCGTCACCAACGTTGCACCCGTGCATCTGGAATTCTTCGATTCTCTCGCAGGGATAGCTCGCGCGAAATATGAGCTGATTGAATCGCTTCCCTCGGCCGGAACAGCCGTGCTCAACGCGGATGATGAATACGTCTCCCAATTCGGCCGCGACTTCAGGGGCAGAGTCATTAAGTACGGAACCACCGCTGCGGCAGATGTCTCGGCCCAGAACGTGCAATCGAAAGGCGCGGATGGTTCCGAGTTCGATGTCGTTGTCGCCGGAACTCGTGAGCACACACCCTTACCGCTGGTTGGAGAACACAATGTTCTCAATGCGCTCGCCGCAGTTTCGGTCGCGATCGCCTGCGGCATGAAGATTTCCGAAGCCGTCGCTGCTCTCACAACGCTGAAACCGGCCGACAAGCGCGGGCAGGTTCTCCAGTTGGGTAACATCACTGTCATCAACGATTGCTACAATTCCAATCCGAAGGCGCTCAGTGCCATGGTCGACGCTCTCTCTGGGATGAAGGCTGCGCGACGCATCGTGGTCGCGGGTGAGATGCTCGAACTTGGCCCGCAAGGTGAAGCCCTGCATCGCGAGTCCGGAAGTCACATGGGCGAGAAGAAGATCGATGTGCTCATCGGTGTTCGCGGCCTGGCACACGCCTTGGTCGATGGTGCAAAGCAAGCAGGCACGCGCGCCGAGTTTGTCGCCACGCCAGAAGAGGCAGGAGAGTGGCTGGCGCGAGAGACACGCGATGGAGATGTGGTTTTGCTGAAAGCTTCTCGCGGCGTAAAACTCGAAAGAGCCTTGGAGACTTGGCAGGCAAAGCGCGACGGGCACTGAAAAATATCCATTTACTCAACGTAATAGCTGAAGGCTGACGGCGGAAAGCTGACGGCTGCATTCGGAGGCTGATTGCTCTACTGGCTGCTGTTCCTGAAGCTGCAACACTACGTTGCGCCCTTCCGCATTTTCCGCTATGTCACCTTCCGCACGGCCTTCGCCAGCCTCACCGCGCTTTTCACCGCGCTGATTGTGGGACCGCTCGTCATCGGCCGCCTGCGAGATTTCCAGATCGGCCAGTACATTCGTGAAGAAGGCCCAAAAGCTCATCAGAAGAAAGCCGGCACGCCCACCATGGGAGGCCTGCTGATCGTTATCGCCATTATCGTCCCCACATTGCTCTGGGCCGATTTGAGCAATCGCTTCATCTGGATCGCCGTATTCTCCACCGTCGCCTACGCGGCCATCGGATTCACCGACGATTACACCAAGGTGACGCATCGCCGCAACCTCGGTCTGACCGCGCGCGCGAAGCTGGGACTGCAACTCGCCACCGGTCTTGTGATCGCGTCCATGCTGATCGCCATGCAGACCTACAATATGTATTCGACGAAGCTGATCGTGCCTTTCTTTAAACAGTTCCATCCCGATCTGGTAGTTTCGAATCTCGAGCGCTATCCCCATCTTTGGCCTCTCGCGTTCCTGCCGTTCATGGTGTTCGTGACGTTGTTGATTACCTTCTCCAGCAATGCAGTGAATCTGACGGATGGTCTCGATGGTTTGGCGATCGGGTCCACAGTGATTGCTGCCGGAGCTCTAACGGTGCTGACCTACGTCAGCGGCCACGCAACCTTTGCCACGTATCTGGAGTTGCAGCGCATGCCCCAGGTTGCCGAACTGACGATCTTCTGCGGCGCCATGGTCGGCGCGTCGATCGGTTTTCTCTGGTACAACGCGCATCCCGCGGAAGTTTTCATGGGTGACGTCGGCTCGCTCGCTCTCGGCGGTGCGATCGGGACAGTTGCGGTAATGATCAAGCAGGAACTGCTGCTGCCGTTCATCGGCGGTGTCTTCGTGATCGAGGCGTTATCGGTGATTCTGCAGGTCGGTTCCTACAAGCTGCGCAAGAAACGCATCTTCAAGATGGCCCCGCTGCATCATCATTTCGAGCTGATGGGATGGTCAGAATCAAAAATCATTGTGCGTTTCTGGATCGCGTCGCTGATCTTCGCGCTCTTCGCCCTGACGACGCTGAAACTGAGATAGAACCCACGGATCTTCACGGATAGGAGCTTTGAGTCGTTTCTTGGTTATCCGTGGAAATCCGTTGGATCCGTGGCCAAAGATTTTTGTTTTCTCCGTGTCTCTGTAACTCTGTGGTGAAATAGGGTTAGATGGAACTGAACGGAAAGCGCGCATTAGTGGTTGGTCTCGGGAAGTCCGGGGTGGCGTCCGCGCTGTTCATGAAGGCGCACGGCGCCCGAGTCACCGTCTCTGACACCAAGAGCGGCGACGAACTCCGCAATGAAATTCCGGTCTTACTCGATCATGGCATCACGGTCGAAACCGGGGGCCATGGCGACCGCACCTTTCGCGGCCAGGACCTGATCGTGGTCAGCCCGGGCGTCCCTGTGGATGCGCCCCCTCTGGTGCAGGCCCGTTCGCTGGGTGAAATGGTAATCGGTGAAATCGAGTTGGCGGCTCAGTTTTTGCCAGGCCCAATCGTCGCCATCACCGGATCAAACGGCAAAACAACCACGACGACACTCATGGGCGAGATCATGACGGCTGCCGGTGTTCCAACGCTTGTCGGAGGCAACATCGGCACTCCCGCCATCTCGCTGGCTGAACGCGCGAAGCCCGAGACTGTTGTCGTTCTCGAAATTTCGAGCTTCCAACTGGAGACGGTGCAGACTTTCCGCCCGAAGATTGCCGTCGTGCTAAACGTAACGCCTGATCACCTGGATCGCCATCGCACGTTTGAGATTTATACGGATGCCAAGGCCAGAATTTTCGAGAACCAGCAGGGAAGCGATTTCGCGGTCCTCAACGCAGACGATCCGAACTGTGTCGCGATGGGTGCTCGCACTCGCGCGCAGGTCTTCTGGTTCAGCCGACAAAAAGAAGTGCAGCAGGGCGCATGGGTGCGCGACGGCAACGTCGTCTTCCGTGATTCCAATGGTCAACGCGAAATTCTTCAAGTCTCCGAGATTCCGCTCAAGGGCGCGCACAATCTCGAGAACGTTTTGGCCGCCGTCTGCTCTGGTGTGCTGATGGGATGTGCGCCCGAGAAAGTCCGCCAGGCCGTGCGCGACTTCAAGGCGGTCGAACACCGCTTGGAGTTTGTAGCCACAATCGCTGGCGTCGACTACTACAACGATTCGAAGGCAACGAATGTCGATGCGACGATCAAGGCTCTCGAATCCTTCCCAGCGAACATCCACCTGATTCTCGGCGGCAAGGACAAGGGCAGCGACTACACCGTGCTCAACGATCTGATCCGCCAGCGCGTAAAAGTCGTGTACACCATCGGGGCGGCGGCCACCAAGATCGAGTCCCAAGTCAAGGGTGCAGATATCGTGCACGCCGAAACCCTGGAGAATGCCATTCGCAAAGCCCATGCGACAGCCCAACAGGGCGACGTAGTCCTGCTCGCACCCGCGTGCGCCAGCTTCGACCAGTTCAAGAACTACGAGCACCGAGGGAAGATTTTCAAGGACATCGTCGCCGCACTGGCGACCGCAAATCTGTGAACCACGTACCATTCTCAGTGTGTCTCCGTGCCTCTGTGGTGAACTGACCCCGCCCGAACCAAAACAGTCAACAATCAAACTTCAACAATCAACAATCTCATCACCGCTCCGTGGTGAAATAAGTGTCCCATGGCAAAGCGCGTCAGCGTCGATCGGTGGCTGTTTACGGTCACAATGCTGTTGGTATTCCTCGGCCTCGTGATGGTGTTCTCGGCCTCCGCGGTCATGGCGCGCGAGCGTTTCGGATCGCCTTACGCTTTCCTGTCAAAGCAGTTGATCTGGGCCGTCGCCGGACTCGTCGCGATGGTCATCACCATGCGCCTGGACTACCGCCGCTACAAGCATCCCGCGTTGGTGTTCTCGCTGATGGGCCTGACCACGCTGCTGCTAATCTCGGTCTTCTTCCTCGATCGCTCGCACAATACGCACCGGTGGATTCACGCCGGGGGATTTTCCCTCCAGCCTTCCGAACTCGCCAAGCCGGTGTTGATCCTGTTCCTCGCTTACTTTCTCGAAGGCCGTGCAAAGGCCATCGATGACGTACGCAACACTCTGCTGCCAGCCGCCGCGCCAGTGCTCGTTCTTCTGGGGCTCATCGTCCTGGAACCCGATCTCGGCACTGCCATCGCTTGCGCCGGAATCGCCGCCTGTGTGTTTTATGTCGCGGGTATGCGGATGCGCTACTTCGGATACGCTTTCGCCGCTTCGCTCGTTCCGCTCTACTTTCTGATCTTCCACGTAAGCTTCCGCCGTGACCGCATCTTCGCCTTTCTCAACCCCTACGCCGACCGCCAACGAGCAGGATTCCACATCATCCAGTCGCTGATCGCCGTCGGTACTGGAGGCATCACAGGCACCGGCCTGATGGAAGGCAAGCAGAAGCTCTTCTACCTGCCCGAGCCCCACACAGACTTCATCTTCGCCGTCACCGCCGAAGAGTTAGGCCTGGTGGGCGCAATGTTCGTGGTCACGCTCTTCGCCATCTTCCTGTGGCGCGGCATGCGCACCTCTTCACTCACCGAAGACCCGTTCGGCCGCTACCTCGCCGTAGGCATCACCAGCATGGTCGTGCTGCAGGCCCTGATCAACATCAGCGTCGTCCTCGGCATGATGCCGACCAAGGGCATTCCCCTGCCGCTCATTTCTTATGGCGGGTCGTCCCTGTTCGTGACCCTCGCCTGCGTGGGTGTATTGCTGAACATCACGAAGCAGGCAGAATAAAAACGATTTCAGATTTTCGATTTCAGAGTGCAGATTGATTGTTTACGAATAACTTCTGAAATCTGAAATCTGAAATCTGCAATCTGCAATCTAAAATCGACCGTAGTTTATAGTCACCACATGCGCGCAATTCTGGCGGGAGGAGGCACGGGTGGGCACGTCATCCCAGCGCTGGCCATCGCCAACCAACTCAAGAAGGACTATTCCGCGGAAATCATGTTCATCGGCACCGCCCGCGGAATCGAGAACCGTCTGGTTCCAGCCGCCGGATATCCTCTCCAACTCGTCCGCGTCGGCGCGTTAAAAAATGTCAGCCTGACCACGCGCTTGAAAACAGCTTTCGATTTGCCCCGCGCGATTTGGGACGCGAGCCGCATGCTGAACGAGTTCGCGCCCGACGTGGTCATCGGAGTTGGGGGATATGCATCCGGTCCGGCCATGCTGGCCGCGTTAGTGAAACACATTCCCACGCTGGCCTTCGAGCCCAACGTCGTACCCGGATTCGCCAATCGCATGGTGGCGCATTTCGTCTCGGGCGCCGCGGTGCATTTCGAGGAGACGTCGAATTATTTTCGTCACGTTGAGGTCACGGGGGTCCCAGTGCGGCAAGCATTTTTTGAGATTCCCCAAAAGCGCGGCGGAACCCCTACGGTCCTGGTCTTTGGCGGTAGCCAGGGCGCGCACGCAATCAACGACGCCATGATCCGTTGCCTGCCGGTCTTGCAGCGCGAAGCGCCGGGAATTCACATCATCCATCAGACCGGCGAGCGTGACTATAATGACGCGCTGGCCGCTTACAAGCCGTTTGGAGAGTCGGCCGATGTCTTCAAGTTCATCGAAGACATGCCCGCCGCGTTCGCGCGAGCAGACATGGTGGTCTGCCGATCGGGAGCAAGCACGGTAGCGGAGATCGCGGCAGCAGGGAAGCCGGCGGTATTCGTGCCGTTCCCGCGCGCCGCCGACGATCACCAGCGCGTGAATGCCGAAGCCTTGGCCAAGCATGGCGCCGCGGTTGTGGTCGAAGAGTCAAAGCTGGAAGGAGTCTGGCTGGCGGAAACCATCGCGACGCTGCTGCAAGATCCGCGCCGATTGCAAGCGATGAGCCAAGCCGCGCGGGAGTTAGCACATCCCCATGCCGCTCGGGACATTGCGGCGATGGCAGCACGGGTGGCAGGAATTGAAGAACATTAGCCACGGATTACTCGGATCGTCACGGATAATTCTTTTTCTTTCTTTCGCTCTATCCGCGTTGATCCGCGCAAATCCGTGGCAAAGAATTTGATTTATGTTCGCAAAAATTCAACGCATTCATTTCGTAGGCATCGGCGGCATCGGCATGAGCGGGATCGCCGAGGTGCTGCTGAACCTCGGCTACAAAGTTTCCGGGTCTGATTTGAAGAGCTCCGCCGTAACGCAAAGGCTGGCCGGCCTCGGCGCGACGACGTTTGAGGGCCATCGAGTCGAGAACATCATGGGCGCGGAAGTTGTGGTAACGAGTTCTGCTATTTCCGCCGACAACCCGGAAGTCACCGAGGCGCACAAGCTCCACATCCCCGTGATTCAGCGCGCCGAGATGCTCTCCGAGCTCATGCGTCTGAAATACGGCATCGCCATTGCCGGCATGCATGGCAAGACAACGACCACTTCCATGGTCGCCGCGGTCCTTGCGGCGGGTGGTCTCGATCCAACGGTGGTCGTCGGCGGCCGCGTCGATGCCATGGGATCGAACGCCCGCCTCGGCAAATCGCAGTACCTCGTCGCCGAGGCCGATGAGAGCGACCGTTCATTCCTGAAACTCTCGCCTATCCTCTCGGTCGTGACCAACATCGATCGCGAGCACATGGATTGCTACCGCAACATGCGCGACGTGAAGAAGACCTTCCTTGACTTTATGGACCGCGTGCCCTTCTACGGCATGATCGTGGCCTGTAATGACGATCCCCTGCTTCGTAAGTTGTTGCCTGAAGTGCAGCGGCGCACCATAACCTACGGTACGAAGCGCGGATCGGATTTCCTGATCAAGTCAGAAGAGACGAAGAGAGAGGGCAGTGCCGATTCGCGCCCTTACAGCCGCTTCCGCGTGATATATCAAAAGAAAGATCTCGGCGAATTCACGCTGCACGTCCCCGGCGTCCACAACGTGCTGAATGCCACGGCGGCGATTGCCGTCGGCATTGGTCTCGACGTCAGCGTCGATGCCATCCGCACCGCGCTCGATCAATTCCGCGGCGTCGATCGCCGTTTCCAACTGCGCGGCACCGCCGCAGGCATTAGCGTGATCGACGACTACGGCCACCATCCCACCGAAATAAAAGCCACGCTTGCCGCTGCCCGCCAGTGCGGATTCCGCAAGATTCACGTCATCTTCCAGCCGCACCGCTACACCCGCACCCGCGACCTGATGGAAGGATTCACTACCGCCTTCGCCGACGCCGATTCGCTGTTGCTGCTCGACATCTACGCCGCCAGCGAGAAACCGATCGAAGGCATCACCGCCGAAGCCCTGGTGCAGCGCATCCGCGAGAAAGGCGGGAAGCGCGTCGAATATGTCAGTTCCGTCGCCGATGCCGTCGATGCAGCAACCAAGGCCGCGCAGGCCGGCGATATGATCTTGACGTTAGGTGCAGGCAGCATCTCGCAGTTGGGCCCTCTCATTTTGGAGAAGTTGAGAGAACGCGAGTCGTCTCTGACAATGGAGCACAACTAGACCGCCTGCATGCCGCGCCGAAGGTTCATTTGGGGACAGCCGCCTCGGCTGTCCGCGGGGCGAAGCCCCGCTGCAGTAGATACGGCAGCTTCCTTCGGATATAGTCAGCACCTTCTACAAGAGGTTACAAGGATGATCCATCGTTCGCTTACCAGCGTTGTGCGGATCGTAACCATACTAAGCTCCGTCTGTTTCTGTCTCGCCCAACAGCCGCCATCTGCTGCCAAGCCGATGCCCACCGAAGGCGACTACATTGCCCACGACTTCCACTTCAAATCCGGCGAGACTCTCCCCGAACTTCGCCTGCACTACACAACCTTCGGCAAGCCCGAACGCGACGCCACCGGCAAAGTGACGAATGCCGTTCTGATCCTCCACGGCACCAGCGGCTCCGGACGCCAATTCCTGGCCCCGCAATTTGCCGATGTCCTCTACGGCCCCGGCCAACTGCTCGACGCCGCCCGCTACTTCATCATCCTTCCCGACAACATCGGCCACGGAAAATCCAGCAAGCCAAGCGAAGGAATGCGCGCTCACTTTCCGCAATACGACTACGACGACATGGTCGCGGCGCAGCATGAGTTGCTGGAGAAAGGTCTCGGCGTGAACCATCTGCGCCTGGTGATGGGCACGTCAATGGGATGCATGCACTCCTGGGTCTGGGGCGAAACCTATCCCGACTTCATGGACGCCCTGATGCCGCTGGCGTGCCTCCCGGTGCAGATCGCCGGCCGCAACCGCGTGTGGCGCGAGATGGTGATCGAGGGCATCCGCCAGGATCTCGACTGGAAAAATGGCGACTACACGGTGCAACCGCGCGCAGCCCTGCAAGTCTCGGCCGACTTTCTGCTGATCGCCGGCAGCGCTCCGATCCCGATGCAGAAGAGTCTTCCCACCCGCGATGCCGCCGACAACTATCTCGACGACTCCATGAAGCGCGTCACTGCGACTCTGGACGCCAACGACTTCCTCTACGCCGTGAACGCCTCCCGCAACTACGATCCGTCCGAGAAGTTGGAAACGATCAAAGCGCCCGTCATGTTCGTGAACTCCGCCGACGATTTCATCAACCCGCCGGAGTTGGGTATCGCCGAACGCGAAATCAAGCGCGTGAAGCAAGGCAAGTTCGTGCTGATCCCGGCATCCGAGCAGACGCACGGCCACGGCACGCACACCTGGGCTGCCATCTGGCAGGAATATTTGAAGGAGTTGCTGGAGGAATCGGCCAAATAACGGGCCAGGAGGATACAGTTCTTGCAGAGCTGATCAATGACGGGACTCATACACCGAGAGTCCGCCCGCGGACAAACGCTCGATCTGGAATCAATCGAAAGCATCCGAAATATGAGTGTGAAGGCCTGGTTTCGACAGTCTAGGGCGCACACAGAGAGAAAGGCTGTCGAAACTTTGCCCAAGAGCGTCGCCTAGGGAGCAGTTTCTATCCGCTCCGCTGATTGCTTTGCCGGAGCCAGCACGAGCAAGGCTACACCAATAACAACGAAAACAACCACGGGCGGCCACTCACCGCGTGAGCGCGAATCGCGTATCAC